>Ga0265293_10003583_pt1 | contig 28674 bp, 27 predicted proteins | sample Munlanlewell138R_FD_192505 | JGI IMG/M metagenome (GOLD analysis project Ga0265293, IMG submission 192505) | Leachate microbial communities from a municipal landfill in Southern Ontario, Canada - Leachate well 138R | ecosystem: Engineered > Solid waste > Landfill > Unclassified | place: Canada... | reverse complement strand
GTGAGTATAATACCTCGAGCGTAGCACTTGGCGGAGTCGGTCATAAAATCGGCAAAGGCGGCGTTTCGGTCAAAGCCGAAGACGGTGCAGAAGCTTATATCGGTGCTTATGCCGAAGGCGGTTATACAAATGATGCCGATGTCCTGATTTGCACTGAAGGCGATGTTAAAGTAAAAGCCGACGGTGATTACGGATGCGGCTATACAGGTGCTTCTATAGAAGCTATCGCGATGGAAGGTGTCTATAATAATGCCAGCGTCGCGATGGGTGTTGACGGCAGCGTTTTGGTGCAGGGCGTCGCAGGCGGCGAGGCCGGTATCCGTTCCGGAGCCTTTGATGGTTTTGAAAATACCGCTTCGACAATAGTTTGTGCCAAAGAAAATATCGAAGTACTTGCAAGCAGCGGCTATGCTGAAATAGCATCAGACGCTTTATTCGGTTATACAAATGAGGCTTATACCGGCGTGGTCGCTCAAGGCGATGTAACCGTAGCGGCAGAGTCTTATTATGATGATAGGGTACCTGCTGCGATTGGCGAAAAGGTAGATTTCATACCTCAGCCGATGGGCGGCATAGCTTTAATCAGGTCGAACGCAGGCCAAGATTTCTATGATAATGGCCCGGTACAGGTTGCCTCAGTAGAACTGCAGCAGATACCGATGGGTTCATCCAGTGCCAGCGCAACAACAGTTGTATTCTCCAAGCAGGGTAACGTTGGTGTTTATGCTAATAACTACGGAACAGCAGGTATTACATCCGAGGCGACAGGCGCGATGGATAACGATGCTTATACAGGCGTTTGTGCTCAGGGTAATGTCTTTGTAAATGCTTACAGCGGCGGCAGCGCGATGATAAGCTCAGAGGCAAGCGGTTTCTTCGGAGATTTTGTTGTTGTCGGCGACAAACAGCTCGATACTTTGGATATGCCGAATGATTATATAGAACCGATACAGACAACAGCCAACGCCGAAACTGTGGTTATAGCTAATGAAGGCGGCGTGCAAGTATCCGCTTCAGGCTGGGGTTCAAAGGCGACGATAGTATCGAATGCTCACGATGCTATGCTTAATACAGCTTATACAGGCGTAGCTTCAGATGGAGTTATGTCTGATGATAATGGCGACTTTATGATTCAGTATCTTGTTGCACCGGGCAGTATTGTAGTAAGTGCCGGTGATTGGGGTAATGCCTCGATAGAGTCGATAGCTAACGGCGGATTCGGCAATGCAGCCGAGACAGTTCTCTGCACTCAGGAAAACATCCTTGTCGAGCAGTCCGGATTCGGTTATGCCAGAATTAAAGCTCGTGTAGACTATTCAGCTCCTTGGGCGAATAACTATGCTACTACAAGACTGTATGCAAGTGCGGTTGATGTAGTAGGCTGGGGTGCTTGGGTAGGTTCGCTGACACCGGGATTCTGGGGACCGATTTGGCAAGGTGAAAACGGCGGATGGAACTGGGACGGTGAAAACTGGGTTTGGGGTTATCACTGGACAGACGACGATGCGGCTGTGAATAAGAGTTTTGCTAATTCGACTCTGATAATCGATGATTATGCATCTCGTGAAAATTGTCCGGATTGCCCGCCTTGCCCGGGTTGCCCGTGCGAAGAAGATATTCCGTCGGATGACCCTGATAATCCAGCGGCTCCGTTATACACCGAAGCGGGTCAGCCGATTGAGCCGTTCGAATTCGGCCCCGGCGGATGTCCTGCACTGATGAGCTGGTTTGCTGACGAAGTCGGAATTCCGGTGGACCAGATTCAGGTTATGTTCGGCGGAGCAGATTATCTGGCAACAGATATTCAGCCTTGCGATGCCTGCGCCAGACTTAAACAGCAGGCGGATATGATGGCCGGTCTTGACCCGGAAATGGTTGAAGCTTGGGCCAGCACAGTTAGAGCAGCTTTGGTCGGACCTCCGACACCTGAGATGATAGCCGGCATTCAGACTGCATTAGCGGATAATCCGGCGGCACTGAATTTTGACAGTGCGGCGGCTGAGTATGTCAGGATTATGAATGAAGAACTCGGCGTTACAAGCGAAGATGCTGTAGCAACCTTGACAAGCAAATACGCTCCTGCAGACGCTGATTTGATTGCTTATATCAATGCCAGACTCGGCATATAAGAAGTATATAAGTTGAATTAAAAAAGCCTGCCTTGGTGAAAACTAAGGCAGGCTTTTTCTTTTGTTATGATTTATATGTTTTTAGTTATGTAAGTTTACGACCTGTGCAACAACCTGTGCTCTGTATTGCAGCTCGGTTATGGTCTCAAGAACTTCTTTAACCTTGGGGTGTTCTCTGCTGAACATATTTTCAAGTGTGTTCAAAGCTCTATCGCAAAGAGTTTGAGCCTGCTGATATTTTCCCTGCTCGATATACAATCTGGCCATATAGTTTACGGCTTCTGCGGTTTTGTCACTGTTCGGGCCGAGTGTGTTTTCGAGAATCTGAACAGCCTGCTCGTGGGCTGTCTGTGCCTGAGCGAATCTTCCGTTGGCGGCGTATATCGTTCCGAGAATGCTCAAAGCTTCTGCGACGTGCGGATGAGCCGGGCCGGATTTATCTTTTGCCTTTTCGAGGGCATTAAGCGCGAGTTGTTCGGCTTGGGCATATCTTAACTTGGCTTCGTTGAGCTTGGCCATAGCAAGCCACGTCGGAATAAGCAAATGATGTTCGCTGCCATAAGCTTTCTGCTGGATTTGAATTGCGTCGTTCAGCAGCATCTCGGCGCGGTCATATCTTCTCTGGCTGATGAAAATCAAAGCCCGCTGGACATTTAAAGATGCACCATAGAGATGATTATTTCCGTAAACCTCTGTAACGGAACTTGCGGCCCGCTGATAATATTCATCGGCTTGGCGGAAATCACCGGTGGCGGCGAGAAGTTTTCCGCGGTCCATATAAAATTGAGTCATTGCTTTGTCATCGGGCCGGTGGCTGTCGAGCATTATCGTAAAAGCTCTGTCGAGTACGATTTTTGCCTGATGATAATTTCCCTGTCCCTGATATATATCACTAAGCGTTCTTAGTGTGTAAGCGATGTAAGGATGCATAGAATAATAGATTTTTTCCTGAAGTTTCAGTCCCAGTTCGCACATCTGCTGAGCTTCTTTGAGTCTGCCTTGGCTGTTATAAAGATACGCTAAATCGAGCAGGCACATACTCAAATCGCTGTCGCTGGCATTGGTCATTCTGGCCATATTCAGAGCTTGCAGCGCCATAGGCTCGGCTTTGTCGTAATGTCCGCCTGCCATGTATATTCTTGCCATAGCTCTGAGCGAGGTTGCAGTAACAGGTTTTCTGTTAGGCAGATTGGTTTTTCCGGACAGTTCGGTTGCGCTGAAGAGCAAAACTGCGGCGATAAAAAGCAAGGTCTTCGCTGAATTACGGGCTGGTGTTTCTTTCATAGTTTTGTTCCTTATTTTTGGGCCTTGTAAAACGGCCGCGCATTACGTATAGCGCGGTTGAAAAAAATGGAAAAATTCACCCTCCTGAAAACCCCCATGCCCGGCTTCCGTGATATGCTCGTTTTCGAGCAGCTCCGGGCTTTTGCGGATACTTGTTTTGAGTACCCAATTAAAATATAAGAAACGCTCAATTTATTCCAAATCCGGCGAATAAATTTATGATGCAGGCCTTATAGATGTAATGATATTGACGGTTAATCAGGTCCTGTAAAAACCTATCTGATTTATTAGCAAATAAGTTTTACTTGAAACATTTGCCAAAGCGGATAAAATGCATGTTTTTGCGGACTATCGGGTTAGTATTATTTATTATAGTTTGACAAATTTTCGGGTGATTAGCTCAGTTGGTAGAGCAGCTGACTCTTAATCAGCGGGTCGCAGGTTCGACTCCTGCATCACCCATTTTCAGCATACCTATAAGAACAATCAGCCTGTTTGTTTCGTATTATTTTGAGTTTTATGTAAATCAATCCATTGTACCGATATGCTTAATATGAAGTCAGTTTTTAAAAAAGTTGCGCTTATACCCGGAGCGATTTTTAGTATTGTTCTAATCGCAGCGGTTTTATTCGTTTCGATAGGAATTTACCGCGGCGGTTCTACGCTGCATGCTTTATTTTCTGAGAATAAGAAGCTTAAGCAGGCTTTGACAAACCTGACCGAAGAGGGCAAAATCGGTTATGCTAAAGTTCTCAGCCAGCAGACAGATGAAAAAGGCAATGTCATTTCGACAACGCTTAGATTTGTCGAGACTGCAAGGGGCGACGGGCTGACAAAGCTTCTCGAAAAGGAATTTACAATACCGGGCGATATAGTTCACTTCGATGCCCTTATAGTTAAGTTCGGCAATAATATGGTTATGGACGGGAAAAAAAGGAGTTTGTATCTGTGGCGGAGGATTTACGGCGAGGGGCTTGCTCCGCAGGACGGATTCGCGATTGAAGAGCACGGCGTAGAGCCGCAAAGCTATAAAGACCTTCTGCGAGAGCTTCCTGTTAAGCAGCGGGAGCTTTTCTGGTTGAGTATATGGGATTTGGCGAATAACCCCGATGCGCTGAGACAATATGATATAGAGGCGATATACGGCAATGTAACTTATACAAAACTCAAAAAGGGACTTATCTATATGTTTAATTTAACCGCGACCGGCCAGATATATCCGCAGGTTATTCCTGAAATATGAGTTCGGCTTGTGGTTTGGTTTTCAAAAGCCGTATATAGGTTTCAATTGGTCTTCTGTCGGCATGGTTTCATAATATTCACCTCTTGGGCCTACAAAACCAATTCCGTGTTTTGTGAGATTTACCTGACTGATAGAGCCGTTGCTGTTTGTAATGTTTACAGTTACGGTGTTTATCTGTCTTCGGAGGTTTTCCATTTCAGCGTTTGTATTGTTTTCACACCCCCCAAGAGAAAGCACCAAACCGATATTCAGGCTAATCAGCAGCCAAACCGTTATTATTTTTTTAATCATTTTGCGGTTCTCCTTTTTGTCGTATTTCCATCGCAGATTTTACCTCAAATTGCTATGGTCTGCAACTTATGCGGTGTTATTTATTCTGATAAAACCGCCGGTTTGGCGATTGAGAAGATTCTTGCTTTTTGATTCTGATATGGTTATCCTCAAATAGAAGTCAGGGATTTTAAGGGAAAATTTATGCGAAACTTTAAATCTATTACAATTTTGACCTGTGCTTTAATAATAATATTGTCTTTAGGCTGTGAGAATGTTGAAGATTTATTCGCAGCACGCAAGCCCAAAGCGTCTCTGGAGGGATTTAAGCTTCAGGATGTCGGCTTGGAGGCGGCGACGTTATTATTTGATGTTAAAATTGAGAACCCGTATCCGGTTGCTTTGCCGCTGCTGAATATGGATTATACGGTTTTTAGCGGGCAGGATAAATTATTCGCAGGCGATGCTGATATTCAAAGCGTCATTCCCGCCAAACAGAGCAAAACAATATCGCTTCCGGCGAAGGTCGGCTATCTCGATTTAGTTCGAGCCTTTAAAGATGTCAGGGCAGGTTCAAAGATACCTTATAAAGCTGATTTGGGTTTATCGGTTGATACGCCGGCATTGGGAGAGTTGACGCTGCCGTTGAACAAATCCGGCGAATTAGTTGTCCCTTCGGTTCCAAAAATTGACGAAATTGACTGGAAACAGCTTCTGGATAAAGCCAAACAAATCTGATAAACTTACGTTAAAGGTTGCTAACGCATCGGCTAAAAACAGAGGTACTTTATGGAACAGATACGGACTGATGTAGAAATTCTGGAGCTTGCTATTGCCCGCGAAGAAGATGCTTATGTTTTTTACTCTGCGATGGCAGAACAGGTAAAAGATATTCAGATAAGAGCTGTCTTCGAGGATTTAGCCAGAGATGAATTAGAGCACAAAGCCAAGTTAGAACTTGAATATATCAAAACCGGAAAAGTACTTCCTAAAAAAGGCCCTTCGGAACCAAGAATATTTGTTCAATTTAACGATGCAGATGTTAATATAACTTACCGTAATATACTTCGCCTTGCGATAGACAAAGAAGATTCGGCATTTAGATTTTATATTGATATGATAAGTAATGCCCAAGACCAAAATTCAAAAGACATGCTTGTTGCGCTTGCACAGGAGGAAGTTAAGCACAAAATTCGTTTTGAAAATGCCCTGAATAACCTTTCACAGGGGGTATAAAAATTATAACTGACGTTTAATCGGTGCCGGTAAAATTGAAGCTTTAAGTTCTTTACTGATAAGCACTTAAGAATATTGTATTTTTGGGTTAATTGCCGATAAGCGTCCCTGATTATACAAAGGTTGACATATAGGGGCGGGTAGGGTAAATTTCGATATATGCGTTTGATATTTAGCTGCTGTATGATTTGAGAGAGAGGTTATTATATCGGGAAACAGATGATAGATGTGAAACTGCCTGACGGCAGCGTTTTAAAAGTCGCACAGGGCACTACTGTAGCACAAATAGCCGAGCAAATAGGACCGAAACTTGCCAAAGCCGCACTGGCAGGGCATTTAAACGGACAGTTGGTTGATTTATCCGCGAAAATAAACAGCGATTCTGAGATTAAAATAATCACCGCCAAAGACCCTGACGGTCTTAAAGTTATGAGGCATAGCTGTGCGCATATAATGGCCGAGGCTATCTGTGCGATTTGGCCGCAGGCGAAGCTGGTTTACGGCCCGACCGTAGAGGACGGGTTTTATTACGATATTGACCTTGATGAGCCTATCAGACCCGATGATTTTGCCCGAATTGAGAAGAAAATGAGCGAAATCGTCAACGCGGACCAGCCTTTTGTCCGAAACGAAATGCCGCGAGAAGAGGCTTTAAAAAAGCTTTCGGACGACAAATATAAATCGGACAATATCAGCCGAACTGATAGTTCAGTTATTAGTTTTTATTCGCATGGCGGGGGATTCGAAGACCTGTGCCGCGGCCCGCACCTTCCCAGTACAGGCAAGTGCGGCGCGTTTAAGATTATGTCCGTAGCCGGAGCGTATTGGCACGGCGACCCGACCCAAAAAATGCTGCAAAGGGTTTACGGTACCTGCTGGCCGACTCAAAAAGAGCTTGATGATTACATTCAGCGCCTTGAAGAAGCCAAAAAACGAGACCACCGTGTAATCGGCAAACAGATGGATTTATTCAGTTTTAACGAACAGGGGCCGGGTTTTGCGTTTATGCACGCAAAGGGAATGGTGATTTGGAACGAGATTGTAGATTACTGGCGGGGCGTTCATCGCAGATACGGTTATCAGGAAATTAAAACCCCGATAATTCTCAACGAAGAGCTTTGGCACAAGAGCGGACATTGGGATAATTACAAAGAGAATATGTATTTCAGCGAAATCGACGGAGCCGGTTACGCTATAAAACCAATGAATTGTCCCGGCGGATGTCTGGTTTTTCATACTCGTAAACATTCTTATCGGGAATTTCCTATGCGTGTCGCCGAGCTTGGTCTGGTGCATAGACACGAGGCAAGCGGAGTGATGCACGGTCTTTTCCGCGTTCGGCAGTTTACTCAGGATGATGCTCATATTTTCTGTACGCCAGACCAGATTGAGGCTGAGATAATCGGTGTTATAGAGCTTACTTTCGAGATTTATCGAGCGTTCGGGTTTGATGATTTTCATGTTGAGTTATCTACCAAGCCGGAAAAACATATCGGTTCCGATGAAATCTGGGAAATAGCGACCGGCGCTCTGGAAGCGGCATTGAAGCATAAGAAAATAGATTATCAAGTAAATCCCGGTGACGGCGCGTTTTACGGGCCTAAGATAGATTTCCATATTAAGGATTGTCTGAATCGTTCTTGGCAGCTTGGGACAATTCAGCTTGATTTTTCGATGCCTGAGCGTTTCGGGCTGGTGTTTACAGATAAAGACAATACCGAAAAAACTCCGGTTATGATTCACCGCGCGGTATTGGGGTCGTTCGAGCGTTTTATAGGTATATTAATCGAGCATTACGGTGGAAGTTTTCCGCTGTGGCTTGCGCCTGAGCAGGTTCGGATAATGCCGATAAGCGAAAAGACCAATGATTACGCGAACGAAATTTATCAAAAACTTTTCGCTGATTCTGTTAGGTGCTCGACTGATTTATCCGATGAAAAAATAGGAGCTAAAATAGCCAAGGCTCACGCGGACAAAGTGCCTTATATGCTTGTTTTAGGCCCGAAAGAAGCTCAGAGCTGCGAGGTCAATGTTAGGGTTCGCGGCTCGAAAGACAGCCGGACAATTTCTTTGGAACAATTTTTGAAAATTATCGTACAAAAGAGGACCGATAAAGAACAGGATTTACAGTTTTAGTACGTTCATTATTGCCATTTTAATTATTTTGAAGAAAGGCAAGGTGGTGCGAAATCGAAAAAAAAGGATTAAGAATCAACGATAAGATTCGAGCCTCGAGGGTCAGACTGATTGATGAAGAAAATAATCAGGCTGGAATCGTGGAGAAATTCGAAGCACTCGGCCGTGCTCGTGATGTCGGCTTGGATCTTGTGGAGGTAGCTCCGAACAGTGACCCTCCGGTGTGCCGAATAATGGATTACGGTAAATATTTATATCAGCAAAAACGCAAGATGCGAGAGTCCCACAAAAAACATCAGCAGCATCTGTCAGTTTTAAAAGAAATCCGTGTCAGGCCTGAGACTGATCCTCATGACTTGGGTATTAAGGTCAATCATGCCCGAGAATTTATTCAGAAAGGTCATAAGGTTCAGTTCACTGTTTTCTTCCGAGGCAGACAAATGCTTCATCAGGAAAAAGGTTTTGAGATGCTGAACGAAATTAGTCAGGCTCTTGAGGATATCGCTAAAGTTGACCAGCAGGGACGTATGACTAACAGGCGTTTGACGCTGATGCTTGTACCGAAATAGCCGTAAAAATATCAGCGATGCAAATAGTTGTTTTAGTTGTTTCTAAACCCGGGAAAATCCGGTGTTTGGCGGGTTTTTTCGTGTTTTTTGGGTATAGCTGATATTTTAGAAAAATTTAACCTGCGTTATTGACCATTCCTTATAAATATCCTAAAATACCGGTTTTGATTTTTATCGGTAATCTGCTTCAAAGGACGGAAAATATGCCTAAGATGAAGACCCATAAGGGTTTAAAGAAAAGAGTAAAAGTAACAGGTTCGGGCAAGGTAAAGTACAGCCGTTGTTTTGGCGGTCATTTAATGAGCAGCAAAAACGCTAAAAGACGCAGGCGAATCAGCAAAAGAGCGATTATGTTTGAGCCAATGGCTGAAAAAGTGAAAATCGCACTTTGCCAATAACCCTAAAATAATGAACTTAGCTTGCTTCTCGGCCGGGGCGTTTAATAATAAGCTCCACCATCAGCTGCCGCCAGCAAGCGTTATTAACCATTTAAAGAAAGGAAAGCTGATATGCCAAGAGCAATAAAAGGTTCCGCACGGCGCAAAGCCAACAAGCGTGTATTAAAAGCTGTAAAAGGGCATCGAGGAGCCAGAGGTATCAGGCTTCGTTTAGCCAAAACCGCCCGCATCAGAGCTCAAGTCAATGCTCGAATAGGCCGCAAGCAAAAGAAAAGAGAGTATCGCGGTCTTTGGATAATTCGGCTCAGTGCCGCCTGCCGTCAGCGCGGTATCAGATACAGCGAGTTTATAAACGGATGCAGAAAAGCGAATATCCAGATAAATAGAAAGATGCTTAGTGAAATCGCTATCGCAGACCCTGCCGGTTTCGATGTTATTGTCGAAAAAGCTAAATCCGTTCTGTGATATTCTTTGTTTTTCTACTGTGAGTATTTAAGATGCTCGAGCAGTTCGAAAAAATCGGAAAAGAAGCACTGTCTGAACTTGCGAAAGTTAAAGACCTTGCGCAGCTTGAACAGTGGCGCATCAAGTATCTCAGCCGTAAAGGTCTGGTTACAGATATGCTCAGCCAGATAGGCAGTGCGGCGAAAGAACAGCGGGCTGCCGCGGGACAGCTTGCAAACAAACTCAAAAAACAGGTATCCGAATCTTTCGAGCAGTTAAAACAAAAACTCACCGAGTCCCAGAAATCTCAGGTAAAAGAATTTGTCGATGTTACTCTGCCCGGATTCAAACCTAACATCGGCAAAATGCATGTGATTACACAAACTATCAGCGAGCTTCTGGAGATATTCGGACGAATGGGATTTTCGGTTTCTTACGGGCCTGAGGTCGAAGATGAATGGCATAATTTTATTGCTCTGAATATCCCGCAGGAACATCCTGCCCGCGACCCGCTGGATAATTTTTATATAAGCGACGATATTCTTCTTCGCACTCAGACTTCGACGATACAAATCCGTGTTATGGAAAATACCAAGCCTCCGATTCGTGTTGTCGCGCCGGGTCGGGTATATCGCCCTGATACGGTTGATGCTACTCATATGTATATGTTTCATCAGCTCGAAGCTCTTGTGGTTGACGAGGGCGTTAGTATGGTCGATATGAAAAGCACGATAAATCAATTTATCCATGCTTTTTTCGGAGCGGATACTCAGTGGCGTTTCCGTCCGAGTTTTTTCCCGTTTACCGAGCCAAGCGCCGAAGTCGATTTGCTTTGCATCGATAAGAACGGTCAGGAAAAATGGATAGAAATGGGTGGCTGCGGTATGGTTGACCCTAATGTTTTCGAAGCGGTCGGCATCGACAGCGAAAAATATACCGGCTGGGCGTTCGGATTCGGGATAGAACGGCTGGCTATGAGAAAGTACGGAATAAGTGATATTCGATTGTTGTTCGAAAACGACCTTCGCTTTCTTAAGCAGTTTTGATTCTGCATCGAAACTAAATGGCAAACCGGAAAGGGCTAAATATGAAGCTCAAAGGGGTAGTTCTTGCAGGGGGGACCGGCTCGCGGCTGAAGCCTTTGACGAAAGTTACGAATAAACACCTTCTGCCTGTCGGCAGAAAGCCGATGATTTATTATCCTATCGAAAAATTATTATCTGCCGCAATTACCGAGATTCTGATTGTAACCGGCGTCGAGCATATGGGAGATGTTGTAAATCTTCTTGGTTCAGGCGCGGATTTCGGCTGCAGATTTACATATAAAGTTCAGGACCAAGCGGGCGGAATTGCGCAAGCTCTTAGTTTAGCGGAGAATTTCGCCGGAACTGACGGTGTAGCGGTGATTCTCGGTGATAATATTTTTGAGTTTTCGCTTAAAAAATACGCCGAGAATTTTAATGTTCAAGGTAAAGGAGCGAGACTTTTATTGAAAGAAGTTCCCGACCCGCAGAGGTTCGGTGTTGCCGAGATTTCGGGTGATAATGTTGTCGGAATCGAAGAGAAGCCTAAAAAACCTAAATCAAACTACGCGGTTACGGGCATATATTTTTATGATAATACCGTGTTCGAGATTATAAAAACTCTTAAGCCCTCCGGACGAGGCGAATACGAGATAACCGATGTTAATAATGTTTATATTACCAAAAGGCAGTTAAATTATGATATTCTCGACGGCTGGTGGAGCGATGCGGGGACATTCGAATCGCTCACTAAAGCCAACGAACTTGTGATAAAGGAGCCTCCGAAATGACTAAACCTTTGCCGTTGAAAACCGCGTTTGCAGAAGGTGCTTTGATTGTCAGGAGTTCTTGCGGTAAATTGATAGACGGATTACAGGTCAGACTTGCCAAGGTTATTCCTGATGAGCGGGGCAGGCTTGGCGAGATAATGCGCGCCGATGACCCTTGGTTCGAGAAATTCGGACAAGTGTATTTTACGACTACATATCCGGGAGTGGTAAAAGCGTGGCATTATCATAAAAAACAGACGGATTATTTTTATGTAGCCAAAGGAATGATAAAAGCGGCGTTTTATGACGAACGAAAAGATTCTCCGACATTCGGCGCGGTTAACGAGGTGTATCTTGGAGAGCATTGTCCGGGTTTAATAAGAGTTCCTGCGGGCGTTCATCACGGCTGGATGTGCGTCAGTACTGATGAAGCCTATATAATAAATATACCTAACGAAACATACGATTATTCTAACCCTGATGAGTATCGAACTGCTGCTCACGGCAGTCATATTCCTTATGATTGGACACGAAAGGATGGCTAAAAAAAGTATTGCCATTCTCGGCGGCAGGGGAATGCTTGGTGCGGATATGGTAAAGCAGTGCAGCCGGGCCGGTTTTGAAACGAAGGTATTTGATCTGCCTGAATTTGATATCACAAATCACGAGCAGCTAAAACAGGCGGTTGAATCTTGCGAGCTGATTGTAAATTGCGCAGCTTATACAGATGTTGATGGCGCTGAATCAAATAGAGAAACGGCCTATGCCGTAAACGCAAAGGCTGTCGGTGAGCTTGGAAGTTTAGCGGCCAAAATGAATAAATGGGTTTTGCATATCAGTACGGATTTTGTTTTTGACGGTAGCTCAGACAGCCATTACGTTGAAACAGACAAACCTAATCCGATAAACGAATACGGCAAAAGTAAAATCGAGGGGGAACGGCTTTTAATTGAAAGCGCAAATAATTTTTGTATAATTCGGCTTGAGTGGACTTATGGTTTGGCCGGAAGGAATTTTGTGACGAAGCTTCTTGAATTGGCGCGAACCAGAAAAGAATTAAAAGTCGTATCTGACCAAATCGGTTCACCGACTTCGACTATTGAGGCTGCTAAAGTTATAGGAAAATTGCTCGATAAACAGCCGCGGGGTATTTTTCATTTTGCGGCGGGAGGATTTGTCAGCAGATTTGAAATAGCGAAGTTTATTTTTGAAAGAATGAATATAGCTGTGGATTTGAAAAGCTGCGAAAGTTCTGAATTTAAGTTGCCGGCCCAAAGACCTTTGAGCAGTAGATTTAATTGTGAGAAGATTCAATCGCTGCTCGATGAGCCGATACGAAACTGGCAGGGGCCTTTAGAGGAATTTCTGCGATTATTATGAAAAATATTCTTGTTACAGGCGGAGCAGGTTTTATCGGGAGCAATTTTGTCCGGATGGTGCTCGATGAGCATCCGGATTATACAATTATTAATCTTGATAAGCTTACCTATGCGGGAAATTTGGAAAATCTTGCCGGTTTTCTCGAAAATCCTCGTCATAAGTTTGTTAAAGGCGATATTTGTGACGCCAAGCTTGTAGAGAAATTGGTTAGTGAGCACAAAATCGAGGCTATTATTAATTTTGCCGCCGAAAGTCACGTTGACCGTTCGATAACAGGCCCGCGTATTTTTATAGAGACAAATGTAACGGGTACGTTGGCGCTTCTGGAAATCGCCCGCGACAAGAAGATTGAAAAATTTGTTCAGGTTTCGACAGACGAAGTTTACGGCGAGCTTGGGCCTGAGGGTAAATTTACCGAGGATACTCCGCTAAGTCCGAACTCTCCGTATTCTGCAAGCAAAGCCGCCGCGGACCATCTGGTTAAAGCTTTCGGGCATACATGGGGGCTTCGTTATAATATTACGAGATGTTCTAATAACTACGGCCCGTATCAGTTTCCTGAAAAGATGATACCGCTGATGATTAATAACGCTCTTAATGATAAACAGCTTCCTGTTTACGGTGACGGGCTTAATGTTAGGGACTGGCTTTATGTTTATGACCATTGCACAGCGGTATGGAAGATTTTAACACAAGCTCCTGCCGGTGAGATTTATAATATCGGCGGCTGTAATGAAAAAACTAATCTCGAAGTCGTAAGAATCATTCTTAACCGTCTTGGCAAGAGCGAATCACTGATAAAATTTGTTGCCGACCGGCCGGGGCATGATAGGCGATATGCTATCGACGCGTCGAAAATGATGAAAGAATTAGGCTGGAAACCTTCGGTTACTTTCGAGAAGGGAATCGAAAAGACCATTGACTGGTATCGCGATAATAAAAAATGGCTGAATGATATTGTTTGCGGTGATTATCAAAAGTACTATGATTTGATGTATAAAAACAGATGAGGTATTGATTGTGCCGGTATATCAGCAAAAAACGCAAAGCTGTGACAAATCAGTAGTAAATCTGTTATCAGGACATGGCAGGGATATTCCTCTTTTTAAGGTGTTTATGCCTGAAAGCGTGATTGAACCTCTAAAGCAGGTTCTGTTAAGCGGGTATATCGGAGAAGGTCCTCGAGTCGCGCAGTTCGAAAAGATGCTTGCCCAGTGGTTCGGTTGTGATAATGTATTGGCTTTAAATAACGGGACATCAGCTTTGCAGCTTGCACTTCGTCTTGCCGGTGTCGAGCCGGGAGATGAAGTAATTTCCACGCCGATGACCTGTTCGGCTACGAATGAACCTATTTTGGCCAGAGGTGCGAAAATAATCTGGGCGGATATTAATCCATGGACAGCCAATATCGATACCAAAGATGTCGCCCGAAAAATCACTGCGAAAACAAAAGCTATTATGTGCGTTCATTGGGGCGGTTATCCGTGTGATATTGATGAGCTTAAGGATATTGCCGCAGAACATAATATAAAAATTATCGAAGATGCTTGTCATGCTTTCGGTTCGACTTATCACGGCAAGCCTATTGGTTCGCATTGTGATTTTGCTTGTTTTTCCTTTCAGGCCATAAAGCATATGACAACTGTTGACGGCGGGGCTTTGGTTTGCAAATCGAAGTCAGACCGTGAACGCGGACGGCTGCTTCGATGGTACGGTATCGACCGCAAATGTCCGCGCACGGCTATGCGATGTGAAGCTGATATTAAGGAGTGGGGCTATAAATTTCATATGAATGATGTTACTGCGGCTATCGGAATCGAGCAGCTTAAATATGCTTCAGATACGATTTCTAAGCACCGCAGCAATGCCTTGAAATATGACAAAGCGTTTGAAAATTTGCAGGCAGTCCGGCCGCTTAAGTATAATAAAGACCGTTTGAGTTCTTATTGGCTTTATACGGTAAGAGCTAAGGATAGGCCGCGATTTATGGAATATATGCAAAGCAAAGCAATAACAGTTTCGCAGGTTCATGTTCGTAACGACCATCATACTATTTTCAATGAATTCAGAACTTCTTTGCCGGGGGTCGATGAGTTCGTATCCGAGCAGGTTTCTATACCGGTAGGGTGGTGGCTTACTGAGGATAATTTACAGCATATTATTAATTCGATAGTGGAATATGACAGACAATACCGGACAAAAGGAATTGATACCGAATAAAGCAACGATTTGCATAGTCAATTATAAGACTCTCGATTTTACGCGTTTATGCCTAAGGAGTATTCGTAAGTTTACGAATTATCCGTGCGAAGTTGTCGTCGTTGATAACGATTCAAAAGACGAATCTGTCGAGTATCTTAGAAGCTTGAAGTGGATACGCCTTATAGAGCGTCCTCATCAGCCCGGCAGCCCGAGGGGAAGTGTTGATGAAGGTTCGGCACTGGATTTGGGGTTGGCGAACTGCAATACTGAATTTTATGTTGCGATGCATTCGGATGTATTTGTGCTCAAACAAGGATGGCTTACCGAGCTGATTTCTCATTTCAAAAGTGATTCTCGAATAGCTTGTGTAGGTTCGGGTAAAATCGAGCTTACTCCCGGCTGGCAGGTTTTGTTAAAAAAATGCACGGATTTGAGGGCTTTGATTCGATGGGCGACTAATACGCCTTTAGAAAAGCAGTTATGGCGATATTATAACCGTTCGATTTGCTGTCTTTTTCGAACGGAAGTATTGCGGCATGAGGGACTTTCATTTTTAATGAGCAATTCCGAAGGATTTACCGCAGGACAAAAACTTTATCTGGAACTGGTTGACCGAGGTTATAAAACCGTCGAGCTTAAACCTTCATTGATGGGACGGTATATAGTTCATTTGGCTCACGCCACGCAAGCGGTAAACCCGCAGGAATTTAAGCTTCGCAGCAAGACGCATCGCAAATTCGGCAGGTTATTTAACAAGATTATGTCTTCTGATGTAATCCGAGATATAATCAGCGATAATTCGCTTGACAAGTGACAAAATTTTAAGTGATTGGGCATGAATCTTCTGGTTTTATCTAATAACCCGGACAGACCAAGCTTTAGGCAGCGTATAGGGATTTATATCGAACCTCTGCAAAAAGCGGGAATAAACTGTTTTGTAGAAAAGCTGCCGGAAGGTTATATGGCTCGATGGCGGCTTTTTAAAAAAGCAAAAGAATTTGACGGCGTTTTTCTTCACAAAAAATGTCTGAACAAATTCGATGCAAGGATTTTGCGAAAATATTCCCGCAAAATTATATATGATTTTGACGATGCGGTAATGTACAGTCCCAAAAATCCTCAAAGCGATTATACCTCACACATGAGGCTTTTCAAAAGAACCGCAGCAATGGCTGATGTTATAATAGCCGGCAATTCTTATTTGGCAGAACACGCAGGCAGGTTTAATTCTAAGGTTCATATTCTCCCGACCGGTCTCGATGTGAAAAAATATGAGATTGACGTTAAAAAGCCCGATGACGGCAAGATTCGTCTTGTTTGGATAGGCAGCAAAAGTACATTAAAATATCTGGCCGGAATAAAACCGGTTCTTGAAGAAATCGGTTCGCAATTTAAGCAGGCTGTTTTACGAATTATATGTGATGATTTTTTGGATTTTGGAAATCTTCCGGTTGAAAAGTGTATCTGGTCGCAGGATTCGCAAGTTACCGATTTGAAGCAGTGTGATATAGGTCTTGCTCCGCTGCCGGATAATCGTTTTACTCGGGGCAAATGCGGTTTTAAGATACTTCAGTATTTTGCGTGCGGTTTGCCGGTTATTGGGGATTCTGTCGGAGTTCAGGCTGATTTCGCAGCACAGAATCGAGGTTTAGCGGTATCTGATTCGAGCCGGTGGTTTGAGGGCATATCATCTTTGATACAGCAATCGGATTTGCGCAAGAATATGGGAGCAGCCGCCCGTTATTGGGTAATGCAGTATGGCGAAACTGTTTTGGCACAGCGGTTAATCGAAATTATGAAAAGAAGCTTGCAGTAATTTTTGCTGAAAAAACTATAATCTACCAATGAATGTTAGGATCGATTAAATGGATTTCAAAAGCAAAATAGATATCGCAGCGCGTTTAAAAAGCGGTGAGCGGATAGTGGTGGACCTCGGCTGCGGCGCAAAGAAATTAGCCGGCAGCATCGGGATTGACAGGTCACAGCTGCCGGATGTCGATATTATAACAGATATCGAAAAAGGGCTGGGATTTTTACCTGACAGCAGTGTAGATGAGCTTCATTGCCGCAGCGTCCTGGAGCATCTTGAAAATTTCGAGCCGGTTATGTCTGATATTGTCCGTGTACTTAAGCCGACCGGCACCGCGCATATTTTTGTCCCCCATTTTAGCAATCCGTATTTCTATTCGGATTATACCCACAAAAGACCGTTCGGTCTTTATACATTTTATTATTTTGTTGACGAGCCTTACCAGCTTAAACGAAAAGTGCCGGTTTTTTACACTAACACCCGCATTAAAATACTTTCTCTCAGATTGGTTTTCCGTTCACCGTTTTGGCTTGGCAGACAGCTGCGAAAAATGTTCGGTTTTTTTGTAAACTTGAGTTCCGGCTGCCGCGAATTTTACGAACAGTATTTATGCTATGTAGTTCCCTGTCATGGAATAGAAATAGTATTTACTCCCGACAGACAAAATAATTCGCAGCAGCAATCGACTTAACAAATGCTTTTCAGCGAAGCCGAATCTTTTTTTCGTTTTCTTTCAAAAAGCGCCTTTAAACAATGTACCGTCATTCCATCAAGGTCTGTAACGATTGCTGTGTTTTCTCTGATTAAAATATTAGAGTGTTTCAAATCTCCGTGAGTGATTTTATTTCGGTGCATTTTATCGACGGTTACGGCGGCTAATTTTTTCAATCTCTGCTTTTTTTCAGTATCGGTATCAGGCTGCCGCAGAATCTCGCTTAATTTTGGGCAGTCGATATATTCTGTGATGATATACGATTGTCTGATTACTAATCCTTCATGCTGTTCGAAGAACGCCAGCGGTTTCGGGGTAGGAATATTCAGCATCGCGAGCAAATGACCGTTCAGCCAGCATTTGCTGGCGCGCGAACCTTTTATGCTGTTGCGAATAGCGTGAAAAAATCCTTTGTGATTATATCTTTTTATGACCAACTCGATTCCGGAGAATCGAATTTGTGAGACGTAGCAGGTATTGCCGTCTTTAAGTATTTTGCCGTTAGACATAAGTTTATCGATTTGTCTGATGAAAGATAACGGCTCGATACTCTCGTAAAATTTTCTGTCAAATACGCCTTTATATCCTTTTTCGCTGATTTTGACATAGCGTTTGCTTGTGCGGACAGCTTTTTTCAGGCCTCTTGCTATTTCTTTTTTGCGACGTGCCGCGATACATTTTTTTACGGCATGCAAATCTGTTTTATTTAAATCCCAGTTTCTGATTTCTGCATATTCACGGCAAAGCCTCAGCAAATCTTCGCCGTCCGGTGCGAAGAAAGCCGATAAAGCAGCTAATTGTTTCAGGCTGATATTTCGAGATAGAGCCTTCGAACTAAAGGTCATTTGTCCGACATCGAGAGCAAAAACATCTTCGTTTCGAATTAGAAAATTTCCGAGATGTGTGTCTTTTTGAAAAACCCCCGCATTATTCAATTTTGCAAGCTCTTTGGCTATCATCGCGATAATATTTAATCGGTTTTGGTGATTAGAATCTTTTTGATAAAGTTCCAAAGCTGTTTGGCAGTTTAATATCTGCTTGGTAATAACGCATCTGCAGCCGTCTTCTGTATAACCGTAATAACAAAGCTCAGGCGAATTGAGTTTTCTTGAAATCAAATTCTTAAAGCCGTCCCAATCTTTTCTTGCCTGAAACGATGCTCGAAATTTTCCGGCAAAAAATTTGGCGATAACATTTTGCCCGTCCAATTGCCCCTGATAAACCCGCCGTTTTCCCGGAATCTCGCGCAAAAGTCCGGTACATTTCAGCATCAGCTTTGTTTTGCGGGGTTCTATAGTGTTTACTGTTATTTCAAACGGCAGGCTGTCCATAGCGGTTAATCCGAAATTAATATCCTACCACAGCGATTCCGAGCTTATCAGCCAATTCTATTGTTTGGGGCCGGTCTATGATAATTGTTTTTTCAGCTTCGACAGCCAGACATTCGGCTTTGTTCTGCGCGAGACTTTTTATAGTATCCGGCCCGACGCAAGGGACATCGAACCGCATATCCTGATTTGGTTTTGAGCGTTTAATTAGTGTCCAGCCGCCAGCTTTGCACAACTGTCCGGCCCGTTCTATCATACTGGCTGTCCCTTCGATAGCTTCGACCGCAATCACCTCTCGTTCTTTTACGGCGATTGACTGGCCGATATCCATTTCAGCGAGTTTCCTGACGATAGGTTCGCCGAATTCGATATCTGCTTGAGAAATCCTGCCCGGGAGGGTTTTTGTCATAACACCCTCGGACGCCATATGCTCTTTGCAATACATAATAGAGTTCTCCAGAATTATTCCGCCGCTGGCCAATTCATCGGCTATAGCGCAAAGCAACGTCTCGTTTTGTTTATTTTTGCGCCTGAGCCTCCAGTACCATATCCTAAACGCCCGCCAGTCGGGAAGATACTGCATTATTCGGCGGGGGGTATAGATTCGCTCTTTTTCGATACGCCCGACCATTATCGCGCTGGTAACGTTGTGTTTTTTGAATTTTCTTATCCATACTCCGGGTCTGGCCAGAGGGACTTTATAAAAGACATCTACATCACCGGCAAGTGAATTTGCGTTCTCTCCCAGCCCGACGCAAATTACTTTGAGTCCGGCTTTTCGAGCCCCGTCGGCAACCATAAACGGAAGCCTTCCCTGACCTGCAATTAAACCAAGAGTTTCCGGCATGATTTTAATTTTTATTCACCGTTTTTCTTTTCGAGCTGTTCTATCCGGGCTTGAAGATTTTTAATGGTTTGCCTCATTTCCGGCAGGTACTGTATCATCGTGTATGCTCGTTTTCCCTGAACAGCATCGATTGCCGGTGCGCCGAGGACAATTTTATTGTCGCCTATATCGTTGATAACTCCCGCCTGAGCGGCAATCATAACATTATTTCCGATATTCACATGCCCGACGATTCCGACCTGTCCGCCGACTACGCAATGATGTCCGAGATTTGTGGAACCGGCGATTCCGACTTGTGCTACTACAAGACAATGAGAGCCGATTTTAGAACCGTGTCCGACGGTAACTAAATCTCCGATTTTTGTATCCTGACCGATAATTGTATCGCCCAAAGTACCGCGTTCGATTCCGCAGCAGACTCCTATTTCCACATCATCTTCCAAAACGACACTGCCGACCTGCGGGATTTTATGATGAATTCCTTTATGGCTTGCGTATCCGAAACCGTCTTCGCCGATTACAGAATTAGCGTTGACAATCACGCGTTTGCCGAGTTTGCATCCGTCATAGATAGTTACATTGGGATAAATTATACAGTCGTTGCCGATATGAACATTCGGGCCGATGTAGCAGCAGGGATATATGATGCAGCCGTTGCCTACATAAGCATTTTCATCGATTGTAACGAACGGATGAATATGGCAGTCCACTCCGATTTTGGCGCTGTCGGCGATATTGGCTCTGGGGCTTATTCCTATCTTTTTGTGTTTGCGGTGTCCGTGTATCAAAACCATTATCTGCATAAACGCATAATAAGGGTCATCGCACACCAGCAGAGGGACCGATGAGGTTGTTACATCTTTTCCTACAATTACAGCACTGGCTTTGGTAGTTAAAAGCTGCTTTTCGTATTTGCTGTTTGCAAGAAAACTTATATCGCCTTCTCCGGCGCGGTTAAGAGTCGCGGCAGAGCGAATTTTAACGCTGCTGTCGCCTTTTACCTGACCTTCGACGTATTGAGCTAATTCGGCAAGTGTTTTTTCCTGCATATCCGTCACCTTAACAATTAAAGCTCATAAGAGCCGTTTCCCCCTTAGAATCTTAAAAAGCAGGATTATATCAAAAAATTTAGAAAGGTCAATGATGCAGGCGAGAGCTATTCGTATTTAATCCCATGCTTTTTCAATCCATCCGCCGCCGGCTATGCGATTTTTGTTATTTTCGGTTATATAGAAAACCGCAAGCTGGCCCGACGTTATTGCCGAAACGGGTTCTTCGAATTTGACTTCGACATAATCATCGCGGGGATAAACAAAAGCCGCTGTTCCGCGATTGTTGTATCTTATTTTAACCGTTGCGGAAAAAGGTTCTTCAGGCTGCTCTATCAGCCAGTTAATTCCGCAAGCCGATAGTTTGCTGTGCATCAGCTCTTCTTTAGGACCGAGCGTAACGGTATTTGTCAGGGCATCGAGTTTGACGACGTAATAAGGCTTGCCCATCGCTATTTTCAGGCCTCGTCTTTGGCCGATTGTATATTTATATAGCCCGCTGTGCTCGCCGAGAATTTTTCCGGAACTGTCAACGATTTTACCCTGCTTAATAATTTCAGGGCATCGTTTTTCGAGTACCGCTGCGTAATCATCATCAGGAATAAAACATATTTCCTGCGACTCTTCGTATTGAGTTGTGCTTAAATTAAATCGTTCCGCCATTTCGCGCGTCTGGTCTTTGTGGTAATCACCCAGCGGCAAAATGAGTCTTTCGAGTATGTCTTTATTTATCATCGCAAGAGCGTAAGACTGGTCTTTGGCGGTATCAGCAGCGTATAAACCTTTTTGTCCGCGCTCATCGGTGAGTACTCGAGCGTAATGGCCGGTAGCGAAATAATCTGCCGAATGTTCTTGGGCAAAATCCCAAAGCCTTTTGAATTTAATAGTACGGTTGCACTGCACGCATGGATTAGGAGTTCTGGCACGCATATATTCACCGCAGAAATAATCGAGTATCTGCTCGAATTCTTCACGCAAATCGAGAATATGAAGTTTTATTCCGAGCTCGCCGGCGACTTTTTCGGCTTTGGATTGAGTATGGAATCCCTGTTCGCAGGTAATCATAAAAACAGCGAAACAGTCATATCCTTGTTCAAGCAGAATCGCCGCAGTCGTCGAGCTGTCGATTCCTCCGCTTAATGCGACACAGACTTTTTTACCCATCTGATTCATTTAATCTTGAGGATATATAATGATTCTGTCATGGATAATCGTAACAAGGTCGTTTTTGCCGTCCGCGGTTACATCGGCGATTCGAAGCTCTCGCGGTTCGACGCCGCTTCTACTGGGGGATTTGCTTTCGCGATAGGTTTTTTCTTCGAAAATCTTAAACCGCATAGCGGGAATTGGTTTGTATTGTTTGTCGAGTGCCAAAACCTCAATATGGTTGCCTTTATATTCCACCATAACTATATCCGCAGTTCCGCCGGAGTTGATATCCCCGATGGTAAGATGTCCGTAAATACCGTCTTTTATTTTTGTCTCATAGCTGAACTGCGGTTCGAGTTTCACCTGAATCTGACCGAAACCGGGCGGCGTTACTATGGCGAATTTTTCCCCGTCAAAAAGAACCATGCTTTGAGTTTTATCTCCGGTAACTGCTGCCTGAATCATTTTTAGGTTTCTTACATTCGACCATTTTCCAACATCGATTTCACTGTCGAATCGGAAGGTTCCGTCCTCATCTTTTTTGAGTATTTGCAGTTTTCCTCGTTGGCCGTCGAGTAAAAGCAGTGAACGATTGTTTTGTTTGTTCTTCATTTCAAAATCGAACACAGCGACAGCCGAGATATTATTTTCTCTGCTTTTTGCGTTATATTGGTCAATTACGATCCAAACGCCTTTATCGGAGAAAACGAGGCTTCTTGCGAAATTGGTTTGAGCTATCAAAAGCTCATCTCCGCTTTTTTGGTCGATGTCCGCAAGTTTTATCGATGACATACTTGCGTCTCTGATAAGACTCGACTGGGCGGCTGCCGAATCGACAAGCTCGAATTTACCTTTTTCAATCTGACGTGCGAACAGCGGCGGGGGATTGTACCTGTCGAATATCAGCACATCCGCCAGACCGTCCTGGTCCGCGTCGAGAACTTTAATTCCGTCCGGATTCGACCTTAGCCGTTCGAGTTTTAATCCTTCACCGAACAATATATGCCAAGCCGTATCGCGTTTTTTGCTTCCGAAAAGCCCGCTGGAGCTTTTCTCTTTCGTCTGCATAGCTGAGTTATCGACCGCCCGCAGCCATCTTGTCTGATTGGCATCGACCGCGACATAAACGCAATCGATTTTTCCGTCGCCGTTAATATCTGCCAAATCCATCGCCACAGGTTCACCGTCTATATCGATAGGCTTAGGAAACGAAAATCGGCCTTCTTCGTATCTGCTTATTCCTATTACTTTTTCTCTTATGCTCAGAATGGCAAGCTCCGTTTTTCCGTTGTTATCTATATCCGCTCCGGCAAGACGAACAACATCGGCGAACGAGGGAAATTTCGCAGGCTCGGCGAGTCCCGTGCCGGCTTGCTGTTTATATAGAATTATTTCCGCCGAAGCCGGGTCGCTGATAATGACATCAGCTAATTTATCGCCGTCAATATCGCCGATAACCATATCTCTGTCACTGCTGCCTTGGCCTGAGACAAGAGGATAATACAGCACCGGCCAGTCCCCGTCCTGTTCGGTCTGATTTACGAGCTTATAGCAAATCAATCTTCCGCTGACGCTTTCGACCATCAGTATTTCTTTTCCGGGCAAGCCGTCGATATTATGAATATCTATAGCCCAAGGAGATTCCGCCGCCAATTGAACCTGAGGGCCTAATTGCCCGTCAGGAAGACCGAACCGTACGTGTATCGGCTTTTCAATGTCACTAACCACCATAATCAAATCATTTATCCCGTCCCCATTTATATCAGCCGCGTCAATAGCTCTAATCGTTGCTGTGCTGGGATATTTAATAGGTTCTGAGAGTGTCCCGTCTTTTTTCTGCAGAACCAGATATATGGCATCTCGTGCAGCCAGCGCCAAATCAGCAAGTCCGTCCCCGTTCAAATCCGCACAAACTAAAGCGTAAGGAGTCTGCAATCCGTCATCAATTGCGATTCTTTTTCTTGTATGCCAGCTTAATTTTCCGTCCGGTTTTTCCTGTGAGTCTTGGTCTTTTTGCAGCAATACGTAAAGCCCCTTGGGTTCGCCGTAATACGCCAAATCTATCAAGCTGTCCGAATTCAAATCACCGCATACCAAGCTGTACATCCTTTGAGAGACCGCTATCGGCTGTTTTTCGAATCGGCTCGGCGGTTCGAGAACGTTAATATCGATATCACGCGGGTCAACCGAGACGAATGTTTCGGTCGGGCCGATTTGTTCTTTTTGGATTAGAACCTCGATTCTTGACCTGAGGTTATTTATCACGATTATGTCATTTCGCCCGTCGTTGTTCAGGTCCGCGATTGACATTGCGGCGATACCCCAGTCAAGCTTGATGATTTCCATTTCGCCGAATCCGTAGTTTGCAGAAATATCGTCAGATTGGGATATCTGGGCGGACGAGGTAAAAATAATACAAGCTGCTGCTATTAAAGCGGTTAGAATCTTATTAATCTTCACGGCAGTTTCTCCAAATATTTTATAAATATAAGGAAATAATAACCATTATAGGCTCGAACATCAATTGTTTTTGCTGATACCGCCGAATCTTTAAAAAACACCCGGAATTTTGCGAATATAACAGCAACTCTCGTGCTAAAACCGGCTCAAAACTCTCTACGTGATTGTTTTTCATTACTTGATAGTCTTGAGAAAATCTTCGAGTTGCATCAGGGTTTCGGTATTATTAGTTTTGGCGGCAGTTTTAAGGCAGGGCAACAACGGTTTGCCCTTATAGCGGAAAAATATAAGATGCGGAAATTCATTTTCAGCGGCAGCCATTTCATTTTTTCTGGTTCAACCAGCCGATTTATCTTTTGCACTATCTTGCTATTTAGTATAATAAGATGGTATTATTTGCCGTGTTGTGTATGCGGTGTTTGCTATAAAGTATTGCAAAATAAAGATTTATGAAAAAATCTCCGCTCGAAAAATCGTTAAATCGAAAAAAGTTCGATGAAATCGAACGCGCATTCCGAAAGCATTTTCAGTTGGGATTAGAAACCGCAAAAGCGAGTGGTTCGCCTATCAAAGAGCTTTGTAGCGGCGACTGCCATCCGGAATTCTGCAAATTAGTACGCAGCAGCCCGACCGGACTGAAAAGGTGCAATTCCGAACGCAAACGAAGTCTCGAAATCGCGATTGATACAGGTCAATCATATATTTGTCTCTGTCATGCCGGAATAGTTTTAGTCTCTGTTCCGGTAATGGACAGGGACACTGCTTTAGGCGGAATGTATTTCGGTAAGTGTCTTTGGCAGCCGGTTAATAAGATGCTTATCAGTGACATCCAGAACAGGCTTAAAGGGCTGCACATAAATGAAAAAAAACTCAAGGCTGCTCTGAGCAAGCTCGATGTAATACCCGGCAGAATGATTCAGCGGGCGGCAGAGTTTCTGTTCGATTTGCTTTATGAGGTCGGCGGATTCGACCCGCGTGTTATACGCTGGCGAAGGTATCAATCAGAACAGCAGGCCGAAATCGGCGAGTTCATTCTTTCAAAGAAAAAACTCGGAACCGACTGGCGGTATCCATTGGAATCAGAGCGTGAGCTTATCGGAAAGGTTAAAATCGGCGACCGCACCGGCGCACGTGAAATTCTCAATACGATTTTAGGTACGATATTATTTCATAATCCCGGGGATTTGGGCGTTCTCAAAGCGAGGATTCTCGAATTGCTGAGCATATTGAGCCGCTCGGCTGTCGAAGGCGGAGTCGATATTAACGTGATGTTAGAACGTAATCTTTCTTATGTCGGCAGAATGGCCGAACTTAACACGCAAGAGGATTTGTGCGCGTGGGTCAGCGTCGCGCTGAACGAATTTATAGAGCTGGTTTACAGCTCGCAGGATTCCAGAAAAGTTACGCAGATTCAGCCGGCGATTAATTATATCGACGCTAATTATGATAAGCCGATAACGCTCAATGAAATCGCAAAGGTCTGCCACCTAAGCGTTTCGAGATTGGCCCATGTATTTAAGGAACAGATGGGAATAACGATAGTCGATTATATCACCAGCGTCCGAATCGAACGAGCCAAACAGCTTCTTTTGGCGACGGAGCAGAACTGCACCGAGATTTGTTTTCAGGTCGGATATAATAATCAAAGCTATTTCACGCGGACGTTTAAGGATTTGGTAGGGATGACGCCTCGGCAGTTCCGTGCAAGAAACAAACGGCAGGACCAGAACGCCGAAATCAGCGTTTAGCTTTTATTTCTCATCGACAACAATCAGGATTTAACACGGTTCAGAGTTGTAATTGCGATAGTCGTTTAATACCTTCAGCTATATTTGTTCTTGCGGAGCCTTCATTTGCTTTTTGAAGGCGTTCTACAGCAAATGCAGCATCCCCCAATTTAGCTCTATAAGTCGTCTCAAACGTATCTGACCAAACGGTAGTAAATGTCTTGGTATCGGTTAATTCCCATTTCGTTTTCATTTTTACATCAAAATCAATACCAATCACAGGCTGGTCATACTTAAGAAGTGTAACATCAAGAATATAATCTGCATTATCTCCTTTGATAACCTGTTTGAATACACAAGATTGAGCCAACGCTTCAATGAGAGCCTGTGTATAAGCGGTATTTGAAATTTGTGATGACCAAAGAGGATTAGTTTCTTTGCCGCCGACCGACTCCCCGACACTTACGGTATAAAGGTGTTTGTTGGCAACATCAATATTAGTTGGAACCATTCGTGAAGCCTGTGCTGGCTGTGCACATCCTAGCCAAAGAGGAATTTGGCTGATAAATAACACTACAAAAATAACTTTAAAAAATTTTCTAATTTTTTCACAAATCATCTTCTTGCCTCCAAAATTAAAAGTTAAACTATTAACCTTTATATATTTGTATAACCATCAGAAAGGCTACTCTCACGACTATTTATCTTTAACTTTTCTATTTTCCAGAGAAGGTATAGGTTCAGCTGTTATGTCACTAAAATCGCAGTTTTTTTGCTGGCTTATTAATAAAAGACGATTATGGCGGCGGCGCAAAGCTTCATATTCTACACGTTCAGCATCTTTCACATCTACAAAAAAATATGGTACTATGGCAACTACGCCTCCGACACACCATAGAGTGTTAGTGAAACCCTTGTCCGTTTTGGGAAGCAGGCCGATCATATCGGCTTGAAGTTGAACTATCTCTTTTTTCAATGATTCACAATTGAGGTTTTCGTCTCCCTCTATATAACAGGAAATAGGATTTGGTTCACGACCTGCGCAGCCCATAAAAAAGACACCGATTATAAGAACGACAACTATAAACTTACCCATAATTATCTCTGCTTAATATAATCGCAAAATATCGAAACTCCATTTTATAAATAGAAAAATGTTTTGTCAACAAACAGGTTATTTTATATATGTCTACAGAGGGCTATTTTGTTGTATTTTTGAGGTTTTGATTATACAAATGAAAAAAGAAATTTTTAATATTTTTTACTAAAAGCCCTTGCCGCAATGTCATAATAATATTCAAGGTAACTTTGTTTTAAACTTCGGCGAGTCTATCTTGACGCGGAGTGGTTTCTAAGTTAACATTTTTAGCAGTTCAGATAAACACTAAGGCATTAAGGCACAAAGACACTAAATTAATAGAGAAGAAAAGATGGATTTCGAAACGTTATCGGATAGGCAGGAGCAAATCGCTTCACAAATTGTGGATTGTGCTTACACCGTGCATAGCAACCTTGGTCCCGGATTGTTAGAGAGTATTTACGAGGTTTGTTTTTGCCATGAGCTTGAAAAAAAAGGTCTTTCTTATCAAAAACAGGTTACTGTTCCCATTAAATATGATGGAATTATTTTTCACGAAGCATTTCGCCTTGACGTGCTTGTAGAGAATATCATCATTTGTGAACTGAAAGCTGCAGAAAATTCAATCGGTCTTTGGCAAGCACAACTGCTAACTTACCTTAAACTTACTGGCAAAAGGCTGGGTTTTATTATAAATTTTAATGTTCCCGTAGTTAAAAATGGAATCAAAAGGATGATTTTATAAAATTTGTGTCTTAGTGCCTTAGTGTCTTAGTGGTAAAAAATTTGAAAATAAAACAAATAGCAATTTTGGGTTCGACCGGTTCCATCGGCAAAAACGCTCTGCGCGTAGTAGAAGCTTTGGGGGAATCTTTCGAGATTTTTGCTCTTAGCGCGCATAATAATATCGATATCCTCGCCGCTCAGGTAAAGCACTTCAAACCCAAAGTTGTCTGCATATCTAACGAATCCAAGTTAAAATCACTTAAACAGGCTATAGGCGGTATTGATGTCGAAATTCTTTCAGGCCCGTCAGGTCTCGTAGAAATTTCCAAGATTAACGAGATTGATATAGTATTGATGTCGGTAGTCGGAGCGGCAGGATTACAGGCGATATTAGCAGCGGCCCAAAAAGGAAAAAGACTTGCCATAGCCAATAAAGAACCTCTTGTCATAGCCGGAAAACTGCTGATTGAGGCTGCAAAGAAAAGCGGCAGTGAAATTCTTCCGATTGACAGCGAACATTCGGCGATTTTTCAATCTATGCAGGCAGGAAATGCCGATGAAGTAAATAAGATAATTCTGACCGCTTCTGGCGGCCCGTTTAGAGATGCTTCCAAAAAACAAATGGACGAGGCGACAATCGAACAGGCATTGGCTCATCCGACATGGCAGATGGGACCGAAAATTACGGTCGATTCGGCTACGATG
>Ga0265293_10003582_pt1 | contig 28679 bp, 22 predicted proteins | sample Munlanlewell138R_FD_192505 | JGI IMG/M metagenome (GOLD analysis project Ga0265293, IMG submission 192505) | Leachate microbial communities from a municipal landfill in Southern Ontario, Canada - Leachate well 138R | ecosystem: Engineered > Solid waste > Landfill > Unclassified | place: Canada... | reverse complement strand
CATCGTGGCTGCGTCATGCAGGCCTTGATAGAACTTTTCCAGCACCTTGTCGAACACGTTCCCTGGACCTGCAACGGACGCGAAGAGCGTCATGCTCGACCGCAACTTCAAGTCGTCTGGTGAGCCGAAGATCTCTAACGCGGCTAGCCCAGTCGTTGCGAGCAGCAGGTTGGCACACTCAACCAAACGCTCACCGAGTACGGGGTGGTCAAGGAAGGCGCGGGCTTCGGCACTGGACCGGATGGCGTAGAACTCCGAAGTAGGGCTGTGGCCCAGCCCGGCGGCCTGCGGGAAGATGAACCACATCCAGTGAGTGCGCTTATGCCCGGCGGCTAGTTCGGAGACCACCGAACCGTACGTGTCGGCCTGGGCGGCGAGGAAACGGTCCAACTTGAACTTGTCGTGCACTGGGAGACCCTCCTGTCTTGATACCAGCTCCCCTCTCGCAAGGGAACCAGCGCGCATCTTGGTCACAGCGTGCCATGCTGGCCAGTTCCTCAGGTGGTCGACGGCCGCCCGAACTCCTCACCGTCGAGCACTTTCGTGGCCGAAGGCGGCCCCCCGGCCGCAGCGGCTCAGACCGCCACCCCAGGTTGCAGTTCCACCGTGGCCAACAGCCGCGGTACGCGCCGCGCCATCGTCGCCTGCTCGAAGGCGTAAGCGTAACGCAGCACCTGGGCATCGCGCCACGCAGTACTGAAGATGGAGAGGCCCCACGGCAGGCCGTGAACCGTACCCGCCGGCACGGTCGCGTGAGGGTAGCCTGCCACCGCGGCAGGGCCGGCAGCCGAGCCGCCGGGCCGCTTCGGATCTCCGAGTACCTGGTCTATGAGGCTGGCTGGGCCCATGGTCGGGCTGATAAGCGCGTCGAGGCCGTGCTTGGCGAGCAGCCCGTCGATGCCATCCTCGCGGCACATGCGGCGGCCGGTGGTAAGGGCCTCGAGGTAAGTGGACTCCGTGAGGGGTCCCTTCGCCTGCGCCAAGATGAGGAGTTCCTGGCCGAATAGGGGCATGGAGCGACCGGAGCTGGCAAGGTTGAACTCTATTAGTTCCTCGAGCGTCCTGGGCTGCCCACTTTCAGGCAGGCCACCCAGGTAGGCGTCGAGGCCGTGCTTGAACTCGTAGAGCAGTACTTCGGTCTCGGAATCACGCCACTCGCCGAGGTGTGGCATGGCTAAGTCGTCGACCAAGTGCGCGCCGGCGGCCCGCAGCACGCCGAGCAGGGCCTCGAACTGCCGCTCCACCTCAGGGTGAGCGATCACGAACCCCCGCAGTATGCCCAGCCGCACGCCCTCTAGCCCGTCGAGCCGCAACACCTCGACCGGATCGATCAGACCGCTAGCCGGAACGTCGGCAGTGGCCGGATCGCGCGGGTCGGACCCCTGCATGGCCGCTAGCAACAGCACAGCGTCTTCCACCGTCCGCGCCATAGGGCCGGCCGTGTCCTGGCTGTGAGCAATGGGGATGATGCCGGCGCGTGAGACCAGCCCGACCGTCGGCTTGAAGCCGACGACCCCGTTCGCCGAGGCGGGCGCCACGATGGAACCGTCGGTCTCGGTACCAACGGCCGCAGAACAAAGGCTGGCGGCCACCGCCGCACCGGAGCCGCTGGACGACCCGCTCGGGCTGCGGTCCAGCGCGTAAGGGTTGTGGCACTGACCGCCACGGCCGCTCCAGCCGGAGACGGAACGCGTGGACCGGAAGTTGGCCCACTCCGACATGTTGGCCTTGCCAAGCAGTACCGCGCCTGCCGCTCGCAACCGCGCGGCCACGCCGCTGTCTTGCTGGGCGAACGACTCGGCGAGTGCCAAGGAACCGGCGGCGGTGCGGGTAGCATCGGCGGTGTCGATGTTGTCCTTGAGCAGGATGGGTACGCCGTGGAGCGGCCCCCGCGCTCCCTTGGCACGCCGCTCGGCATCCAACTCGCGGGCGACGCCCAGTGCATCGGGGTTCGTCTCGATGACGGAGCCCAGGCGCGGGCCGCCTTGGTCCAGCGCTCGGATTCGCTCGAGGTAGGCACTCACGACCGCTTCCGAGGTGAGGTTACCGGCGCCCAGCTCTCTACCGAGCTCGGCGAGCGATCGCTCGAACACTACGCGGCCGAGTTCGCGGGTGGCGTCGCCTTCCGCCTCGGGTCCCAACGAAGAACGCTGCATGATCACCGAGTCTACCGTTGCTTGTGAGAGACAGCAGCGCCGCCGGGGTCATCTTCAACCCGCTTCGTTCGACCTTCATCGGGTCACGGCCGGCGCGCGGCGAGATCCGTGCCGGCGCGGGGCGAGGTCCGTGCCGGCGTGGGGCGAGATCCGTGCCGGCGCGGGGCGAGATCCGTGCCGGCGTGGGGCGAAGTCCGTGTCGGCGTGGGGAATCAGTCGCTCACGACGGCGCGCTCGCCGCACGTAGCTGGTCACGTCACTTCGCCGCTGAGGCCCCGCCTCACCCAGCCGTCCGGCACGGCCGTGAACAGCGGGGTGTCGAACACCCCAACGACCTTCGCCGCCCGATCGGGTCCCAAGGTACGGGCCCAACGATCACCCTGCCGCATGACTACACCGCAAGCCAACACTTCGGCACCCACCGACTCGACCAAGCGCCAAGGTAAGTCGAGCGTCGTGCCGCTGCTCACGACGTCATCGACCAACACGACACGACGGCCACGCAGGAGCGGTGCCAGGTTCGGGTCGAGGTAAACGCGCTTGGCATCATCCGGAGCCGTAATCGACCGCACCGTCGCCGACAGCGCCTCCTCATACCAATACTTACGCGAGTAACCAAGCGGCACTATCCGCTCGAGACGCAGCTCCTTGGCGACCACAGGAGCAAAAGCCAGCCCGAGCGTTGGCATGCCAACGACCACCTCCGGCGAGTAAGGCGCCAGGAAGCGGGCGAGCATCTCGCCCAGCGCCTCGACTACCTCGAGGGAAGCGTGGTTGCTGATAAGCGACGCGACGGCCAGCGCCTGGTCGGCCGCGACTTGCCGGATGGGCAGAACCAGGAAACGCCCATCGGGGAGCCTCGCCGGGTAACCGTAACGCCACGGACCGTCACCGCTGCGCACCCCCTCTGGCAGTTCCTCTTCGTGCACGAAGCGCTGCCAGTAATCAGTGGTCGGTTCTGTGAAGTGCCCCTTCGTTGTCATCCGGTCGGCATGCTACCTGACTGTTGCGGGCGGCAGACCTGACTAGCGGCCACAGTGCGCCGCAACGTGAGCGTCGTCGAGAGGAACACTGTTGGAGTAACGCAAGAAGGCAGCCTGCCCTTGTTCTTCGCTAGAGTGGCTCCCATCCGTACCCCGCCCATGAGACGGAAGGATGTCGACCAGGTGCCAAAGCAACCGAGCCCCACCCTGCCCACCCACTTGCATTACGGCCCGACGCCCATCCTCTTCAAGTACCACCGCCTGTTGACGGGCAGTGGGCTGAATCCACCCAACTCCCTGAGCGCCTTGGAGGAGTGTTTGGTGGGAGGCGCGGCGGCGCTCGAGTTCGACGTCAACGTCACGGCCGACCAGGAGTTCGTGCTGCTTCACGACCATACGCTCGACCGAGAGACCACGGGCAGCGGCCCCGTGAGCAGCGCAGCGTTTCACGATGTTCGGGAGCTACTTCTCAAGGGCACCGGCGAACGCCTGGCGACCCTCGACGAAGTGGCGCAGCGGCTGCGGCAGGTTAGTAGGCCCGTCAAGGTGCAGGTCGATCTGGTAGTGAGAACGCCGCTTTCGCCTTACGCCGCCGCCTCGCTGCTGCGCTCCCTCGAACCCGCCCTGCGCAACGGTCGGCTCCGGATAGTGGTGGGCTGCGCCGCCCAAGCGAACCTGCGCGCTTTGCTGAGCGCCACGCGAGACGTGCTGTCTGGCAGCGAGCGCCGCGCCCTTCAAGTCGGGTTCGACCCACTGCTTCATCTCGACGTGCCGTTGGCTGACGGGGGAACGGGGCAAGCCGCCGTAAATGCGTTCGGCTTCCTGGATGACGAAGGGTCCGGGCAGGAAGCGGGCCTCGTGGCAACGGATTACTTACGGTCACGCTTCCAGCAGCTGGTGGCACTCGTGCCGGAAGCCACCGAGTACTACCTGAGGGCAGAGTTGGTGACGCGGGCGTTGGAACACGGTTTCGATCCCCTCAAGTTCATCCGGCTCGTACGCCCGGCAGCGCTGGTCGACCTCTGGACCTTGGACTGGCCGCCTACACCCTCGGCGTTCGAGAGGATGAGAAGGCTCCTTTTGGCCGCGCCCGATCAGATCACCACCAACACGGCCATCCAGTGGGCCGCGGCCTCACCCGTTCTCCAACCACCGGACCGTTTCGGCCGGTAGGCGCCTATCGGCCAGCTCCGCCAACTGCCGGTACTCGGCCCCGGACCGACAGCCCACGAGCGGGTGGACGTTCATGGGGTGGCTCAGAACGTAGAGGAGGGCGACCTGGGGTGTCGTCAGGTTCAGTTGGGTGGCGAGTTCGCGCGCTCTCTCGCGTCTATCGGAGTTCGCCTGCGTTTGGAACACGTGGACCGCTTCGTCCAGGCCGGCTGCCACGGGAGCGTCGCCTTCCGGCGTCACGAAGTAGCCCATCGCCAGGCTAGACCAGGCCAACACCGGCATTCCCGTCCTCACGTAATAGTCGCGTGCAGCGGCCGCGTCGGCGCCGGCAATGCTCACGCAACCGGGCCACGGTTCCTCTTCGGGTGCGGCTAGGCTGAAGTGCGGGCTGCTGGCTATCAGGGGGGCGATGGCTTGGGCGCGGGCGTAATCATTGGCCGCCTCGATGCGTTCAAAGTGCCAGTTGGACACGCCATACCCGCGCACCAGCCCCTCCTGGCGCAATTCGTGCAAGAGCTCCATCACGCTCGCCACGGGCACGCTCTCGTCGTCGCGGTGCAACAGGTAGAGGTCGACGCTGTCGCAGTTCAGCCTCTCGAGCGAGCCTAAGAGGTCTTCCCTTACGTCGGCGCGAGTGATGCGGTTGCGGCCCCCGTACGGATGGCCGCCTTTGGTGATGATGAAGAGTTCGTCCCGCGCCCCTCGCTGCTCGAGCCACTGACCGAAGAGCTCCTCGCTCTTCCCCATGCCGTAGTTCTGCGCCAGGTCGAAGGTGGTGGCGCCGGCGCCGCTGACTTCGTTCAGGAGACGCACGGCGTCGTGGAGCGACAGGGACGACAGGTGCGCGGTGCCCTGGATGAGGCGATCGGCCCGTTTACCCGCCACCTCGAGGCGCGGGCGAGGGTCCCGCTCTTGCGCCACCTGCCCGGTCACCGAACCGTCCGCAATGCGCGCGCAGTCATATGCCGAGCCCCCTAAGGTACTCCCTGTTCCGGCGCGCACTCTCCTTGGGCGTCCCCATGCCGGGCAGAACGTCTTGCTCCACCGTGATCCAGTCCGAGTAGCCGTGGCGTTCGAGGAAGTCCAGTACCGCGTCGAACTTCACGCTGCCCTTTCCGAGTTCCGCGAAGACGCCGGCCCTGACCGCTTCCGTCAGGTCCCAGCCCTTCGCGCGCGCCTCGGCGGCCACGCTGGGCGAACAGTCCTTGAAGTGAACGTAGCGCACGCGCTGCCAGTAGCGCTCTAGCCCCCTGAGGGCAGACAACCCGTCGACATCGTCTCGGCCGCTGCCGTAGACGTGGTGGCCCGTGTCGAACACGAGGCCGATCAGGTCCGGGTCGGTCAGCTCCAAGAAGCGCTCCACTTCGTCGGGTGTCTCCACGAAGCCAGCGCAGTGCGGGTGGAAGACGGTCGGCAGCCCCGCTACTCCCGCCACCAGGCGGGCTACTTCCTCGGCGTTACGCGCGAACACCTTCCATTCGCTCGCCGTGAGGCCCATTTCTGGCGTTATGCGCCCCGCGTTGAGTTTGCGCTCTGGCTCGAGCGAGTCCTTGTCAGCCAGCACTAGGTAGGGACGGCGCTCGGAGGGTTCGGCCTCGGCCAGCAGTGTTGCCAGGCGCTCCAACATGGGACGCTCGACCGCCACGATTCCCGGGTCGCGCAGGTTGACGCCCGCGAAGGCACCGAGCAGCGTCAGGTGCCGCGAGGCAAGCTCATCGCGCAGGACCTCAGGGTCCGTCGGCATGAAGCCATAATCACCGAGTTCCGTACCCTCGTAGCCGGTCTCCACGAGTTCATCCAGCATCGAGCCGTAATCGATGCCCGGGTCACCATGCCCGATCAGACCCCAGGAACAGGGGGCGTTCGCAACCCTGATCGCTTCGCGTTCTCGCGCCGCGCCCGCACCATCTTCTCGGCCGGCAGCCACTCGTTGCCTCTTCATCTGTCCTCCTCGGAGCGTTCCGCACGCTGCTCGTGGGCGCCTTGGCGCGAGAACGTAACGCAGTAGGTCTCATCATCTTCACCGAGACGGGGTGAGCCGGCAAGCTTGACAGCCGCCCCGATCTTCCCTAGTATTAAACCGGTTCGACAATGAGTAGCAAGAGGTTGGCCTGAAGTTGGCCTCGTCCACTATCGAAACGGTTCGATAAGGGCCTGGGCACAGGCCGTGAGGCTTCCGGTAGCACGGGAAGGAGCAGTCTGCGAGCAGCCCGCGAACGTCGCACGAGCGGCAGGCAGTCACTCCATGAGCACGATCAGAGACATCGCACGAGCGGCAGGCGTTTCCGTGTCCACTGCGTCACTGGCGTTGAACGGCGATGCCCGCGTAAGACCCGCCACCCGCGACCGCGTGCTGGCGGCGGCGGAAGAGTTGAGGTATCACCCGAGCCGCACGGCGAAGAGCCTCTCCAGCGGCCGCACCTGGTCTCTTCACCTCATGAACCCGGAACGCGACGCCGGCCTCTCCTCCAGCTTCTTCACCAAGTTCGTTCGAGGCGTCCACGACGTGGTGGCGGCGCACGACTTCATCCTCGCTCTCACGGTGCTCGACGACGAACGAGAGGCGAGCGACCTACTCAAGAAACTCACCCTCGAACGCTGGACCGACGGCGTGATCCTCATGAACGTGTCGGAGGAGGACACGCTGGTCGGGCAACTCGTCAAACTCGAGTTCCCCCACGTCCTGTTGGGCCACAGTTCCCTACCCGGCGTAACGAGCGTAGACAGCGACAACTTCGCGGTGGCGTTCGACGCGACGAGCCACCTGATCGAGAAGGGGCACACCCCTATCGTGTTCCTCAACGGCTCGGCGCGCCACACGTTCGTCCAGGAGCGCAGTCGCGGTTTCATGGCGGCTCACGCGGCAGCCAACCTGGCGCCCCCGACCCAAGACATGGTGCAGGAGACTGCCTCGGCAGACAAGGCAAGGGCAGTAACCAAAGAGCTGATCCGCTCCGGCCAACCGTTGGGCGGCATCCTCGCCACCAGCGACGAAACGGCGATCGGCGCGTTGCGTGCCTTACGCGACTCCGGTAAGCGTGTGCCCGACGACGTTGCCGTGGTCGGCATCAACAACGACGACCTTGCGGACTACACCGACCCGCGCCTGACCAGCGTGGAGCTTAACGCCGCCGAACTGGGGCGCGTCGCCGCCGAGCTCCTCATCGGCAGCATCGCCCGTCACCCTCCCGAACGCCGCCTGGTGCCACATCACTTGGTGTCGCGCGACTCGGGCTGAGGTCGCAAATGCCAAGAACGTCTACTCCTCACTACACGGTCTTCGTCATCCCGCACACGCACTGGGACCGCGAATGGTACCAGCCCTTCAGGGTCTTCCAGGCGCGGCTCGTCGACGTCATCGACGCGGTGCTCGCCCTGCTCGAGGACCCGCGTTACCGGCGCTTCACGCTGGACGGCCAGGCGGCGATACTCGACGATTACCTTGAGCTGCGCCCCGAGCGCGAGCCCGACCTGCGTCACTACGTACAAGCGGGGCGCCTGCGCATCGGGCCCTGGTACGTTCTGGCCGACGAGTTTCTCGTTAGCCCCGAGGCGCTCATCCGCAACCTCTTCGCGGGCCGCCGCGTGAGTCGGCGCTTCGGTGAGCCACTACCCGTGTGCTACACGCCCGACTCCTTCGGTCACATCTCACAACTCCCGCTCCTCGCCGCCGGCTTCGGACTGAACGCCATCGTCTTCCAGCGTGGCGTGGGCGACGACGCCGAAGCCATAGGCAGCGAGTTCACCTGGGTGGCCGCCGACGGCGCAACGGAAGTGTTCAGCGTTCACCTCATAGGCACCTACTCAGGCGGCACGGCGCTCGGCCACGTCGACTGGGAGCTGACGGACCCGTACGACGAGGAACTCGCCATCGAGCACCTGCGGGCCGCCCTCTACGGCACGGCCGGCGAGGCCCTCGCCAGGCTGCCCGAGTGGTTCCGCACGTCACTCGAGCGAGTACCCGGCGGCCTGACTGCGCACACGCGGAGCAACGTGCTCGTGCTCCTCAACGGCTCCGATCACCTCTTCCCACAGCCGAACATCCCCGAGGTTCTAAAGGGCGCCGCGCGGGCCTTCCCGGAGGCAGAGTTCGTGCACGGCGACGTGGAGGAGTTCGTGAACGCCGCCCGCGCCGGCGCAACGGGCCTGCACCGCCACCAGGGCGAGTTCCGCGGAAGCCGTTACCACCACATCCTCGCCGGCGTACTCTCCACCCGCCTCTATCTAAAGCAGGCCAACGAGGCTTGCGAGATCGGGCTCGAGCGCTACGCCGAGCCGCTCTCCGCCCTGGCCTGGTGGGAGAGCGGCTACCACCCCAGCGCACTCATCCACGAGGCGTGGCGCCTGCTCCTCCTCAACCAGCCGCACGACTCCATCTGCGGCTGCTCCATCGACGCGGTGCACCGCGAGATGCTCACGCGCTTCGACAACGTGCAGCAGCTCACGGCCGACCTCTGCAGGCGCGCCTTCTCCCAGCTGGGTGGCGGTCGTCCGAGCAACATCCAAGAGGTTCACGAGACCGCCAAGGATGCCATCACCGTCTACAACCCCCTGCCGTACCGAAGGACCGCGGTGGTGCACCACCACCTCGACCTTCCACTCGGTAGCGCGGCCGGGCTGGGAGTCTTCGGGCCTAACGGCGAGCCGCTGCCCATGCAGCTGACCAGGGCCGAGGCGTTCGCGCCGGGCCAGAACCGCGAGAGGGTAGAGCGCGTGAGCTTGGAGATAGTCGCCGACCTCGAGCCGCTCGGGATCACCAACCTGAGACTCACTTACTCCGGCATGACGGACCCAGCGGAGGCGCCCCAGCAGAGCGAACAACGCGGCGCCCTGCCACAAGAGCAGCCCGCCGAAGCGCCGACGACCAACCCTCAGGTCACGGCCGCAGCGGGGCCCAACGGCGTCGTGATGAGCAACGGCCTCCTCACCTTGAGCGTGACGCCCGACGGCCGAGCCGAGCTCCTCGAGCACGGAACGGGAACCAGCCGCCAACTCCACCTCCGACTCGAAGACGAGGGAGACGCCGGCGACGAGTACGACTTCTCACCCGTTGCCGGCGACGAGCCGCTCGTCTTCACGGCACCGACCGAAGGGCCGCTGGTCGTGGCGGCCGGGCCGGTGACTGCCACCACCCGGGTCCGTTACACGCTGGAGTTGCCGGAGCGCCTCTCGGACGACCGCAAGAAGCGCGTTGGCGCAGTCGTGGTGCCAGTGGTTATAGACTTGACGCTCCACTCCGGCGAACCGCTGCTGCGCGCAACCGTGAAGCTCGACAACGCGGCCCGTGATCACCGGCTCCGGCTGCGCATCGCCACGGGAACGACCGCCACTACCGTTTGGGCCGACGGTCACTTCGACGTCCTGGAGCGCCCGCTCCGGCCGACAAGCGGCAGCGACTGGTTCCAGATTCCACCCCCCAGCAACCACCAACGCCGCTTCGTGGCGGTGAGCGACGGCAGCCGCGGGCTGGCGATACTCAACCGCGGGCTGCCCGAGTACGAGGCGTTCCCCGCCTCCGGCGATACGGAGTTGGCGGTAACCCTCGTGCGCTCGGTGGGTTGGCTGTCACGCTCCGACCTCGGCAGCCGGCCACAAGGCGCCGGGCCCGCACTACCAACCCCAGAAGCGCAGTGCCTTGGGAAGCACACCTTTCACTTGGCCTTCTACCCCTTCGGCGGCCCCTGGTGGCAGAGTCGGCTCCAGGCCACGGCGCAGGCGTTCACCACGCCCCCCATGACCTCTCCCGGGCACACCCTCAACCCGCCGGCCGGACTGTTGGAGCTAACCGGTCCGTTCGACCTCTCCGCCGTTAAACGTGCGGAGCAACGCGACAGCTTGATAGTGCGGATTGCCAACCCGAGCCCGGTAGAGGCCACCGGCAACCTTCGCTTCGCCCGCCCGGTGAGCGGCTGCTACCGGACGCGCCTGGATGAAACGCGCGTGGAGAGCCTGGGCGCCATCAACGACCTTCCCCTGCGGTTAGGACCGCGCAGCGTAACGAGCTTCGAGTTCGTGCCGGAAGGGGGTGATGTTCAGCAATCCGGGCAGAAGACGTAACAGGTGAAGGGAATAGCCCTTCTCGCACATTCACCCTAATGGGAGGAACACAGTGGCTAAGCGCATTACAACGTTACTAACGCTACTCATCCTGGGCGCATTCTCGTCACAGGCGTTTTCGCAGTCAGTAAGCATCGTGTGCCGCTGCGTTGCGGGCGGCGTGAGCTCGAATCAGGTCGCTTGGATGCTCGAATACGTGATCCCCGAGTTCGAGAAGGCTCACCCGGGCGTCACCGTTACCCTCAACCAGTTCGGCGGCAGCGACGAGGCCCTCAAGCAGCAGTACGCCCTTGACCTCTCCGTGGGCAAAGGCAACGACGTCATGGGCTTCGACGGTTTCTGGATTCCCGAGTTCGCCAGCGGAAGACTCCTGAAGCCCCTGAATCAGGTCGCCGGTAGCGCGGTCGACTCCTGGGAGGGCTGGAGCCACATCTCCGAAGGCATTCAGAACATCATGGGCTACAACGGTGAGATCTACGGCATAGCCAACGGCACCGACGTGCGCATGATCTTCTACCGCAAGGACATCCTGGAGAAGGCCGGCGTGCCCAACGCCGACAACTGGCAACCAGTCGCTTGGCAAGACATCACGGACGCGGCCTCCATGGTCCTCGCCGCATTCCCCGACTCCGCTCCCCTTCAGATCAACGCCGGCACGAGCATGGGCGAGGCGACCACGCTCCAGGGCTATTACATGCTGCTTCTCGGCACCGGCGAAGAGCCGTACATGAACGGCAAGTGGGTCGTGCGCAGCCAGGGCATCCTCGATACTCTCCAGTTCTACCGCGAGATCTACGTCGACACGAAGTACGGCTCGCAGCGTGTACAACTCGTGAAGGACGGCCGTGACCAGTCGTTTGCCAACTTCCGCGACGGCAAGACCGCCATGCTCGTGGAAGGCGACTGGTTCTACCGCTCGGTGACAGCACCCGGCTCCGAGTACGGAGTGGAGAACCGCGACGAGGTGATGGGTTGGGCCAAGATGCCCGCGCGCATCCCGGGCGCCGCCATCCGGGGGCAGGACTTCGTCAGCGCCTCGGGCGGCACCGGTTGGGTGCTGAACCCCAACAGCGCCAACCCTGGACTGGCCTGGGAAGTCATGGAGTTCATGAACAGCAAGGCCGCTCGTGACGCGTACCAGAAGTACCAGCCCGGCATCGCGGCCCGCGACGACGTGCCCGTTCCCAACAGCCCGTTCCTCACCCAAACGGCCAGCGTTCTGCTGCCGCTCACGGTTTCGAGGCCGAACAACGACGACTACGCCAAGGTGTCGGAGCAGATCCAGCTCATGACCGAGAACGTCGTCTCCGGCCAGATGACGCCCCGCCAAGCCATGGACGTCTACGCAGGTGCCGTCCGCGGCATAGTTGGTGCCGACAACACGGTCGACCTGTTGAACGGCAACTGACGCTTGCTTCCTGAAGGGTGGCTGCCCACCGTGGCAGCCACCCTCACGCCCGCCACGGGAGAGGTCCTTGCACAAGAGACGCACCATCTTGCCGCTACGCACTGGCCTGATCTTCTTGGCGCCGGCCAGCCTGTTCATCGCTGCGTTCATCCTTCTGCCGTTCTTCTGGATCGCCGGCGTGAGCTTCACGAACCGGTCCTTAACGGGAGTCACGGCCGCCAACCCCGAGTTCGTGGGCCTCAAGAACTATCTGAAGCTGTTCGACCTATCTTCCTTCTTGCAGCCGGGCCAGTTCGGGTCGTCGCTGGTGATCACGGGCCAGTTCGTGTTCTGGTCGGCCATCGTTGGGCAGGCCGTGCTGGGCCTGATACTGGCGTGGTTCTTCTATCGACGCACCGGTTGGGTGAAGGAGTCCGTTCAGACCCTCGCGATCATCGCGTGGATCATCCCCGACGTGGTGGTGGCTTTCGCCTGGTCGGCGTTCCTCGATTACGACGGCGGGACCCTCAACTGGCTCATCGGCCTCTTCGGTGGCGAGAAGGTGGATTGGCTCCTGGGCCTGCCGCTGCTGTCGATAATCATATTTAACGCCTGGCGGGGCGCGGCTTTCTCGATGCTCCTCTTCTCCTCCGCCTTCGGCTCCATTCCACCCAGTTACTTAGAGACCGCCGACGTGGTGGGCGCCGGGGCGTGGCAAAGGCTGAAGGACATCATCCTGCCGCTCATCCGCACGCACATCGTCACCGACCTCATCCTCATCACCCTGTGGACCTTCAACACTTTCTCGCCGTTCCTGCTCACGGGCGGGGGCCCCGCCTTCAAGACGGAGGTCGTGTCGGTGCTCACCTACCGCGTCGCGTTCAAGTACTTCGACTTCGGGGCGGGCAGCGCCATCGGCATGGTGATGATGATCATCAACCTGGCCTTCGCGCTCGTCTACCTCAGCCTGCTCAGGCGCCAGGAGGGCACGAGATGAACGTCGTGCGGCATGTCCTCGGGCGCGTCGGCTTCTACGTCGTCTCGAGCCTGTTCGCGGCCATCTTCGCCCTGCCTCTGCTCTGGTTGGTCGTGGCGCCGTTCAGCACCAAAGCCAACCTCTCCGTCTCGCTACCCGAACAGTGGTCGCTCTCGAACTTCGCGAGGGTCTTCGCCAACAGCTTCGCCGTGCGCGCGCTGTTCCAGAACAGCGTGATACAGGCGGTGGGCACCATGGTTCTAGTGACGCTACTGGCCACGCTGGCGGCGTACGCGCTCTCGCGCGCCCCCATCCGGGGTCGCGACACCATCAGCTACGGCCTGGTGCTCTTCTCCTCCATAGTCACGGGCACCGCCGCGATGGTGCCGATCTTCCTGCTGATCTTCCGGATGGGGCTGATCGACACCCACTTAGGCGTGATCCTCGTGTTCACCGGGGGCCTGCTGCCGGCGGCCGTCTTCATCATGCGCGATTTCGTGGACTCCATCCCGCGCTCCTACGAGGAGTCGGCGTTGGTGTCGGGCGCCAGCCACTGGGGCATGTTCCGCGACATCGCCCTGCCCATCGTGCGGCCCGGCATGATGGTGGTCGGGGTGTGGACTTTCGTCAACGTGTGGGGCGGTTTCTTGGTGCCGTTCATCCTGCTCCGCAGCCCCGGCAAGATGCCCGCCTCCGTGGCCATCTACTCCTTCTACACCGAGGGCGGCACACCGATCATCACGCTCACGACCGCCTACGCCCTCCTCTACACGCTCCCCGTACTCGCTCTCTACCTCTTCGTCAACTGGAAGTACGGCTTCCGCTTCTTCGGCGGCATCAAGTCGTGAGGGGTTAACAGCATGGCCAAAGTCACCTTCAGATCGATAACCAAACAGTTCGGCTCCTTCACGGCAGTTGACGACGTCTCCTTCGAGATCGAGGACGGTGAGTTCGTGTGCCTGCTCGGTCCGTCCGGTTGCGGGAAGACCACCACCTTGCGGATGATCGCCGGCCTCGAGCAGCCCACCGAGGGTCGCATCCTCATCGGAGATTCCGACGTCACGGACGCCAAGCCCAAGGAGCGCGACATCGGCATGGTGTTCCAGGACTACGCGCTGTTCCCTCACATGACCATCGCGGAGAACATCGCCTACCCGCTGAAGGTGCGCAGCGTCAACAAGCATGACCGGCATGAGCGCGCCGCGGAGGTAGCGAAGAGCCTGCAGATAGACCAACTGCTCGAGCGGCGCCCGGGCCAGATCTCGGGCGGCCAGCAGCAGCGCGCCAGCGTGGCGCGCGCGGTGGTGCATAAGCCTCGCGTTTACCTGTTCGACGAGCCCCTCTCGAACCTCGACGCCAAGCTGAGGCTCGAAGCCCGCAGTTACCTGAAGCACCTGCAACGAGAGCTCGGGGTGACGTCCGTGTACGTCACCCACGATCAAGCGGAGGCCATGGCGATGGCCGACCGCGTTGCCGTCATGAACCACGGCAAGATCGTGCAGTTCGGACCGCCACTCGAGGTCTACCGCCGACCCGGCACTACCTTCGTGGCCAACTTCCTCGGTAGCCCGCCCATGAACCTGCTGCCCGTCACCTATTCCAACGGCGCGTTCGAAGCCGCCGACTTCAGCCTCGACGCCGCGCCCTTCGGTAAAGAACTCCGGGGCGTTGCCAACGGCACGCAGCTCACCTTGGGAATCAGGCCGGAGCACCTGAGGTTGAGCACCGATGCCGACCACTGGGTTCTGCCCGGCGCCGTCTACGCGGTAGAGCCCCTCGGCCCGGAGTCGTTGGTGACGTTGCGCGTGGCGGATGCGCTCGTGACGGCCCGGCTGTTCAGCGACGAACCACCCACCCAGCTGGATGGTGCAGGCTTCGGCTTCGACCCCGCAAACATCCACCTCTTCGCGGCGGACGGGGAGCGGCTCACCCGGGGATGATCGTTCACGAGGGCCGCGTAACCCTAGCCGACCGCGACGAGAGCGTGTACGTTTACCTCCCGGTCAAAGTGCCTGCCGGCACCCAGCGCATGGACGTCAGTTACCGGTTCGACGACGGCAGCATCTTGGACCTCGGCCTCTTCGACCCGAGCCTGACGCCGTTCCCATCGCGTTCGGGCTTCCGCGGATGGAGCGGCAGCGCCAGGCGCCACGTCTTCGTTGCCGCGGGCAGCGCTACACCCGGCTACATCGCAGGTCCGGCAGGCGAGCCGTTGCCGGCCGGCACCTGGCAGGTGGTCCTGGGGCTCGCCCAAGTGGCGGCCGAAGGTTGCGACTACCGGGTGGAGATCGAGTTCGACCGCCCGACCCGAGACGAAGCCACCGGCAAGGGCCCCGCTCGCTGGTACCGCGGCGACCTGCAAAGCCACACGCACCACAGCGACGCGCGCGGCAGCCTCGACGAGCTGTTGGTTGAAGCGAAGCACCGCGGGCTCGAGTTCCTGGCCGTCACCGATCACAACACGGTCAGCCACCATGGTCCTCTTCGCGAGCGCAGCGGTCCCGACCTGCTGCTGATTCCCGGCGAGGAGATCACCACCTACAAGGGCCACGCCAACGTCTGGGGCCTGAGCGGCTGGGCCGACTTCCGGGTAGAGAAGCGGGCTGACCTCGACTTGCTCGTCGAACAGATCACGGCACGTGGCGGCGTCTTCTCCGTCAACCACCCCAAAGTGACCCCGAACTGCCTGGGTTGCGACTGGGAGTACCACGTGCCGCAGGGCACAACCGGCTTCGAGGCCTGGCAGGGCGCCTGGCCGCTGCGCAACTGGGACTCGCTGCAGCGCTACGACGCCCTGCTGGCCGCGGGCCGCGTCCTCACGCTGGTGGGAGGCAGCGACAGGCACCATCCGGGTGCGCCGCACTCCGATCCGGTGGCCTTCCAGCTCGGCTCCCCCACCACTTGGCTCTACCTCGAGGAGCCCAGCGTGCCGGCCGTGTTGGAGGCCATACGCTCCGGGCGCGCCTTCGTTACCGAGGGCCCCACCGGACCAACCGCGGAACTCCGTGTGGGGAGCGCGGTCATGGGCGGCACCGTCCCCGGCGGCAAGAGCGTGGAGGTTACCGTCCGCGTGGTTGGCGCCGCGGGCGACCTCCTCCGCTACATCAGCTCCGAGGGCGTGGAGCGCGAGGTGGTGGTGGGTTCGAACGAGGTGGAAGACTCCTGGCAGTGGCTGCCGCGGGGCACTTTCTTACGCGCAGAGCTGGTGGCGCGCGCGAGTTTGCCCGCCCTTACGGCGGAGGCCGAGGCCCTCCTGGCCGGCGGCAGACTACCGCCCTACTTGAGTCTGGACGAGATGCTGGCCCACCCTTGGCGGCGCGCCTTGACCAACCCTGTTTACGTTCGGTGAGTGGCGGCCGGGCCGGTAACTCGGCGCGAAGCCGCCCGGCCACCGCCCCGGCGCGCAGCCGCTGCAGGCGCGACCCTGCCGAGCGCCCGTTAAGCTAGGCGCGGCGCACCAAGGAGACCCGCATCATGCCCCTGCTTTCTGCCAAGGAGATGCTGAACGACGCGCAAGAGCGCGGCTACGCCATCGGCCAGTTCAGCCTCAACCACCTCGAATCGGTGCGCGCTTACCTGCTGGCGGCCGAAGCGGCGCGTTCGCCCATCCTGCTCGGCGTTTCGCGCGGCATGGTGGATTACATGGGCGGGCACCGCACGATCGTGGCCATGTTGGAGCCGTTCATGGAGCACCTGGTCATCACGGTGCCGGTGGCGCTGCACCTCGATCACGGCTCTTATGACGAGGCCCGGGCGGCCCTACGGGCCGGTTTCCGGTCGGTGATGTTCGACGGCTCGGCCCTGCCATTCGAGGAGAACCTGAAGATGAGCGCCGCGCTGCTCGCGCTGTGCGAAGAGCAGGGTGCCACGCTGGAATGCGAGGTCGGCACGTTGGGCGGCGAGGAGGACGGCATTCGCGGCAAGGGCGAGCTGGCCGACCCGGCGGAGTGCCGGCAACTCGCGGCCTTGGGCGTTCACATGCTGGCCGCGGGCATCGGCAACGTGCACGGCGAGTATCCGGAGGACTGGGCGGGCCTGGACTTCGAGCTGCTGGCCACCATTAGGCGCGTCACGGGCGAGGTGCCGCTGGTGCTGCACGGGGGCTCCGGGGTGCCTAGCTCGATGGTGCGGCGCGCCATCGAACTGGGCGTGCGCAAGGTGAACGTGAACACCGACTGCCTGTTGGCGTTCACGGCGGCCGTGCGCCGTTACATCGAGGCAGGCAAGGACCGGGTGAACAAGGGCTACCAACCCAAGGCGCTACTGGCCGACGGGCTGGAAGCGGCCCGGCGCGTAGCCGTGGAGAAGATGGAGTTGTTCGGCAGCGCCGGCAAGGCCTGAGCGCGGCGGCGCCGTTCCTCAGAACCCGCCGCGTTGTTGGACGAACTCCTTGGCTTCCTGCTCGTACGCCATGAAGTTGGCGCAGCCGTGGCGGGTGACGACGATGGCGCCGCAGGCGTTGCCCATGCGCGCGCTCTCGTACCAGCCCCACTGCTTGGTGCGCCCGTAGATGAGGCCGGCGGCGAACGCGTCGCCGGCGCCAAGGACGTTCTGCACCTCGACCGGGAAACCTGGAACGTCCGTCACGTTGCCGTTGCGCTCGAAGACGGTGGCGCCATCCGCGCCGCGCTTCACCACGATCACGCCGGGGCCGTTGGGAACGGCCAGCAAGGCGCGCACGTTCTCCGTCACGTTGCCGGCTATCTCGGGCGCCGAGACCTGTTGGTGCGTCACGCGCAGCTGCTCGACGTCGGTGAGCATGGCCGCGTTCACTTCCTCCTCCGTGCCAATGGCCACGTTCACGTGCGGCAGCAGCGCGCGCACGTTCACGCCGTACGCGCGCGGGTCGTACCACTGGTCGGCGCGGAAGTCGAGATCCAAGTAGACGGTGGCGCCCGCAGCCCTGGCACGCTCGGCGGCGTAGAAGGTGGCGCTGCGGCTCGGTTCGCGGCTCAGGCCCGTGCCCGAGACCTCGAGCGCGGCGGTGGCGTGCAGCGGCGCCGCCAGCACGTCGTCGATGGTTACCTCCATGTCGGCGGCGTTGGCGCGGTAGAACACCAGCGGGAACCTGTCGGGCGGTTCGATGCCGAGCAGCACGGCACTGGAGCGCGCGCCCGGTTTCCGCGGCAGGAAGCTCACGTCCACCCCCTCGCGCTCCAAGAACGCGAGGATGAAATCGCCCACCTTGTCGTCGCCCACCGCGCTCAACAGCCCCGTCCGCAGGCCCAGGCGCCTGGCGCCCACGGCGATGTTGGTCGGGCTACCGCCCACGTAGGCGGCAAAACTCTCGATCTGTTCGAACGGCGCGCCGATGTCGTTGGCGTACAGGTCGATGGAGGAACGCCCCATGGTGATCAGGTCGTACTCGGTGCCCTCGTGCGCGGTCATGCCTTAGCGGCCCGTCCCCTCTAACGGTAGGCGCAGGCGTTCGGGCGCGCCCTCCCAGTTGCCGCGCACCCACGCCAGGTCGGGCTCGTCGCGCGCCACCCACGACGGCGTCACTCCCGCTAGGTAGTTGAGGTAGTAACAGTCGTAGCCGGGCGCGGTCACTACGGGGTGGTAGCCGCGACGCACGATGACCGTGTCGCCCTGCTCGGCGCGAACGACTTCGTCCAGCGAACGGTCGTCGGTGTACAGACGCTGTAACGCCCAGCCCGAATGCGGCTGGAAGCGGTAGTGGTAAACCTCCTCCAGGTCCACCTCGTCGGGTAGCGCCTGCACGTCGTGCTTGTGCGGCGGGTAGGAGCTCCAGTTGCCGGAGGGGGTGTACACCTCTACGCAGAGCAGCTTCTCGGCGCCGCCCGGGTCGATCACGTGACTGATCTGGCGCGTTACGTTGTGCCCGCCCCGGATCTCCACCTTCACGTCGTTCGGCGTTATGAAGCGCGGCTCCAGCTTGCCCTCCGCCGGGGCAGTGGCGATGCCTACTTCCACATCCGTTACGGCGCGCAGCCGCCACTCGTGCCCTGGCGGCAGGTAAAGGGCGTGCGGCAGACCCTGGAACACGCCGGCGCGTCCGTCCACCTGCCACGAGTTGCCGGCAGCCTCCAGCACGCAGTCGCCGCCGAGAACCACCAGGCACAGCTCCACGCCCTCGGTCCGGCCCGAAAGCGACTGACCCGCGGCCGCGCGCCGCGCCTCGAACCCCAGGTATTGCCAACCCGCGCGCCGCGGCGTTATCTCAACGCCCACGCGGGCGTCCTTCTCGTACGTGACCTTATGTTCCATCGTATTGAGGCTCCTTACTGCATGGTACCTGTGGCCTTGCTCGCGGATGGGCGGGCAACGGCTTTACTCGCGGAGGCGCGGGCAGCGAACTTGCTCCGGTAGGGGCGGGCAGCGGCCTTGCTCGCGGATGGGCGGACAGCGGCCTTGCTCCGGGAGGGGCGGGCAGCGGCCTTGTCGGTGGCGGGCGCTTCACGCCTCGGCGAACTCGGCCAGCTCCACCGGTTCCCGGCGCCTGAGGCTCTCGGTGGCCGCTACCGCGACCTTCAGCGATTCGAGCGCGTCCGTCGCCCCGGGCGTCGGGGCTTCTCCTTGCGCCACCGAGTTCACGAACGCCTGCAACTCCAGGCGGTAGGCGTCGATGAAGCGGTCGAGGAAGTAATGGTAGTAATCGCCGGTGATCCCCGCCTTGCCGTAACGCCACACGTTGGTGGCGCGTTCGGCTTCCGACACCAGCTTGCCCTGCGCGCAGTGGACCTCCACGCGAAGGTCGTAGCCGTAGACGGTGCGGCGCGTGTTCTGCAGCACGCCGATGGCGCCCGAGGCGAACTCGAGGGTGAGGATGCTCGTATCGACGTCGCCGTGCTTCTCGAGGTAGGGCTCCACCAGCACGCGCCCCAGCGCGGTCACCCGCTCCACCTCGCCCGCCACGAAGCGGGCGAGGTCGATGTCGTGAATGACGCTGTCCAAGTAGATCCCACCCGACGTGGCCACGTACTCCTCCGGGGGAGGGGCCGGGTCCGACGATTGGCTACGGAACATCTCCACCTTCCCGAGTTCGCCCGCGCGCACCGCGCGAGCCAGTTCGGCAAAGCCCGGATCGTAGCGCCTGTTGAAGCCGATCTGAAACGGCACGCCCTCGGCCCGCACCACGGCCAGCGCCTCTGCGGTGTGCTCCAAGTCTTGAGCCACCGGTTTCTCGCAGAAGATGGCTTTGCCCGCCCGGGCAGCGGCCATGATGTGCGCCCCGTGCAGGGTGGTCGGTGAGGCTATGAGCACGGCCGTCACGTTTTCATCCGCCAGGGCCTCGCTCAGATCGGTACCCGAGGCGGCGCCCCCGTACGCGGCGCGGGCCGCGGTCTGCGCGTCGAAGTCCACCACCCGAACGAGGTGGGCGCCGACGACCGAGCCTGCCAAGTGGCGGGCGTGCAGCGCGCCCATGCGCCCCGCTCCGATGACCGCGAAACCGATGCTCATATACCGAACCTTTCCCTCAGGAAGGCGCGCGCCGCGCCCGACACCACGTAAGGGTCGTGCACGGACGGATCCTGTTCCGCCTCCACGATGAACCAGCCCGCGTACCCGGCGTCCTTCAGCGCCTGCATCACGGGTTCGAACTCCAGTGCGCCCGCGCCCGGGGTGGCGAAGACGTTGGCTTTCACCGCGTTTACGAAGCTGAGGCCCTCGCGCCGTACGCGCGCCAGAACGTCCTCTCGCACGTCCTTCAGGTGGACGTAGCGCACGCGCTCGGCGAACTCCCTGGTCACCTCACCGGGATCACCGCCGCCGTAGGCGATGTGTCCCGTGTCCAGGCAGTAACCCACGAGATCGGCCTGAGTGCGGCCGAACAGTTCGGCTATCTCGCCGGGCTTCTCGATGGCGGTGCCGCCGTGCGGGTGCACGCAGAGGCTGATCCCCATTTGGCGGGCGAAGGCCCCGACCTCGTCGAAGGCGGCGGTCACTCGCTGCCATTGCCGCTCGGTCAGAGGCGCCACCGACTCCCTTTGGCCGCGGCGGTCCCAGTGCAGCGACCCGCCGCCTTCGGCCAGGTTGGCGTACTCGGCGCCCGCCGCCTTGCAGAACTCAACGTGGGATCTGGCCGCCGCCAACTCTTCGCCTAAGTACTCCTCGTGCGCGAAGTTGGTCCAGCGGTACGCGCCGGCCAGCACCAGCCCGTAAGCGGCGAGGGCCTCACGCAGCGCGCCCGGTTCCTGCGGGTAGACGTAACTCATCTCCGAACCCACGTAACCGAGTTCGGCCATCTCGCTCATCACGCGCTCGCCCGAGTAACCCGGTCCCCAACCGCGGATGTCGTCGTTGACCCAGCCGATGGGGCCAATGCCTACGCGCACGCCGGGCCAGGAGGTCGGCATCAGGCGCTCCTCTGCCGTTCGCGGCCCTTGTCGTACTCCTGCTTGGCGGCGCGCACGCTTTCCTGGCTGGTGACCTCGGCTATGGGCACGTCCCACCAGCCGCCGTAGCCCGGAACGCGCTTCTCTGGATGAACGGGCACCACGATCACCGACACGCCGTCCTGATCTTTGGCGGCCGCTAGCGCGGCCGCGGCCGCATTGCGGTCAGGCGCGAAGGTGGCATGGGCGCCGAGCGAACGGGCGTGCGCCGTGAAGTCGATGGGCTGGTACGGACCGCTGAGCTCGCCCGCCTCGCGTTGCCTGAGCTCGTTGAGGAACGAAGGCGTGCCCGAGGCGCGCTGCAAGCCGTGTATCGACTGGAAGCCGTGGTTGTCGACCAGCACGATGGTGAGCCGCAGCCCTTCCGTGACGGCCGTGACTATCTCGCTGTTCATCATCAGGTACGAGCCGTCGCCGATCATCACGACCACTTCGCGCGCCGGCTCGGCGAGCTTGACGCCGATGCCGGCCGGTATCTCGTAGCCCATGCACGAAAAGCCGTACTCGACGTGATAAGCCTTGGCGTCTTCCGGCCGCCACAGCTTGAGCAGGTCACCCGGCATGCTGCCGGCGGCGCAGATCATGGTGGCGTGACCGCCGACCGCATCGTTGACGAGGCCGATGAGTTCGGCCTGGCTCAAGCGCTCGGCGAAAGGCGCCGGGTCGGCGCTGGCGGGACGCAGATCGGCGCCGGCGGTACGCAGGTCGGCGGCGTCGGCACCCGCCTCGGCGCTGGCAGTACCCGGTTCGGCGCCGGGAGTACCCGGCTCGGCGCTCGCAGTACCCGGGTCTACACCGCCGCGGGTGGCCACCAGGTGCTGCCCCGACCGCAGTTCGCTCACCAGTTGGTCCCACTCGGCCTTCTCGGCGCGCACCCTCTCGCGCCACCCGCCTGGGCTCCCCTGCCAGCCCGCCGCCACCAGTTCGCCCTGCAGCGCCACCAACGCGCGCTTAGCGTCGGCCACCACGGCTAGCCCCTGCTGCTTGGCGGCGTCGAACGGCGTGACGTTGACCCCGACGAGGCGCACGTCCGGGTGTTGGAAGGCGGTCCTGGAAGCCGTAACGAAGTCGCCTAAGCGCGTGCCTATGGCTAGCACGAGGTCTGCTCGCGCCGCTAAGCGGTTAGCTGCCAGGCCACCGGCGGCGCCGACGGGACCGGCGTTGAACGGGTGATCCCAGTTAAGCGCACCCTTGCCGGCCTGCGACTCCACCACCGGCACCCCGAACCGCTCGGCGAACTCTGCCAACTCCGCCTGCGCCGCGGAGTAGGTGACCCCACCACCGCACACTATGAGGGGGCTCTTCGCGGCCATCAGCATCCGCACCACCTCGTTCACGAGCTCCTTTTCCGGCTCAGGCCGGCGCACGCGCCATACGCGCTCCTCGAAGAAGGTGGTGGGCCAGTCGTAGGCTTCGGTCTGCACGTCCTCGGGCAGCGCGATGGTCGCGGCGCCAGTCTCCGCCGGGTCGGTCAGCACTCGCATGGCCTCGGGTAGCGCCGAGAGGAGCTGCTCGGGCCTGGTGATGCGGGTGAAGAAGCGCGACACGGGCCTGAAGGCGTCGTTGACGCTAACGTCGTGCTCGCTGGGATGCTCGAGTTGCTGCAGCACCGGATCGGGGATGCGGTTGGCGAAGTAATCGGACGGGAAGAGCAGCACCGGCAGGCGGTTGATGGTGGCGCCGGCCGCAGCCGTGAGCATGTTGGTGGAGCCGGGCCCGATGGAGGCGGTGCACGCCAGCGTCTGCAACCTGTTGGAGTGCTTGGCGTAAGCCGCGGCCGAATGCACCATGGCCTGTTCGTTCTGCGGGCGGTGCGCCACCAACCCCACCTCGGGCCCCAGTTCCTGTAACGCCTGGCCCAGTCCGGTGACGTTGCCGTGACCCAAGATGGCGAACATGCCCGTTATGAACCTGCGCCTCTCGCCGTCGCGTTCGCTGTACTGAGCCGCGAGGAACCTAACGATCGCCTGACCTACCGTGAGGCGCACGGTGGCGCGCTCGCCAAGATTGCTCACGCGACCTCTGCTCCCACGGGCAGTAGGTAGACGCCCGCGTTACGGAAAGTAACCTGCACGTCGTCGCCTCGAGCGAACAGGCTGCGGCCCTCTCCCGTGACGGATGAGACCACCTCGCCAAAAGCGGTGTCCAAGATGAGTTCGGTACTAACACCCAGGTAACTGGCGCTGGAGATGGTGGCGGCCAGATGAGGCTCGTCGGGCACCCCCTCGTCTGCGACCATGAGCCGTACAGCTTCCGGGCGGATCATCACGGTAACGGGACCGGTAGCGGCCTCCCGCTGCTCAAGCCCGAAGCGATACGGGCCCACGCTCACACTCTTGCCGTCGAACTCGCCCGGTAAGAAGTTGGCCGAGCCGATGAAGTCGGCCACGAACCTATTGCTGGGCTGCGTGTACAGCTCGTGCGGCGTGCCCACCTGCTGGATGCGGCCGCCCTGCATGACCACTATCGTGTCGGAGATCGCAAGCGCCTCCTCTTGATCGTGGGTCACATAAACGCTGGTGATGCCTAGGCGCTGCTGGAGGTCGCGGATCTCTTGCCGCACTCGGCGCCTGAGTTTAGCGTCGAGGTTCGAGAGTGGCTCATCGAAGAGAAGCACGCGCGGCTCGAGCACCAGCGAGCGCGCCAGCGCCACGCGCTGCTGCTGCCCACCCGACAGCGCCGCCGGGCTGCGCTTCTCGAGCCCCTGCATGCCTACCGTTGCCAACGCGGTAGCCACGCGCCGCTCGAGGTCGGCGCCGGTCACCTTGGCTATGCGCAGACCGTACGCCACGTTGTCGAACACGCTCATGTGCGGGAAGAGCGCGTAGCTCTGGAAGACCATGGTGACGTCGCGGTGGTTGGCGGCGAGGCGCGTTACGTCCTCCCCGTCGATGAGGATGTGGCCGGCACTCACCTTCTCGAGGCCGGCGATCATCCTGAGGGTGGTCGTCTTGCCGCAGCCGGAAGGGCCGAGCAGCGTGACCAGCGAACCCGGGGTTATGTCGAGGTCGAGGTAGTCCACCGCCACCACGTCCTGAGCGAAAATCTTCGTGACACCTTCCAGCCGTACGGTCGCCGCGGCAGGCATCAGACCACCACCTCTCCGGCGAAAGCGCCGCGCTTACGAGTGAGCAAGTTGAGTAGCAGGATAACGGCGAGCATGGAGAATATGAGTAGTGTGCCCATGGCCGCCGCTCGACCCGTTTGGCCCTGCTCGACCCAACCGAGTAGGAGCACGGTGGTGAGCTGATTACCGGGGCTAACGACGAAGATCACCTGGCTGATGGCGGTCATGGCGCGAACGAAGGCGAAGATGAGGCCAGAAACGACCGGGATGATGAGTAGCGGCACCAGGATGGTCCTTAGCGTTCTGAACGACCCCGATCCGAGCATGGTGGAGGCCTCTTCAAGGCTCCGGTCTATCTGCGCGAAGCCCGCCACCCCGCCGCGGATGGCCACCGGCATGTTGCGGAACATGAACGCCAGCACGATGATCACCGAGCTGGACGTGAGCAGCCACGGGCCCGTGTTGAACGCCAGGATGTAGGCGATGCCCATCACGGTGCCAGGCGTAGCGAACGAGAGCATCGAGCCGAACTCGATCAGCCGGCGGCCCCAGAACTGCTGCCGCACCACGAGGTAAGCGATGAGGAAACCTAGAAGCGCGGCGGGTACGGCGCTGATGGCCGCCAGCCTAATGGTGTAGAGGAACACGGGGATGCCGGCGTTGGCGAGGTCGCGCCAATGCTTGAGTGTCAGGGAGCCGTTAACGCCCCACAGGCGCACGAAAGAGCCGTAGATGATGGAGCCGTAAAGCGCTAATACCGTTACGGCCCAAACCGCGAACCCGACCAGCAGTACCGCCTCGAGAACGCGCGGTAGGCGAACGAAGGCCCGACGCGACGGCTTGCCCGTGACCGTAACGAAGGACGCGCGCCCCAGCCAGCGCGCCTGCGCGTAGAAGACCAACAGCACGACGAACAGGAGCATCACACCGTAAACGGCGGCCTCGCTCTGGTCGAAGCGCGCCGCGAAGGCCGAGAAGACCTCAGTGGCCAGGTAGTTCCTGTCACCGCCCAGGATGAGGGGGTTACCGAAGTCGGCGAACGACTCGATGACGGTGAGCAGGAAGGCGTTCGCCAAGCTGGGCCGCAGCAGCGGCCACGTCACGGTGCGGAACGTGTGCCACCTTCCGGCGCCGAGGGTGGTGGAGGCCTCCTCCAGCGCGGCGTCCAGGCCGGCAACGGAGCCTTGTATCACCAAGTACGCGATGGGTGTGAAGGCGAGAATCTGCGCTAACGCCACGCCCGGGATGCCGAAGATCCAGTTGCTGGAGATCCCAAGCAGGTCGTAACTGACGATCCCTCGCCGACCCAGCATGAAGATCATCGAGAACGCCAAGATGAACGGCGGGGTGATTATGGGCAGGAGGCTGAACGCGTTGAGCGACTTGCGTATGAGGGGGAAGCGGGAGCGCTGCCCTAACAGGGCGAACCCGAGCCCCAACAGCGTTGCGGCCGTTGCGGAGATCACCGCCAACGCCAGACTGCTCGGTACGGCGCCGCGCGCGAACAGCATGAGTCCGACCAATAGGCCGACGATCGCGCCCACGACCGGCGCGAGCACTAGGCGCAACATGCGCTGCCGCTGCCACAGTGCCCACGCCAGCGCCAGTAAGCCGCCGCCGAGGGTGAAGTAGCACACCAGGGCGGCCTCGCTGCGCGCCGTGAACTGGTTCTCGATGAGCAGGAAGCGTGGGCTCCTCATGGTGGAGAGGAACTTGGAGAAGGTGAACTCGCCCTTCACCACTACCGACGCCTGCAGCACGGTGAAAAGCGGATAGATGATGAGGAGCAAGATCAGCAATCCGACGAAGAGCACGCTGGTGCCGACGAACGGATCGCCTTGGATGCGTCCAGACAGGCTCAGACCGTAGCCGGCAACCACGACCAGCGCGCAGATAGACAAGAGCGCGCCCATGCCGAACGGCGTGCGCGTGAGCATGAGCCAGGCAACCCCGACCACTACCCCCGCGGTACCGCTCAACAGGAGTAGGTTCCCGCGCCTCACGGTGCTCATCGGGATGACGGCCGCGAGCACGCCTAGTAGAGCGAAGACCGCCAGCAGCCAAAGCCACGGAGCGCCCAGGTTCCACGGCCTGAAGGCTGGGTCGATCGTGAGGAAAGGGCGACCGGGACGGCCGAACGGCAGCGCGAGGAAGGAGACGACGGCTGCGGCGGCGAACAACCAGGCGGAACTGGGGCGGCTGCCGGCGCGCGCATACGACAAGGAACGAACTGCCAAGACCCTTCTCCTTAAAGATCGCAATACCTCAGATGCGGTGACGCCCTAAGCGAAACGGCGCCGCACCAACCTGCCGGTGCGGCGCCGCTCGTTACGTTAGAAGAGGGGCTTTACCGTGGCTGCGGGAAGATCTCGTCCGTCCACTTGGTGACGAGACGATCGCGCTCAGCGGGATCGCCGTACTTCGCAAAGTCGTAGTCGATGAGCTTGATGGTGTCGAGGTCGGGCGCAGCGGCCGGTACGGGGGTCTTCCTGTTGGACTGCACCTGATAGGAGCCGACTCGAGCAGCGAGCTCCTGCGTGCTAGGCGTGAGCGCCCACTCGATGAACTTGATGGCGTTGTCGCGGTTGGGCGCGTTCTTGATGAGACTGATGCCGCCGATCTCGAAGCCGGTGCCCTCGCACGGAGCGATGACCGTGAGCGGGAAACCCTCTTCGGCGAACTTCACGCCGTCGTGCATGAACTGGATGGCGATGGCTACGTCGCCACGGCCGGCGAGCTGTCCAGGCGCGGCGCCGGAGCGGGTGTACTGCTGCACGTTCTGGTGAAGCGCGGCCAGGTACTCGAACGCCGCATCCTCACCCATGATCTGCACCAGAGTGGCGATGGTGGTGTAAGCCGTACCCGAGGCGTTCGGGTCGGGCATGGCGATCAGGTTCTTGAGTGCCGGGTTGGTCAAGTCGGCCCAGCAGCGCGGCGTTTCTATACCTTCCGCGGCAAGGACACCCTCGTTGACCACGAAGCCGAGTGCACCGGTGTACAGCGGGATGTACGTCTCACCCACGGCGCTGGTGAGGCTCGGCAGGAGATCGTCCCACATGGTGGGTTTGTAGAACTCCGTAAGACCGTCGTTGAATGCCGCTAAGTGCGGGTCGCCCGTGCCCCCGAACCAGACGTCGAACACGGGATTAGCGGCCTCCGCGCGTAGGCGCGCCAGGCCCTCGCTCGAGCCGAGCCGGATGAACTCGAGGTTCAGGCCGGTGTCGGCCTTGAAGGCGGGCCCTAGCGCCTCGCACCACGCGAGATCGGGACTGCAGAGCACGTTGACCTGGGCGTTACCGAAGCCCACCATTAGGAGGACCGATAATGCCAAACCAGCGAATAATCTTTTCACGGTTCACTCCAAGCCGGGGGGTGAGCCCGGAGCACTCATGCAGTATTTTGGAATCAGGCCTGCCCCTGGCAGGCCTTCACCTATTTGAGTGTAGAAGGATGATACGACCGGGCTTGGGCGGTTGTCAAAGGGCCCACCCCCGGTACGAACTACTTCTGAGTTGACGAGGGCCGCGCCGTCACCAGCTGTCTGGAAGCGCCAGCATGGCGAGCAATTCGTCGTGTATGAGGCCGTTGCTCGACACCATGACCGCGCTGCCCAACTCGTACTCCTCACCATGCTGGTCGGTCACCGTGCCACCTGCTTCGCTCAGTATGAGAACCCCCGCGGCGACGTCCCACGCATGGAGCTTCAGCTCCCAGAAGCCCTCGGTCTGGCCGGAGGCCACCATGCACAGGTCCAGCGCCGCAGAACCTGCCCGCCTGACGGCCCTGGCCTGCCGCACCCCACGGCCGAAGGCGGGAAGGTTGACATCGATATCCTTCTCGATGGCGTTGAAGCCCGTCGATAGGACCGCCCGGTCGATACTAGGGGTGCTACTAACCTGGATGGGCGCACCGTTCATCTGCGCACCCTTGCCGCGCACGGCGGAGTAGAGCTGACCGCGTACGCTGTCCAAGATCACACCGACTTCCAGCCGACCCTCGACCTCGAGCGCGATAGAGACGCTGTAGAAAGGGAAGCCGCTGGCGTAGTTCGTGGTGCCGTCGAGCGGATCCACTATCCAGCGGTGACTAGCGTCGGCGCCCTCGTACTCGCCCTCCTCCTCGCCGAGGATGCTGTGATTCGGGTACGCGGCGGATATGACCTCGCGAACGCGCTCCTCGCTCAGCTTGTCGACCTTGGTGACGATGTCGGCGTAGTTCGCCTTGGTGTCGACCTGCTTGTCGCTGTCCGCCGCGTGGAACCGGTGGATGGCGGCCGCTGCCTGGGCCGCTTTGATCGCTACGGTTAGGTAAGGGTTCATATTGGGGCAGTATAGATGGGTTGCGCCGTGCGTTCGGGGGCCAGCCCGTCAACCCCACTCGTCCAGATCGACTAGCGGCGCGGGCCTTCTCGTCGACAACGCCGCCTCACCAACATGATCCATCAACGCGTCGGGCACCTCCTCCAAGAACGCGGGTGCCGCGCCGCTCGTTTGGAACCCCACATAACCGCCCCGGGAGTTGCT
>Ga0265293_10003581_pt1 | contig 28684 bp, 30 predicted proteins | sample Munlanlewell138R_FD_192505 | JGI IMG/M metagenome (GOLD analysis project Ga0265293, IMG submission 192505) | Leachate microbial communities from a municipal landfill in Southern Ontario, Canada - Leachate well 138R | ecosystem: Engineered > Solid waste > Landfill > Unclassified | place: Canada... | reverse complement strand
TATTTTTCTAACAAAATCAAAGCTGTCCCCAAAGAATTTTTCAGCTAATCCTGCAATTTTATTTTCCTCATAATAATAGATTTCCTGTTCACATTCTATCGCATAAATGTTATTTTTTAAAGAGTAAGGCATCAAAGTGTTATTAGCGCCTCCAAAATAATTTTTAATCGGACTATATTTATCGACATTTTTTTCTCCAACCTTATTGATTTCGCTAAGGATTTCCGGATATTCCTTTTCTGTCATTATTCTGAAGTATTTATTACTTTCATTATCAAATACATAAAAATCTTTAGGGGCTGCTTCTGTATAGAGTATCTTGGATACTTTCCTGATACTACTGAACTGCATTGTCCCCCCAGTATTGTATAATTTGTGGATTTCATCAAAAGGAAAATCAAACCCTAAATCAAACTCTATGGATTTATGGATTAATAATTCATCCCATCTTTCTTTTTTTATCTCTTCAACAGAGCGGCTTTCCGTAGAGCTTTGTGGGAAGAATGATTTTATAAAAGTAATCCAAAGATCATCCATGTCTGAATAAATAATGGTATAATTATCTCCACCAAAATTAATCCTTCCTTGAAAAGGTTTGAAAAAGGTATAAATATTGACATTGCTTTCTTCTTCCTCAATATAATTGCTGTCGTTAGCAAATATATTTTTCATGTCAATATTTCCTCCCCATAAAAAATATAATAGTAGCACCGTAATAAATAACAATACTACTATTAATCCTGTTTTAATTTGTTCAATATTTTTTTTAATTAACTCCATCATTCAACCTCTAATTTTTAAACAAGTTTTTTATGATGTCCGATAAGCTTTTTAATGGTGAATTTTTTGTTCCTTCATCTACTTTGATTTCTGGTCTTAGACTTTTATCCTTAATGCTAAATTCTTTTTTAGCTGTATCTAGGACTTTATCGTTTTCGTCCAATATTTCAATGGCAATAAAATAATCTCCCGGGCTCAGCTTCTCTAATTGAATACTATGGAATTTTATTTTTTCGCTGTTAGACATGGTTACCGGTTCATAGATACAAATGTAATCACTCTTCTCGGAAAGAATACCACTGTTAGCATCCTTTTTCGCTTCATTCAGCTGAATTGAAGAATCGGATACAACTTGAAATACTTCAATCTTTGCTTTTTCTTCTTCCTTTATATTGCCATAAATTGAAAAGTTGAATTTACATTTTTCTTTTATCTTAAGGGATATTAATAAATAATCAGAGTATATCACATCTTGTTCAGGATTAATTATTTCTATACCTTTATAATCAGGAGTATCATTGAATGATAAGGTAGCAGCAAAAGAGTTTATTGCAAAAATATTCAACAGCATCAAAATGCATACAAGTACAACAATTTTCTTTTTCATTCTTCCTCTCCTTCTTCTTATATTTTCCAATTCATTATATACCAATTATACAGGTATATTATTACAAACACATTACAGTAACTTTAAGATACATTTACATTTTCTATCTTATCAAATCTATCATTTCTATATTTTTATTATTGCCAATAGCCATCGTATTATGATTCATTATCGCAGACCATAATACATCTTTATTGAACTTTATTTCAATTAAATCATTATTGCTGGCAAGCCCGATTGTTCTTTGCCCACGAAGTAAAAAACCTTCTTTACTGGGTGAAATACCCTTTATCTTTCCGCTAATAGACCCTTTATAGAGTATATTACTACTTTCATCAAGAATTGTTACCTGTGTTTTGTCTAATCCTTCCTTGCACACAACGAGGATGCCAAGATCATAGTTGTAATCTATCTTATCAATCTCCATACCTTTTTCCCATTTTATCTTATTATCTTCTCCGGATACAATAATTTTATCTTTAGTAGCAACAATACTATCCTTATTTTTACCTAAGAAAGTTTTTAATGCAATTTCATCTTTAAGAATTTTTCCGCTTTGAATTTTTTGATTCATGTTGAGGATCATAATATTGTTCACCAAGCTTTTATCATGTTCTATAGCAGAAAGGATAACCTTATTATTCTCTTTATCAAAATGATAATCAATAATACTTCCCTTCATAATATTTCCTGTCCTTCCAATATTCTCACCCTTTTCATCATAAAAAACTATTTCCTCTTTATCTTCGGCAGGCCTCAAGTGAAAACTGATACCTTGCTTACTCATGTCTCCTTTAATTCCTATTATCTTTTCTTCAATTGAAAAATTTTTTATTGTTTCGCCTGTGTTATTCAACACTTCTATGTTTCCGGAATCCTTGTCTATTAAATAGATATTCTCTTTTATTACTGCTAAAACCGGATCTATTAGCCCCTGCCTCTCTATTTCTAGCTTGAGCTCCTCTCCCTCAAATATTTTAAGACGTCCCTTTTCAAATACAAGTAAATCATTCCCGAGCTTTTCTAAGGTGTAATTCACCGAGTTCACGTCAATTTTTCCCTTTATCTCATAGCTATTGGTTTTTTGAAAATTCGACGCTTTGTATATACCCCATCCTATTAAAAAAATAAGTAGGATTATTGAGACTGCGTATACTTTTTTAAATTTTATTTTTTTTCTAATTCTTTGTCTTCCCATAGCATCTACCTTTTGTATTTTATATTATTTCTAATAATAACAAGGCTATATCGTCATTGATACCCCAGTCTGAAAACTCCACTACTCTTCTATACACCTTGTTTATCATCTCTTTATGACTCTTATTTATGTTTTCTTCTATCAAAAGCTTTAAATTGTTATATCCAAAAAATGAATGCACTTGATGGTTGTAAGCTTCTGTAATGCCATCTGTATAAATCAGGATTCTATCTCCCTTTTTAACAGGAACCTTTACAATTTCATGGTTTGGCTCTTCTAATATAGAACAAATGGGCATACCTGTTATTCCAATTTCTTTTACTTGCCCTTCCGATATAATAATAGGCAAGCAATTATGCCCCGCATTTACAAATGTAACTGACTCATCCTTTTTATCATATAAGCCATAAAGGAGCGTAAAATATTTATCCTCATCCGGCTCAATATCCTGATAATATCTTATGAGGGCACTAATTATTTGGGTTAAATCTAAATTTTTCCGTCCCCTTACCTTCATCATCTGTCTTAGGGACATTGCAAAGAGAGATGCTGTTATCCCGTGACCGGAAACATCGGCAATATAGAATCCTATACGATTTTCATCGATTTCGATGACATCATAAATATCCCCTCCAAGCTGTTCACTTGGCTCATACAGAGAAGTGATCTTCACACATTGTCCATAAGTTGAATCATTGGGTAATACCTTTCTTTGAAGCTTTTTTGCTAATTCAAGGTCCTTTTTCATCTTCTCATACTGTTTTAGTTTGCTTTTTTCTAATTTTTTTTCTTCTGTGATGTCACGAAATACTTCTACAGCTAAATACTCTTTTGTATTGCTATCATATACAGGAGAACTTAGGATTGAAAATGTATATTCCTCAACTTCCTCAATCTTTGAAAAACAATCTCCTGTTTCCATACTTTTACTTGAAATGCATTCACGGCATCTTTCAGTCTTTCCTATGCTTTCAAAACATTTTTTATCTAAGATCGCACCGGATTTCTCTCTCATAATTTTATTCATATAAACAATCTGATAATCATGAGAAACTATCCTTACCATATCTTGCATATTTTCTAATATGCTAAATAAAAAATCCCTGGAATAAATCCCTGAAAATTTAACAGTCTCCATTTTATCGCCTCTCAATTCCAACACTGTTGACTTTGTTCCCTTCCATATACTGACCCAAGGTGTTCCCAATTTTTGTCATCCGCCGGAGGATATAATATCCTCGGTTTCGAGGATATTATATCATGAATGCGAAGGATTCATGATATAATCTGCCATGTGCCATTTCCGAATGCATATGAGGAAATAAAGGCACGGCATAAAATCCGCCGGAGGCATATAATATCCTCGGTTTCGAGGATATTATATCATAGAACAACAATTTATTATTTGAATTTATTTATTTGACTAAATATTTCATCTTTTTTGTAGTATAATAAGAAAGTGTAAATAATAATTATCTTCGTACAGAAAGGATGTTTTAAATGAAATCTGCAGTCATGTTTTACTCTTATACGGGAAATTGTAGGAATATATCGAATTACATAGCTAAGACATTAAATATAGATACTATTGAACTTGTTGAGGAAAGCCCACGAAAGGGTCTTCTCGGTAATATGCGCGGCGTGGTTCAAGCTTTAACGAATACTCGAATTCCCTTATTAGATGGGAAATGGCAAGATTTATCCGAATATAGTACAATTTATCTTGTATTTCCTATCTGGGCCAGCAATGTGAATCCTGCAGTCAACACCTTCATTGAATTTACTAATTTAACAGGCAAAAAGGTCCATATCATCTCCGTTCAAGGCAACAAAAATATTGGTAAATACCATAGGACTCTAGATTACCTGAGCAAATTTATTCGATATAAAGGAGGTAGAATCGGCAGCTTTGTAACCATCGTTTATTCTAAAAAATCTACACCTGAATCCATTCCGGAACAATTAGATAACTTTTTAGCCCGACGTAGGCACTATTAATTCTCTTCTTGTCTATGTAGCAATGCTTCTATACCTTCAATGTAGGACAGATATCCTTTGCCGGCTATCTGTTTTACACATACATCTTTGATGACGGATATTTTTCTGAAATCTTCCCTATCTTGAATATCGGATAAATGAACCTCAACTGTAGGAATACTAACAGCTGCTATAGCATCCCGGATAGCATAGCTATAATGGGTATAAGCTCCGGGATTTATAACTAATCCGTCATACTTATTATAGCAATCATGAATTTTATCTATGATGGATCCTTCATGATTGGACTGAAAAATACTTACCTCTATTTTTAATTTTTCTGCAGCCTCACCTATCAAGCGGTTGATGCTTTCCAGTGACATTGTTCCATAAATGTTTTTTTCTCTGATTCCTAACATGTTCAAATTGGGACCATGAATGACTTGTATCTTCATAAATTACCTCTCTTATCTTTTCCCACAATGTTTCACGTGAAACATTTTATCTTTCCTCAAAGAATTCCATAATCCTTTCAAACTCTTCTAAACTATAATATTCTATTTGAATTTTACCTTTTTTATCAGAGTGCTTAATTTTTACCTTTGTACCTAAAATGGTTTTTAATTTTTCTTCAATTTCAATTACCTCTGGGGCCTTTTCGTGATTCCTTCTTACTTTTTCACTTACTTTTCTTGTCTTTTCATCGTTAGCCATCATCTCTAATTGTCTCACAGAGAGGCCCTTTTCTATGGTCATATCGGCAAGCTTTTTCTGAATCTCCGGATTATCAATATTAATTAAAGCCCTGGCATGTCCGCTTGATATCCTGTTATCCTTTACATATTCCTGTATTTCTGGAGATAGTCTTAATAGGCGCAATATATTTGTAATATATGGTCTACTCTTGCCTAAGGACTTACTCACTTCTTCCTGAGTCATCTTATATTCTTTAATCATAAGATCGATGGCTGCCGCCTCTTCTATAGGATTTAAATTTTCTCTTTGCAAATTTTCAATAATAGCAATAATAATATCATCTTTGGTATCTTCATCTTTAATAATGCAAGGCAAATCAACTACCTTGGCTATCCTGGCAGCTCGCCATCTTCTTTCACCGGCTATAATCTCATATCCGTTTTTATTTTTTCGAACTACAATGGGCTGAATAATCCCATATTGCTTTATCGACTCAGCAAGCTCATTGAGTTTTTCTTCATCGAAAAGCTTACGCGGTTGATTGGCGTTGGGCTTAATATTGTTAATATTAATCTTTTCTATGTACTCTTTTCTTTCGTCTGATTCATCTCTTGTAATCATATTATTTAAACTGGAATCATTAAATAATGCTTCTAACCCTTTCCCTAGGGCTTTTGTTCTCTTAGCAACCATTATTCATCATCCCCTTCTAAATACAGGAACTCATCTGCAAAATCTTTGTATGCTTCTGCACCCTTAGATTTAGGGTCATATTCAACAATAGGCAACCCAAAGCTCGGTGCTTCGGCTAACCTGACATTCCTTGGAATAATTGTCGTATAAACTTTGTCTTTAAAATATTTTTTGACTTCATCAACAACTTGAATCGATAAATTTGTTCTGCCATCAAACATACTCAGGATAACCCCTTGGATAGAAAGATTAGGATTGAGGTTCCTATTAACTAATTCTACCGTGTTCATTAATTGACTAACACCCTCTAATGCATAAAACTCACACTGTATAGGGATCAATACACTATCGACAGCCGTCAAAGAATTGATGGTTAACAAGCCTAATGAAGGCGGGCAATCAATAAAGACATAATCATAGTCTCCTTTTATATGATCAATAATCTTCTTTAAGCGTTTTTCCCTAGCCTCCATTTCAACAAGCTCAATTTCGGCTCCCGCTAATTTTACACTTGATGGAATAATGCTTAAGTTTTTTACACCCGTTTCAATAATGGCATCCTTTGGGTCAATGGTGTCATCAATTAATATTTCATATATAGTATTTTTTAAGTTTCTTTTATCTATTCCTAAACCACTGGTTGTATTTCCTTGAGAGTCTATATCTATAACCAATATTTTCTTCCCTTTGAGAGCTAAACAAGCTGCTAAATTTATATTCGTTGTCGTCTTGCCTACTCCGCCTTTTTGATTAAAAATGGCAATTGCTTTACCCATAACTAACTTCTCCTTTTTTCTAGCATTTATCTATAATAGGATTTTTGTTATAACTAACTTCATTATATAATATTATAGACACTTAATGTTTACTTTTTATAAAATAATAGATAATTTTTATTAACAAAAAAAGCATAGATGGTTTTCTATGCTTTTCTACTCTTTTAAATGTTTCACGTGAAACATTTAACTGCTAGCAATTAGTTTCGGTTTATCCTTAGGTATTTTTATGATAACCTCCATATAGTCACCACAATCCACTTGAGAATAGACAGCTTGCTTTTCATTATCATATATCGAATTAAAGGCATTCTTTAACGTGTTGAGGTATATTCTGTAATTTATGTATTTAATTACATTATTCGACTTATTATCAAATTTTTTAACACTGGACAGGGCTTTAACCAACGCTTCAGTTTCCTTTACATTTAACTTTTTTTCGATGATTAACCCAATAGCATGATCAAGCTTATTTTTATCAGTGAGCCCCAAAAGTGCACGTCCATGTCTTTCTGTCAGCTGGTTTTTTACAAGCTTATCTAAGATATCCTCTGGTAATGCTAATATTCTCATTTTATTAGATATGGCGGATTGAGATTTACCTATTTTTTTACTTATTTCATTTTGACTAAGGCCGTAACCCTCTACAAGCTCTTTTATAGCCATGGCTTCTTCTAAAAAATTGAGATTCTCTCTTTGTATGTTTCTACCAAGGCCATGACCATGGTATGACTACCTTCTGTACTATTAATGATAGCAGGTACTTTTTTTAATCCAGCTATCTGTGCTGCTCTGTATCTCCTCTCACCGGCAATAATGACATAGTCCTTAGCATTATTCCTTTTGAGAATAATCGGTTGAATGATACCAATTTCTTGTATAGAGCTGGCCAATTCGATTAGATCTGCATCATTAAAAAACTTTCTCGGTTGATTTGGATTGGGCTTTATGTAGGCCAAAGGAACTTCTTTAATCTCATTAATTTTGCTCTTGAACATAATCCTTACCTCCCAAATACTCCATTTCAACATATTATTCTTTACAGAGATAATAAAACCTTTACTTTTCATTCAACAAAAAACCCCAATAATAATTAAATTATTGGGGTTTTCGTCGGTTCTCCCGCTTTTCTTGGATATTTCTTTGGCGTATTTTTTACTTTCTTAGTATAAATAATCATATGATTTAGTAATTTCCCATCACTGAGATCTTCCTGAAGATGCTCTAATTCCCCTCCTAAGAGATTCATCGCTTTCCTGCTCTCATGGGCCTCTTCCTCCGCATCATTGCTTTTTAAGGCAGCAAAGGTTCCATTTAACTTTACAAGAGGCAAACAATATTCGCTTAAAACATTTAATCTGGCTACTGCTCTTGATAAAACTAAATCATATTTTTCCCTGTATTTTTCATCTTTCCCAATATCCTCGGCTCTGCCATGGATTAAAACAATGTTCTTTAACTTTAATTCATCGACCACTTCCTGGAGAAAGCCTAATCTTTTTTTTAAGGAATCTATTAAATGAAATTCTTTATCAGGATAAGTTATAGCCAAGGGTATACCCGGAAATCCGGCCCCCGTTCCTACATCGGCAATAAGCTTAGCCTCCTTCATGCCTTTAAAATGACAACATAAAAGAGAGTCAACAAAATGCTTTAAAACAAAATCATCTTCTTGTGTTATAGAGGTTAAGTTTATTTTTTTGTTCCATTCCAGTACCATTTCCTGATAACGATCCAGTTTATCGATAATGCTATCCCTATCTTCGATGAAACAAGCCTCTAATGTTGTATTTAAAAATTTTCTATTCTGCATTTTCATTTTCACTTATCCTTCTTTCCCTTTCCAGATAAATAAGTAATACATTGATATCTGCAGGCGATACACCGGATATTCTGGAAGCTTGTCCTACTGAAAGGGGCTTAGTTTCATTTAATTTTTGCTTTGCCTCAATTCGTAATCCGCTGATTTTCATATAATCCATATTCCCATCGAGTTTTTTGTTTTCTAACCGCTTAAATTTTTCTATTTGACTGAGTTGTTTGTCAATATAGCCGGCATATTTAACCTGTATTTCAATTTGTTTTTCAACAGATCTTGTTAAAAGAGGTCTTGTTTTATCGATGTTTTTAATATCTTGATAAGTGAGTTCCGGTCTTCTCAATAAATCAATTAAGGAAACTTTGTTTTTGAGAGGTGTACTCTTATTTTGCATTAAATAAGCGTTGACATCCTTAGGATAAACATAAGTTTCTTCAAGCCTTTGCATCTCTTTTTCCATCATTTCTTTTTTTTCTAAAAATGCCCTGTATCTTTGCTCAGATATGGAACCCACTGCAAAAGCTCTTGGTACTAATCGCAAATCCGCATTATCTTGACGGAGTATTAATCTATATTCTGCCTTGGATGTCATTATCCTATAGGGCTCACTTGTTCCCTTTGTCACTAAATCGTCAATAAGCACACCGATGTAAGCCTCGGAACGATCTAAAATAAAAGGCTCCTTCCCTCTAATCTTTTGAACAGCATTAATACCGGCCATGAGCCCTTGAGCTGCAGCCTCCTCATAGCCAGAACTGCCATTAAATTGACCTGCACAAAATAAATTTTCAATTTTTTTATGCTCCAGAGACAATTTAAGATCCGTAGAATTGATACAATCATATTCGATTGCATAGGCCGGTCTCACAATTTTTACATTCTCAAGGCCTTCTATGGTTCGGTAAAACTTTTCCTGTACATCCTCGGGCAAACTCGTAGACATCCCTTGCACATACATTTCATCCGTATCCAGTCCCTCAGGTTCAATAAAAAGTTGATGTCGTTCTTTATCTGCAAACCGCACTAATTTATCCTCTATAGAAGGACAATACCTGGGTCCGATGCCTTCTATCTGACCTCCATATAAGGCAGACCTCTTTATATTTTCAAGTATGACTTGATGTGTCGCTTGATTCGTGTATGTTAAATAACAAGGAATCTGCTCTTTATAGAGCTCCTCATTTGAAAAGGAGAAAGGTACAATCTCATTATCACCAGGTTGTTCCAGCATTTTTTCAAAATTCAATGTCTTTTTATCCACCCGTGCAGGCGTACCTGTCTTAAATCTTCGGAGGTTTACACCAATGTTTTTTAAACCCTCCGACAATAAAACAGCGGTTGAAAGTCCATCAGGACCGCTTTGGAAATTCCATTCGCCCATGAATATCCTTCCATTTAAAAAGGTTCCTGTTGCAACTATAATGGCCTTACCATCGTATCTTGCTCCTGTCTTGGTGACAACACCTGTGACCTTTTCACCTTCTTTGATGATTTCAACAACTTCAGCCTGTTTGACGTCTAAGTTTTCTTGATTCTCCAATACCTTTTTCATTTCTATATGATACTGCCTTTTATCTGCCTGAGCTCTTAAGGAATGAACTGCAGGTCCTTTGGCTGTATTAATCATGCGCGACTGGATAAAAGCTTTATCAATATTTTTTCCCATCTCTCCGCCTAAAGCATCTATTTCTCTGACTAAATGACCCTTTCCTGTTCCTCCAATGGAAGGATTACAGGCCAGCATAGCCACAGCCTCTAATGTAATAGATAACAACAAAGTTTTTACACCCATGCGCGCTGTAATCAGTGCTGCTTCACAACCTGCGTGGCCGGCACCTACAACAATGACATCATATTCACCCATATAAAAATTTTTTGACATATTATTCCCCACTTCTTTAGCTTATTTTCCTAAACAAAATTTAGAAAATATTTCATCAAGGATATTCTCTGCAATGGTTTCACCTATTATTTCTCCTAAGGATTCCCAAGCGCTTCTGAGGTCTACTTCTATAAAATCCAATGCTTCTTTTAATTGGATCATATTGTGAGCATCCTGTAAGAAACCTTTCGTTTTAATTAGAATATCCTTATGTCTCACGTTCGTTATGATAAAAGGATTTTCATGTTGAACCTCTCCTGCAAAGACCATATTATAAATCGTTGTTTTAATATCGTTAATACCTATTCCCTCTTTTGCCGATACGCTTATCGTCTTTTTGTCCGGCAATAGTTCATTGATTTCAATCTCTTCAATTTCCTGTTTTAAATCTGTTTTATTAATAATGACGATAGCCTTCTTATCCTGAAGTAATTGCATGATATCATAATCATCCTGAGTGAGTTTTTCAGAACCATCCACCATATACACGATTAAATCCGCTTTATTAAAGAGAATCTTTGTTTTTTCAACACCTATCTTCTCAACCTCATCCTCTGTATGCCTTAATCCGGCCGTATCGATTATTCTAAGTGGAATACCTTCGATATTGATGAATTCTTCAATACTATCTCGTGTTGTACCCGGTATGCCAGAAACAATAGCTCTGTTTTCATTAAGCAATAAATTAAGCAAAGAGGATTTACCTACATTGGGTTTACCTATGATAACCGTTATAAGGCCATCCTTAATAATCCGGCCTGTCACTGAAGAATCAATTAAATCGCCTATCTTCGATATGAAATTTGTTACATTTTTTTCTAAGGTTTCATAGGTAATCTCTTCGATATCTTCATCCGGATAATCAATGTTGACGATAACATGGGCAAGAATCTCAAGCAATTCTTTTCGCAATTGGCGAATTTTCTCCGATAGACCCCCCTCAAGATTACCAATTGCCACATCAAATCCTTTATCGGTCTTAGCCGATACCATGTCCATAATAGCTTCAGCCTGAGATAAATCAATCCTGCCATTTAAAAATGCCCGCTTTGTAAACTCGCCCGGTTCACTTATTCGGGCTCCTTGGGATAAAATTATTTCTAAGATTCTTCTAATAGGAACCATCCCACCATGGCAATGAATTTCTACGATATCTTCTCTTGTATAAGTGTGAGGTGCCTGCATCATCACTGATAAAACCTCATCAATCATTCTTTTCTGTTGATCCACTATATGCCCATAGGTTAGTTTTCTATTTTCCATCTCATCTATAGGAATATATTGGGGTAAAAAAATCCTTTTCAATATATCAAAAGCTTGGCTACCACTTATCCTTATAATTCCAATCCCTGCCTCACCGGGAGCCGTGGCGAGTGCTACAATAGTATCTTCCATATACTAGGCCCTCCTTTTTGATAAAAAAAGGACTATCTATATTCTCCCAAGATAGCCCCCTAATATACTTAACGTTTCTTCTCAATTATAATTCTTCTATAGGGATCTTCGCCCTCGCTTCGCGTCTCAATTTTAGAATATCCTTGGAGCGTTGCGTGTATTATGCGCCGTTCATAGGGATTCATAGGCTCTAATCTAACATTTCTCCCCGTTTTTTGAACCTTGTCCGCTAAACGCTTTGCAAGATTTTCTAATATTTGCTCTCGTTTTTCCCTGTAGTTTTCTGCATTAATAATCACACGTAAATATTCTTCCCTGTTTTTGTTAACGACTAAACTGGTTAAATACTGGAAAGAATCAAGAGTATGACCACGTTTACCTATAATTATACCCGAATCCTTGCCTTCTATATTTATATGAATAATATTATCTTCAAGTTTTGCTGTAAAATTAACGTCTAGCTTCATTTTCTTAAATAATTCATTTAAAAATTCTTTTGCTATATCCATAGGCCTCTTGTTTACCTGAACTCTGACTTTAGCTAGTTTTGCTCCTAACCCTAAAAAACCTTTGGAAGGTTCCTCCAATACAGTGACTGTAACTGAATCCTTAGAAACATCTAAATCTGCTAAAGCAAGACTTACCGCTTCTTCAACGGTTTTGCCATACTTTTCACAAAAATTCATTCTATTTTAAGCCTCCTTCTTTCCTGCTTTATTCATAAAAAATTGTTGACCTATTTGAAAAAGTGTACTTACAAACCAATATAAACTAAGCCCTGCAGGCATGGACCTGGCCATCCAAAGAATCATAACAGGAAATATATATTTCATGGTTTTCATAGACGGATTGGATTCCATACCACTCCCGGTCATGGAGAAAGAAAAATAGGTTGTTACCCCTGCCAAGATAGGTAAAATCCATTTATCCGGTTGACTTAAATCTGTTACCCAAAGGAATGAATCGTGCAATACCTGTAAAAATCCGGGATCTGTAATATAATCTTGTGGTGTTCTTAATAAAGCAAATAATCCTAAAATAATCGGCATTTGGATAAGTAAAGGCAAACAACCCCCTAGAGGATTTATTTCAGCATTCTTATAAAGCTCCATCGTCTTCTGATTCATCATTTCTTTGTTATTGGCATATTTTTTCTGAATCTCCTGAATTTTAGGTTGTATTTCCTGCATTTTTTTTGATGACTTAAGTTGATGGACTGTTAATGGAATCATGATAAACTTTATGACAATCGTAAATACGATAATCGTAACCCCGTAATTTCCTATGAATCCATATAAAAAAATCAAAAGTTGCCCTAATGGCTTTGCGATAAGTGAAGTTAATGCTTGCATCTATAAACCTCCTAAAGTCTATTTTAAAGGATCATATCCTCCGGGGTGGAAAGGATGACATTTTAAAATCCTTTTTATTCCCAGAAAAGTCCCTTTAATTGCACCATACTTTATAATAGCCTGCTTTGTATAAGCAGAGCATGAGGGATAAAACCTACAGGAATTTCCTTTTAGTGGAGAAATAAATTTCTGATAGCAATTTATCAAAAATATGAATATAAGTTTCAAGATACATCACCTTTAAGTAATTTCATCTTTTGTAGAAGCTTTATAGTTGTCCTTTTTAACTCAAAAAAATCCACATCATTTATATTATTTCTTCCTATGAATATTATATCATATCCGGTAGCTATATTATTCCTACAATAATGATAAATTTCCTTCATATGCCTTTTGGCTTTGTTTCTTACTACGCTCTTACCTACTTTTTTACTGGCTAAGAAAGCTATCCTGTTGTATTCCAAATTATTTTTTCTGTAAAAAACTACGATATATTTACTGGCACTGGATTTACCCTTTTTATATAAACCGGCAAAATCTTTTTTCCCTCTTAGAACAGTTTTTTTTAACATCCTAAATCCTGCCTCTCAAAAACCTAAAGAAAAAGACCACATATGAAGCGGTCTTATGCTGTTAATCTGTTTCTTCCTCTAAGTCTTCTTCTTTTTAAAACATTTCTTCCTGATTTTGTACTCATTCTTTTTCTAAAGCCATGTTCCTTTTTTCTTTGTCTTTTTTTAGGTTGATACGTCATTTTCATCTCAAAACACCTCCTATTTCAATGAACTATCTATAGTCATTTTAAATAATTATTCAAACATTGCTTAATCATTATACCTTCATTATGGGTTAGTGTCAATATTTTTGAGCCAATTTAATGCTTCGCGCTAATTGTCTTTTACCCATGACCCTCTAACGAATTGCCGCTTATTTTATGCTATCGATGACATGTTTTAAGAGTATGCTAGATGTAACAAGTCCTACTCCCCCTGGGACAGGTGTAATAGCCTTCACCTCAGGTTCCACTTCGTCAAATTTGACATCACCGCACATTTTCCCATCTTTATAATTTATGCCAACATCAATAATAATACTGTCTTTGTTAAAGTAATCCTTTGTAAAAAATTCACCTTTTCCTATACCGGTTACAACGATATCTGCTTTCTTTGTGATTTCCATTAAATTTTTAGTTTTAGAATGGCAAAGAGTTACAGTAGCATTCTCCTTTAATAAAATCATGGATAACGGCTTCCCAATGACCAAGCTCCTGTTGACAATGACAATATTGGCTCCCTCTCTATCAATGTTGTAATGCCTTAGTATCGCTAATACAGCTTCGGGTGTGCACGGTAAATGTCCGGTATCGTCGCCTTCAAATACTTTTCTTAGATTCTCATGATGCATACAATCAATATCCTTTTTAGGACTTATCATTTCGTTTACAGCAACATTTTGCTCCAATAAATCTGGTAAAGGTCGAAACAGGAGTATTCCATGGATATTCTCATTCTCATTTATTTCTTTTACTTTGGAAATAAACTCCTCCCTATCACTGTTTTCATTTAATTTAAAGACGCGGGTTCCAAGTCCTATTTCTGCAGAATTTTTAAGCACCCTTTTTTCATAAGCCATATCATCAGGTCTATTACCCACTCGAATGATTCCTAGGGTTGGTAGGATACCCTTTTCTGATAATGTCTTTATTTCTTTTATTAAATTCTCTTTTATACCTTCTACAACAGGTAATCCATATAATATCTCTGCCATTTTATCTCCTCTATTTTTTATACCAAAGTGTTTTTTATTCTTTCATAAATGCTTTCAGCTTTCGGTACGTATTTAGAAATCAATTCATCTATTTCTGCTAAGATACAATCTTTGACGATACTATCATTCATCATTGAGGTATTGATAAGTATGTTCAGATTAGCTCCCTGAAGAGCTGCCATACAAAATAAAGCACCCACGCCAACATCACTTATAACAGGCCTGGATCCCTTTATTTCTAATTCCTCATGTAAATCAATGGCTTCACCGCAGCATCTTGCTATCTCCAATGGAATAATGGAAGCTTCAACAAGGGCCTTTTGCATTACTTCCTCTTTTAATGCTTTTTCTTCTTCTGTTTGAGAGGGCATACCATAAGCTTTGGCAAGAGGTAAAAACGCCTCCATGTCTTTTTTTACGAGTTCCTTTAATCGTTCAATAATATCTGTACTCTTTGTTAATATTTTTTTTATATCTTCTTCTACGTGCTCATATTTTTTTTTGCCCAAGGTCAATTGGCATACCATATTGGAAAGGGCACTGCCTAGGCTTCCAACAAAGGCACATGAACTGCCTCCTCCAGGAACCGAAGCTTTCGAAGACAGTTCCTCAATAAATTCATTACAAGATTTGTTTAACATGATTGCCTCCATAAAATCATTCTTATTTATATTGTCATTATTTTTTATAGATTTTATTATTCATAGTGTTGCCTAATTTTTTATTATATAAATAATTCCTTATCTAATCAATGGAAATATTTTTATTAAGCAAAAAACATAGTATAAACATAATTTGTGTTGCTTTCTATACCACTTAATAGTCACTTTTCATACTCTTTCATTTATGATATTATAAAGATTATGAAAAACACGAAAGGGAGAACTTCTATGCTAAAGAATATTTTTTTTGTAATGTATTTTTATTACCATATAATTGGTTTGACTTCTGATTTTCAAAATATAAGACGATTAAAAGCAAAGGGTGAAAAGCAGGAACATCAAAAGCATATTCATTTACTTGAACATAAATTCGGTTCTGCCCTCATCAAGCGGGCTGGAATTACAGTCAATGTTCAAGGCCTAGAAAATATCCCGAGTGAAGCTGTCTTATTTGTGGGTAACCACCAAGGTAATTTTGATATTCCTGCATTATGCATGACCATCAATCGACAATTTGGCTTTATTGTTAAGAAAGAAATGAAAAAAATCCCTTTATTTAATAAATGGATTTCTCAAATAGAAAGCCTTTACCTTGATCGTGAAAACCCCAGAGAATCCTTAAAAACAATCCAAGAAGGCATTGAGCTTTTAAAAAACGGCTATTCCCTTACTATTTTCCCCGAAGGAACCCGAAGCAAATCAGCTACCATGGGGGATTTTAAAAAGGGTAGTTTGCGATTAGCAACAAAGTCGAAAGCTCCTGTAGTTCCTTTTACCATCAATGGATCCTATAAGGCTTTTGAAGAAACCGGTAAAGTTCGACCTGCAACTATCGATATTGTCATACATCAACCCATCTATACCAAGGATATGAGCAAAGAAGAATTAGAACACCTATCAGATAAAGTTGAACAAATTATCCGAGATTGCTTAAATGAAATGAACTCTAATTAAGCTAAAGATGGGATTGAAGGATTTCCTCTGCAATTTCATCAGGGGTTTTACCGTCTACATTAATTACAATGTCTGCTGCCTTTAAATAGGCAGCCATTCGTCGATTTAATTCTATTTCAAATATCTCATATTCATTTAGTTCAGATTCTTCCATATCATTATAAAACATAGCTGTAAGTAACGGCCTGGTTTTATCATACCTTATTCTGTCTAAAAGTGTTTTTACACTTCCCTTTAAAAAGATAACTTTTCCCATTTCCTTCATGATTCTGATGTTTTCATCTCTTAATATAATGCCTCCTCCACAGGAAACAATAGCATGGTCTTCTTCCCTTATCTCCTTTAGCAGTATGGTTTCTAAATCCCGAAAGTAATTCTCTCCTGCCTTTTCAAAGATGGTGCTAATTTTCATATTTGTTTTTTCTTCAATCTTTTTATCTGTATCGATGAAATCAAACCCTGTTAATTGAGCTAATTCCTTGCCAACCGTTGTTTTTCCAGAACCCATATAGCCTATCATAAATATTTTTCTGGATAAGAGTTCCTTGCCTTGTTTCTTCCTACTACTTTTCATAATTTGTCTATAAATATCGGCTATTTCATCTGAATATTTTCCATCCATCAAATGAATATTTTGGATGATTTCATCTTCCCTTTTACGGTCAAAAAGAGGCAATCCTTGGGCTTTTTTGATGCTCAATACCTTTTCCACCGCATCAAAACGTTCTCTTAATTTTGAAATAATGGACCTGTCACATTCATCAATTTTTTTTCTTATTTCATCTAAAGTTTCCATTCCTATTTCCCCCATGACATGATGACGCAGAGCATTTGCTTATTTATCCTTATTCTCAATCAAAATATTTCTATTAGGTAAAGCAAAGCTTACCTCTTCTTCCTCCAATATAGATAATATTTTGAGGTTAATATCTTGTTTGACATCCAGATATTCCCCCCAGACAATTGTCTTCGTAAAAAAGTATAAATTAATATCTATACTTGTTCCGCTTAGTGAATTGAGATAAACAAATATTGTCTGTTGGTGAATTTCATCGTGAGTTTGCAACAATTCTCTAATTTTATTTATACAATTCTCAATCTTTTCTTTAGGAGTCGAATACATAATGCCTATGGTAAAGCTAATCCTACGTTTCCCCATCCTTGACCAATTAACAATGGCCTCTTTTGCTAGAATCGAATTGGGCATAATTGAAACAGAATCTGCAAAAGTCCTTATACGCGTACTTCTCAGTGTAACATCCATCACAACCCCCTCAACGCTTGGCGTCTCAATCCAATCCCCAATAGTGAAGGGTTTGTCAAAAATGATAACGAGACCACCAAAAATATTGGATGCTGTGTCCTGAGCTGCTAAAGCAAAAACCAATCCTCCTAAACCCAAACCCGTAATAAGACCTGTTATATCATATCCTAATTCACTGATGACTAGAACAGTAGCTAGAGCTCCAATAATAAATTTTAAAATATTCGTCAAAAAAGGTAATACTTTATTATCAACATCTAAACCTTTTTTCTTGCTTATGTTTCCAAATATATTAAAAAAGTAGTTGGAAAAATTATATAAACCTTGACAGACAAGAATAATAACCACGATTCGAAGCAGTTTAATAGCGACTGCTTTTCTGCCAATTGTGAGAATACTTTCAGGAAATATTTCTAAGGCTATAAATATACCTAATACAATAAAAAGTCTTTTAATGGGTTTATCAAAGGATTCTACTATATTGTTATATAAATCAATAGCGGTATTATTGCCAAACTTCCTTATGATTCTTAGGATAATATCAGCAAATATTTTTCTGAGCAATAAAAATATGATGATGACTATTATTGCTGTAATCGCTTTTGTAACATCATTATAATTGACGTAATTCTGAAAAAATGTCTGTAAAGCCATTTTTACTCTCCTTTAAATGCAGTTAAATCAACCATGCCCAATCTATTTTTTACCCTCTTCATTGTGTTTTCAGCAATAGCATTCGCTTTAATAGAGCCTTCTCTTAGTATTTTAATCAGTTCATCGGATTCCCTGATCTCATTATATCTCGCTTGTATACTTACAAGAGAATCATTGATTATTTCAACCAAATCTTTTTTTATCTGCCCATAGCCACAATCTTTATACTTAGACTCTATCTCCGGTATTTCTAAACCTGTAAAAACACTATAAATCGTTAATAAATTGCTTATACCAGGTTTGTTTTCTAGGTCATATTGAATGACACCATCCGAGTCTGTCGTGGCTCTCATAATGGACTTTTTGACCTTACTCGGGGAATCCAAGAGAGAAATCCGGCTATGGATATTCTCAGCACTTTTACTCATTTTCGAAGTCGGTTCATCTAAGGCCATAATCCTTGCCCCTAGCTTTGTGCCCTGATATTCCGGAACAACAAAGGTTTCACCATATCTATTATTAAATCTTATGGCCAAATCCCGCGTTAATTCAATATGCTGCTTCTGATCATTGCCTACAGGTACGATATTCGTATCGTATAAAAGTATATCCGCCGCCATCAATATTGGATAAGTAAACAAGCCTGTCGGCGCGGATTCCTTTTGTTTGCTCTTATCCTTGTACTGTGTCATTCTACTCAATTCCCCAGTGTTCGAATGACATGTAAGTATCCAGGCTAATTCAGCATGAGCCGGCACTGTGGATTGTACAAAAATAGTAGCTTTTTGAGGATCTAATCCTACGGCTATATAGAGCGCAGCCACATCTAATGTATGTTTATATAATTCCTTTGGATCTTGGGGAACAGTAATCGAATGTAAATCAACAATACAATAAACGCTATCTGCTCCATTCTGAAGATTAACAAATTGCTTGAGTGCCCCTATATAATTACCTATATGAATATTTCCGGTGGGTTGAACCCCTGAAAAAACTCTTTTAGTCATTTTGGTCTCCTTGTCCTTTTCTCAAGTTATTATATTATAATAATAAAGTTTTTAATGAATAATTACAAGCCTCTTTCATATCTGCCTATTAGCTATAATAAAATTAACCTCATCCTTGAGGTTAACTTTCCATTTTTGACATTTCTAACTTAAATTTATTGACAATCTTTTTTTCCATTCTGGAAATGGTCATTTGAGATACTTGAAGTTCCTTAGCTATTTCAACTTGTTTTTGGTTTTCCAAAAATCTCCTCTCAAAGATCTTTCTTTCAACAATGTTCATTTTCTGTAAAATGGTATCGACAAAATCTTTCATCTCTAGATTATGAAAACCTTGATCTTCTTCTCCCAATAAATCTTCTATCGTTAACAAATAATCATCTTTTCCCGTATTATAGCTCTTACTTAATGATTCCGATTGAAAAGTAGCTGCCACTTCCATAGCTTGCAGTACCTCTTCTTCTGTGCAACCGATGTATTCTGCAATTTCAGGGACCTTAGGGTTTCGACCCAATTTTTGAGTTAAATATTCCTTAGTACTTCCTAATTTCAAAGAAATATCTTGAATTTTTCTTGGAACCTTAAGGGCCCATCCCTTATCTCTAAAATGCTTTTTTATTTCTCCTAAAACAGTAGGGGTAAGGAAACTCCCAAATTCATACCCTTTGCTTACATCAAATCTTTCTACAGCACGAATAAGGGCTAGAGCACCGACCTGATATAAATCGTCGTATTCTATCCCTTTATTCAAATATCTTTTTATTAAAATATCCACAAGATATAAATATCTTTCAACTATTTCATTTCTTATTTCAAGAGACGGCTCTTTCTGGTAGAGCTCAAACAGTTCTTTATCAGAAAGGTCCATTCTATTTGTATCTGGATCTTCTATTGCCTTCACCATAACAACCTCACTGAATATTCTTTTTCATCCGTATGGTCGTGCCTTTTCCATTTTCCGAATAAATTTCAACATCATCCATAAGTGATTTTATGATAAAAATACCCAAACCACCTTCTTTAGGGCAATTGATATCCGGTTCTTTATAATTCAGTGAATTATACCCTTTCCCATTATCCTTAACTATGATTAAGAGAGAATTTTCATTCACACATACCTCTACTTCATAGTTTTCTGAACATTCCTTGCATCCGTGTAAAACAGCATTATTGCACGCCTCAGCCATAGCTATTTTAATATCTTCTATAGCTTCAACGTCAAATCCTATAGTATTTGCAACAGAGGATATGGCTAAGCGAACTAAACTAACATATTCCGGTTTTGCCGGAACAGATAATTTTAATAAATCCGACATTGTTACACTCCTTCTAAGATAAATCTATAAAAATCTTATCTAATCCTGTTATGACTAATAATTTTTGTATATTCGCTTTTGGATTGATGATAGTGATTCTATTTCCTGATTCCTTCATTTTTCCATGGGCTCCTATGATAATTCCCAATCCGGTGCTATCAATATAATCTAATTGTCTAAAATCCAATAGGATATCTTGTGCCTTTTTTTCTAATAAATTCCCTAATGTTTCTTTTAGCTGGGTTGCTGAAGCAATATCGATATCTCCCTTGGGTTCTAATATCCATTTTCTTGCATCTTCATTATCGTAGCTTTTAATATCCAAAGACATCTTCTACCTCCTTTACATTTTATACCCTTCATTAAAAGTCTAAAACATCAGAAATGAAGTTATATTTCTAATTCAAATTGATCCTTATCATCGTCATCTCCATTATCGTTATCTCCTATAGAAAAGACCTTAGATAATGAAATAATATTTGCATCTTCATCAACTTTCATTAGTTTTACACCTTGGGTTGCTCTTCTTAAATTCGATATTTCATTACTTTGAATTCTTATAAGAATGCCATCGGAATTAATGAGCATTAATTCATCATCTTCATTAACAATAACGGCACCTATGAGTTCGCCTGTCTTTTCCAAGACATTTTTGTCGTTTGTATAAGTTCTGATGCCTTTTCCGCCTCTTGCCTGTATCTTATATTCACTTAATAAAGTCTTTTTCCCATAGCCTTTTCTTGTGGCAACAAGTAAATAATTATGCTTGTCTTCTTCCATTCTAAAGACATCCATAGAAATAACTCTATCTTCATCGTCTAAAATAATAGCCCTTACTCCTGCGGCAGTTCTACCCATATCACGAACATCTTTCTCGCTAAAGCAAATGGATTTACCCTTTTTAGTAACAATGATGACATCGCTTTCCCCTTGTGTTTCCTGAACACTAATTAACTCATCATCTTCCTTTAAATTAATAGCAATGATTCCTGATTTTCGAGATGTATCAAACTGTGAAAGCTCCGTTTTCTTAATAACACCCTTCTTGGTTACCGACATCAAGTATTTGTCTTTATCAAAGCTCTTTATAGGTATCATGGCCGTAATCTTTTCTCCATGTTTAAGTTCCAAAAGGTTAACAATCGGAGTACCCTTAGCATGTCTTTTAGCTTCAGGTATTTCGTAGGCTTTCATCCTATATACCTTACCCCTGTTCGTGAAGAATAACAAATAATTGTGTGTTGAGGTCGTTGTAAATCGTATGACAAAATCATTTTCTCTTGTTGTAAGAGCTGTAACGCCTTTTCCACCACGCTTTTGAAGCTTATAGGTATCCGCCGGCACTCTCTTGACATAGCCAAGATGTGTCATGGTCAATGCAACCTCTTCTTCCTCAATCAGATCTTCTTCTTCTATCTCGTTTTCGGCAGCTAGTATTTCAGTTCTTCTTGGATCTGAATATTTTTCCTTTATTTCTAAGAGTTCTTCTTTAATTAACGCCATCAATAATTTTTCATCACCTAATATCTCTAAAAATTTCTTGATGAGGGCTAATAATTCATCATATTCTTGAAGTATTTTTTCTCTTTCCAAACCGGTTAATCTTCTTAATCGCATATCTAAAATGGCCTGAGCTTGCTTTTCAGAGAGATTAAAATTGGCTACTAATCCTTCCTTTGCTTCCTGGTCATTAGCAGATGCCCTAATTAATTTTATAATCGCATCAATATTATCAAGGGCAATAATCAAACCTTCTAAGATATGCGCCCTTTCTTGGGCTTTTCCTAAGTCATACTTTGTCCTTTTAGTCACGATATCTTTTTGATGATTAATATAATGCTGAATCAACTGAAGCATATTCAAGGTTTCAGGTTGTCCATTAACTAAAGCAATCATGATAATGCTATAGGTATCCTGAAGCTGTGTATGTTTATACAGCCGATTCAAAATAATATAGGGATTACCATCTCTCTTAAGCTCGATGACTACTCGCATACCATTTCTATCGGATTCATCACGAAGGTCAAATATACCTTCCACTCTTTTATCCCTGACCAGCTCAGCAATTTTTTCTATAAGAGACGCTTTATTAACCTGGTATGGAATTTCCTTTATAATAATTTGTTCTCTTTTGCCTGTATCCTCAATTTCAACCTTGGATCTTACGGTTACCTTACCCAATCCTGTTCGATAAGCCTCTTTAATATTATTGATACCTAATATGGTGGCTCCTGTAGGAAAATCAGGACCCTTTATTATTTTAATCACATCATCAATTGTTGCTTCATCATCATCAATAACTTTAACAATAGCATCTATAACCTCTCCCAAATTATGAGGAGGAATAGATGTAGCCATACCAACCGCAATACCATTGGATCCGTTAACAATCAGGTTTGGAAATCTGGACGGTAAGACAGCAGGTTCCTGCAATGTTTCATCAAAATTGGGTGTGAAGTCTACTGTTTCCTTATTGATATCTCTAAGTAATTCTGAGGTAAGGGATGTCATTTTTGCTTCAGTATAACGCATTGCTGCTGCACCATCACCATCAACAGAACCAAAGTTTCCATGACCGTCTACTAATAAATAGCGTATGGAAAAATCCTGTGCCATTCGAACCATAGCGCCATATACAGAAGAGTCCCCATGAGGGTGATACTTACCTAATACGTCCCCGACAATACGAGCCGATTTTCTATAGGGTTTATCGGGTTGCAGCCCTAACTCACTCATTGCATATAAAATTCTTCTATGAACAGGCTTTAATCCATCACGAACATCAGGAAGTGCCCGCCCAATAATGACACTCATAGCATAATCAATATAGGAATTTTGCATTTCATCATTGATATCGACCTGCAAAATTTTGCTGTTATCCATCAAATTATCACTCATTCTTCCACCTCTTATACGTCAAGATTTCTAACATATCGTGCATTATCTTCAATAAATTTGCGTCTTGGGGGAACCTTATCACCCATCAAGGTTGTAAATATATTATCCGCTGCTGCTGCATCATCAATCGTAACCTGTATTAAAGTTCTATTATTCATATCCATGGTTGTATCCCAAAGTTGTTCAGGGTTCATCTCACCTAAACCCTTGTATCTTTGTACAGCCACTCCTTGCCTACCTATCTCTGTCAAATGCTTTTCTAGTTCCCTATCGGAATATAAATATTTTTCTGCCTTGCCTTTTTTTACTTTGTAAAGCGGTGGCTGAGCAATGTAAATATGCCCATATTCAATAAGCTGTGGCATATAACGATAAAAGAATGTGAGAAGCAAAGTTCTAATATGTGCACCGTCAACGTCTGCATCTGTCATGATAATTATCTTATGGTATCTCAGTTTTTCCAAATTGAACTCAGGTCCTATTCCACATCCAAAGGCAGTAATCATGTTTTTTATTTCATCTGAGTTGAGTATCTTATCGAGTCTGGCCTTTTCTACGTTTAATATTTTACCTCTAAGAGGTAAAATAGCTTGTCTTGACCTATCTCGTCCTTGCTTTGCAGAACCTCCTGCAGAGTCCCCTTCTACTAAAAAGACTTCACAAAGAGTTGGATCTTTTTCGGAACAATCTGCCAGCTTACCCGGTAAGGCCATACTATCCAATATGCCTTTTCTTCTTGTTAAATCTCTAGCTTTTCTAGCGGCTTCTCTTGCTCTGGCAGCTCTAATACATTTTTCAGCAATGCTCTTGGATTGTTGAGGATTTTCCTCTAGGAATATTTGAAGATTCTCATTGACTGCAGTTTCCACAAAACCTCTTATCTCACTGTTGCCAAGCTTTGTTTTAGTTTGCCCTTCAAATTGTGGATCCATTAACTTAATAGAGATAATCGCTGTAAGCCCTTCTCTAACATCTTCTCCTGTAAGGTTTTCTTCCTCTTTTTTAATAATATTGTTCTTTCTGCAATAATCATTAATAACCCGAGTTAAGGCTGACTTAAATCCAACTAAATGGGTTCCTCCTTCTTGGGTGTTAATATTATTTGCAAATGTAAAAATATTTTCAATATAACGATCTGTATATTGCATCGCAATTTCTACTTCATGGCTATCATTTTTAACTTCAAAATAGATGACATCTCTATGTATAGCATCCTTATTTTGATTTTGATACAATACAAATTCCTTTATGCCGCCTTCATAATGAAAAACTTCTTTTCTTTGTTTATCTTCTCTTTTATCAATTAGCGTGATTTTGATTCCCTTGTTAAGGAAAGCCATCTCCCTAAAACGATGCTCCAGTGTAGAAAAATTATAATCCAGATCATCAAAGATGGTAGAATCGGCTAAAAATACAGTTTTTGATCCTGTGCCAGTGGTTTCTCCAACGATTTCTAATTCTGAAGTTACCAACCCTCTTGAGTAGGTTTGCCTATAAATTTTATGATTTCTCTTAATTTCTACAATCATATACTCCGAAAGAGCATTGACTACGGAAGCCCCAACCCCATGGAGCCCGCCTGACACCTTATAGCCTGCGCCTCCGAATTTCCCTCCTGCGTGAAGTACTGTATGTATGACTTCTACGGCAGGCTTATTTAATTTTGGATGTAGATCTACAGGCATCCCTCTTCCATCATCCTCTATTGTAACTGAGTTATCAGCATTAATTTCTATCTTTATCTTTTTACAAAATCCTGCTAAGGCTTCATCTATGCTATTATCCACAATTTCATAAACTAAATGATGCAATCCTCTTGCACCTGTTGACCCTATATACATACCCGGTCTCTTTCTTACAGGGTCAAGTCCTTCCAACACTTGTATATCCGCTGCGTCATAATGCATATTCTTATTTTTTTGAACCAACAAATATCACCTCTTCTATTTATAACGATAGATTTCTGATTAATTTTTTGAATAATAACCATATCTTTAAATTTTTTCCATTTTTTATCAAAAAATTCATACTTCAAAAAAGTTTACCTCTAATATTATAGTCTTAAATTAGATATTTTGAAAGCCTTTTATAAAATCCATGATTATTTTTTTATTATCACCCATGACTTTATCTTTTGACTTCCCTCTGTTGTTAATGAATATCTCCCGAATAGGAATAAGATTGTCTTTTAGTAATTGAATGGTTAAACAGGCATGATTGATACACCCTACCCTGTTATCTACTATCAAATCAACATTAACATCTGCAATTTTACTGATGTCTTTGATTAAATCTAATTGGGTGTAATGTCGAGTTATGGGAACATAAAGACCTCCTGCACATTCAACAAATGAATGGTCATTTTCTATTATAAATCCCTTTAAAAGATCAATATCAATCCTTTGATTATCCATTTCAGCTGCTAAATGGGGACTTGCCGCTTTATTAAAAAAGTATAAATTGACCTCTTCAATACTTTTATTTTGTAATCGGGCATAACTATAGCAATCGGATAAATGGATATCTGAAAAGGTTTCCTTCCCTGTCTCAATGGGCTTTATCAACTTCTTCCCTTCAGATATCAACTTTTTCCCTTCAGATATCAACTTTTTCCCATAATAGGTTTTTCCTACGTCTGTGTCTGTACCAACTATAAAAGTAATCATCTTTGTTTCCTTTCAAACCAACTTTTAAAAACACCTGTAATTTTTCTTAATTCTTCCGGCTTTATAATATAAGGTGGCATGGTATACATATACTTTAGAAAAGGTCTGTTCCAGACACCCTTTTCATAGGCAAACTCCGTAAATCCTTTAAGATATTCAGAATCATAGACTTCAATACAAGCACATGCACCTATAATTCTTATTTCTTTGATTTCATTTGATTTTAAATCTTTTAATTCCTCCTTCAAGATGCTTTCAATCTTTTTTATTTTTCCTAAATAATTCTCTCTTTGAAAAATCTCAAAGCTCTTGAGGGCTATACTGCACGCTAAGGCATTTCCCATGAAAGTAGGTCCATGCATAAAAGCTTTATCTTGTTCATCGGAGTAAAATCCATCAAATACCTTTTTATTTGCAACTGTTGCTGCATGGCCTATATAACCGGCTGTTAAAGCCTTTCCTAAAATGACAATGTCCGGGATGACTAAATCACTTACAAACATGTGGCCTGTTCTCCCAAAGCCTGTAGCCACCTCATCAAAAATCAAAAGAATATTATGCTTATCACAACATTCTCTGGCGTCTTTTAAAAACTGTAAATCATATATCTTCATTCCACCTGCGCCTTGAAGTAAAGGTTCAACGATGAAAGCTGCTATTTTTTGATGATTCTTTATTAATACTTCTTCTAATTCCTCTTTTTGTGGATGAATATGATAAATGTTATCCTTTTCCGGAAAAGCTAAATGATAATCTTCATCATCTCCAATGGCCATGGTTTTAAAAGTATCCCCATGATAAGATTCTTTTAAAGCTATAATTCCTTTTTTTTCTTTTAATCCACCGTTAAAATAATATTGCATAGCCATTTTAAGAGCTACTTCCACGCCTACGCTACCGGAATCAGAAAAAAAGACATAGTCCAAATCTCCAGGTAATATTTCCTTTAGTTTTTTTGCTAACATTTCAGCCGGTTCATGGGTAAGTCCCCCTAACATCACATGGGAAAATTTATTGATTTGATCAACAGCTGCTTTATTGATTTCTTCATTGTTATAACCATGAATAACGCTCCACCAAGAGGAAATAGAATCAATTACTTTTTGTTGATTCATCTCTATATAAACCCCTTTGGCGTCTTGAACCCTATAAGGTCTTTTCATTTTTTTCATCTGTTCATAGGGATACCAAAGCATAATCCTTACCTCCTTATAGCTTTATGAATTCTGAGCCCGACAAAAGGGATTAAAACAGCTGTTATTAAATCTGCAACTAATGATGGGGAAAAAATGGAGGCTAATGCTGCTAAATATCCAAATTTATTGCCCAGGTAATATTGATAAATAGCGGAAAGATATAACATTCCAAAAATCCACACTACAAGTGTTGTAAGGATTGATCCTATTATTGTCATGATTAATCCTTTTTTAGGGTTTGTTTTCATAGATAACTCTCTAAAGTAACCTACTATAAAAGCTCCAAAAATAAAGGATATTATAAATCCAAAGGTCGGTTGGAAAATGTAACCCAATCCACCACCCATCGTAAACCAAGGAATTCCTAATAGTCCTCCTATACAATAAACCGTTGCTGCTAAAGCACCTTTTTTTGATCCTAACACGATGCCTGTTAAGATAACAAAAGGTAGCTGTAACGTAAAGGAACCAATAACAGGTGCAGGGATTCTTATAAACGCCCCTATAGCTATCATCGTCACCATAATGGCGACTCTAACGAGATCTTTTGTTGTCATTTTTAATTCCTCTCTGTATTAAAACCTAATTCGGTTATCATTTTTATATCCTTTTCTGTATCATTTCCATAGGTTGTCAATAATTCTCCTGATATGGTTCCGTTCACGCCACTGGAAAAAGTTCTTTTTCCATAATCACTGAGAAGAGCTCTCCCTCCGGCAAGCCTGATAACTGCTTTCGGGTTGATAAATCGAAATATTGCTCCTATTTTTATAAAATCTTCTTCTGTGACCTTTTGATTCTTTTCAAGAGGAGTTCCCTTGATAGGGTTCAGTAAATTAAGAGGTATAGACCTTATTCCAAGCTCCCTTAATTGAAAGGCCATATCTACTCGATCCTCATTATCCTCTCCAAGTCCTATAATTCCTCCACTGCAAACCTCCATTCCTGCTTTTTGTGCATTTTGGATGGTTTTAATTTTTTCCTGATAAGTATGAGTCCTGCATATCTGAGGGAAAAATCTCTCAGATGTCTCTAAATTATTATGGTATTTTATAACTCCAACAGCTTTTAGTCTTAAAAATTGTTTATAGTCTAATAAACCATGAGAAGCACATAGTTTTATAG
>Ga0265293_10003580_pt1 | contig 28690 bp, 16 predicted proteins | sample Munlanlewell138R_FD_192505 | JGI IMG/M metagenome (GOLD analysis project Ga0265293, IMG submission 192505) | Leachate microbial communities from a municipal landfill in Southern Ontario, Canada - Leachate well 138R | ecosystem: Engineered > Solid waste > Landfill > Unclassified | place: Canada... | reverse complement strand
GATATTTCATTAAAATGCAATATCGGATGGAATAAGTTGTATGTTATTTTTTACTAATGTAAATTCTTCTTGTTTTGGGATGATTTATCTTATAAATTTTTGATGTAATCAGTTCCATTTGTTCCTGATAAGCCTCCCGTATCTCGGGATGCATCAATAGAGCATATTGATCCCTCCTGTTGGTAAGCCATATGTCATTCGGTATTTCTCTGTCTAATATTGATAAAGCTTTTTCGTTATCGGCAAAAAGCAATCCTCTCTTTTCAAAAAAATAAAATTGGATCCAGATATAACTTCTTAACTCCCGTTCTAATTGACATCGTTTTTCGTTTAGATACATGATAGCCAATGCCTGTTGATACTGAGGAGTGGATGATATTGTAGCCAGATTAATACCATCCGCAAACTCCTTGTCTGACCATGTGCCGATTAGCACATCATCAATCAACAGATCATATATCCCTTTCTCTAATCGATTCACCCTCAATGTTTCACTATTCATTTCTTTTGTAAAAGGAATAATAGATAATGCGTCAGACTGCCTCGTCATGTGCTCGCCGGTCAGTGGTACCGTGTCCAATGGATATGGCAGTGAGTTACAAAGATAATCAAATGAAATGTGATCGTCATTGAATATTACATTTGTAATTTGACAATTTTCAGCTGTCTGGATCCGACCATTTTTGGCATTTATACCAATCTCAGCCACAGACCGATTGGAGAATCCCTGTGCTTTTAGAAACAAATAAGCCATTATCATATGCCCGACGTTATCAGGGTGTATTCTATCAAATCCAGATAAACTAAATGAAGGGTCTTCATGCTGCAACTTCAGGTTTAATTCTGTTATAGGTTGATTAAAATCGAAAAATTTCCATCCGTTTTTTTTAGCCGATAACCGTTGATAATCGATAATTCCCCTCATTGTCCGATGTTTACCTGTAAATGGAGCAGGTGTTTCTTTCACTACTTGTTCATCGTAAGGAGAACTTCCCAGTAAAGTAATTTCAATATCTGAAAGTGACTTTAACCGGTTCTCCATCTTTTGATAGTTGCTGTAAGATTCTAGCAGAATTTTGTCTCCAATAGCATCAGGATCCCCAGTATTGTATTCTCCATATCCTGAGTCGTTCATCCCAAAAGTCAGAAACAGCTTGGTCGGCTGTTTACTCAGGACGTCTTCATCCAGCCGTTTTTCCATTTCAACAATCCGGTCACCTCCAATCCCTGCGTTATAAATAGTGATATGTTTATCGGGAAAGCGAGTCATGTAATATAACCAGATGAAAGAATGGTAGCGACCCCCGTCGGTAATACTATTACCTAAAAAGACAATCCGGTCGCCATCCGAAAATGGAGATAGAGTCTGACTTGACAATGAGAAAGTCAAAAGAAAAAGAGATAATACAATTTTTACTTTATTCATCACACGAGATTATATCAGTGGAAATTATTGAAACGAAAATTTAAAAGTATCACTCTTTTTAGTTCCTGTTTTATAAATGAGTGCCTCAGATACGTAAACTCTGGTACCTTCCGATTCAGGTCTTTTTTCTTCTTTTACAACAATTTTTATGGTATGTTTTCCCGGCTCCAGATTAAATACGTGCCATAGGTTGACATGCCAGTGTTCTTGATTCCCATAGAAAGAATATGTGTCAATGGTGCGATGAAGTATTCCGTCTAAATAGATGTCCGCTTTACCACCATCTCTTACCCAATTACCATTCAAACATATGCCCGCACCTTCAAATGTAAATTCAAGTTCATCACCTTTTTTTTCTCCATATCTTGTCTGGTATACATTATTTGGTCCACCGGAGTGAATAGGCCAGTCATTTTTAAATTGCCATTTATCAGTCTCGAAAATTGAAAATTTGTAGCTAAATACATTATCGGGGAAAGAAATCTCTAATTCCGGAGCAATCGGAGTCTCTCTTTTGATTTTGATTTCATCGCTGATAATTTCTCCCCCTCTTTCTTTTACAAATTTTACAGCATATTGATATGTGTTTTCGACTGCTTTATTAAATGTGTAATTGGTGTTCACAAAAGTTGAATCGCCAATATTTACTATACTTTCCTGCATATCTTGAGGAAAATTGGAGAGTCCATTCATAACGCCTAAAACAGCCATTGCATTTGATGGGTTACAGTCTGAGTCTTGTCCGCAACGTGTAGTAATCTCCAAGGTCTTGTAATAATCTCCTTCTCCGTAAAGTAATCCAAGGACAATGTACGCTCCATTCAGTTTGGCATCAATATTAAAATCGGTCCCCGAGCCACACACTTTTACATTACCCCATTTGTTCTCGAGTTCCTGCCATGTTTCCCGCCAATCGTTTGGATAATGCCCGTACAGCAAGATAACGTCTTTTATTATTCTGTGGTAATCACTTTCAACAGGGATGGATTTCAAAGCGTGTTCCACAATGGTCAGAATGTTGGACTCAAAAAATGCTTCAGCGTAAAGGGCAGCCACAAATACACCACCATAATAGCCGTCACCATAGTTCATGATGTGTCCGACTTTGTCAGCTAATTCTACAGCTTGGTTGGGCATGCTGGGACACATGAAGCCGATATAGTCAGATTCAATCTGAAAATCGATATCATCGGCATGGAAATTATAATCAGGATGACCTGACATTGGAGGGAAAATACTGTCATAATAATTCTTTTGGGCTTGTGCATTGGCATGGAAAAGGCTAAATCCAGCCGTCGCCAATGATTTTTGGTATTCTTTTGCTGGGGCATCTACGCCATGTTTATCCATTGTCATCATAAACGACAACTGCACATAGAGGTCGTCCTGCCAAAGGCTTCCGTCAATATCATCGGGAGTCCAACGGATAGAATCTTCAAAAATATGTCCTTGTGCGACAAATTCTGTCGGGAATCCATAGGTCACACCAATCATCTTCCCTGCCCATCCACCGGCAATTTTATCTTTTAGAACTTCGATTGATATTGTCCTGTATTCTTTGTTTTCTGTTGTGCAAGAGATTCCGAAAAATAAAATCAGGATAAAAAATAAATACTTTTTCATATTTCAAAAATTAAGAGTAAAATAATTAATCTGCATTTTCACTAACTACAAAATGATAGTGTCCGGAATGTAAAGTAAAACTACCGTTTTCATTTCGTTTTAGGTCTTCTGTACCGGAAATAATATTATCTAAAAAAAGGGTAGCACTACAATTGGCAGGAATAGTAAGGTTGAATTCGATCAAACTATTTATTCTTTTCCAGAAAGAAATAATCATTCCATTTGCGGAGTCATATTCAGCCTTAAAGCAATCCAATGTTTTTACAAAATGAGGTCTAATGACTGTTGAATGAAAACCCGGATTCCTTTCATCTATATTGATTCCCCCCAATGTCTTATAGAACCACGCGCTGATTTCTCCAAACATGATATGATTCCTGGAGAGTGTTTCTGTTTCAATTTTCCATGTTTCATATAGTGTTGTCGCTCCATTGGCTATCCACCATCCCCATGATGGATAGGTTGTTTGTGTGGCTACTTCAAAGGCTAAGTCAACATAGCCATTGTCGCTCAGTGCTCCTAAAAGGGTTTTGGAGCCGAGTAGTCCTACATCCAGGTGTTTGTGATCTGCTATTACGCGTTTGGCCAAATTGTCGGCGACTTTTTGTTTCAGTTCATCCGGAACAATTCCCCAATAGAGAGGATTACTCAATTCAGCTTGGCTACCTGTAGCATAAATTCCTTTTTCATTATCCAAGAACTTGTTATTAATAGCATTCTTGATTTTTTCTGCCAGTTTGTTATATTTTATAACGTCTTGATCATCTCCCAGTAACTTTGCAGCTTTTGAGAGTATCAGCGCATCTTGATAATAATATATCGATATGAGCAACTCTTTATCAGCAATAGTCTTATAGGGAACCCAGTCGCCTAATCCCCAGTCTGTAAGCCCATCCGGGCTTATGGATGTGACATAATCCAGAAAACGTTTCATACTGGAGTAGTTCTCGGAAAGGGGACGTGTATCGCCGTAATAGAGATATAATGTCCATGGAATAATAATCATTGAACTGGTCCAATCCACTCCATTTCCCCATGTGTAACCCCATGTGGATGTCGGGATGATAGCGGGCAAAACCCCATTCTCTAATTGGGCGTCCCGATGGTCAGCCAGCCATTTTTCATACACAGTGATGGCGTCGTAGTTAAATAGGGCAGCATCCAGGGCAATGTGCGCATCCCCGGTCCAACCGTTCTTTTCCCTTTGGGGGCAATCGGTGGGATAACCGTGTAGATTGGATAAATAAGAACGGTTGGTTGCCGCCCATATTTTGTTGACCAATTCATTGGATGATTCTATTTTCCCTATAGGTCGCACATCACTGTTGATCCGATAGGCCGTCAAGTTACTCGTGTTTAGTCTGACCGGCCTGTCGGCTGTCACTTCGACATACTGAAATCCCTTGTAATTGAAGCGGGGAGCGAACTCTTCAATACCTTCACCTTTCAGAATAAAAATATCGGTTTGGAAAGGATCCATACCATTTTTCTGATCACTATAAATATCAATGGTCGATTGGTCTACCCGGTTGTTTTTATCTATTGTCTCTCCATGTTTTAGCCGGAAAGTGGTTCCCCGTTCTCCTTGCACCCTGAATCTCGATATTCCGGCAATATTCTCTGGGAGCGTATAGAGATAGGTCGAGTCATTTATTTTTTTACATCCAAGATGGTAGAATTCGTCGGTGATCCGGATGGGATTTAGTGTCTGGGCGTTTATTATGCTTGAAGGGGCGTTTGTTATGTTGGCATATTTCCATTCTTTGTCATTGTATTTGTTTGTGTTCCATCCTGATAATTCTTTCCGTGCATCATACTGTTCACCAGTGTAGATGCTGTTGAAAATAATAGGACCTATTGCTGTTTTCCAACTGCTATCGGAATGCACTGCTTCGGAAGTTCCGTCTGCATACCGGATATCTACCTCCATGCAAAAGGAGGGTCTATTTCTCCATACGGCTTTATGAAAATCCCATTCCGACCACGATTGGTGGTTATACCATCCATTTCCCAAGATTATCCCGATCGTGTTATTGCCTTTTAGAATATTTTCGGTAATATCGTAAGTTACATATAAGTTACGTTTGTCAAACCGGGTGAACATAGGATTTAAGAGATCATCTCCGATTTTTTTGCCGTTGATATGCAATTCGAATAACCCAGCAGCCGCAATATATACACGGGCAGATTCGACTGCTTTCTTCAAAGTGACCTCTTTACGGAAATAAGGTGCAGGCTGGACTACTGTATCCTGGCCGTCATTAATCCATTTTGCCTGCCAGGGTTCATTTAATTTACCCGTTTCAAAGAAGGCGGATTCTTGTGCGGTATTCTTATTTCCTTCACTATCCCAGATAGTTACTGCCCAGTAATAACGTGTTCTGGATTTGAGTTTTTCCCCGGTATATACTGCCAAATTCTTTCTACTTTCAATTTTCCCACTTTGCCAGACAATCTTATCTGTTTTTTCAGGAAAATGGACATCCTCGATGACAAGTATCTCATAAGCAGCTTGTTTGATATTTCGCCTCTGATCATTCAACTTCCAAGTAAAGCGGGGATTCTCGGCATCAATACCAATGGGATTGGTCAAATGTTCGCATGACAGACATTCCGGCATCAATACTTGTGCTTTGATTGTTTGTACGAACGACAGCGAAACGGTAATCAGGATAATTCTGCAGAAGATGCTTATCTGTTGTGTATAACGGGCAAAAAATATCTTATATACCAAATTCATATTGAACATATTAGTCATAACAGATATACGGGTTGACCTATTTTTTTAATTTACGTTGAAGATTTAATAATTCTCTGTATCCAATGACAATAATTCCTTCTTTGCGGATCAATTCTTTTGCGCCATCACTTGTAAAGAAAGCCAACTCTTTTACACGTGTTTCGGCTGAGTGGGTAATCGATCGGATTTCATCACTGTCAGCAGACGCATGCACGAATATTTCAGTTACGCCAGGCTTCAGATTTTTAAGATAGTCCGTCCAGAATTGTTCCACATTCTCCGAAGTATAATTTTCAAATTCCTCGTAGATAAAATAATCCGGACAAATAAGTCCTTTTTCATAACATCGTTGCCTAAATTCGGGAAACCCCATTAAATCCAGCGTATTTTGTGATGCCATACGAAGTGGTAAATCAAATTCTTCGGCTAACTGGAGATAAATGTTCAGGTAATCGGCAGAATATTGGTATGTTCCCATATGGGAATCGATATGTGTAATGGGTATACCGCTATCCAGTGCTTTGTTTATTTGGGCCCTTCCCTCTATTAAAGCTTCTTCTATCATAGATGACGCATATACATCCGCTACCGTATGCCACATATATCCTTGTTTATCATATAATTTGGAGACCTGATCCCGTGGAGCAACGGTTCCCCATCGGTAATGCTCCCATTCGGATGTGAGCGTAAGATGAACGCCAAAGCTTAGTTCAGGATTGTTTTTGGCAAAGAGGGCTATTTCATTAAACCACGGACAGGGGGTCATAATGGTTGTCGAACTAATCAACCCCTCTTTCATTCCCCGGATGGTGCCTACATTGGACGCATGGCACATTCCTGCATCATCATTATTGATAATGAGTATTTTATCGGATTTTTTATATCCTAATAACTCTGCTAAGGACTGAGCATTTCCTATGAATGAAATGGAGATAAAGATACACAGGGATAAAGCTGTTTTTTTCATATTGTATATATCTTCATACTATTTGTTATTCTCTGAAGACATTGGCTTGAAATGTTTTGGAGTGTTGCAGATCCACAAGAATTCAAAACCCACTTCTTTCTGGTTTACGATCTCTTGTCTAACGGCTTTTTCAAGTTCTTCTCTTGATTGGCTCCCCAACTCCAAAGGCAAAAACCATAAAGTGCCGTTCAGTTTGGGGCGGGTTAATTTTCCTTGCGGGATACGGGTTGAAAGGTGGTCTACATAATCCTTGTAAGCATCATAATTGTTTTTTCTGTTTGAAAGTTCCACCGGCTGTCCATCTATATTCTGAATGGTAAGTACGCTATACTCTTCCACGGGATTCATCAATGGATAATACCCCCAGTTGATGATTCCAGTAGCATACTCGGCAGCCAAATCAAGTTTTTGCTTCAGCCAGTTGATCTCTGTAAAAGCCCATTTCCTGTCAAAATCCTTTTCCATTTGTAAAGCATGTGCCCAATCTTTTGCTTCTACCTGACCAGTCTCTACGTTCACCCAAAACTCTTTCCCTGCTTTTCTGCAAGCGTTGGCAAATGCTTGAAAAAATGGTTTTCGGTCTTCAAGGGTAAAGAAGGAGAGATGTTCGGCTCCGGAATCTTGTAACATTAAAATATCAATACCTGTCTCTTTCATTGTATGATACCACCACTCTTCATATATTTCCGGCTTCAGGTACTTGAAACCCCGATAACCTTCTTTATCCAGCAGAAAAAATGGTGATATTGTCACCTTTGTGCCAGGAGAAATTGCTTTGGATTTATCCACTACGGATTTCCAAATAGTCCGCCAAAATAGTGATTGTTCCACATCCGATTGTTCCAAAGGATTAAGTTCATTATTGAGATACCAGCCCCAAAAAGATGCGTGACTACCATATTTTTTATGGTATTCCTCCATATAATAATTACTTTGGCGTATCAGTTCTTCTGTAGTTTTTTTCTGATAAAGGTCTCCTCCTACCATATCTATGTCACACATTATCTTCATGTCCATTTCATCCGCAATGGAATAGATCAACTCCAGAACATCCGTTTCACTCGTTTCAACAGATGTCTTCCTTTTCTCGCTGGAGGTGCATGAAACATAGATCAACAGGATGAGCAAAGCAATAAAAACAGATTTAATATTCTCCATATGAGTTTTATATTGATAAATAGTTGTTTTGAAAATTTTTACTTTAACCAAAAGATATCGATCCCGATTTTGTTATTTTTGGGGATTCCCAATGAATTCCAGTTTATACCCACCACTCCTTATTTCTCACTTTCTTTATCTATCGCCAATTGCATGTTTGCTGGAGCATTTACAATCCATAATATATCAAACCCTATTTCAGCCTGTTTCTCTATCTGAAACCGGATAGAATTCTCGAACTCCTGGATAGATAATCCACTGACTTCTGCGGGCAACCACCACAAGGTTCCCCTCATAATAGGCACAGGGCCTTGAGCCGGCTTTGGCATCACCAATTGCTGTTCATAGTAAGCTTTGTAAGATGCATAGCTGGCCTCTCTGGTCGCTATAGGGGTATTGTCAGACGGATAGGGGCCTACTGATGGGCCGGAAAACATGAAAGGATAATATCCCCAATTGATAATATGTTCTCCATATTCTGCCGCTAATGCTAATTTTTGAGATAACCATTCAGTTTGGGTATAAACCCATTTCTGTGTATCTGTGCGTTCCATGTTGATAGCTTCTTCCCAATCCTTTGCCGCAACTTCTCCTGACTCAACATTGATCCACAATTTACTTCCGGACTGGTCACAGGCATTTTTTAATGCTTGAAAAAAAGGTCGTCGATCTTCCAATGTGAAAAATCCAAGATGTTCTGCCCCTGAATCCTGTAGCATTAAAATGTTGATCCCCGTTTCCTTTAACGTTTGAGCCCACCATTTTTCGTATTCGATTGGTTGTAGATATTCAAATCCCCTATATCCATTCTCATCCAACAGGAAAAAAGGTGAAATAGTTACTGTGCTATTTGGTGCTACTCTTTTACATTCCTGTACGGCAGCTTTCCAAACTCGACGCCAAAAAGGAGAAATAGTTTCCTCATCAGATTTGAGCGGATTCAGCTCGTTATTTAAATACCAAGCCCAGAAAGATTTGTGATTGCCATAACGTTTATAATAGCGCTGTATGAAAATCTTATGTTGCTCCACCACATATTCCGGGTCGTATTTTTGATATAAATCTCCACCATTCATGTTTAAGTCACTTATAACACGCATATTTTTCTCATCTGCAATTTTGTATATCAACTCTAACATATCGGTTTGATTTGTCTCTTCGGGACCTACGATATTCGGTTCGGGATGGTCTGTTGTACATTTTGTACAAGAAACGATCAGGAATAAGATAATTAAAGAGGGAATGATTCTATAAAGATAGTGCATAATCAGTAAATCTTCAGGTAAAACGAGTCTTTTTTATTCATTCGTTTTGAAAAATATCTCAATTGAAAAAATACAAGCGGATTGCTTTAGAAAAGGTCCGCTTGTATTCATCAGAATTACCAACCCGGGTTTTGATTTATTAGGAAATCCGGGATATTTGAGACGTCTGTGATAGGAATGGGGAATATCAGGAATTTATCCTGCCATGCATTTCTCTTAGTTCCGGTAACGAACCGGGTATAAGTAAAGTTGGAAGGATCGAGACCGCCACTGCCTGTAGAACCAGCCTTTTTCATCTCGAAATCATCTACCATCCCTTGGCTACCTCCCGGCCACCAGCTGTATATGACTGCTGAGGTAGCTGTAGGACCAGTGGTAAATTCTACTTGCTGCCTTTCTAATCCATCTTCCGGTAAAACCTGAACTGAGGATTCATTTGCTCCATCTCCGTACTCCCTTATACCTAAAAATCCAGACCCTTGCTGTACTACCATCAATGCCGACACTTCGTATTTTGTATTAGGTTGTAATCCACTAATCTGGGTAAATATATGTCCCCCGTCAGACATTAAAACTACATGTTCACTAGTATGGCCATCAATGGGTACTACATCTGATCCAATATAGAAAGTCCAACCGTTAGTGCCTGATTCAAAGCTGGGGTTAGGAACTGAGATAACTCCCGAGCCCGGATTTTCGCCTGTACTTCTTATTTCCATTCCGGTGACAAGTTTATCCGTTTCATGCAATATTTTCCACCGGCGTACATCCCAGAAACGATGTTCTTCCCAGGCTAACTCTACTCGCCTTTCACGCCTGATCCTTTCACGCATTTTCTCCTGATCAAGACCTGTGGGAAGGTTTGGCATCTCAACTCTATTTCGAACCATATTAATAGCGTTATACACGTCTGCGTTGGGACCGTTTACTTCATTTTCAGCCTCCGCAAAATTCAGGTAAAGTTCAGCTAAACGATATTTTTTGAATAAAGCGGAAGAATTTTGATTGATGGAGAGTTTAGGATCTACGAATTTTCTCAGGTAATAACCTGTATGTGTGTTGATCCTGTTAGGTGGTGATTTTATCATTTGATCGGCTCCTCCAATGAATGTTTCAACGATATGTATCTTTCCGTTTATATTGTCGTATTCTGCACCATTATACCATACCGTAGCATAGAATCGTGGATCGCGGTTACTATAGGGATTATTCGGATTATATCCGGAGGTTGAGTTGATTATCGGGTCTAAATGGTCTTCATCCCGATAGCCTAAGATTGCCGGTTCTCCTGTTGTCGCCATATCATAAGAATCGACTAGTTCCTGTGAAGGTGTAGCCCCTATCATCCATGATCCTTGTTTACTAGGTAGGCCGACAGTAGATAAAGGGAGTGCTCCGGTTTTAATTTCGAAAATAGTCTCTTTGTCACGAGGGGATTCAGTGATATCTGAGGCTGTAAGGAAATAGGCCTCGTAATTTTCATACAACATATATTGATCACCGGTGGTTAAGGCGTTCAATGCTTCTTTAGATGCTTGTGCGGCGTCTGACCACTTTTTCACATCATTTGTTGGATTCCAGAGAGGACTTGCATTATACAATAAGGCTTCTGATCTTACCATATGTGCGACAGCCAAGGTGAAACGACCACGTTCGGATTCCAGTGTAATTCTCATAGGTAATTTACCTTCAGATATGACAGCCGCACATTCGGTCGCGATAAAGTCAATACAGTCCTGAAATTGAGGTCTTGTCAACTGGGTATAGTCGAATGCTGGATCAAAAGGTTCCGTTATAATTGGCATGGCACCAAATTGTTTTACTAATTCGAAGTAAAAGAATGCTCTTAAAATTTTTGCTTCTGCTATTATCCTCGCTTTTCTGTCTTCATCAGCAAAAGTAACATTGGGCGCATAATGCAAAAATACATTGGCATCTCGTATACCTGCCCAGAACGTTGAGTATCTGTTCTGTCCTCCCGCAGGAGACCAGGATCCCGCCTGTGCAAGCGGATTAAAACTGGGTGTTAAGCTTCCTATAATCCAGGATGTTGTTACTCCCTGCAAATTGTTCCCTACCTCGGCATCTTCCGCTTCATCTGTCATCCCTGCTAAGAAACTCCAACCAGCATAATTGTTAAAATAGGAAGGAATTGAAGCATATACCGTATTTAAATAAGCCTCGGTTTGTATTTCATTGGTGAACACATCTTCCAGTGACATCCTACCGTCTGGGGTGATGTCAAGAAAATCGGCACAAGAGGCAATGATTGAAATAAGTGATATATATAAGAATATTTTTTTCATAACTGTTAAAATATAAAATTAACACCAAAATTAATTAACCTTGAAATCGGATAGGTCGTGATACTCTGCATTTCCGCGTCAAAATCCTTAACTGGTAACCGATCCCAAGTAAAGAGGTTAAGGCCATTGGCGTAAAAGCGTATTCTATTTGCACCAAGACGCTTAGCTAAATCATTATCAATAGTGTATCCTAATTCCACATTTTTAAGACGTATATAACTCCCGTCATCGATAAAAAATGAATTAGGTATCTCATTGGGGTTTGCCTGGGTTGTCAATCTCGGATAGCTGATTTTTTCTCCGTTAGCTACTCGCTCTTCGCTCCAGCTTTCAGTGTGTCTTTTCCGGAAATTATTTCCATTGGCAAATACTCCCCAATTCCCAGAATAGTTACTCACATTTGTAACTCCTTGAAATAAGACACTTATATCAAATTTCTTATACATAACATTGAACGCCATCCCAAATTGTATTTCAGGTATTGTTGAATATCCAATTGGAGCGATATCACGTTCATCAACAATATTATCCTTATTAATATCTTTATACTTAAAATCTCCAGGGCGAGATTCATGTCCGGGTATTCTCTGCACCGGAGAATTGGCAATATCTTCTGCATCTTTGAAGTAATCTTCTACTATATATCCCCAATTCTGTCCAATCCGGTATCCGGTTTCACGATATCGATAGGCGTGGTTCTCGTCTAATTGTGGTTCGTCTGCAAATTTTTGTATATTGGTTGCATAGGTTGCATTCCATTTTGTTAAAAAGAATAGATCTTTATTAAATTGCTTCCTATAGGTCATCTCCATTTCAAACCCTTTGTTGTCTACAACACCGATATTTACAGGAGGCAAAACTGATGTCGGCAGACCATTTAGGATAGGAACTGTTCCCCTGTTCCTTAATATGTTATCTCTCTTTTCAGTGAAGTAGTCGAATGTGATGTCAAAGTCCTTAAATAGGCGTAAATCTACTCCGATATTGGACTTTGTAGCAACTTCCCATTGTAGTGCTTCGTTTTTTAAGAGATTTGTAATGATATGCTGTCCTAAGCCTAGGCTGCTCGAATAACCACCCGATGATACTTGTGTATCGTCCAGATATAAAAAGCGTCTACTACCTATTCTATCGTTACCTACTTTTCCATAAGATGCCCTAATCTTCAGATTATCGATAAATGAAACATTCTTCATGAATTTTTCTTCGGAGACTAACCAGCCGATAGAGTAAGCCGGGAAAAAGCCAAACCTACCTCCCTTTTTAAATTGTTCCGATCCATTGTATCCCATATTGACTTCGGCAAAATAACGAGATTGGTATGCATAGGTTATTCTTGAAGATAGACCGAGTAAATTATAGGGTAGTTGATGGTCTATGATATTTTTTTGTTGCTGATAGAGTAAAAGTCCCGTAACAGTATGATCGCCAAATGTGTTCGCATAGTTCAGGTATCCCTGGAAATTGGTCAATGTGGAGAAATACCTACTCCCGGAGAGTGTTAAGGGCGTATTTTTACTATCCCCCATATTACGATAGGAGACAGTGTATCCCCCATCAGTTGTAGGCTCTATAACTTGAACCATCTTTAAATACTGTTTACTGGCCATTAAGTTATTCGTTGTTTTCGCATCAAAGGACATCCAAGCTTTGGCTGATAATCCCTTTAATAAAAAATTCAAATCTTGCTCTAATCCGAATGTAGCCATTATATTATTTCTTGTTTGCTGTATATAGCCTGATCGGTTTAATGAACCGTAAGGCGGGTAAAATCCTCCTTGCCAGGTTGCTACGTCTCCATCAGGAGTCACAGGCCCTGGTATCATTGAATTTTGATCCACAATCAATTGGGTAAGAATATGCAAAGCAGGAGACTCCGTTGAAACGTAGTCCAAATTTTCTCTAATTCCGGCAGGCATGTTTTGTTTCTCCAGATAACCTCCTAAATTTAACATTGCTTTCAATGTCTTATTCAATTGAATATCGATGTTAGACCTAAAATTATATCGGTCCAGTTTGAATGATGGATCATAAGGAAGACCCGATTCAACTTTAAATATTCCTCCTTGATTTAAATACCCCGCATTCACAAAATAGTTTACCCGTTCTCCCGCTCCTGAAATATTTAGGTTATAGCGTTGTTGGGGAGCATGACTTTTCATTAGAATACTTTTCCAGTCCGTATTGGGAAAACGGTCAGGGTCATCACCATTTTTGAAATGATCCAGCATCTCTGGTGTATAAGCATCTCCCAAGCCATCGTTTCTCTGCATTTGATTCTTGATAAGCGCAATGTCATAGGAGTCGAGTAGCGATGGAAATCGGGGAAAGTCCTGAAATCCAGCTTCTGCCGTTACGCTTATTTGAGGCTTCTCTGATACCCCGCGTTTTGTTGTGACGAGGATGACTCCGTTAGCTCCCCTTATTCCGAAGATAGCTGTAGAAGAGGCATCTTTCAAAATGGTGACTGTTTCAACTTCATTTGGATCAATATAGGTTAAATCACGCTCTATCCCGTCCACTAATACAATTGGACTTTGAGAATTTACAGTTCCTAAACCGCGTATCACCATTTGAGTTACATCTCTTCCGGGTTCTCCACTTCGTTGGATGGTTGTAAGTCCGGGTAAACGGCCTGTCAAGGTGACCGCCAGATTTGCCGCCGGACTCTGTTTTATCTCTTTGGTAGCAACGGAGGTAATGGCTCCTGTCAAAGTCTCTTTTTTCTGGATTCCGTATCCTACAACTACCAATTCATCCAAAGTTTCGCTGTCTTCCCGCAGAATGATTTGTAAGAACGATTGTCCATTCAGGTTAATCGTTTGCGAAAACATTCCTACATAAGATACATCAAGTTTCGCATTAGAAGGTACATTACTTAATGTAAAATTGCCATCTATATCAGTAACTGTCCCAATTGGTGTGTTTTGTACTCGAATAGTTACACCAATGAGCGCTTCTCCTTTTGTGTCAGTAATATTTCCCTTTATATTGATGTTTTGGGCAAACATACTCAAAGAGAATGTACACAAGAAAGTGAGCAAAAATCCTTTCATTAGATAAAAAATTTTCCTTTTCATTCTGTTTTGTTTAGATAGTTGAATAAATTTGGTTTATTATTACTGTTTTCTATTATTATATTAGATCTGCTAAATTTAAAAAACGCTATAGATCTTTTCAAATTTATATTTTTATGGTTTTACTTCTTTCCTTTATGGATTGTATTGAGTTTTTTTGAGTTTTAGTATCTGAAATATTTTTTATTTCTTGTGATTGTTGAATGTTTTCCAACACCCTCCAGCATTGATACAGTCCTCTCGGCACATGGAAGCAGCCTTTCCATTTGCCTCCCTTCAAATCAAGAAGAATTTCCCCGCGACGATTCAAATATCCCCACCACTCGGGATATTCCGTGTCTTTGAAATGGCTCCAGGTATAATCATGTACTTTTTTGAACCATTGAAGAGATTCTTCAGAACCGGTCAATTGATACCCTTTCAACAATGATATCAATGTCTCCACATGCACCCACCACAGTTTCTGGTCCCACTCCAGTTCCTGTGGGGGAGCCCCTTTTCTGTCCATAAAGTAAAAGATGCCTCCATACTCTTTGTCCCAACCATATTTGATGGTGTTCAGGGTTGTTTCCACTGCCTTCTGAATGAGTTCCGGCCGATTCAGGCGTACCCCCAGGTCCATGATAAACCACATGGCTTCGATACCGTGCCCCGGATTGACCAGCCGCCCATCGAAAGAATCAGACAAGGTATTATCCTCATTCAGGTTCTCCACTATGATGCCACCTAGCTCGGGACGAAGGAAAACTTCCATCACCTCATGGATGCATTCCTCCATGGTTTGCCCGACGATTTCCTTATCGAGCAGGTGTTCGATTTCCAAAGTGAGGTTGCTGAGGATCATCGGCAGGGAAAACCCTTTGAGCGGGCGTGTGCCGGGATAGGCCTTGTTCCATTTTCCCTTTGGGTTATTCCGCTTGGAGAGGATATTTTCGAAAGTGCGCTTGGCAATATCGGCATACTCCTGATTACCGGTTGCCAGGCTTAATTGCCCGAATGCCATCGCCGCAAAAGTATAGGAGAAGATGTTATACGGTTCCACCAGTGATTTTCCTTCCCGGGTCAGCGAGAAGTACCAGTTGAAGTTGCCGTCATGACCATGTTTTTTTAGGAACTCAGCTCCCTGTATGGCGCAGTTGAGCCACTCCTGTCGTTTCTCTACCTTATTATATAACATGGAGAACATCCATACCTGACGGCCCTGAAGCCAGATGAATTTATCGGTATCGTATATATTCCCTCGCCCGTCGAGACAGGTGAAGTATCCGCCGAATTCCTTGTCCTGAGAGTGGGTAAGCCAAAAGGGAAGTATGTTCTCAAATAATTCCGTTTTATATTGCGACACCAATCCGTTAAAATTATCCATTTCGATTCGTTATTTCAATAATTTAATTATATATTCTCTGATAGCATAGTATTTATTTTATTATATGTTTGCAAATTAAAACTAATAATTTTATATATACAAATATAAAACTAAAATAGTTTATTAAATAGGCGGCTATTAAATAAATTTAACCAATTTGTATGTAAAACCATTGAGAATTTAAGTTAAAAAGAAAGTTTAGTAATTTGATATTCCATTCTTTATCACTCTATAAAAACGGATAAATTCAATCCAATAATAATTTATCTATGAAAAAATGGCGTATATTTTTATTTTTCCATAGATAATTGTATATTTGTAAAAAAGATGAATCGATGAAAAGAAAAATATACAATGAATTAGTCAATTGGAAAGAGAGGGTGGGAAGGATGCCACTTATAGTGAATGGGGCACGCCAAGTGGGTAAAAGCTATATTCTGCAGGAGTTTGGCAAGCAGGAATTTGATAACTCTATTGTTGTCAATCTTGAAATAGACAAAGCATTGGTAGAGAAGTTCGATGAAACCCTTACTCCTTCTGTCATTATCCAATATTTAGAATCTGCCCATTCACAGCGGATCATCCCGGGTAAAACGCTGATTGTGCTGGATGAGATTCAGGCATGTGAAAGAGCACTTACATCGCTGAAATACTTTTGTGAGCAAGCCCCCGAATATCATATTATAGGTGCCGGCTCTTTATTGGGTGTAGCCATAAACCGACAAGAATATTCTTTTCCGGTTGGGAAAGTCGATGAAATAACCTTGTTCCCAATGGATTTTGAAGAATTCTTATGGGCATTGGGCAGAGAAAATTTTGCGACGTTAATCCGCGAGCATTATGTATCGGATAAACCGTTGGATGTGCATTCAATGGCAGTAGATTTTTATAATCAATACCTGATTGTCGGCGGTATGCCTGCTGCTGTCAAAGAGTTTATACATACCGGTAGTTTTGTTGCTGTCGCTGATATCCAAAACAGGATACTGAACGAATATATTGCTGATATGGCGAAATATGCGGAACCTTCCACAACTATTAAGATACGAGCTTGTTATGAATCTATTCCGGCCCAATTGGCAAAAGAGAATCGCAAGTTTCAATATAGTGTCGTGCAAAAGGGGGGAAGTGCTACTATTTTTGGAGAATCGATAGAATGGCTTAGGTATGCCGGCATTGTGCTCAAATGTCAGAAAACGAATCAGGGAACCATGCCTATAAAAGTGCATGTTGATTTGAGTGATTTTAAATTGTATATGTCGGATGTAGGCATGCTTGTCATGCAATCGGGCATGGCGGCACAAGCCATTCTCTCCCCACTTGAAATAGAAACTCAGTTTCTGGGTGCCATTTCGGAAAACTATGTCGCACAAGCTTTCTCTTCAAACTTAATTCCACTGCTCTATTGGAAAAACAACAATACTGCCGAGGTGGATTTTGTGATACAAAAAGGGATGGATGTGATTCCGGTCGAAGTAAAATCCGGAGTAAGAGTCCATTCTAAAAGTATGCACATTTTCATGAAACGATATAAGTGTAAATATGGCATCCGTTTGTCCAAGAAAAATTTCGGCTTTGAGAACGGTATAAAGTCAGTGCCTTTATACGCGGCTTTCTGTGTCTGATAACAATGAGCAAGCTTGATGTCAAGAGAGTTTATCTAAGAACTGTATTGCTTCTTGCAGTGAGCCTGTTTTTCCTACATCGATTATTTTCAGGTTGTCGGGGATATAACAGGTGATGTTCTCTTTATTGCAGAGAGAGAGGTAGAAATCGATAATGGAGAAGCGATCCGGAAGAGTGGTCATATATGGGAAAATGGAGGGACTGAGTATCTGAATTCCTGCAAAAGCCAGTTTCCTGTAATGTCGGAGATCGAAATGGGGGTAAGGCGATTTCACATCACCGGTTTTCTCGTTGATCCATCCTTTCAGGTGATTGCTATCGTCAAACAGGAGATAACGGGAGGTTTTTCGCTCGCTGCAGACGAGGTTTGCTATCGGATTACTATGGATGAGGGGGATTTCTGTTTCGTGTGACTGGTGTTGCCTGGATTGAGAGGGAGTCGAATCTGATTGGATGCGTTGAGTCGAGACTTCGTATAATTCCCTTAAGTCGATATTGGAGAGGATATCGACATTATGCACCAGAAACGGTTGATTATCATTGAAGAAAGAGGCTGTCTTTTTGATTCCTCCTCCGGTGTCTAGCAGTTTTTCCCGTTCATCGGAGAATTCGATATGAATACCAAAATGATGGTTTGCCTCCACAAAATTGATGATCTGTTCTGCAAAATGGTGCACGTTGATGATGATCTCATCGAATCCGGCGGCTTTCAGTCTCTCTATGGAGTGTTGCAACAACGGTTTCCCCCCCACTGGCACCAGCGCCTTTGGTATATTGTCTGTGAGAGGTTTGAGGCGTGTGCCAAGCCCCGCGGCAACTATCATCGCTTTCATACGATTAAAACTTTTATTTTCAAATGTATCGTATGGAACTCGCTTTTAGTCATGTTCTTGTGTGAGAACAATTCTCATGCTCGTTTCATATTACATAGAACCAAGAACCAAGATATAAGAACCAAGAATCAGGATCAAATGGGTTTGAACAATCGATATTACTTGATTCTCAGTGGTTATTTAATCCGTTTAATAATTTCCCTATGGCAGCTAATCCCTGTACTACTGAATCACGATCCGGAACGGGTATCTTAATGGCCGTTTTGCCCGTTTTTTGATCGGTTTCTATCAGCGTATCAACCAACCGGGCAGTCGCTTCAGGAGAGGAGAGCGTGCGGGCAAAAGCTCCCAAAAGATGGAGACTCCGTGAGACAAGTTGTTCGGGAGTGTCGATTTCCCGGAAGGATGCGGCCGATTCCGCACCATTTGACGCTCCGGCTTCATTTCCGTTTATTCCGGAGGTGCCAATCAATTGTCCGCCACTTATGTCACCGGATTCCTGCTCAAAGTCCGGGATCATTGTCTCGCTTAAGGAGTTTTCTCCGATGCTGCGTTCCTCTTCCGCGACCGTTGTCTCCATTTCTTCGGGGTTGACCGCAAGTGCGGAGGTCTCTTCTTCTGTGGCCGCAAATTCCTGGACACTCTGCATCAGCTTGTCGAATTTACTTTCTTCCAGGAAGATAGAGTCAGCCCCGCCATCGAGTATTCCTTCGAACATGGATGATTTGAAGTTGAGTTTGGTCAGCATCTGCTCTTCAATCGTACCGGTGGAGACAAGGTTGATCACCTGCACGTTGTTTTTTTGTCCCATCCGGTGGATACGCGCAATCCGTTGTTCAAGCACCGCAGGATTCCAGGGCAAATCCAGATTCACGATCAGCGAAGCGGCTTGTAGGTTCAGGCCGGTACTTCCTGCATCGGTAGAGAGAAATACCCGGCAATCGGGATTGGTCACGAAATTGTCCATCAGCTCTTTACGCTTCGCCGATGGTACACCGCCATGCAGGTACTCATATTGGATTCCTCTTTCATCCAACTCGGCAGCCACCAACCGTGTCATCCTTTCCCATTGGCTGAAAATAACCGTTTTCTCCTCTGAGCCATCAAGAAACTCGTCGAGAATGGCTAATAATTCATCGATCTTCGTATCAAAGCGTGTTTTCTGATCCAGGATATAGGTGCTGTCGCATACCATGCGCATCTGATTCATTAGCAGTAATAAACGGCGACGATCGCTTTCACTCAGGAAGCGCATCTTTTGCCATTTCATGATCAATTGCGCCAGACTGCTCTTGAACTCATCATGCATCCCTTTCTGTTCTTGTGTCATTGGCACGAATAGTATCTTGTCCATGCGCGCCGGGAGCTGGATATGCACATCCGATTTTTTTCGTCTGATCAGAATGTTGCTGATCAGGTTGCCCACTTCGTTCAGGTTTTTGTAACCAATAGTCTTTCCGGTGTCGGATTTCACCAGACAGTTGTCGATAAACCGGTAATAAGGCCCCAGGCAATAGGGATTTACATATTGTGCGATAGCGTAAAGTTCTTCGATCTTATTCTCGAGCGGGGTTCCGGAGAGTACTACCGTGTACTGCGACTTTATCCGCTTGGCCGCTTTGGCAATTTGGGTATTCCAGTTCTTTAGCCGCTGTGCCTCATCCATAATCAGCAGGTCGGTAGAGAGTGACTTTAGTATTTTGATGTCATTGTTCGCACTTTGGTAGGAGACAATTTTGTAGAATATATCTTGTGCATATTGTTCCCTTCTTTTCAAGTGGTTACCCTCAATTACAAGTGCGGTGTCGCCGGTAAACTTCTCAATCTCCTTCTTCCATTGATATTTGAGGGAGGTGGGGCAGAGAATAAGTATGGAGTTAATATTGAACTCCTTACGTAGTAGTTCAGCTGCTCCGATGGCCTGGATGGTTTTTCCCAACCCCATTTCATCGGCAATGATGCTGCGCCCTTTGCGTACGGCAAACAGGATCCCTTCTTCCTGATAGGGGTAGAGCCGTGCCTGGAGCAAGCCGTTCAATTTATTGCCGGGATACTTGCTGTTCAACTTCTGTTGCCTGAAGATGGCTGCTCTCTTCTCTATCACAAATTCCAGCGCATCACCGTAGCAGCGGAAAGTGTCGTCTATCTGTCTTGCTTCCTGTAGGAAATCATAAAAAGAGGCATAGTTTGATTCGGGAAGTATGCCTTCTTCAGTAAAAAAACGACTTGCCAGTGTCGTAAATTCTTCACGATTGTCGGAACCGATGCGGATACGCACATCCCGTTCCCCCTTATAGGATAGATAAACAGATGTGTAAGATAGTGCAAGTTCTTTTGGTAAACGTTTCCGTGTGCTTTCGAGATATAGTTGTACAGCTTCTACATGTTTACAAGTGCCCAGTTGGTTAGTTTTGAAATCGGGGCATGAACAATAGTTCCATTTACTGTCAACTCCCCTGAATGCTACTTTATATATGTAGCCGGTGAGCGGATTGCGCACATTGTAATCGCCGGGAGACAGATTTTTGTCGATTGATTCAATGGATAATTGCTCTCTCTGTGCCGCCTGCTTGCGAAGGGCTATCTGCCATCCCTCAAGGCTCAGTCCATCAGGACGTTGTAGCAGAGAGACTTTCGGTGTTGTTTTTTTAGAGGATTTTTTAACTTTTTTCTTGTGTGTGGTTGTTTTCTTCGATCCGATTGGTAGTGTTGCCATACTTGTTTATGCGGTTGTTTAATATGTTACTTTTCATCTTTTCCTCAACTCCTGCTCCAGATTTTGTTCACGGTGTACCAATGAGACTTTGATGCCGAATTTCTCAGAGATATGCTCTGCCGTTTTTTGTGCGGCGTAGACCGACCGGTGTTGTCCGCCGGTACATCCGAAAGAAATCATCAGGTCGGTGAAGCCACGTTCTTTGTATCGTTTCACATGCCTGTCTACTAAAGGATAGATATTGTCCAGAAATTCTATTATCTCGCCATCCTCCTCGAGGAATTGGATTACCGGTTCATCCAGGCCGGTCACATTGCTGTAGCGTTCATATTTTCCGGGGTTGTTGATGGCGCGGCAATCGAACACATATCCGCCTCCATTGCCGGAGGTGTCGTTAGGAATTCCTTTCTTGTAGGCAAAGCTATAGAGACGCACGTGGAGCTCTCGTTTTTGGGTGTCAGCAAATTGTTTCAATTCCGTCATCTCCTTTAAAATGGCGTTGAGATAGGGATATTCCTCAAAATCCTCTTTCAGCAAGTCCCGCAGGTTGTTCAATGCGAAGGGTACGCTTTGGATAAAATGCGGTTTCTTCTCGAAATACCCTCTGAATCCGTAAGCTCCAAGCACTTGTAATGTGCGGAAAAGCACGAATTGACGCAGCTGTTTCAAAAAAGCGGATTCATCTATTTGTTGGTATTTGCCAAGTGATTCTATGTATGTCTGAATAAGTTCATTCCGCAACTCTTCGGGGAAGTTGGCTTTCGCCTGCCAGAGGAATGAGGCTACGTCGTAGTAGACCGGGCCTTTTCTACCTCCCTGAAAATCGATAAACCAGGGATTCCCGTTTACCAGCATCACGTTGCGCGATTGAAAATCGCGGTACATGAAGGTGTCCGATTGATCTTGCAGCAGGTTGTCGGCCAATTTCTCAAAATCATTTTCCAGTAGATCTTCCTGAAAATCCATGCCGGTTGTTTTCAGGAAATTATACTTGAAATAATTCAAATCCCAATATACGGAACGGCTGTTGAATTTTGCCAGGGGATAGCAGACATTGAAATTTAAGCCTTGTGCGCCTTTCACCTGAAAGTCGGCGAGCAGTGCGATAGTTTTGTGCAGAAGCTTTTTTTCTTCATGGCTGAAAACGCCCGTAAGCCTGCCTTCTTTTATGGCGTCGAACAGGATATCATCTCCCAGATCTTGTTGGATATAGCATATCTCATCCTTCGAAACGGCAAACACTTCCGGGGTATTGAGTTGCTGTTGGTGGAAATGGCGGGAGAGCGATATAAATGCCCGGTTCTCCTCACGCGATTCGCCGTGTACGCCGATAATTGATAGGTTATCTTTCGTCAGTCGATAATATCTGCGGTTTGAACCGGAAGAGGGGAGTGGTTCGACTGCCGGATTGGCCTTGCCGGTATATTTTGTAAATAGTGATATGAGTTGCTGCATATCATTTTATTTTTTGATTTCCAATTTCTCTAATTCTGCCAGCCAGATATTGGCCGATGCATCGCTTGGCATGCGCCAGTCGCTACGCGGGGAGAGGTTTATCGATCCCACTTTAGGGCCGTCGGGCATGCAGGAGCGCTTGAATTGCTGGGCAAAGAACCGTTTGTAGAATAGTTTCAGCCATTGCACCAGTTCTTCCGGAGTATATTTTCCTTCAAAAGCCTGTTGGGCCATAAAGCATATGCGAGAAGGATTGTCCCCATACCGCAGCATGCGGTGCAAAAAGAAATCGTGCAGCTCATAGGGACCTACGAAATGCTCAGTCTCCTGTGCGATCTTGCCATCTTTGCCGGCCGGCAGGAGTTCGGGGCTGAAGGGGGTATCGAGTATATCATGCAAGAGCGTACGGGTTGCTTCATCATCGATCCGGCTATCGGAAATCCATCTTACGAGGGTGGCGACGAGCGTTTTTGGCACACTCGTGTTCACGCCATACATCGACATATGGTCGCCGTTGTAAGTTGCCCATCCCAATGCCAGTTCCGACATATTTCCTGTTCCTACCACCAGTCCGCCTATCTTGTTGGCATAATCCATCAGTATCTGGGTGCGTTCCCGTGCCTGGCTGTTCTCATAGGTCACATCATGATTGTTGATATCCTGTCCGATATCTTTAAAATGTTGTGTAACGGCATCCACTATCGAGATTTCTTTCACGGTTATACCCAATGATTTCATCAGGGAGACGGCATTGGCGTATGTCCTGTTGGTAGTTCCAAAACCGGGCATAGTGATACCGTAGATATTTTCACGCGGAATCTCCAGGAGGTCGAAAGCATTGACGGTCACTAAAAGTGCCAGGGTAGAGTCCAATCCGCCGGAAACGCCGATGGTAACTTTCTTTATGCCGGTATGTGATAATCGTTTTGCCAGTCCGTGCGTTTGAATATTGAAAACTTCGGAGAGGCTTTCATCGTACATTTCCTTTGCAGGAATAAAAGGATGAGGATTGAATGTGCGATACATTTTGCTCGGTATCACAAAATCAATATAGCAGTTGATCTTCTTTTTCTCGTGGTATGTGGCGGATGGATAGTTGTTGTTTTTCAACCGGTCGTAGCGTAATGCTTCGATATCGATATCGGCAATGATGAGTTCACTTTCTGCCGAAAACCGTTCCGACTCCGCCAGCATGGATCCGTTTTCAGCAATAAAACAGGCTCCCGAGAAGACCATGTCGGTGGTGGATTCGCCCCAGCCGGCTGAAGCGTAAATATATGCCGCATTGCATCGTCCCGATTGTTGTTGTATAAGGGATTTCCGATAGTGATTCTTGCCCACTAACTCATTACTTGCCGAGAGATTAAAAATTAAATCCGCGCCTAACATTGCCAGCTCGGATGAAGGTGGGATAGGCATCCAGAGGTCTTCGCAAATTTCCACGCCAAAGTTGCCGAAGGGAGTGTCAAAGATCATCCCTCCCGATGAGATAGCCACTTTGTTATCCTCTATATTTACTGAGAGATCGGTCAGGTCATTCCCGGAGGTAAACCATCTTTTCTCGTAAAACTCGTTATTATTGGGGATATAGGTTTTGGGGACAAAGCCTAGGATCCCATCTCCCGACAATACGGCGGCCACATTGTAAAGGCTGTTTTTGATACGCAAAGGAAGACCTACGATAGTGATAATGGAAGGCCTCTCTGCCAGAAAACGGGCCAATTCGCATAACGATTCCAATGCTTTTTGCTGCAACGCTTTTTGAAAGAAAAGATCGCCGCAACTATATGCTGTCAGACATAATTCAGGAAAACAAACTATCTGTACATTTTCTTGCTGTGCCTGCTCTATAATCCGTTTTATTTCTTCAGTGTTGTAATCGCAATCCGCCACCTTGAGTTTAGGTGATGCCGCTGCCACACGTAGAAATCCATAATCACTTATCTTCATATTCAATGAGTTTACATTCCTTATCGCAAAGATAATGAATAGATTTCATTAGTAACAGCTTACACTGTGATTTCCTGTGTGAGCCGTAAAATTTCCGGTATTGCCCCAAGCAGTTCTTCCATTGAGTTGAGAACTATTGAAGCACCTGCATCGGTCAGTGTGGAGTTGGGGAGTGGTCCGGTATTCACCGCGATAGTAAATATGCCTGCGGCGACGGCTGATTCGACACCCAATGGAGCATTTTCTATCGTGATAGCCTGGTTGGGTTTCAGATTGCCGCCTTTCCGCAGTCCCATCAGATAAGGTTCGGGATGGGGTTTCCCATGTTTCACGTCGAAGGCAGTCACCATTGTTTCGGGTGTGAATACTCCCGGAAAGTCTGTATCCAGCCGATCTAACAGTGAGGGTTGTCCGGATCCGGTGACCAGTACGGGTTTTAGTCCCTGCGACTTTACAAACTGAATTACCTCTTTTATACCAGAGATAATTTCTCCATGGTTATATTGAGCGAAAAGTTCTGATTTTCTCGCATAGATATTTTTTATTTCTTTTTGGGAGGCTTTCCGTCCAAATTCCCGTTCTGTAATAATATTGATGGTAGAGGCACCCACCCTCCCTTCGTGATAATAGAATTCCAATGGCTCCGTTGAAGTATAGCCACATTCTTCCATTGTTTCCTGCCATGATTTTGCATGTGCCGGCATGGAATTGTATAATACGCCATCCATGTCGAAGAGTACTGCTTTAAAATCGAAATCAGAATAATGGTTTTGCTGTAGATAACTTAAAAAAGGAAGTTTCATTTTTTGTAGGAAAAAGGGTTTTCAGCCCACAAATTTACAACCTTTTTCACTCTTATTATAGTTTGTTCGTGGGTTTTTCTAATAATTGATTGCTATGCTCATAAAATGAAAACCAAACCAGATAGATAAAACAAGGAATTAACACCAAATACCTCATTCTCAAATCATAATTAGTCACCGATAGCGCCATATATCAAGGGAAGAATTGCATTGCCGCTTAATACCATTATTAATATGGAAGAGCCAGTTTTGGTAAATTTTTCCAAATGATGAATGGGGGAGAGTCATATGTCACAGAAAATCAATATATTAGGAAGGTGAATAGAGGCTAAGAACCAGATAGAAATATTAGCGCTATGTCCGAACAGTGTGACTTCCCTATCGGCAAACAACACCCTAAAGGATAAAATAAGCTACAGTAACGTATGAAATTTAAGAGCGTCCTTTGGAAAACAACTTTATGAATATAAAACCATACATAATGCCTTGCTTATATCCGATCTTGCGCAGGAGTATCCCTGAAGGGATCGCCATGATAAAATAAGCGATATAGAAAGTAAATGTTACAAGATATGACTGAAGATTAGTCTTTAATTCTTACGTTACTTTGAAATAAGATATACGTATCGTATTCACCCATGAAACCAGAGCAAACACAAAATACATAGTAGCTAAAATACACATTGAAACAATAAATGTTCTCTTGTTGATGGCTGAGCCTGTTTACTGTTCCATAGTTATCGATTTCCCGCGTATTTATATTTTTACTTCGGTATTTCCTTCCTTTTCCAATGAAATATCATGCGGGCGGTTTGTCCTCCACAACCATTCGTAAAATCAGGGATGTTGATGGACCTGGAACGATTAGCCACCGACCATTCACTCAATGGTTCTATTACGCTCCAGGCAGCTGCGTCATAGATATCCATGTCGACAGGTAAATCCGTTTCTCAGGCAATCTATCATTCGCCAGTCCATCAGGAAATCCATTCCTCCGTGACCGCCGACCTGCTTGGCTAGTTCGCCAATCCTTTTTACAATTAGTGGCGTATATTTCTGTTTCAGCTCTTTAAGTCCCTCTTCCGATAACCAGTTATTATGATTCTCTGCCACGGAGATACGTTTCGGTAGCGGATATTTTTGCGCGGTCGCTTTTGTGCCGCTGATCAAATGCAGACGGGAATAGGGACGGGGAGTAGTTACGTCATGCTATATCATGATTGTTTGTCCCTTTGACCGTCCTTATCGTGGTTGTATTCATGTTTCCTTTGAAGAGAGCGCTAATGAACTGCTTGAAATAGTTCTCCTTTTTCGAAAGTTCCTTCGTATAGCGATTCATAAGGAAGTCGTCGGAGGATGATGATTTCAGTCCTGAATACCACAGGTTAATTCTCCATACTTCTCGCAGCTAAATAACTCATCAACCCCATACCTATTTCAATGCACTCTTCATTGATTTCCATGGCGGGGGTGTGTAATGATGAATTTATCCTGTTGGGGTAACCTGTCCCCAGTAGATAAAAACAGGAACTGAAATTCTGGGCATAATAGGCAAAATCTTCTGAAGCCATCCAAATGTCAGTTTCAATTATATTCTCATCGCCCATGTATTCCCTCATGTAGGAATGGATTTTATCTGTGAGTACCTCACAGTTATGAAGGGATGGATAACCTCTTTTGATGTCGATATCGCATTCACAACCTAATCCATGGGCAATGGATTTTGCAACCCCTATAATTTTTTCATGCGCTTCGTCACGCCAGTGCTCATCCATGGTGCGAAAAGTTCCTTCTATGGAAACGGTATCGGGTATTATGTTGGTTGAACCGTTCGCCTCTATTTTTCCAAACGATAAGACCGTTGGAGTTTTCGGGTTATTATACCTGCTGACAATCTGCTGTAACGTGACAATCATTGTTGCTGCGGCGACAACCGGGTCATTATTGTTATGGGGTTCGGCTCCATGGCCTCCTTTTCCTTTCACCTTTATCCTGATCTCATCCATGGAGGCCATGAAGATACCTTTTCGAATTCCTACTTTCCCGCTTTCTATGGAAGGCATTGTATGTTGTCCGAGAATAGCATTGACTTTGGGATTCTGTAGAACCCCTTCCTGTAAAATTTTAATGGCTCCCCCCGGTAATATCTCCTCCGCCGGTTGAAAAATAAGTTTCACAGTCCCATTGATTTTCTTCCCCAATCTTTTGAGTATATGTGCCGCACCCAATAAAGAAGCAATATGCAGATCATGTCCGCAGGCGTGCATCACTCCCGGGTTGACCGACTTGAAAGCGAGGCCCGTATTTTCGTGGATGGGGAGGGCATCCATATCGGCACGGAGGGCTATCGTATTGCCCGTTTTATGATTACCCCCCAGTGTGGCTATTATTCCGGTGTCGGCAACCGGTATCCAGGGGATTCCCCATTCATCAAGCGATTGCTTTATAAAGGCTGATGTATTAAATTCCTTGAAAGAAAGTTCCGGATGTTGATGCAGATATCTTCTTTTGGCAAGGATGTCCTCCCTGATCTCGGAAGCGATTGCTTTTATTTCATCTTTTAGTGTCATCTGTCGTTGGCAATAAATTCCTTCACATACTCGTCGTCCGTCCATTTTTCATATTGGGAGATAACCCTTCCGATCTCGTCTGCTTGTCCTTCCGATAATTTCTCTTTGGGGCTCAAGCACCATATTCCTTTCAATAATCCCTGCCTTCTCAGTACTTCATGAATTCCTGCAATGGAACCCTTGAAATTATTGGGCACATCAAAAATGGCGGCGTTCATATCGGTAACTTCAACGGCTACTTTCAGTATCTCCTCATAATTCAGGGTGTCACTTTGTAACCCGTCCCTTATATGGCGAAATAGTCCGATCGATTTTTTTGTCCAGACGGCATAATGTCCCAGTAACCCGCCCACGAACTTTTTTTCAACCAACCGGTCTCTTGTATGGATCCTATAGGGAGTGATCAAATCCAGCACGATATTATCATCATTGCCGGTGTAAAGGGAAATCTCCTTGTCTCTTCTGGAATTACAGATTGCCCGTACTACCTCCAAAGTATGATACCTGTTGAAAGGGGCAGTCTTGATAGCGTAGACATTATCTATATCGCAGAATTCCTTCCAAAACGAATAGCTGAATATCCTGCCTCCCACAGAGGGTTGCAGGTAAAACCCGAACACCGGGATCACTTGTGCGACAGCTTTGGTACGCTCGATAAGCTCTTTTTCCGAAAGGGAACTTAATCCCCCCATGCTAAGTAACCCCAGGTCGTAACCGAGGCTTTTTGCAATACGGGCCTCCTTTACCGCTTGTGGAGTCGGCCCACAGATGCCGGCCACTTTTATAAATGAGGTGTCCGGATTTACTTT
>Ga0265293_10003579_pt1 | contig 28695 bp, 32 predicted proteins | sample Munlanlewell138R_FD_192505 | JGI IMG/M metagenome (GOLD analysis project Ga0265293, IMG submission 192505) | Leachate microbial communities from a municipal landfill in Southern Ontario, Canada - Leachate well 138R | ecosystem: Engineered > Solid waste > Landfill > Unclassified | place: Canada... | reverse complement strand
CACAGGCACAGGCACAGGCACAGGCACAGGCACAGGCACAGGCACAGGCCCCGGCACTGTGATGAAGCGTCCCCGCCGGCGCTGCGCCATCTCGCGAGAACGGCCGCTGCGTGTGTACCCGCGGGCTCGGCGAATCAGCCCCGCCGGTCGCGCCGCTGTGCGCGGCGGTCAGCGCATGTCGCGTTCCCAGTCGGCCAGGGGCAAGCGCACGCCGCTATCCCACGCGCGTTGCAGCACCAGCTTCAGCTCGTCGGCGCCACCGCGCAGGCCCGGCCAGTTGCGCGGCGTCAGGGCGCGCCAATGGCCGTCGGCATCGCGCTCGCCGATCACGAAACGAAAAAAATGGCGGCCCGCCAAGCCCATGCGCAGGTCGGTGACGACCAGGACGCCTTCGATTTCGTCGTAGCGCAGCCAATCGCCGGTGAACCAGCGCAGGCGATCGTGCAGGGCATGGTCGCCCACGTCGCGGCTGAAGGCGTCGCGCAGCGCGAGGCCCCGCTCGAAGCGGGGGTCGGGCGCAGGGGTCGTGGCGCCGATGGTACCCGAGGCCACCGCCTCGCGCAGCATGCCGGGTTTGACGGGATCGAACAGGCTGGCGAAGCCTTCGTAATAGTGGCCGCGGCCATCGTCGACCACATAGCGCCAGAGCACGCTGTTGAACGGCGCACTGCCGATCTGCACGCGCTCGACCGGAATGCCGCGCACCTCGTAGGTTTCGCGCACCCGGTCTTCGACCACCGACTGGCTGAAGAAGGTAAAGGCGAGATACAGCGTGGTAAAGGCCAGCGCCAGCCAGAGGCCGCGGGTGGGCATGGGCTGGCGCCGCGTCAGCCCGCTGGCGGCCACCGCCGCCAGCAGCGGCACGGTAAACACCGGGTCGACGATGAATAGGTTGGACCACGAGGTGGGGGTCGGCGAAAAAGGCCAGAACAGCTGGGTACCGTAGGCGGTGAAGGCGTCGAGCAGTACGTGCGTGATCAGCACCGCCCAAATCGTGAAGGCCAGCCGCGCACCGCTATAGTCGGGCGAGGGCCGCCATCGCCGTATCAGCCAGGCCAGGACGATGCTGAAGACGGTGAGCACGAACACCGAATGGCTGAAGCCGCGGTGGAAAGTCATGCTCGAGACCGGATCCGCGTAGCGGATGATCACGTCGAGGTCGGGCAAAGTACCCAGAATGGCGCCGTATACCAGTGAGCGCCGGCCCTGGCGGCGCCCCAGCAGGGCGCCCTGTACGGTGGCGCCGTACAGCGCTTGTGTCAAAGAATCCATGAACCTATGAAGAAAAGATGAACGCGCCCGCGCATCCTGCCAGCGCCCCGCGACAGAGGTATGATAGTTGGTGGCGGCCACGGTTCCCGCGGCCGGTCCGCATGTCAGCCCGCCTTTCCGTTTTCCGGCGTTATCCCGGCCGAGGCCAGGATGGCGACCCCACCACCGAGGACTCCCATGTTTCCGTCAGTCCGTACCTCTCGTCAATCACACTCGTGGTCCCGCACGGTCGCCGTCGCGGCCGTCCTTTCCGGGGCTGCCATCCTGGCCGGCTGCGCCAGCCAATCGGCCTCGGGCAACGTCTATAGCTACCAGCAGGCCCAACGCGAGCAAGTCACTTATATGGGCACCGTGCTCGGTGTGCGCAACATCACCATTCAGTCCGACCAAAGCAGCCCGCTCGGCACGGTGGCGGGCGCGGTCCTTGGCGGCGTGCTCGGCAGCACGATCGGCGGCGGTTCGGGCCGGGTCGTGGCTACCGCGGTGGGCGGTGTCGCCGGCGGCCTCGCGGGCAACCAGATCGAGCAGAACATGGCGCGCAAGGCGGGCTACGAGATCACCCTGCGGCTCGATAACGGCGAAACCCGCGTCGTCGCCCAAGAGGCCGACATTCCCATCCGCGTGGGCGAGCGCGTGCAGGTAGTCACCGGCGGCGGCAGCACCCGCGTCGTGCCGGTGCGCTGAAAGTCGGACCATCCGGCTGAGGTCGTGTGACCATCCAGTGGTTTGCCGACTGGCTGCTGCCCGTCGGCTGGGGCCTGTATATCGCCCTGTTGGTCGGCTGGATCATCCTCCAGAAGCGTGGCCCGGTGGCCACGCTGTCGTGGATTCTCCTCCTCGGGGCGCTGCCCGTCCTGGGCTTCATCGTTTATTACTATTTCGGCCCGCAGCGCCTGCGCCGCTACCGCCTGCGGCGCCTGCGCAGCCGCGCCGCGCTCTCGGCGCAAGAGGCCAGCGCCCAGCAGCAGGAGGCCGGGCAGCGCCTGCCCGCCGCCTGGTACCTGCTCAGCCGCCTGGGCACCGTCACCAGCGACGCCCCGCTGTCCACCGCTCATAGCGCCACGCTGCTGGTAGGCGGCGAAACCAAGTTCAAACTGCTGTTGGCCGATATCCGCGAGGCGCAGCAGCACATCCACCTCGAGTACTACATCTACGAGCCCGACATCACCGGCCGGGAACTCCTGGACGCCCTGGTGGCCAAGGCTCGCGAGGGAGTGACCGTGCGCCTGCTGCTGGATGCCTTGGGCTCGGTGCGTACCCACCGGCGCTTCCTGGCGCCGCTGCTGCAGGCCGGGGGCGAGGTAGCCTACTTCCACGACCCGCGCATCGGCCGGCGGCTGCGGCCGGTGATCAACTTCCGTACCCACCGCAAGATCGTGGTGATCGACGGGCGCGTCGGCTATACCGGCGGCATCAATGTTACCGACGACGGGCATGAGGCCCGCAGCAAGAATGCGCATCGCGACGTCCATCTTCGCCTGCAGGGCGGCGTGGTGCGCTGGCTGCAGATGGTGTTCCTGGAAGACTGGCTGTACGCCACCGATCAACGCCAGCCACCGCTGGAAGAAATGGATGTCCTCTTGCCCGCCTGCGAGCCGGGCAGGATCCGCTCGCAGATCCTGCATTCCGGGCCCAACGACGAGCGTGAATCCATCCACCGCGTCTGGGTGGCGGCGATCCAGAACGCCCGCCGCCGCGTCTGGATCACCACGCCGTACTTCGTGCCCACCGAGCCGGGCATGATGGCGCTTACCTCCGCCGCCATGCGGGGTGTGGACGTGCGCGTACTCGTGCCCGAACGCAGCGACTCGCTCATCGTCACCGCCGCGGCGCGTTCCTACTACGATGAACTGCTGGCCGCGGGCGCCAAGATCTGGGAGTGCCCGGGCAATATGTTGCATGCCAAGACCATGCTGGTGGATGCCGATGGCAGCTGGATCGGCACCGCCAACTTCGACAATCGCAGCCTATCGCTCAACTTCGAGGTTTGCGCGATGGTGTTCCACGCACCGCTGGCGGCCGAAATGTCGGCGCTCTTCGAAGAACTCCTCCTCGGCTCCCGCCAGATAGAGATCCGCCGGCCGCAGACCTGGCCGCGGCGGCTGTTCGAGGCGGGGATGCGTTTGTTGTCGCCGTTGTTGTAGGACGCTAGAGGCCGACCGGCCTGAAGGGCCTGCGATAGCGCTTGTGCCCGGGTTCGGACTAGGCAATCTTGGCATTACGCCGTAACGTAGCAACTTTCATCAAATTGCGGAGCCGCGCCATGTCCACCACGGTACTTTCCAGCCGCGAACTCAATCAGGATATCGGGCGAGCCAAACGTGCCGCCGAGCAAGGCCCGGTAATCATTACGGATCAGGGCAAGCCGGCGCATGTGCTGCTGGCGTACGACGATTATCTACGCATCATCGGCAAACAGATGAGTCTGGTGGACCAGCTGGGTTTGCCTGTCGGCGTCGAAGACATCGAGGTGGAGTTTCCGCGTTCTCGCGAGTTGGCGCAACCTGCGGACTTCACCTGATGTATTTACTCGATACCAACGTAGTCTCCGAGCTGCGAAAGGTGCGTTCCGGCAAAGCGGATCAGCATGTGGCGGCATGGGCCCGAGCGGTACCGGGGACGAGCCTCTATCTGTCGGTGGTGGTTTTGCAGGAGCTCGAGATCGGCATCTTGCAGATTGCGCGCCGCGATCCGGCGCAGGGCGCCTTGCTGCGAACCTGGCTCGAAGATCAAGTGTTGCAAAGCTTTGCCAACCGGATTTTGTCGATCGATACTGCGGTGGCGCGTCGTAGCGCCGCGCTGCATGTACCCGACCCGCGTCCTTATCGAGACGGTCTGATCGCGGCCACCGCGCTGGTGCATGGCATGACGTTGGTAACGCGCAACGTCAACGATTTCACGCCTACGAGCGTGCCGGTGCTCAACCCGTGGTTGTCCGAGACTGAGAGCGCGGTTGCGCCTGCGCAATCGGCGCGGCGCCCGAGTGGCGGGCGGCTTCGGCCACCAGGTGGATGAAGCGTTGCTCGGTTTCGGTGGGGCGCCAGTTCTTGCGGGTAATCATGCCGATCGGACGGTTGGGGGTTTTGATGCTGCTGCCCACCTGTGCCAGCCGGTTGGCCTGTAGCGGCAGTTCTACCTGCCTGGGCGAGGCCAGGGTCAGAAAGTGGCTTTGGGCAAGCAGATTGATGGCCACCATGATCGATTCGCACTCCACCGGGCCATCGGGTAGCGCCTGGCCGGCGAACATCTGTTCCCAGAGCTGGCGCAGCGGCGAGAGCGGCGAGGCGACGATCCAGGGGTAGCGGGCGAGGTCGGCCAGGCTCACGTCGGGGGCGGCTGCCAGCGGGTGATGCCGGCCGCACAGCACCAGTACCTGGTCGTCCGCCAGCGTTTCCTGCGTCAGGTCGGCCGGCTTGAGCTCCCGCAGCGAGCCGATGATCAGGTCGATCACGCCGTCTTGCAATTGTTCGACGAGGTCTTGCCAATCGCCTTCGGCGACCGTGAAGCGCGCATGCGGGTTTTCACCCGCCATCCGCGCGATGGCGGTGGGCACGATGAACGGCCGCGCCACGGCCAGCGCGCCGATCGCGATCGGCACCATATGCCGGTTGTCGTGGCTCAGCTCGCTGATCATGGCGCGCAGCTCGCGTCCGGCCAGCCGGAAGCCGCGGGCCAGTTGTCTGCCCTTGAAGCTGAGCAGCGACCCTTGCCCGCGCCGATCGACCAGGCGCTCGTCGATCAGGTGTTCGAGGTCGCCCACGGCGCGATGGACCGACGTTTGCGACAACCGCGCCGCCGAGGCCGCCGAGGCGAACGTCCTGGCGTCGGCCAGCGAGATCAGGGCCCTGACGTGGGTGAGCGTCAGGAGCCTGCCCGAGCGCTCGTGGTTGGGCCCCAGCTTGCGCACGGCTTCGTCGAGGTGACCCAGCGCAGCGGCGATGCGCCGCAAGGCCAGCTCGCCCGCCGGCGTGGCGGCCACGCCGCCCGCCTGCCGCTCGAAGAGCTCGCAGGACAGCTGGTTTTCGATCTTGCGGATGCCCTGGGTCAGGGCCGACTGCGACAGGCTTGCCGCCCGCGCGCCGGCGCTGATGCTGCCGTTTTCCCGCACGATGAGGAGCGCCCGCAGATGGCGCAAGTTAAGGCTGAAAGGATCCGCGGTGGGCATCGGGCGGGGCAGGTATCAGGTCATGTGCAAGCCGCCATTGACCTCAATGGTGGCCCCGACAATATAGCCGCCTCGGTCGGATGCGAGCAGCGCCACCGCGGCGGCGATCTCCGAGGGCTCGGCGAAACGCTCGACGGGGACTTTCTTGCTGATCTCATCGAGCAAGTGCGAGAGCCGGCCTTTGGCGCTGGACACCGGGCCGGGCGACACCGCATTGACGGTAATGCCGTCGCCCGCCAGCTGCCTGGCAAAGTAGCGCGTGAGGGTGGCGGCGCCGCCCTTGGCCGCCGCATAGTGCGGCGAGGCCACCGTGCCGCCATTATGCGAAGCCAGCGAGGTGATGTTGATGATGCGGCCATAGCCCTCCGCCTTCATGGGCTTGGAAAACACCTGGCAGCTGAGAAACACACTGCGCATGTTCACGGCGATGATGTCGTCGAACTCCTCGGGAGTGATGTCGTCGATAGGCGTGCGTTTGGCGTGGCCGGCATTGTTGACCACGATGTCGATCTTGTCCCAGCGCCGCATGATTTCCGCCAGGGCGTTCTCGAAATCGTGCTTTTCCCGAACGTCCAGCCGTAGCGCGATGGCGGTTTGTTCGCTGGCATCCAGGCCGCGGGCAACCGTTAGCGCGTTCTCCAGATTCAGATCGGTTACGACCACCTTGGCGCCGCCGCGATGCAGTTCCTGCGCAATGGCTTGGCCGATGCCGCGCCCGGCGCCGGTGACCAGGGCCACCCGGCCGGCGAATGAAAATCCCGCCTGTTCTTTGAGTAATTCCGTCATTCTGATCCTTTGTTTTTTGTAGGCGGGCTCCGGCGGCTGCGGGAAGCCCGGATACACATCAAGAATTGCCGGCCTCGCGCGGTGAGTGGTGCCGCCATAAGGCCGGGCAGGAAGAAGCATTACGCCGTGGTTTCGGGCTCGCAGCTATGCCAACGCGTGGCTTTCTGGATTTCCGCCTCGTAGGCGTCAGAAAAACTAATTCCGGGGTCGGCGATAAAATTTCCGGAACGCGCCCCGAAGTAAACCTCTGGCGAGGTGGCGGCAGGTGCGGGAGATTGTTCGTCTCGGCAGTTTTGCAGGGCCTGCACCAGGCGGCGGCGCACCATCGCAATCATTTGGTCCGTGGGCGCCAGATGCTCGAAACTATGGTCGGTAATCGGCCCCATGCTTTCGGTAATCGATTGATCCTGCATCGAGGGATTATCAATGCCGGTGTAGTGGATCATATTGCGCTGGGCCTCGCGATCGATGCCCCAATCGTTATGCTCGCCGTCGATCGGCAGCCACCGATCGAACCAGCCCGTGCCATTGGGCTTGCGCCGGATCTTTTCGTAGATCGGCTTGCCATTCTTCAGCGTGGTGGTAAAGAAGGGATTGCCGGCATCGATGCCGCCCGTAATGTCGAACAGCATCACGTGGGTATCGTCCATCGGCACCCAGGCCCGGGCAATCGCGCGGCTCGAGAACAGGATGTTTGGCGTCATGGTCCAGAACGGAAACAGAAACTGCGCCGCCCGCCATGACGTTCTGCCATCTTCGGCGGTGCGATAGGCCCCATAGCTGACGCCCCAGTCCGAAGGCTGCACCCGGTACTCCGGAGCGCGATTCAACACGGTGGGACGCAACGGCGAGCCCTCGGGGAGGTCGTCCACCTCCAGCGCGCCCACATGCAAAAAGCCGACATGACTGGTGTCGATATCGCCTTCCAGGGCTTGCAGCCAATTACAGCGGCGCTGCAGGCACCAGATTTTGCTGCCCGGAATCATGTTGGCTTCAATGTGGGGCAGCGGAGGCGGATCGGCCTGGTCTTCGCCCATATACACCCAGATCAAACCATTGCGCTCGGTGGCGGTATATGCCTTGGCATGGACTTTATGCTTGTAACTCAAATGCGCGGGAACACTGGGCATATCGACACAATTGCCCTCGACATCGAATTTCCAGCCATGATAAACACAGCGAATTCCGTTGTCTTCGTTGCGGCCCATGAATAACGAAGCACATCGATGCGGGCAGCGATGATCCAGAATACCAACGCGCCCGGAGCTATCCCGGAAGGCAATCAGTTTTTCGCCCAGAATCATCAGCCTGACCGGATCGCCATCGGCCACCACTTCCGACGAAAGCGCCGCGGGCAGCCAATATTGGCGCATGAATGTGCCCATGGGCGTGCCGGGCCCCACCCGAATCAAATCCGAAACGGTCATCTTGGTCATGAATGATCTCCCTAGCTGCGAATATGGTTGGCAAGGCGAGAAATAACGCCGTTGCGCCGCGAGTGAGGGAATTATAGGAACCGAGATCGTGGGTTCCTATTGGAACCATGTGGTGGGTATTAGAGAAATGGAACGCAGGGCTTCCCGGGCACGGTGGTGGCGGGCAAGAGGCGGAGGTCTCGCGGTGTAGAGAGGCTGAGGCGCGAGGACGCAGAGCAGAGACTCAGGTGTGTAGGGAGGTTGGTGTGCCGCGACGTAGGGGTTCCTGATCCAGCCAATGCACGCTGTAAGAGCGGGCATACTCTGTTCTTTTTGGCGGTTCACTCTTCCAGCGGCGGCCATTGCCGAGCTGTATGCACGACATTCAGGATTCGCACCTGCGTTTCCACAATTTCATACACGACCCTATAGCCGCTGTGGACGACGAGCTCAGAGGTGTCCGGCACCCCCCACCCCGGCCCATTCTTGGGAAGTCCTGGAGCACTGCTGTTTTTTCTGCTATCAGTTCATCGAGCGCCAGGGCCCCTGAATGGCTCTATGAGCACGGCTTTCTCAGATGGCCAGCAAGCCGGCCCGATTCCGGATGCCGCGCACCACACTGAACACCGTCAGCGCCGACGTTTTGGGGTTGGCCGCCAAGGGCTTGCCGCGCAAGATCAATTCGAAGCTGCCGAAGGCCCCGTTGGCCTCCACCTCGTGGCGGTTTTCGGTGGCGGAGGGGTCGGCCAACAGGCGTACCTGGGTGTGGTCCAGGCCCAGGCCCGCCAGCGACACGGTGGCCGCCACGTTCGCGTTCTTGGGAAAGCGGCGGGCGGCTTCGCGGGCCGAGCCTTCGAAGATTATCGTAGGCTCGGCGAGCGAGTCCAGGTCGAATTCGGCTTCGGCCGGCGTGCCGCGCCAGGCCAGCGGCGGCTTGGCGCCAGTGTACGTCACGTATTCCAGCCCACCCGCCTTGGCCGCAGCCAGGGCGTCGATGCCGCCGATAGCGCCGGGCAACAATTGCAACTGGCTACCGCCGCGCGCCGCGGCATCGAGGAGACGCTCGACCATGCCCGGCTCGGCCAGCGCGCCGATCGACACCAGCAGGCACGAAACGCCTTGCTCCAGCGCCGGCAGCACGTGCTGCTCGATGGCCTGGTGGCCGGCGCATTCCACCAGCAGATCGGGCGAGCGGGGCTCGAGCGCCAATTGCGTTGCCACGCGGGCCTGCGGGAAGAGGGCGGCCACGCCGGCGCGGGCCGAGGCCAGCGAGCGTTCGGTGGCGATCACCTGATCGAGGTGGATCGTGGCATCGCCCTGTAACAGTTGCAGAACGCTTTGCCCGATGGCGCCGTAGCCGACGAGAGCGATGGTTGGCATGGCGGTATCGATCCGGACTCAATTTTTCGCCGGCGAGGTGCGTTCGACCTGTTGCCGGGCCAGCTCGGCCAACGTTCGATCCCCCTTGACCGCCGCCAAGGCCACCTTGGCCTTGAACGCCGCTGAGTGTGTTCGTCTCGTTCTCTTGGTCATTTCCTGGTTCCTTTGCCAGCATTATCGCCGGCTTAAGGCCCAGAGCGAACCACTTGGCCTGCTGGCAGGCTCAGTGTTGGCTCTGGCAAAATCAACAATTTACCCGGGTGATTTCATCGTTAACCAAGGCGACCGGCTAAGTATCGAACGCTGCGCTGGCAATGCGTAGGGTTGCATCTTGCGCTATCATGAACTATCAAGATGAATCATGATGGAGGTGGCCATGGCAACTACTATTCGCGAAAAGTTTTCATCCCAAGCTGCTCCAGAGGTGCTGGCTGCGCTGCGTCAAATCGCAGAAAGCCAGGGTCGCCAGTTCCAGGCTGTGCTTGATGAAGCCCTGCGCGACTACATCGACCGGCAACAGAAGGAACGACCTCGTCGTCATGTGATGGCTTCGTTCGCATCCAGCCTGGATGAGTTCGACAGTCTGTACCGCGAACTGGCTAAGTAACCGTGGCTCACGATTACCTGACCGTGGCCGATGTGCTTGGGATGCACACCGTGCTGATGCAACGCTACGGCGGTGCATTGGGCGTACGGGATCCAGGGGCGCTGGAGGCTGCGCTGTTCCGCCCGCAGACTGGTTATTACGATGACATCGTGGCCGAAGCCGCTGCGCTGCTGGAAAGCCTGGCGATCAATCACCCGTTTGTGGACGGCAACGGGCGCATTGCTTTCGCGGCTGCCGACGTGTTCCTGCGCATCAACGGCTGTCGCTTGCAACGCGCACCGATGCAAATCCATACAGAGATGATGCAAATGTTCGAGTCGGGCTCCTTCGATATTGCTCACCTTGATCCCTGGTTGCGGTCTTTCACTTTCGCCGCAGAGTGATTGTCAATGGCCGCGACGCCTGGCCCCCCGCCGGCACCAATCCAGGACCCCGGGACTCCTGTAATCGGCTCCGGTAAAAGCAGCCAGACTTTGCATGGGTATACGTTGATCGTCCTGGCGATCGAAGCGTTTGCTGGCGAATGCGGCCAACCCTTTGGATAAACTGAAGTACCGGGTATCCGGAGTCGGGATGTTGCACTGGCGCAGGCAGTGTGCATAGACCATTTCGATAGCGCATACTTCGGCCTGCTCGTCTTTGGCCGGAAACTTGGCCAGCCAGGCTTCGAAGCCCGGCGCGATGGCGGTTGTCCAGGTGTCCGATCGAGGATCACGGTACACCAACGCCTTGGGCCTGGCGCCCTGTGGCGAGCCTCCCACCTGCAGTAGCGTTTGCAGGATTTCGCCGCCTTCGCCTTGCAGCACCTCCTGCACCTCAGTGGCGAGCAGGTCGAGAGAAAGATGCGCCTGCGATGCCTGTCCCTCCGGCGCCACGGGTTCGAACGACATCGCGCCCATGGCATTGTCGCCGATGAAAGTCAGGCGTTCGAGCGGCCCGATACGCGCCGTGTTGAGACCACGGCGCCTGAACAGGCGATCCATCAGCAATAAGCCCCAGCCGTCCGGCAGAGCGTCGTAAACGGGCCCGGGCAGACCCATCTGGTGGGGCGGGAAGCCACGGCGCAAAGGCGGCCCTTCCAGCGGCAGAGTGTGGGACGACAGTTCCAGGCCGCGGCGTTTTGCCTCAGGGCTATATTCGAACACAATCTGCGGACGACCACTCAAGGCCGTGGTCGACATCAAGGTGCCCCAAAGCCATCGTTCGCCCCAGCCCTCGTAATACACATGCACGCGCTCAAGCATGGCCCGATCTCCGTTTGATGCGCTGGCGCTTGGCGCCGTCTTCGTAGCGGCGAATGTCGTCAAGGCTCTCCAGCTTGGGCAGGAACAGACCTTCAAATTCTTTGACGCGCCCCAAGACCATGGCCACGCGAACCACGTTTTCGAATCCGACATTGCGCCCCGCTTCCAGGTTGGAGACGGTATTGGCGCCGATGCCGGCGCGTGCGGCGACCTCGGCTTGTGTCATTTGCTGCGCAAGCCGTTCGGTGCGCAGCCGCTCACAGAGTCGCTTGACGACTTCGCTAGGTTTGCTGAAGCTCAAATCCAACATCCGCGCTCCAGGGTTGGCTCGAGTTGGTAGCGCCTTATACAAAGCACTCGCCCAGATTCAATGGGCACTATAATTCCCGGATTTTGTGTGTTATTCGAGTTAAACCCGATTAAATCACAATATAAGGGAATTGTAGTGCGGCCGATGGGGGAAAAACGTAGGGCGGCGGCTCTGCGCGAGTGGGGATGCAACAGCGCCGCCCACAAGCCCAGATCCTCATTCACGAATCCTGGGGCTCGCGCACAAAGCCCAGCTTCGCTTCGGCCTCCGCCGTCTTCAGGGCGAGCAAGGGCGCTCGCGTCGCGCCCAGATCATCCAGCCGTAGCGCCAGCCCGTGGGGCAGGGCAACACCATCACCTCCGGCCTCGCCCAGCGCCTCCAGCCGCTGCGCCAGCGTCTGGCCGTCATCAGTGTGCAAGCGCTCCAGCAACGCCGCCAGATCGCGGTCGAGGACCATGGCCGGCCCCTGCGGCATTTGCAGGTACAATTGGCCATCGTCGCCAAGATACCAGGTCGTGACTTCGCTTACCGACACGCCATGATGGGTTTCGAGATGATGGCCCTCGGCGGCCAGCCGCACCACCAGGGGCGCGGCATCCAGCGTGACGTAGACGCGTTGCGGGCCATTCTGGAAGTACCAGCGGCCATCGGGCTCGGCGGCGTAGTTACGGCCGATGAAAGCCAGCAATTGTTCGTTGGTGATGCCTTCGCCCGGCTGGCCGGGACGCGCGTCGCCATTCGGATGCAGGCGCCATTCGCCACGGCGATCGAGCGAGAGCCAGCCCGCCACCGCCGGCACATTGGGCCAGCGCTGGAGGGCGGCGAGTACGGCGTCGTCCATGGCTCGGGCTCCGGTGGGTTCAGGGCCAGGCCGGAATCAGCCCCGGCCCCGGTAGGGCGGCACGCCGGTATCGGGCAGCCACACCCCCTCGGGCACCGCGCCGGTTTGCCAGAAGACGTCGATCGGGATCCCGCCGCGCGGATACCAATAGCCGGCGATGCGCAGCCAGCGCGGCGCCAGCGTATCGACGAGCCGCTTGCCGATCGACACCGTGCAGTCTTCGTGGAAGGCGCCGTGATTGCGAAACGAGGTGAGATACAGCTTGAGCGACTTCGATTCCACCAGCCAATCCTGGGGCACGTAATCGATTACCAGGTGGGCGAAGTCGGGCTGGCCCGTGACCGGGCACAGCGACGTGAACTCCGGCGCGGTGAAGCGTGCCACGTACAGCGCATCGGGATGCGGGTTGGACACCCGCTCCAGTGGAGCGCTGTCGGGGTCGGTGGGCGCCTCGACGGCGCGGCCGAGCTGGGTGAGGGAAGAGGTGTCGCTGGACATAAAGCAGTTCCGGGAAGCCGCGTGGCAAGGAAGGCCGGCGCGGCGGGTTCATCATAGCAGCGTCCGCGTGGCGGAGGCCTGTGTGAAGAGCTCCGGCCTCCCGGCCGCGAGGTGGACGGGGTTTGCGCTTGGACACGTGGTCAAGCGGCTTTCGCGATGAGCCGCGGGCGCTGGGCGCCGGCAGGCGATGCGCGGCGGGCCAGGGGATCGCCGGCTCCGCGGGATCAGGCCGGCAACAGCCCGATGCGGTCGTCGCGCCGTCGCAAATACGCAATAACCGGGATCGCCAGCAGCACCATCCAGCCCTTGCCGACGATTTGTCCCGCCATATAGTCCAGACTGCCGAAGGCCAGCCAGAGGAAGATCGTGGTGTCGATGATCAAGCCCACCACGCTGGAGGCCACCACGGCCAGCACCAGCCGGCGGCGCTGCAGCGGCGTGTACACCGCCAAGTCGGCCAGTTCGGAAAATAGAAAAGCCGCGACCGAGGCCAGCACCAAGGAGGGGGGCGCCACCCACCACGACAGCACGCCGCCGATGAGGATGGCGACCACCGACCATAGTACGCCCAGCCGGCGCTGCACCATATCCCGCAGCACCAGGGCCAGGCCAACCATCAGCACGCCGCTGGGCGACATCAGGCCAGGAGCCACGGGAATCAGGCAGGGCCCATCGGGAGGGCACACCAGCCCGACGTTATGGATCATCCAGTTGGCAACGGGAACGGACAGGGCGAAGGCCAGCAGAAAGGCAAAGCCTTCGGCGCGACGGCGCGCATCGAGAGAGGACGACATGAAGCACTACTCCGGGCGGACAGGCGGCACAAGCCTGGGCGCAGAACGAGATGAAAGAGGGGGCGAGGCAGCGTGCCAAAGACGATAGGGCCGCTGCCATCGGAAACGGGCCAGGGCTGGCAGGTGCGAAAACCTGGGCGCAAGGCGCGGCGTCAGCCTCAAATTAGAACCGATTTGGATGAGAAACGCCAATGCCCCGCCGAGGTTGGCGGCCCAGCGATCACACAGTAACGGAGTCTGCGGCCGCGAGGCGTAGGTGTCCGTTCACGGTATCCGGACAAACCCGAGGAGGTGAAAGCGGACGAATAGGTTTAAAGTTCGGAATGTATGAATTCGGTTGAATTGCTTCGTTACCGCCTTGGCGGCGCCGACCTTGCAACCTCATATTCAAAATGTGTGTTACGCAACGACCCTCCGGAGGAGCATCATGGATATCAAAAAATGGCTGAAAATCGGCCTTCTTGCCGGTGCCATCGGCATCGCGGCCGGCCCGGCGCAGGCGCAGCAAAAACTTTTACTCAGCACTTTTTTCCCCACGATGCATCCGCTGTATAGCAAGGTGCTGGTGCCGTGGGCCGAGGCCATCGAAGAAAAAACCGACGGCCGGGTGGTGGTCGAGTTCTCGGCCAGCAGTCTGGCGCCGCCGCCGGTGCAGTTCGACATGGTGCAACGCGGGATCGCCGATATCGCCGTGCAATCGCCGGGCATGATGCCGGATCGCCTCCGACCCGATGTGATCACCGAACTGCCCGGTGTGGGCGGCTCCGCCGTCAACGTGTCAAAGGCGCTATGGCGTACGCACGAAGCCTATTTCGATCAAGACGACCGCTACCGCGGTGTGCATTTGCTGTCGTTGTTCGCCTTTCCGCCGCAGGCCTTCTTCTGCGTCAAGCCATGCCCCACCTCGGTGGACGAAATGTCCCGCCTTCGCATGGCGACACTGCCCAGCACCGCGGCGCGCCAGTATGGCAAGGTGACCAGCGGGGTGGTCGCCGGGCCGATGGCCCGATTCTTCGAGCTGGCATCAAAAGGCACGATCGACGCCTATGGTTCGGCCACGGCGCTCGACGTCCTAGGGTTCAACCTCGCCTCGAGCACCGAAGGCGCTTTGCGCTTTGACAACCTCAGCACCGCCGGCAGCTTTGCCCTGGTCATGAACCCGCGCGCCTGGGCCAAGCTCTCGCCGCAAGACCAGGCAATCATCACCGAGCTCAGCGGCGAAGCGTTCGCCGAACGGCTCGCCGCGCTCGATGAGGCGGAGAGCGGCGCCTGGAAGAAGCTCGAGGCCGAAGGCGTGACTTTGCAGCAGGCCAATGCCGAGATGAACACGCAGTTGGCCAAAGAGTTCGCCTTCCTTGACGACGAATGGACGGCGGCCATGAAAGAACGCGGCATCGACGGCGCGGCCGCGCTGGGCTTTTACCGTGAGCAACTGCGCGAGTCGGCAACTCCATGAAGCTCGGCCAACGAGCGGTGGGTTTTTTGCAGGGCTGTGCCGGCCTGGCCCTGTTCGCCATGCTCCTGATCGTCACCATCGACGTGGCGGGCCGGCATTTTTTTGCCAAGCCTCTCGTTGGCGCGACGGAGCTGACCCAATACGCGATGGCCATTACGGTGTTCGCGGGCTTGCCCGTGATCTGTCTGCGTCGTACGCACATCACCATCAGCTTGTTCGACGGCTGGCTCGGTCCACAGGCCCAACGTATCCAGGGCCTGCTGGTGGGAGCCGCCAGCACCATCGTGCTGGCGGCTCAGGCCTGGGTGCTCTGGCAGGAGGCCGGCTGGCTGCACGAAATGGGCAGCGTCATCGGTTATCTGCAATTGCCCACCTATCCCGCCGCCTATGGCATGGCCGTGCTGTCGGGGATGGCGGCGGTGGCCAGCCTCTGGTCCGGTTTGTTTCCGCCCGCTTGGGCGCAGCCCCGCGACTCCGGCTCGGGTTCGTCCGAAGCCGGCGTTTCCCATGATATGCACTGAACCGTAGAGAATCATCCTCGCATGCAAACAGCTTTGCTGGGTTTTATTGCGCTGTTTACACTGGCCTTCATCGGTATCCCGCTCGGCTATACGATGCTGATCGTGGGCGTCGCGGGCTTTGCTTCGTACCGGGGCTGGGAAGCGGCGCTGGCCATGGGGTCGCAGCAGGTGCTCGATATCGGGATGAGCCACAGTTTTTCGGTGATCCCGCTGTTCGTGCTCATGGGCTCCTTCATCTTCAAATCAGGTATCGCGGACGAGCTTTTCACCACGGCCCAGCGCTGGCTGGGCGGTTTCCGGGGCGGCTTGGCCCATGCCGCCCTGGGCGCCTCTGGCGGCTTTGGCGCGGTCAGCGGCAGCTCGCTCGCCACCGCGGCAACCATGGCAAGAGTCGCCGTGCCCGAGATGCGCCGTCACGGCTACGACCCGGCATTCTCGGGCGCCACGGTGGCGGCCGGCGGCACCATCGGCATGCTCATCCCGCCCAGTGTGCCCATGGTGATTTTCGGCATCCTGACCGAAACCGACATTGGCAAGCTCTTCATCGCCGGTATCGTGCCCGGCATTCTGCTGATGCTGCTGTATATGGGCACGGTCGTCATCAGGGCGCGCCACAGCCCCGAAAAAATGGGAGCGGTCCTGCACACGACGTGGTTGGAGCGGATGCGGTCGTTGCCTCAGGTCCTACCGGTGATCGGGCTTTTCCTCTTCGTTTTTGGCGGCCTGTATCTTGGCGTCTTTACGCCCACCGAAAGCGCCGGCATCGGCGCCGCCGGTGCGCTTGCGCTCATGGCGGTCCGCCGCCGCGCCTCTTGGCAACGGGTGCGCGAAGCCCTCTGGGAAGCCGCCGAACTCACCGCCATCCTCATCCCGGTCACGATAGGCGCGGCCGTGTTCGGCAACTTCCTCACCATGACCGGACTCACCTATCAGGCGGCGGAATGGATACAGGCCTTGAATATATCGCCGTTGGGCGTGGTGCTGGCGATGTGCCTGGTTTATATCCTGCTGGGATGCGTGTTCGACAGCCTGGCGATGCTGTTTCTTACCTTGCCGATCTTTTTTCCCATCATCCTGCAGCTCGGCCTGGACCCGATCTGGTTCGGCATCGTCGTCATGATCGTGGTGGAGCTGGGCCTCATCACGCCGCCGGTGGGTATGAACGTATTCGTCGTCAAGGGCGTGCTCACCGATGTGGGCACGTGGCAGATTTTTGCCAATATCATCTGGTTCGTCCTGGCGGGATTCGTGTGCCTGGGCCTGGTGATCGCCATCCCCGAGCTGGCCACCACCTTGCCGTCGCTGATGCGTTGAGGCTGTGCGTCGTGTCCACAGGTTCAATTCCCAGGCGGGGCTCCGGACGGTATCGGAAAACCGCGCCCCGAACCTAGCGAAGCCGCATGTTGGATTGCCATCAAGAGCGCGCCAGGATCCGCGATACCTTTCCCGGCGATATCGAAAGCCGTGCCGTGAGCCACGGATAACCGCAAGAACGGTTCGCCGAGGACGATCGCGCAGTTTCCCTCTGCGCTATTCGTCTTCACCGCGATATGTCCTTGGTCATGATAGTGAGCGAGCACGCAATCGAAGCGGCCGTCTAGGCATTGGCGAAACAGACTATCCGGAGCGATCGGGCCTTCGACACAAACTCCTTGGGCGCACGCTGCTTGTACGGCGGGACCGATCGTCTCGGCTTCTTCGGTGCCAACCGCATGCGGATTCAATCCGGCGACCCCGATTCGGGGGCTAGCTACGCCCCATGACGTTAGCGCGCGATGAGTGAGGAGAATGAGATCTAGAATACGGCTTTGGGTGATCTCCGAGAAAACGGTGCGTAAGGGGATATGGTCGGTGAGATGGGCGACGCGCAAAGTACCCGCTATCAGGAGCAAATGGGTAGATTTCCCACCGCTGTCTACAGCCGGTTGGCGACGTGAAAGACGGATCGACTCGAAGTTGACTGGTGCCTTGATGACGGCGTCGACTTTGCGATCGAGGGCCAGTCGGGTGGCCACGTCCCACCACTCTACGACGGCGCGGCCACATTCTGCCGAAACTTGCCCCACTTTGAAGGCCTGGCGGTCAAACGTGCCGGGGTCGAGGACCGAGATCACTCCGGCTTCGAAGTGCGCATGGTCCACATGGCTAATTGAGCGAATGTCGAGGCGTATGCGAAGGTGGCTTGCGGTATTGCGCACTACCCCGGCATCCCCGATTAATAAGATGTGTGCCGGCTCAGGATTGGCTACGAGAGATTTGAGAACCACCTCGGGACCGATGCCGGCCGGGTCACCGATCATGATGGCGATACGTGCGTTCTTTTTCATGCCCACATTCTAGAGCGGAGCAAACAAAACAGGCGCATAACAATTGGGCATGGCTCGATAACAAAGTATTCTTTGTCAAGCACTGGTCGGCATTCCATGATGCAAGTTGGACAATCTATGGAGGTGCCAATGACGTGTTCAGGATGGCCAGTCGACCGATTGCGCAGCGTATTGCATCTTGCTGATGACGGCCTCGCTCGTCTTGATCGGCGTGTGTACACCGATGCTCAAATTTTCGAATACGAACTGGAGAGGATTTGGGAGAAAACGTGGATATTTATTGGCCACGAGAGCCAGATCCCAAACGCCCATGATTTCATCACGACCCAAATAGGGCGGCGGCCCGTAGTCTTGACTCGAAACCAGCACGGAGACGTGAAAGCTTTTATTAACGCATGCAGTCATCGAGGTGCGCAGATTTATCGTACCGTTGCGGGGAACTCCAGGGCGATGTCGTGTCCTTATCACGGCTGGGTGTTCTCCAGTAACGGTGATCTGCTGGCGGTTACCGATGAGGCCGGAGGGGCTTATCCCGAGTCTTTTCGGAAGTCTGAGTTGGGCTTGAATTTAGTGCCTCGGCTGGAAAGCTATCGGGGCTTCTGGTTCGGTTGCCTGGAGCAGGAGGTCATAAGTTTAAAGGAGCACCTCGGCGACGCCGCGATCTATATGGATCTTCTGCTAGATCAGTCGGAAAGCGGCTGGGAGATCATTAAGGGGTCCTCCGACTACACCTACGAAGGCAACTGGAAGTTGCAAATGGAGAATGGCGTAGACTCTTATCATGCGCCGTTCGTGCATGCCAACTTCTCGGCCACAATCGCCAACAGGAAGCGCGCCAAGGGTCAAAGTGGTGCGATTAAGGCCATGAATGTTACCCATGATCGAGAGGCGATGAAAGGAGGGTACTTCGACTTTGGGCGAGGTCATGTAACCATTTGGCGGGATTGGGATAACCCCCAAGACCGTTTCAATTTCACCATGCTTCCGAAGCTGCAAAGCCGGCTAGGCCACGTTCGCGCACATTGGGCCATAGGCCGCCTGAAGAATCTGCTGATCTTCCCCAATCTCATGTTGATGGATCAAATGAGTACCCAGGTACGCGTCATTCATCCCATTGCTGTCGATAGAACTCGAGTAACAGGTTACGCCTTTGCGCCTACCGATGAGCCGCCGGAGATGCGCCGGCAGCGGTTGCGATTCTATGAGGATTTCTTTAACGCCAGCGGCATGGCGACACCTGACGATCTGGATGTCTTCAATCTGTCTCAGCGAGCTTTCCAGGGCGTGAGTCCGGGTTGGAGCGACCTGAGTCGTGGTGCACTTCATAAAGTGGCTGGCGCCAATGAACATGCCGAAGAATTAGGGCTGCGGCCCCGGGCCTCTGGCGGCTGGATTGAGGACGAGGGCTTGTACGTGGGAATCTACGAAGCCTGGATGGACTATATACTGAAGGGCAACTCCGATGTCTGATGATCTTGTGCAGAAAGTCTCGCAGTTTGTGACGTATGAGGCGGAATGTCTCGACCATCAACGCTGGGATGAGTGGCTCTCATTAATGGACGAAAATATCCAGTATTGGGTGCCGGCCTGGCATTCGGAGAGTGAGCTGACCAACAATCCAAGGCGAGAGCTCTCCTTGATGTACTACGATTCGCGACAAGGTCTCGAAGATCGAGTTTTTCGGATACGATCCGGCCGCTCGGTTGCATCTAATCCGATGCCAAGAACCTGCCATTTTGTGACTAACGTACGAGCTCAGATGCAAGCGGATGGAAGTTGTCATGCCGTGGCCAATTGGCAAACGTTAAGTTGGCGTAATAAAAAAACAAGCACCTATTACGGTTTCTATGATTATGTATTAACAGCCACTGAAGGAGTTTTGGGATGGCGGATACAGCGCAAGAAAATTACCGTTCTCAACTCTCTGATTGAGAATGTGCTGGATGTATATTTGATTTGATTTCGAGAGGAGAACGATATTATGCAAGCTCACAAAAAAATTCGGAGAGTATTTTTGGCAGCACTGGGAGTCGCCATCGCCTGGGGTTCGAGTCACGCTGCTGCACGCATCGACGACTATCCCAATCGACCCATCACGGTGGTCGTGCCATATCCGCCTGGTGGCAGTGCGGATATGGCAACGCGAATCGTCGCGGCGGAGTTGTCCAAGAAGGTTGGTCAAACGGTGGTTGTTGAGAATCGCGCCGGTGGCGGAGGTATAGTTGGTGTGGGATCCGTTGCCAGATCCACGCCAGACGGATATACGCTTGCCGTTGGTGTTTCTGGCATTCTAACTCTCTGGCCGGCGCTGGGGCAAGAGATGCCCTTCAGTCCTCTGAAAGATCTCGCTCCGATTACGTTGATGGTTGACAACCCGTTGGTGATTGCCGGAAATAAAGATCTCGCGCCAAAAACAATGACCGAATTGCTGGAGTATGGAAAGCAGCAGAAACAGCCTCTGCCTTTCGGGTCTGGCGGTCAGGGAACCGCCATGCATTTGGCCGGCGCTCTTTTATCAAAAGAAACAGGGGTCGAGTTATCTCATATACCCTATCGAGGAACCAATCCGGCGCTTCAGGATGTCTTGGCCGGGCATGTTCCACTGGCAATCATTGATGCTGCCACCGCCAGGGAATTGGTAGCTCAAGGGGAGGTCAGAGGATTCGCCACCACTGGAGCTCAACGGTCGCCAACAATGCCGGAGTTGCCTACGGTCGCGGAGTCTGGTGTTCCTGGCTTTGTCGTCACAAGCTGGTTCGGTCTCCTGGCTCCTAGCGGAACCCCTGAAGAAATCGTGGATTTCCTCTATCGGCAAGTGGATGAGATCTTGAAGCGCCCTGATATTCAAGAGCGATTTATTGCCGCCGGCCTGGAGCCCGCCACCATGCCGCCACAGGAATTCCGTAACTTGATCGAGTCGCAGATAAGCCACTATCGGGAAGTGGTCCGAGAGAGTAACATAACCATCGACTAGAGAATCACGCCTTGTCTTTTTTCACGCCAGCAGTGGGCGTGCCGAAAAGAGCGTTGCGAATCTCAAAGTCAACTTCGTTCCGGGTCCATTGCGATGCCAAGCTTTCGAGAAATGCATAAACATAGCCACGAACGAAGCGATTTGGGTTAATGAGTGCGTTGATCGAGCTTGGCGGAAACAGATGGGATACCGGCAGGGTTTCAGTGCCGGAAACCGTCGGCAGCGAGGCAGGCAGCACGGCGATGCCAAGGCCGTTGGCAACCAAAGAGCGCATCACGCTGGCGTCCATGGCATAGGCTGCAGGCCGAAGGTCGTAGCCATTTGCCTTATACACACTACTCACTCCCCAGCTCGTGGTGGAGGAGCGTAAGCAGATCATCGGATAGTCCAATAAGTCGGCGAGCCCCAAATCCGTGCGAGAAGTAAGTTCGTGTCCCTCTGGTACCAGGAGCTGCAGCGGAATGTCCACCACATGGAGCGCGATTAAATTGGACTCGATCGGGGGTTCGCCGATAGTAATCGCGATATCCAATTCTCCATCCTGCACCTGGGCAATGGACTGCGGTAGGGTGATCTGTCGGACATCGATGACTACCTGGGGGTACTGAGCATGCATGGCCGCCAGTGCTCCCGGGAGTAGCGAAAGAGCATAGGTGTGTAAGGTGCCAATGGTGAAGGTGCCGCTTTCCTGTGTCAGGTATTCCTGGCTCATGAGAGCGAGACTTTCCATATCATTGATCACGCGTCGCGCCGTATGCACGACGCGTGCTCCACTTTCAGTGAGACCGATGATGCGCCCAGAATTACGTGCCAGAATTGCGGTGCCCAATTGTTGCTCTAGAAGGCGAATTTGACGGCTGATTCCGGGCTGGGATGTGTGTAGCACCCGGGCAGCTTGCGAAATGCTGAAGCCGCAATCCACTATTGCAGTCAGGTAGCGTAATTGTGTCAAAGTCATATGGAGGCTCCTTCTTGCGGTTAATCGCTAGTGTAGTTCATTATTGTCACCCATCCAGGTGACATTGCACCCGACATCTCGCTTGTAGAGTATTCCACATGCCGAATGCCACGCGGCGCCGGCCATCACTGGAATCAAGGAGACGTCATGCAATACCTGCGCAACACCTGGTATGTGGCCATGTGGTCGGAGCAGCTCGTTCCGGGGAAACTGGAGCGGCGGGAAATCCTTGGCGAGCCACTGGTCATCTACCGGGCGCCGGACGGCGGTGTGGTGGCGCTGCAAGACCGGTGTCCCCATCGTTTCGCCCCATTGCATCTGGGCAAACTGCAGGACAACGGCGCCATCGAATGCGGCTACCACGGCTTGCATTTCGATCGCCACGGCAGCTGTATCTACAACCCCCATGGCAAGGGTCTGGTGCCCGAGGCCGCCAAGGTGCGGGCCTATCCCGCCCACGAGGCGCACAGCCTGGTGTGGGTGTGGATGGGCGACAAAACGCCGGATGCTTCGCGCATCCCGGATCTCTCGATGGTCGGCCAGGCGCAGGCCCGCTACATCACGCAGCGCGATCATCTGGAGATGGACGCGGGCTACCAGTTGGTCGTGGATAACCTCCTCGATCTGTCGCACACCGTGATCCTGCACCGGGGCGTGCTGGGCAACGCCGATACCGCCTCGGCGCAGATCCGGGTGGACCAGCAGGGCGATGTGGTGACTGTGTCGCGCTGGATGCCCTCGGTGCGCCCGCCGGGATTGTTCGACATGCTGTTTCGCCGCGACGGCGAGCCGGCGGATCATTGGACCGACATTCGGTGGATGGCGCCGTGCTATCTCGTCAACGATGCCGGGGTCACGGCGCCGGGGGCCGACCGTGCCGAGGGTTCGGGCATCTACGGCCGACGGGCGGCGGCACAACGATCGCCGCGGACGCCGTGGCGCGTTCGTCCGCCGATGGCTATACCGTTTTGTCGGCGGACAACGGTACGCTGATCTTCAATCGCGCGCTGTTCAAGAACTTGTCATACAACCCCGAGCAGGATTTCACGCCCATCGGCCTGCTGGCGGAGTTTCCGCTGTTCATCGCGGTGAATCAACCGTCGGGCATCAAGACCATGGCTGAGCTGGTGGAGCGCGCCAAGGCCAATCCGGGGCAAGTCTCGTTTGCCACGGCGGGCATCGGCAGCCCGCATCAATTGGCGATGGAGATGCTGCTCGACAAGACCGGGCTGGACATGGTGCATGTGCCATACAAAGGCGCCGCGCCGGCGATCCAGGACGTGGTGGGCGGCCACGTGCCGGTGATGATTACCGACGCCGCCAGCGGCATGCAAATGCTCAAGAGCGGTGAGTTGCTGCCCTTGGCGGTGTTCGGCGCCGCGCGCCATCCGCTGTTTCCCGACGTGTCGACGCTGAGCGAGCATGGCTATACCGACGTGCCGATGTCGGCCTGGATCGGCATGGTGGCACCCAAGGCGACGCCGCCCGCCGCTACGCCAAGTTGCCGTAGCGGCTATGCAACTCGTTCACCGTCGAGACCTCCAGCTTTTTATACAGGCGCTTGCGGTAGGTTTTGACGGTGTTGATCGAAATGTCCTGGTCGAGGCCGATCGCCTCGTTGCTCATGCCGGTGAGCAGGAGCTTGAGCACCACGCGCTCGTTGCGCGATAAGGAGAGTAGTTTGTCGTGCCGGGTGCGGTCCACCGGGTAGCGCTCGACGATCGCGGGCGGGCTGCCCGCGGGAGCGGGGGGCGTTGCTGGGCCAGGTGGTAATCGGCGTAGATGAGGTCCGCGAACACGCTTTTGTACTGCGAGCTGGGCACCGCCTTCATGTCGAGGTGCACGACCTGCACGCCACGCAGGCTGGGGATCGCGATGGGCGCATGGGTCGATTGAGGGCTCATGGCGGCAAGGAAGCAGGATGAAAACTCAAGCCCCCAGCGTGGCGTGCAGGCGATAGCGGGTGGGCGGGCCGAGAATCGTCTGGTATTCGATCGGCCGGTTCTGGGCGTCGAAACCCAGGCGGTGGACATCGACCAGAGGGTCGCCAACCTTGACTTGCAACACCTCGGCCAGGACCGGATCGGCCAGGATGGCGCCCACCGACACCTGGATGCGGCCATAGGGGCGGCCAACGCGCTGCAGCAATTCGCTCAGCGGCGTGGTGGCGAAGTCGTTGCAATCGAGCTGCCCGCCGACGTCGGGCGGCAGGTACACGGTGCTCAAGGTATAGGGTAGGCCATCGCGTTGGCGGCGGCGGACGATACGCAGGACCTCGTGGGACGGCGCCAGGCCCAGGCTCTCGGCCACCGCCGGCGGTGGCACGTGCCACAGGCATTCCCGCAGCTCGACGGTGGTCTGATCGCGGTTCTCGGCGACCCGCTGCATGAAGCTGGCCAACGACGTCTGCAGCGCCGCCACCGCCTCGGAGCGGGCGACGAAGGTGCCTTCGCCTTGCCGCCGTTCGATCAGCCCGGCTTCTTCCAGCGATTGCATGGCGCGCCGCACCGTGATGCGCGAGACGCCGTACGTGGCGCACATGGCGTCTTCGGTGGGCAGGCGCTCGCCCGGCTGGTGGCGGCCGGTGGCGATGGCGTCTTCGATCACCGAGGAAATCCGGCGATGCAACGGTACGCCAAGCGAGGCTTTGCGCAAGCTCATGGCGATAGGGCTCCGGGCAGGCCGCCGCCGCGTGGCGCGGGGGCGAGGCGCGGTGGCCTGCCGCCGGACCCGGGGCAAGCGTGGTGGAGGAAAACGAAATGGCGTGCAAGCATGGAGCGAAGAAAAAGCGGCGCGGGCAGCCAGGAACAGTACCACGAGCCGCGGCCGTGCCGCCGCGTGCGCTCGCCCGGGCCCGGATTCGACTTTCTTTGGTCATTATGTCATCATGATAATAGTATGTATAAACCCATCGTTCCCGGAACCTCCATGCCCGCCACCCTGTTCGACAAGCTTTGGACTCGCCACGTCATCGAGTCGCTGGACGACGGCTTTGCGCTGTTGCACGTGGACCGGCACTACATCACCGATGCGGGCGGCCAGCATCTTGCAGCGCTGCATCGCCGCGGCTTGCGGCTCCGCAATCCCGAGCTGTGCTTCGCCTCGCCGGATCACGCCATCGGCACCGCCCCCGGCCGGATCGGTACCACGGAACATGGCTTGCGCTACCTGGCCGATCTGCGGCGCGAGGCTCGGCGCCATGGCATTACCCTGTTCGACGTGGACGACGAGCGCCAGGGCATCGTGCACGTGATGGGCCCCGAGCAGGGGCTGACCCTGCCCGGCAGCCTGGTGGTCTGCGCCGACAGCCATACCTGCACCAACGGCGCCTATGGCGCGCTCGCCTTCGGCATCGGCGCTTCGCAATTCCTGCACGTAGCGGCCACGCAGACCATCGTGCTGCAGAAGCCGCGCACGATGCGGGTATGGCTGGATGGCCGTAGGGCGACGGGGGTCACGGCCAAAGACGTCATGCTGTACGTCATCGGCCACCTCGGCACCGCGGCCGGCAACGGCTATGCGGTGGAGTACGCCGGGCCCGCGATTCGCGACATGACGATGGAAGAGCGCATGACGCTCTGTAATCTGGCGGTCGAGATGGGCGCCCGCTGCGGCCTGATCTCGCCCGACGACGCCACTTTCGAGGATCTGCGGCCGCGGCCCTACGCCCCGAAGGGCGACGATTGGCACCGCGCGGTGGCCGACTGGCGCGCATTGCCAACCGATCCGGGCGCTCGCTTCGATGTCGAACTGACCATCGAGATTTCGGAAGTGGCGCCGCAGATCACCTGGGGCACCAGCCCGCAGCACGTCGTGGGTATCGGGCAAGCCATTCCGGTGGACGTGGGGGGCGGGCGGAACACCGTGGAGGCGGCACAGGCCTATATGGGATTGCGGCCTGGCCAATCTCTGGAAGGCCTGCCGATCGACTACGTTTTCATCGGGTCCTGCACCAACTCGCGGTTGTCCGACCTGCGCGCCGCCGCCGCCGTGGCGCGTGGGCGCCGGGTGGCGCCGGACGTCACCGCCTGGGTGGTACCGGGTTCGCGCGCCGTCAGCCGCGCCGCCGAAGCCGAAGGCCTGGACCGGATATTCCGCGACGCCGGATTCGAATGGCGGGAGCCGGGCTGTTCCATGTGCCTGGCCGCCAACGGCGAAACCGTTCCCGCCGGCAAGCGAGCCGTCTCCACCTCCAACCGCAACTTCGTCGGCCGGCAGGGGCCGGGCGCCCGCACTCACCTGGCGAGCCCCGCCATGGCCGCCGCCGCCGCCGTGACCGGCCGCATTACCGACGTTCGTCAACTTTCGATTCTGCCGTAACGCCATGAACCGATTCACGACCCTGCACGGCACCGCCGCGCCGCTGCCGCTCGATAATGTCGACACCGACATGATCATTCGCGTCGAGCCCCTGTTCTCCGGCGTGCCGCGCGAGCAGCTCGGCGCCCACGCCCTGGCGGCGCTGCGCTATCGACCCGATGGTTCCGCCGACCCGGACTTCGTGCTGAACCGGCCGGAGTACGCCGATGCCACCATCCTGGTGACCGGCAGCAACTTCGGCTGCGGCAGTTCGCGCGAAGGCGCGGTATGGGCTTTGGCGGGGCTGGGCATCCGCGCCGTCGTCGCCCCCGGTTTCGGCGAGATTTTCTTCAACAACTGTTTCGAGAACGGGCTGCTGCCCATTCGCCTGGCCGCCAACATCGTGCGTCGGCTGCAGCGGCAACTGGCCGAAGGCTTGCACGGCCGCCGGCTTGGCATCGATCTCGAACGCTGCGAGCTCACCGCGCCCGACGGCGAAGTGCTTTCCTTTGCCGTGCCCCGGCTCAAGCGCGAAGCCTTGCTCGAAGGGCTCGACAGCATCGCCGTTACCCAAAAGCGCGACGCGCGGATCGCCGCCTACCAAGACCGCGAGCGACAGCGCCGCCCCTGGCTTTTTCTGGTTTCCAAACCGTAATGTTCCTGCTGCCCGGCAGCCTTGATCGAGGAGATCCCATGTTCCAGTTCACCTTCCAGCCAGGTCTTGGCGGCCCCATGATGCGCCGCCGTTTCATGGCCACTCTGCTGGGTGTCGGCGCGGCCGCACTGGCTGCCGCGCCCTTCGCGGCCGAGGTCGCGTACCCCGGGCGCGCGGTAAGGATGATCGTGCCGCTGCCGGCCGGAGGCGCCTCCGATAGCCTGGCCCGGCTGATCGCCCAGCGCCTCGGCGACCAATGGGGACAATCCGTGATCGTGGAGAATCGCGGCGGCGCCGGCAGCATCATCGGCACCCAGGCCGTGGCCAGCGCCAAGCCCGATGGCCATACCTTCGGCATGGTGATCTCGGCGCATACCATCAACCCCAGCCTGCGCAATGATCTGCCTTACGACACGCTCAAGGATTTCACGCCGCTCACGCAAGCCGTGAGCGCTCCCATGGCCGTGGTGGTCCATCCCGACTTTCCCGCCAACGACATCGCCGAACTGGTGGCGCTGGCCAAGTCCAAGCCGGGCGCCATCGAGTACGCCTCGCTGGGCATCGGCACCGCCACCCATTTGTTCGGCGAACTCCTGAAGCTGCGGGCCGGCATCGATCTCACCCATATTCCATATAGCGGCAGCAGTCCGGCCTATCAGGATCTTCTGCCCGGACGCGTGCCGGTGGGCATCGTGGTGATGGAGTCGGCGCTGCCGCACGTCGCGGGTGGCCGCCTGAAGATGCTCGCGATATCCACCGCCGAGCGCGCGCCCTCGTATCCGGAATTCCCCACGGTATCCGAGACCATCCCCGGCGTGGTGATGGACAGCAGCATCGGCTTCGTCGCGCCCGCGGGGCTGGCGCCGGAAGTCAAGCAGACACTGGCCAACGGCCTGATCGAGGCCCTGCGAGATCCCAAGGTGAAAGAGCAGGTGCACGCCCTGGGCTACTCCCTGGTGGGATCGGATCCCATCACCTACGAGCAGGTGCTGGAGCAGCAGATCCGCCAGAACCAGGAGGTGGTCAAGGCGGCGGATCTGAGGATCGACAAGTAGACGCCCACCGCGGGGGGTTTGCCCGCCCGCCAGGCCAGGCTCCGACGCCGGAGCAGGCGCCTGACCAGCGCTCTCGCCGGAGAGCGCAGCGTTCCCTGGGATGGAAGCCGGTTGCGTGACCGGATAGAGGCTGTATTTGTCCGTCCCGGCGCGGCTGTTCGCCGGCCACCGTGGCCAGCCCCTGGCTTTCCCAGCCCATCCATGCTATTGTGTTTACGTATTATTTTGGGCGGGTTATACGTCTTCGCCCAGGCAGCGCCAGCATGGCGCCTAGCCCCCACCTCCTTCGTCTTTTTCACCATCATCGTCATGCCCGGAACCCTTGTGTGCCGCCTCCGGTGGCTGCCCAACGGTAAGAACCTGGCCTGGCTTGCCGCCGCTCGGTGAGTGTGGCGTCAGCCGGCTGGCTGACCGTTCCTGCTCCCGAGCCACCCCGCATGCGTCTTGTGTTGCCGCCAGCGTTATCACGCTGGCGGTTGCTTCTCATCCATTTTTTCAGAGGAATCAGATCATGTGGAATGACCGTTGTCTGAATCGCCAGGACGCCATCGTCCTTTCCCGCACCGCCGAACAGTTGATGCGGCTTGCCGACGTGGAAACCAACGTCGGCGAGGCGCTGACCGAGATCGTGGCGCAGGCCCGAATCCTGCCGGAAGGCGATCGCGCCACCGCCTACGTCGAGCTCAATGATCGACTGACGTACGAGATGTGCGACACCGGCGCGCGGCAAACCGTGACGCTGGTGGCGCCCGACGAAGCCGAGCCCCGGGCGGGCAAGATTTCGTTCGTCAGCCCGGTGGGCCTGGCCGTGCTGGGCATGCCGGTTGGCGCCGAGGCCATGGTGTGGCTGCCCGATGGCCGGCAGATGCCGATACGCATCGTGTCCACGGTGCCGCTGTCGGCGTGAGTAGGTCGGATGTGGATGGCGGGCTGGCCTGGTCGGCCGTCGCTTGCGATAGCCGTGGCGCCGGCTCTTTAGGGCACCTCGAAAAACCTCAATGACCTTCCATGTTGGTACAATACGCATCCTACCGAAACCAACGTGATCTGACCGTCCCGCCATGTCTCGCAACGCCATCAAGAACGACCTGTTTTCCCACGATCAGCGCCGCCAGAAGCTAGACGATATGGGCGACCC
>Ga0265293_10003577_pt1 | contig 28704 bp, 20 predicted proteins | sample Munlanlewell138R_FD_192505 | JGI IMG/M metagenome (GOLD analysis project Ga0265293, IMG submission 192505) | Leachate microbial communities from a municipal landfill in Southern Ontario, Canada - Leachate well 138R | ecosystem: Engineered > Solid waste > Landfill > Unclassified | place: Canada... | reverse complement strand
ATCAGATCCATCGCAATTTCGAACTTTTGTTCATCTGTGTACTTCGAAACTCTGGGCATGTTTCACCTCATTGAAGAAAGTCTACTTTCTCCTGTAAGGCGTCTCAACTTCCGTGGGGGCCAGTATGATCATCGGCCCCAATGGCGGCCTGCTAACAGGACCCGACGGCGCCGCCATCGACATTCCTCGCGGGGCCCTCGACCAAAAGTTCCTCCTTTCCATTCAGCCCAAGTCGCCGCTACCTCAAGAGATGAACAGCGTGATGCCCGTCGGTACGCTGTACGAGCTCTTGCCCCCCGGCATCTCCTTTCAAAAAGGCGTCACCATCGCGCTCCCCTTTGACGATGACCAAGTGCCCGATGGGGCGGAGGGCTTGGCGGTATATTGCGCAGACGACGACGCGGGTCCCTATGTGGCGCTGCCCGGCGCCAAGGTCGACGCGCTGACACACCAGGTGTCCGGCGTTGCCAAGCGCCTCTCATTTTGCGTGGCCGGCCTACCGCCCAGCGGCGCATCAAAAAGACCAAAACCCGATAATGGGGACTGGGTCCAAAGGGCGCCAGCGCCCCCGCACTTTTCCCACAAGAGCGGCCTCTATCCCGAACCATTTCTCTTGACGCTGAGCAACGAAGACGCCGACCCAGAGGGTGACAAGAGTGCGATCTATTACTCGATAGATGGCAGCTACCCGCATCCCGAATTGATGGGCAACGGCAGGGTCTTCCAGTACAGCGCGCCGATCACTATAAAAGATAGAAATGGCGAGAAAAATCTCATGGCCACCCCTGAAAATTCATTGCAAATGTATGCCATCCACTCACGCGATGGCGGGGATCGCTTGTGGACGCAATCGCCCCCCTACATCCCCTCCGATGAAGATGTGCCCAAGGCCGCGGTGATATCCGCAATTGTCATTGATGCTCACGGGAGAGAAAGCCAGGTTGCGACGGCCACCTTTTTCATCGGCGACAATTTGAAAAACTATAAAGGGCGCCGGGTCATCTCCATCGTCACGGATCCGCTCAATTTGTTCGATGCGAAAAAGGGCATCTTTGTCCGTGGCCACGGAGAGTTTTGGTACTCCGATCCGCTCTACAACTTTGTGCAGCGCGGCATCGCGTGGGAGCGCATGGCCTTTTTGGAGATCTTCGACAAAGACAGGGACGTAGAACTCAAAAGCCATGTGGGCATAAAAGTGCGGGGCGGTTTGTCGCGAAGCCACGGTCAAAAAAGCCTCAACATTTACTTTCGCGAGAGATACAACGGTGCCCATACGCTAGATGACCATCCCTTACTTCCCGAAGCCAAAAAATCCGATGGCACCACCTTGCAGAAATACAAAAGTTTTATGCTGCGAAATGGCGGACACGATCAGTATTACGCCCTTTACCGAGATGCTTTTTGCCAATACTTGGTGAGGGACAGAAGTGTTGCCACGCAATCGGCGGATCCCATTGTTCTCTATTTGAACGGCGAATACTGGGGTCCGTATAGCCTCATGGAGCGGTATAGCGACAACCATACGGAGTATGTGTACGGCGTAGAAAAAGAGAACGTCATCTCCATCAAAGACGGTGAAATGGACGATGGCTGGCCGGGTGAAGAGCAGCTTTACCACGACATGGTGGGCATGCATGAGCTGGACATGGCGGATGACCGCAACTACGAAGCCTTCTGCAACCTCTTCGACATCGACAACTTTATCGATTACTGGGCAACGGAAATTTACCTATTCAATCAGGATTGGCCCCATCGAAACTTTCGATTGTGGCGCACAAGAAATATCGAAGAGGGCAATCCGTTTGGCGATACCAAGTGGCGATGGCAATTCTTCGATCTCGACTGCACCTTGGGCTTTAAGGAAAACGGTTCTACCCGATACCAAGGGAGAGATGCCTTTGAGACCATCTACGAAACTCCGTACAAAAATGACCATGGCCACGTTAAGTTGTTCAAGGCGCTTTTGGAGAATACCAACTTTAAAAACAGCTTTCTCACCGCGCTCATGGATTTGTACAATGTCAATTTTCACCCCGACAACTACGGACCCATCTTGGACACGTTCGTCCAAAAGTACCGCCCCCTCGCCATTTACGATCACTTCGACCGTTGGCATGGCCGGAGCCTGAGCTACCGCTTTGACAAAAGAACCAATGCTGGCAAAGCATTCTTGGACACAATGCGCAGCTTCCTGGTGACCGATCTGCTCCCCAAACATTTTGGTTTGGGCTTGGACGACCTGTTTGACGTTGCGGTTGAGGTAAGGGGGGCGCCGCTGTCGACGGTGTCGATCAACACGGTTCGTCCCAGTTTGCGAAACGGCACCTGGACGGGCAAGTACTATGCAACCATCCCCGTCGACGTCCGCGTAGAAACACCCGATGGCTATCGCTTTGATGGCTGGGAAATCGAGGGCGGGACTGCGCTGGAAGAGAGCCATGCCGCCATCAAGGTGCTCATCACGGGCGATGCGGTGATTGCGGCAAAATTTGTCGAGGACATTTGATCAGCACAAAACACAACTCAGTCGCGCCAGGGCCAGTGGGGCGGGGGCGGGGCTTCCACGGTCAGGCGCCGCGGCTGCGTGGGGTGGTCGAACGAAAGGGCGTGGGCGTACAGGGCAATGAATCCGGGACCCGCCACCAAGTGACCGGGGGCGCCGTACTTGGCATCGCCCAAAATCGGGTGCCCCATGTGGGCGAGCTGGGCGCGAATTTGGTGGGGCAGTCCCGTGAGGAGCTCGACTTCGAGCAGGCTGTGTCCTGCGGCGCGCGCCAACACGCGGTACCGGAGCCGGGCCTCCTTCCCCCCGCTGTGCACCACGGCCGTCTTGCGAGTACGGCGATCCTTCTCGAGGCGATTTGTCAACGCGCCCGCGTCATCGGCGACCTCCCCCGCCACCACGGCTCGATACAGTCGCTGCACCCGCTGCGCGCGAAACTGCTCGCTCAGCCGAGACGCGCCCTTGGAGGTCCGCGCCAGCAACAGCACCCCCGCCACCGGCCGGTCGAGGCGGTGGACCAAGCCCACATAGACATTGCCCGGCTTCTGGTAGCGCTGCTTGAGGTACTGACGCGCCGCGGTCAGCGCATCCAAGTCCCCCGACAAGTCGGCCTGGGACAAGAGCCCCGCGGGCTTGTTGACCACCAGCACGTGATTGTCTTCGTAGAGAATGGGCAGCCAAGGGGGCGCCTCGGCGCTGTTGGGGAGGGGCTGGGGCAACTGAGGCATTAGCCGCGCAGCACCTTCCACGCCGTGCCCTTGGGGCCGTCGCGCAAGGCCACGCCTGCCGCGAGCAGCGCGTCGCGGATCTCGTCGGAGCGGGCCCAATCCCGGGCGTCGCGGGCGGCGAGTCGCGCGTCGATTTGGGCTTCGATCCAGGCGCGGTCCAGGCCCCGCTGCGCCACCGAGAAGTCGCGCAAACCTTCGAGGACCGCCGTGGGATCACCCGCCGGGAGCCCCAGCACGCCGAGCACTTCGCGCAAGATGTCCGCGGTTTTCGCCACGGTGGCGAGACGCGCCGATGCCCCGCCCGGCAGCTTGGCCGCCGCCTTGGCCTTCATGTCGCAAAACTCGTTGAGCACCTTCATGCCCTCGCCGATGGTCGCCACGGCCCGCGCCGTGTTGAAGTCGTCGTCCATGGCCGCGCAAAACTGCGCTTTGATGGCGTCGACCCGCGCGTCGTCCACCGGGACCTGCCCCACCGCGTCGCTCCCTTCGGCGGCGGCCTCGGCCAACTGCTGCGCCGCCTTTTGCAGGCTCTCGTAAAAGTACTCGAGGCGGTCGAAGGCGATGTCGATGGAGCCGCGCACCACCTCGGCGCCCTGGGCGCCCTGCACCTCGCGGGTGCGGCTGAAGTCGATGGGGTTGGCGTAGTGCGTGGACAGGACGATGTAGCGCCACACCGCGGGCGGCGCCATCTTGAGGCCCTCGGCAATCGTAATGAAGTTGCCCAGGCTCTTGGACATCTTCACGCCGTCCACCGTGATGAAGCCGTTGTGCATCCACGTGTGGCAGTAGGGCATCTGCGCCGCTGCCTCGGACTGGGCGATCTCGTTTTCGTGGTGCGGAAAAATCAAGTCTTTGCCGCCGCCGTGGATGTCGAAGGGCTGGCCGAGCTCCTCGACGCTCATGGCCGAGCACTCGATGTGCCACCCCGGACGTCCGTCGCCCCAGGGCGAGGGCCACGAAGGCTCACCGGGCCGGGCTTGCTTCCACAGGACGAAGTCGGGGCCGCTGCGCTTCTTGTCGGAGGGGGCCACCCGCGCGCCCTCCAGCATCTGCGCAACATCGCGCCTCGACAGCCGACCATAGGACTGGGTTTTGGCGTGGTAGGTGGGCACGTCGAAATACACGTCGCCCGCGGATTCGTAGGCAAAGCCATTGGCCATAATTTTTTCGATCAGAGCGATGATCTGCGGGATGTATTGAGACACCCGGGGCTCGCTCATGGGCGCCACCAAGTCGAAGGGCTGGAAGTCCTCGTTGTGGAAGACATCGATGAAGTAGTCGGCCACCACCTCGGCCAGATGCCGGTCCTGCCCCGCGGCCCGCTCGCGGATGAGCGCGTCTTCGTCCAGGCGTTCGCGCCACATGGCGTCGTCGTAGTTGGCGTAGGCCTCGTCTTGTCGCCACGCGCCCTCGGGCCCCGCCGAAATCTCCGCGGCCCGCGCGATGATTTTGTCGTCGATGTCGGTGAAATTGCGCACGAAGCGCACGTCGTAATCGCGGTAGCGGAAGTAGCGCAAGATCGCGTCGAAGGAGAGAAAGCAGCGCAGGTGTCCGATGTGGCTGCGGCCGTAGACCGTCACACCGCAGAGATAGAAATTGACCTGCGGGGGCTGGATGGGGGCGAAGGTTTCTTTTTGCTGGGTCAGCACGTTGTAAATGCGCAAGCTCATGACAACTCCTTTGCGGGGCGAGAGGCGCGGTGTGTTGGGCGCGTTGGCCGCATCAAAAGGACAGCACCCGTGGGCCGTCTCCCACGCGCGACGCCCGGGACATGGCGTCCCGCAGCACGCCGGCGGCTGCTTGTACCGCATCTTCAATGGACGCGCCAAGGGCAATGTGCCCCGCGCAGAGCGACGCCAGCGCGCAGCCCGTTCCGCGCACTTCGGGAACGTCGAGGCGCGATGCGGTGAAGCGGCGCACCGTGCCATCGTCGAGGGCCAGCACGTCCACCAACTGCGGGCCGTCCAGGTGACCGCCCTTGAGGAGCACCGCCCGTGGGCCATAGGCGAGCAGGGCCTGGGCCGCGCGGTGCATTTGGTCTGGGGTGCGGCAGGGGAGGCCGGTGAGCAGCTCGGCTTCGTCGAGGTTGGGGGTCACCAGGGTGGCCAGGGGAAAGAGGGTTCGCTGCAACAGCGCCACCGCCGACGCGTCGAAGAGCGCACCCGCCGTCGTGCTGCGCACCACCGGGTCGACGACCAACGCAATGTGCCGGTGTTGCCGGGCGAAACGCACCACCGCCCGCACGTTGGCGGCGCTGCCCAAGGCACCGGTCTTCAAGGCCTTCACCGCGAGGCGCTCCGCCACCATCTGCAGGGCGCCGAAGACGAGACGCGCGCTCACGGGCCGGGCGTCGACGTAGCGGGTGCCGTCCTGCAGGGTGACCAGGGCGCACACCGGCGCCGGATGCAATCCCAAGGCGCGCACCGCTGCGCCGTCCACCGACAGCCCAGCGCCGCCCGAGGGATCGATGCCACCCGCCAACAACACGCTGCTGCGAAGAGAAGACAAGGGAAGTCCCGGCCGAATTAGTAGCCGCGCACCATCTCGAGGCGCTGGCCGTCCTCCATCTCGCTGATGGCGCCGGTCACGATGCAGGCCGAGGTGTGGGCGCGGGTTTCGATGACGCGCACTTCGCCGATGACCTCCCAGGGATAGGATTCGTGGGCGTCTTTTTGCCGGTTCATCTCGCGGTGCAGATCGCGCTTGCGCGTGGCGAAGAAGCGGTTGCCCTCCAGCACGCCGTCCTCGTGGCCCTTGTCGATGAAGACCACCTGGTGCTTCGAAAACATGATGCCCGGATCCAAGTGAGCGGTGATCCGCGCCTGCATCTCCTGCTGGTTGGCGCGCACCGGCACCAGCTCAAACGTGCGCTGCACCGGCCCGACGATGGCCCCGCGCTCAATGGCCCCAATGGACTCGCCGATGGTCACACGCGCCACGCCGGTGTCCTCGTCAAAGCGCGACACGCGCACCCAGCCGATGATCTCCACGAGGAAGGCGTCTCCCTCCTCGCTCGCGCCCTTGACCTTCTTAACAATTTTGTACACGGCAAACGCGTCCCCCGCGCGGATGTCGCGGTTCTTTTCAAACTCCACATAGGCCTCGTCGTGCTGGGCCAACAGCATGCGCTCTAGCCGCGAGCCGCTCAACACGCCGGACTTCTCCAACTCGGCGCTGTCGACGTAGGCGCGGTTGCGGTGCAAGAGACCTCCGGCCAAACTGCGGGCCGCGCTCTGGCGCACCATGGGGCTCTCTTCCGCTCCCGCAGGCGTCATCTCGGCGTCCAGATTGCCCAGCCCCGGCGGCGCGAGCTGCACCTCGTCGCCCGGATAAATCCAGTGGGGGTTGGAGATGTTGGGGTTGTACGACCACACGCGCGGCCACACATAGGGGTCGGCGTAATAGGTCTGGCAGATGTCCCACAGGGTGTCGCCGCTCTTGACGACATGGACATCGCGCGGGGTCGATGCGACCACGGTCTTCGACTGGGACTTGGGCTGCCCCGAGATGACCACCGCACGCCCCGAGCGCATGGCGTCGCCGAGATCGGACTGCGATGTCGTCTCGACGCGAACCGTCACCCCCGGCTTTAAGTCGCCCTGGTACAAGGTGTCGACATCCGCGTCCTGCGCCAGGAGAACCCCGGTGCCAAGCGTGGTCGCCAATGCGGCTACCACAAAAGTGTTGCTTCGTTTTGCTGTCTTCATGTCGACTACCTTTCCGCCGACGCGGCGATGGTGGTCGCCTGCGTGTTGTCCGATGCCAACGCCGCCATTCTGCGGCTCGCCTTACGCGCGGCCTCTGTGCCGGGATGCAACTCCACCACGGCAAAATAATACTCCCGGGCGCGCACTTGATCCTGCATCCGGTCGTAGACAAAACCCAACCGATAGAGGGCTGCCGCCGCCTGCTCCGACTTGGGGAAGCGCCGGACCAACCGCTCGAACTCGCCGATGGCCTTGAGCATCTTGCCCTGCCCCAGGTAGCACTCGCCGAGCCAGTACATGGCGCGGTCGGCATAGTCGTGCTGCGGGTTGTGTTTCAAAAAGGTCGCGAAGCCCGCCAGGGCGGTGTCGTAGTTGCCGTTGGAATACGCCCGGTACGCCATGTTGAACTGCGCCATCTCGTCGCTGACCAAGGGCTCGGTAGCCGCGGGAGCGGGGATGGCGGCGCTGGCGCCGGTCAAGCCCTGGGCGGTCACCACGCCCAAGTTGTCGCCACGACCGGTGGGGGGCACCGGTCCATTGACGGCGCTGGCAAAACGCGGGGCGCTGGGCGATGCGGGCGACGCGGACGATGTGGCTTCCACGCTGCCTCCCGACCAACCGCCGGCCAGGCGCAACACCGGACGCGGACCATCATCGCTGGGTTCTGCGGGCGCTGGCTCCGCAGTGGCGCCGTGCTCGCGCAGGCTGATCTCGCGGTATTCCGCGCTCTGTGACTGCGGATCGCGATCCAGGCGCACCACGTCGAGCTTGCGCGTGGCGTGGCGCTGCTGGTCATCGGACTCCGCCTTCTTTTCGTAGAGCAGCACCTTGTCGTCGAGCTGCTGGTTGCGCGCCGACAGATGACTGTTTTCGGCTTTCACGCGCTGGATTTCCGCCGACATGGCTGCGAGCTTTTCCTCGATGCTGTCCTGGCGTGCAGCGCAGCCAAGGGACAGGGCCAAGGGCGCTACCAGCGCGGCGATGAGGGGTGTTTTTGCAATTCTTTTGTTCATGTGGTCACCTGCAAAAGGGTCTACGAAGCCACTGTAGGCTGATGTAGTATAGAAGGTCAAAAAAACGCCTTCACTTTTTTTGCAGAACCGACAACACCGCATGGGATTCGCGATTGACGCGGGTGAATAAAACGCGTCATAAGCGCCCGTAACCGCGCGACCGTGAAGCCCTCGCCTCAAGACGCCGCCGCACACCAGGAGCCCATTAGATGAATTCGCAACGCAGAACCGACCTCCGCAACATCGCCATTATCGCCCACGTCGATCACGGCAAGACCACGCTCGTCGACGCCATGCTCAAGCAGGGCGGCATGTTGGGTGACCGCGACAAGCACGGGGATCGCGTCATGGACAGCAACGAGCTCGAGCGCGAGCGCGGCATCACCATCCTGGCCAAGAACACCGCCATCCGCTACGGCGACATCACCATCAACATCTTGGACACCCCGGGACACCACGACTTTGGCGGCGAGGTGGAGCGCATGCTCAAAATGGCCGACGGCGTGCTCCTACTGGTGGACGCCGCCGAGGGACCGCTGCCCCAAACGCGCTTCGTGTTGCAAAAGGCCCTAGACCACCGGTTGGCCATCATCACGGCCATCAACAAAATCGACCGCAAGGACGCCCGCCCCATGGAGGTGCTCGACGAGGTCTACGACCTCTTTATCGACATGGGCGCCACCGACGACATCATCGACTTTCCCGTGCTGTTCACCGAGGGACGAGAGGGGCGCGCCCACCAAAGCCTGGACGACGGCGCCACCGATCTGCGCCACCTGTTCGACGCCATTGTCGCTGCGGTGCCCGCTCCCCTGGACACGCGCCATCTTCCTTTGCGGCTGCAGGTCAACAACCTGGCCTGGGACGACTACGTGGGGCGCATCGCCGTGGGGCGCGTCATCGACGGCACCATCCGCCAGGGCCAAAGCATCGTCATCAAGGGCGACGACCACAGCGCGCGCAAGGGGCGCATCATGCGGCTGTACATCGCCAACGAGCTGGGGCGCGCCGAAATTGAATCCGCGGGCAGCGGCGACATTATCTCCGTGGCGGGCCTCGACCCCATCGCCATTGGCGACACGCTCTGCGCCGACGAGAGCATCGAAGCCCTGCCGCGCATCCAGGTGGACGAACCCACCCTGGCCATGCACTTCTGCGTCAACAACGGCCCCTTTGCCGGCGAGGACGGCAAGCTCGTCACCAGCCGCAATCTGCGCGAGCGCCTCTTTCGCGAATCCATGATGAACGTGGCCATCCGCGTAGAGGAGACCGACGCCACCGATGTCTTTCGCGTGGTGGGCCGCGGCGAACTGCAGTTGGGCATCCTGGTCGAAACCATGCGCCGCGAAGGGTATGAACTCATGCTCTCGCGCCCCGAGGTGGTCACGCGCCACATCGACGGCGCCCTGCACGAACCCCTGGAGTGCCTCACCATCGACTGCGAGGCCGAGCACATCGGCGCGGTCACCGAACTGCTGGCCCAGCGCAAGGCCCAGATGCGCGACATGACCCCGGGGGATCGCACGCGCCTCACCTACGCCATCCCCACGCGCGGCCTCATCGGCCTGTACTCGGAGTTCCTCACCGAGACCCGCGGCACCGGCATCCTCAACAGCGCCTTCGAGGGCTGGATTCCCTGGCAGGGCCCCATCACGCACCGGCGCACCGGCGTCATGGTCTCCGACCGCACGGGCTTCAGCAACGCCTACGCCCTGTTTCATTTGCAGCCGCGGGGCAGCCTCTTTGTCGACGCGGGGGTGCGCGTTTACGAGGGCATGATCGTCGGCGAGACCCCCACGAGCCAAGACCTCAACGTCAACTGCACCCGCGAAAAAAAGCTCACCAACCTGCGCGCCTCTGGCAAAGACGAAGCCCTCACCCTCACCCGCCCGCGCCAGTTCAGCCTCGAGCAGTGCATCGAATTCATCCGCGACGACGAGCTCGTAGAGGTCACGCCCCAGCACCTGCGCCTGCGCAAAAAAATCCTGGCCCAAAACCAGCGCCACCGCCTGCTCCACGGCAAGCACGCCAACACCTAACCAACCTCCGAAACAAATCGGAAGGGGGTTCTTCCCGCCTCGACTTTTGCCCGCCCTGCAGGTAAGAAGCTGCCTCATGTACTGGATAATTGTCATATTCTGTCTGGGCATCTTGGTGGCGCTCCACGAGCTGGGACACTACGCCATGGCCCGGGCCACTGGCATGAAGGTGCACCGGTTTTCCGTTGGCTTCGGCCCCGCCCTCTTCTCCTTCACATCGCCCAAGACCGGCACCGTCTTTCAACTCGGCATGCTCCCCCTAGGCGGCTTCGTCCAAATCCTCGGCATGAACCCCTTCGAAGAGGACGCCTTCACCGATCCGGCCTCCTACCAACGCAAACCGGTCTGGCAACGCGCCCTGGTCATCCTCGCTGGCCCCCTCTCCAACTACCTCATCACCCTGGCCGTTATCTTCGGCCTGCTCACGCTGGCGGGCATGCCCCACGAGGTCAACGAAGCCCGCGTCGGCACCGTCACCCCCGACAGCCCCGCCGCCCAAGCCGGCCTGCGCGCCAACGACCGCATCCTCGAAATCGACGGCACCCCGCACACCACCTGGGACGCCCTGGTCACCACCTTGCGCCAAAGCCCCGAGCAAACACTCCACCTCATGATCGAGCGCGACGGCCGCCGGTTCTTCGCCCCCATCACCCCCAAAAACGTCGACGGCATCGGCCTCATCGGCATCACCATGCCCACGACGAACGTTTCATTGCCCCCCGGAGAAGCCGCGGCCTTCGCCTGGCACAAAAGTCTCTCCCTCATTGAAAACACGCTCTCGTCACTGGCGGCGCTCATCAGCGGCAAGGACAAAACCGTGCAAGCCGTCGGACCGCCGGGCATCGTCAAAATGGGACACCAGCAGCTCGCCACGGGCGCAGCGGCCTTTCTCAGCTATCTCGCCTACATCAGCCTGATGTTGTTCCTGTTCAACCTCTTGCCCATCCCCGCCCTGGACGGCGGCCGCACGCTCTTTTTGCTCTTCGAGCTGATCACCCGCAAGCCCGTCAACCGCAAATTCGACGCGGCGCTCAACACCATCTTTTTCCTCTTGCTGATGGGCGCTGTGCTCATCGTGTCCATCCGAGAAATCTTCTTCGGGTAACGCGTTCTAGGAGGCACCATGTCTGAAAAATTTGTCTTTACCATGAACAACGTGCGCAAGGTCGTCCCGCCCGAAAAAACGATCATCAAGGGCATGACCCTGGCGTTCTTGCCCGGCGCCAAAATCGGCGTCATCGGCCTCAACGGATCGGGCAAGAGCTCCCTGCTCAAAATCATGGCCGGCGTCGACACCGAGTTTTTTGGCGAGACCTGGAAGCCCGAAGATCTGCGCATCGGTTACCTGCCCCAAGAACCCGTCCTCGACGAGACCCTCGATGTGCGCGGCAATGTCGAGCTCGCCCTCCAGGCCACCCGCGATTTGTTAACGCGTTACGAACAGCTCAACGAGCGCCTGTGCGAAGAACTCGACCCCGACGAAATGGAGCAAGTGCTCAATGAAGTGGCCGAGGTGCAAGAGGCCATCGAAAACAACAACGGCTGGGAGATCGACAGCACGTTGGACATGGCCATGGACGCGCTGCGCCTACCGCCGGGCGACATGGACGTCCGCGTGCTCTCGGGCGGTGAAAAACGCCGCGTGGCCCTCTGCCGCCTCCTGCTCGAAAAACCCGACATGCTCCTCCTCGACGAACCCACCAACCACCTGGACGCCGAGACCGTCGCCTGGCTCGAAAAGCACCTGCAGCAGTTTGAAGGCACCGTCGTCTCCATCACCCACGATCGCTACTTCCTCGACAACGTGGCCGGTTGGATCCTCGAGATGGACCGCGGCGACGGCATCCCGTGGAAGGGCAACTACACTTCGTGGCTCGAGCAAAAAGAACAGCGCCTCTCCCAAGAAGAAAAACAGCAGTCGGCCCGCCGCAAAACCCTGGCGCGCGAATTGGAATGGGTGCGCATGAACCCCAAAGCACGCCAGGCCAAGAGCAAGGCGCGCATCCACCGCTACGAGGAATTGCTCGCCCAGGACGCCAACGCCAAAGAGGCCGAGAAGCTCGCCGAGATCGTCATCCCAGCGGGGCCGCGGCTGGGCAGCGAGGTGGTGGTGGCCGAAAACGTCCGCAAGGCCTATGGCGACAAACTCCTCATCGACGACCTGAGCTTTCGCCTGCCGCCCGGCGGCATCGTCGGTATCATCGGCGCCAACGGTGCCGGAAAAACCACGCTCTTCCGCATGATCACCGACCAAGAGACCCCCGACGAAGGCGCCTTCCGCATCGGCGACACCGTGCAAATCGCCTACGTCGATCAAACCCGGGACGCCCTCGACCCCGGGCTCACCATCTGGGAAGAGATCTCCGGCGGCCAGCCCCACATCATGGTGGGCACCCGCGAGGTCAACTCTCGCGCCTATGTCTCCAAATTCAACTTCTCCGGCGCCGACCAACAAAAGCGCGTGGGCACGCTCTCTGGCGGGGAGCGAAACCGCGTTCACCTGGCCAAGCTGCTGCGCACGGGCGGCAACCTGCTGCTCCTCGACGAACCCACCAACGACCTCGACGTCGACACCCTGCGCGCCCTCGAAGAAGCCCTGCTCGACTTCGCTGGCTGCGCCGTCATCATCAGCCACGACCGCTGGTTTCTCGATCGCATCGCCACCCACATCCTCGCCTTCGAAGGCGACAGCCAGGTCGTGTGGTTTGAAGGCAACTACGCCGATTACGAAATCGATCGGCGCAGGCGCCTGGGCGCGGCCGCCGACCAACCCCACCGCATCAAGTACCGCCGCCTCTCCCGCTAACACACCATGCCCGACACCAACACGCCATCGCCCAGCGTCGCCGACCTGCAGGAACGCTACACCGCCTTAGAGCGCCGCATCCACGCCCTGTGGCCCGCCCATTTTCGCGACGCCTGCAGCCGCTGCACCCGCATCTGCTGCCGCCCCCACATGTTCGAGGATATCCTCAACAGCGACTGGCTCTGCGACATCGGCGAAAGCGCATACGGCCCCTGGTGGAAAACCCGCACCCAGGCGAACACGCTCTGCCCAGCGCTGGACGAAGACGGCTGCATCCTGGCGGTCGGCAAACATCCCTTCTGCCGCTACTTCTCTTGCGACATGCTCTTAGACGCCTCTCCCGACGGCCCCACGCTCATCGCGGACCTCTTCTTGTCGGGCATCCTCACACAAGTCTGCCGCATCAAAAAAGGCACCTCGCTCCTGCAAATTCCCCGGCAAGACTTCGCTCGCTACGCCCGCGACATCGACGCAGCCCTGGTGCGCGGCGAAACCGAAATCCGCCTCTGCGAAGCGTTTTCCCGCACCGCCGACCCCAACGACCGAGAGCGCCTGGCCCTGCGCATGGTGGCCTTTCGCCCGGCGGCGATCACCCCCAGCGCAACCGCTCAGCTCGCCAAGCGGGGATTTTTCTCAGCAGAAATCAACCGGTGAAAAGAAGGAGCGCGCGAAGCGTAGCCGCGCACCAATGCGATGCGCAGCCGTGTGGCGTGAGGCTCAGCGCCCCGTACAGTGGGCGGCGCAGAAGTCGACAGCGGGACCGTCGGGATCGGCGGGGTTGGGGACGCGCACCGAATATCCCGACAGATATGCAGCGCAGTTGTTGGGCGCATTGACGCCAGGAAAACAGGACTCTGCCACCACGGTCTTGGAGCACAGCGCAAAGCACGGGTTTTCAAAGCAGGGCGCCCAGCCGCCGACGGGACCGCAATAGGGTTGCACGTTGAACGTAAACTTTTGCGTCTCTTGGTCGATGTTGCCCTGGGTTTTGCCGAAGTAGCGCACCACGGACAAAATGCTCTCCGGGGGCGTGTTGTCCGGTGTGATCTGACTGAGCAACGCCGAATTGCCGTTGGCGATGGCATCGGCGATCTCGGGCAGCTTGAAGTCCACGCAGAAAGCCTCTCGCAGCGTCTCCACAACCCCCGAAGACATGAGCTGCGCCATCATCACATCCGAGGATTCCGGCGGGATGTAGTGGTGGTACGAGAACTCTTCTTTGGGCGCCACCGCCGAGCTGCCGATCTGCGAATACACCTCGAAGCGCTCGACAAAAATGCCGTTGGATTCCGCCACCAGGTTGGCGTAGTCCTCCTTGGCCATGAGCGCGTTGGTCACGTAAAAGACACCGTTAACCGCGCCGGCCTGGTTGAGGTCCACGTTGTAAAAGGGCGAGACCGGGTCCCCTACGGAGTACTCGCAGTCGGGGAACTCCGGCAACACCTTGACGTGTTCGATGTAAAAGGACTCCCGGTTGTCCACGCAGGCATGGACCAACAGCGCCAGGGACAAAACAAGGAATATGCGACTTGTCATGACACACCTCCCATCGGCGGATTTCGTGTCGTTTGGTTTGCGATTGTAGCATTTTTTCAACATGTCATCACCTTCCCCGGCTACTGCCCGATGCTCTCGGCGCGGTTGACAATTGTCGGCGTGATGAAGATCAACATCTCTGTGCGCCGGTCGGAATCACTGCGCGATTTGAACAGCCATCCCAGCACCGGGATGTCGCCAAAGAAGGGGACCTTCTTGAAGCTCTGTCCGTGGTTGCGCGTAAAGATACCGCCGATCACCGCCGTGTGGCCGTCGCTGACGAGCAGCTCGGTGGATACTTCGCGTTTGAGAATCGTGGGGTCACCGCGGGCGCCCTTGTTGTTGAAGTCGGGTTCGTCGCGCGTCATGTTGATCTGCATCAGCACCGCGCCATCGGCGGTCACGTGCGGCGTTACGGTGAGGTTGAGCTTGGCTTCTTTAAACGCAGTTTGCACGCCCGATGCCGATACGCGGCTGTAGGGGATCATCGTGCCCTGCTCGATGTAGGCCTTGCGGTTGTCCAGGGTCAACACCTTGGGCGAACTCAAGATGCGCAGCGTGCCCTCCTCTTCCATGGCCGACAGGCGCAAGCTGAGGTTGGCGTTGTTGGCGATGGAGCCCAGCGCAATGCCGAGCGCACCACCCGAGCCCGTTCCCGCCGGTGCGGGCAGGTTCACCGCGTAGTTGGGGTTGGGTTGCGCCCCGGACACCGGGCTGAGACCCGCCGTGGGAGCCTGGTCGTCCGTGGCCCCGCCCGCTACGCCGATGGAGCTCGGAAACGCCAATCCCGTGGGGTTGCCCGTGGCCGCGCTGGCCGAAAAGTCGCCGCCCCACTGAATGCCGATTTCACGCGCATACGAGCTCGTGGCTTCCACAATGCGGCCTTCGATGAGCACCTGCGGTGTCTGGGTGTCCAGGTTGCGAATCAGCGCTTCGATCTGATCCAGCGAGTTGGCGGTGTCGCGTGCGATAATCACGTTGGTCCGCGCGTCCACCGACAGCTTGCCGCGTTCGGTCAGCATGTCTTGGGCCCGCGGCATGAGCTCCGCCGCCGTGGCATAGGAGATGGGGATTAAGCGCGTCTCGAGGGGCTCCAGGGCGCGGCTCATGGCGATGCGCTCCATCTCGCGCTCGAACTCCTGTTCCAGAGAAGAGAGCGGCGCCACGCGGATCAGGTTGCCATCCCGCACCTTGCCGAGTCCCTTGGTGTGCAAAATCACATCCAGGGCTTGGTCCCAAGGCACATTGCGCATGCGGATGGTCACAGAGCCCTTCACGTCATCTGCCGTGATGATGTTGACCTGTCCCACATCCGACAGCAGGCGGAGGATGTTGTGAATGTCGGCATCTTTAAAGTCTAAGTCGATGCGGCGTCCCGTGTAATTGGCGCCCTTCTTGCCAAAAGTGTTCAGCTTCACGCTGTAGGCCGCGGTGCGCTCCTGGGGATACTCGTAATCCCCGGCCGCCTCGCGGTGCACCACGCGCGTCGTATTTCCCTTGGGACCGGCCTTGTCTAATCCCGGTGCGGCCGCCGGCTTGTGCAGCGCAAACGTCCACTCGATGTTGCCGTCTTTTTCGCGGACATCCGTGCGGGTCCGGCCGTTCAACGACACCTCCACGCGGACGCTGTCCTTCTGGCGAAAAGAGCTGATTTGCTCAATGGCACCGCCGAAGTCGCGCACATCCAGCGTTCGCTCCAATGCCGGGTCAAGCGCCGCCGTGGGGAATTCCAACACCAGCACGCGGTCTTCATTGCCCGACTTGGTGTAGCGCACCGGACCATCCGTCTGGATGAGAATTTTTTGCCCCGTCGAGGAGTTGACAAAGCGAATGTCCGAAATCCGGCTGGCGGGCTTCTGCGCCGCCGCTGCCTTGGGCGTCGACTTGCCTTTGGCTGCGACTGGCTTCGCGTCTGCGCCGCCCTTCATCTCCGCCAAGCGCTGCAAGCGAAGCTCTTCCTGAGTGGGCTTCCGATTCGCACTCGCTGCTGGCGCGCTCGTCTCCTTCGCCTTGCCCTGCTGCTCCAGCTCGCGGATACGCTCCTGCTGCTGGGCAATGGTGTTGTTGGCGAGGCGCAGATTCTTCTCCACTTCATCGATCCGCTGACGCGCCGCTTCTTCGGCGGACTTCGCCTGCTTCAGCCCCGCGTCGGCATTGGCAGCCGCTTTCTCTGCTGCCGCCTTCGACTGCTCAGCTTTCTGCAAGTTTTTGCGCGCCTCGGCCACGGCTTGTTCCGCTGTCTGGCGCTCTTTTTGCAATTTCGCATCGGCATCCACACGCAAATGACTCAGTTTCCCCTCTGCCACCTTGCGCGCCGCGTCGGCCTGTTTTGCCTGGGCTTCGGCCTGCGTCACCGCCTCCCCCATCTGCGCGATCTGCTGCTGATAACGCGCCCGCTCTCGGGCCGCCTGCTTGTCGAGTTCCGCATAGCGCTTATCCGCGTTGTTCATTTTGCGTTCCGAAGCGCGCAAATCATTCAACGCCTGGGTCAATTGCCCATCCAGCGCCGTCTGCTTTTGTCGAGACGCAGCCAGCTCTTCACGCGCCGCTGCCGCCTCGCGCTTGCGTTCCTCCAATTCGGCACGCAGCTTCGCTTGCTCCCCCTTGCTGGCCTCTGCATATGCGCGCTGCGCTTCCCGCTGTGCTTGGTTGGCTGCTTGCGCCTTGTCCCGTGCCCGACTCGTGGCCAATGTCGCCTCGGTCATTTGGGCTTTCATATCGTCGGCGTTTTTCACGGCCTGAGCCTGGGCCTGTTTCGCCGTCTCCGCCTCGCGTTGCGCCTTGTCCAGATCGCCTTGCAAGGCACCCAATCGCTGCTCCAATCCTTCGCGACGCGCCCGTTCTTGCGCGGCTTCGGCGTTGGCGCGCTCGATTTGCACCGACAGCGAGCGGATCTTCTCCGCCACTTTCTTGTCGGCCTGCGACGCCCCCTTCAACAGCGCTTCGCGGCTCTGCTCTTCTTTGCGCAGCGCCTCTTTCAACGCCTGATTGGCGGCCTCTCTCTCCGCGCTCGTGCGTTGGATTTCGCTCTCCAACTGCGCGCTCTGCGCCTTGATCTTGTTGAGCTCCGCGCTGGCTTGTCGCCACAAGTTGCGTGCCTCTTCGGCCTCGGCTTTCACCATGGCCACTTCGCGACCCGCATCCTGTTTGGCACGTGCAATTTCATCGCTGGCGTTTTTCTCGATCTCAGCGATGCGCGCGGCACTGGACAAGGAGATCTCCTGTTCCGAGTCCTGTTTGGCGGATGGTTTGGCGGCGCTGGGCTCACCGTTGAGCACCACCACCAAATTGTTGCCATCCACCTTCACTCGGTACGCGGCTTCGTCTTTAAAGCCGATCATCACGCGACTGACGCGCACCTTGCCCGAGGTGAACTCGGAAACAGCAACACCGTCGATAAGCGCGGTCTTGCGATCCGACACCGCCGGCACGCCGTTGATGTTGCTATTGGCCAAATCAATGACCAATCGGCGCGGAGACGCGAGCTTGAAGGCGGTGTACATCGGGCGTTCCGAACCGACGATGGTCACGACCGTCTGGGCGCCTTTCTGACTCACCTGAATATCGCGAATCCGGTTGCTGGCCTCCGTCGGCGTCGATGCCATAACGTAGCTGGCACAGACAGCTACGCCGAGCATTGCCATCAATGCCCGTGCCCATTTGTTTGCTGTTTTCGGGGACCTCATCATTGCCCTCTCCTTGCTAACACCGCTGGTCAATGTGTTCACATGAACACACGCATGGCTCAGTGTGCACCTTTATCCTACACAAGCACACCTTGCGTCACAAATTTTTGGCCTACTTTTTTTGAAAATTTATTTGCTGGGGTAAAGCGGGATGAAACGGGTCACATCGTTTTCGGCTGGCGTTAGGGGATCATCGCGCACCAAGTAGATGCCGCGCTCCTCTTCTTTGCCGGCGGCGGTGATGCGGTGCACCTTCCAATTCAACTGAATTTTCTCGGCGCCGCTACCCGAATCGACAAAGTCTGCCTTGCCCACATAATCCCCACGGCGCAGCACGACACCGACATTTCCCGGGGTGAGCACCATGGCGCGCGGATCGCCAATGTTGGTGATAATGGCCACGAGCTTCAATTGGGAAACGTCGTATTCCTCCAACTTCACCTCGCGCTGCACGCCTTTCACTGTGTCGGCGCCACGCACCAAGACCTCGACAAACGGGCGAAAGGGATCGCGGGTGTCCAGGTTCTCGATGAAATTGGATTCTGAGATCGGCGGTATCAACGCTTCACTGGCCAGTTTGTCGGCATCAGTCTGGGCCACCAAGCCCGCTCCGCCTTTTTGCTCGATTTTTTCACGTGCTTCCGGAGAAGGTCTGCCCAAAGCGGTGCCCTTTGGCTGCCGAAAGCGGCCTTCTTTCTTTTCCTCTTCGCAGCCCATGGCCAGAAACAGAAAAACCGCAGACAGCAACAGAACAATGATTTTTTTGATTGCGCGATGCATTGTTTCTTCTGCTTTCATCCTCTTGGTTATTTCTTCGTGCTTGTTTTCTTGGCACCGGGATCTTTGGAGAGCGCACGGAACGTCGTGGCCATGAATTTGGCCGACAGCATGGTGCCCGACTCCGAGAGCACCGGATTCTCCAAAATAATGTTCTCAACGTTGATCACGCGGTCCAATTTACCAATCTGGTAGAAAAACTTGGCGATTTGGTGGTAGCTGCCCGACAACTCCAGCATGACGGGGATGCGGGCGTAATAGGCCTCCGGTGATTCGGCCAGCGGCTTGACCGACTTCAATTCGATGCCCGCCAGATCGGCCACCACGTTTAAACTGTTGAGGAATGACGCCATCTCGGATTCCGAGGGCAAAATCATCCGCTGCTTCACCGACGCGATCTCCAAATCATCCCGGCGTTTGCGATCCTCGTTGTAGGTCTTCTCGCGGATTTTGACGTCTTCCAGCTTGGTCTTCAGGGTTTTGTTTTCGCGCTCCAGCTTGGCGAGTTGATCGCGCGCGGGCGAAATTTTCAGAAACCAGAACAGCGCCGCAACCACCAGGACCAACACCACGAGGATGGCCACCTTTTTCGACACCGCCATTTTTGCAAAATTGTCCAACATACCCGGGACTCCTGCTATTTGTATTTCACGCTGCCAATCAGGGAAAAAGAAACCACCTTGTCCATGTTTTTGAGCTCCAGCCCCGAGGTCTTTACCTTGGGCACCGCCAAAGACGTGGACACCAACTCACTCGACACAAAGAAGTCTGAGAGGTTCAGCCGCCGCAAAAACTCCGCGACATCTTCGTGCGAGACGCCTTGTCCGGTGATGGTCACGTTGCGATCTTTTTCGCGAAATGTGTTGATCCAGACCCGTCGAAAATCCCAGTCCTCGTCGTATCCGCGGATGGGGTTTTCTTTAATGAGGGCTTGGTAGCGATCGTTGTGAATGGTCGGTTTTCCCGAACGCGACAAAATGCGGGAGATCTCGAGCATCACGTTGACCGGACCAGTTCTCGCCGCAACGAGGGCGTCGATGGCCTCTTGCCGCTTTATGTATTCGTCGATTTCTTTCAGGATCTCTTTGTGCTCCGCCATGCTGCTCTCGATGCGCTTAATTTGTGCATCCAGGGAGCCGTTCTCATTTTTTTGCGCCTTAATGTCGTCGCTGATGCCCATGAACATGATGAAGAGGATGAGCACCTCCACTGCGACGACGAGAAAGCCGATGATCAGTTGGTTGCGCAGGGCTTCTTTTTTGCGCTCTTGCTTAATGGGGAGAAGGTTGATTCTGATCATTTCAGATGCGCTCCTTCTGCTTTCTCAATGCCAGCCCCAGACAAACCGAGGCCTGCGGAGCTTGCCTGCGCAACACCGTCGGGCTGAATTGCTTTTCGTCGAACAAGACACGGCGAAAGGGATCGAGCATCTCCACGGGCACCCGAGAGCGCCGCTCAATGGAGGCGCGCACCTGGGGTAGATTGGAGGTTCCGCCCGTGATGAAAATTTTGGCGATTTCTCCGTAGGTGCTGGTGGCCATGTAAAAATCGAGCGAACGTTGAATTTCGCCCGCCAAGGTGTCCACCACGGACGAGATGATTTCGTCCACCTCCCGCGGCACCACTTCCTGGGAGTCCTCAAGGCCGCCCGCTTTGTAGGCTTCGGCTTCCTCGTGGCTCACCTGCAGTTGCTTTTGAATTTCCTCGGTGATCAAGGCGCCGCCATTGGAGATGTCGCGGGTAAACTGTGAGACCCCTGCGTGCACGATGTTCACCGTGGTCACTTCGGCGCCGATGTTGAGCAGCGCCAGGGTCTCGTTGGCGGCAAAGCCATAGTTTAGCTCGTATACGTTTTGCACGACGAAGGCGTCGATATCCACCACCATGGGGGAGAGCTTCGCGCCCTTCACCACCTCGACCAAATCTTGGATTTCATCTTTTTTGGCCGCCACCAACAACACGTCCATCTGTCCGGCCTCTTCGTTGGAGCCCAAGATGTTGTAGTCGATTTCCACTTCGGAGATGTCGAAGGGGATGTGCTGCTCGGCCTCCCACTGAATTTGCTCTTCCAGCTCCTCGCGCTTCATCAACGGCAAGTTCAGCTTTTTGATGATCACCGAGTTGCCCGAAATCGAGAGGGCCACTTCTTTTTGTGAAATGCGCAAGTCCTTGAACAACTTACGCAATCCATCCACCACGGCGCTGTGGTTCATGACGTGCCCATCGACAATCGACTGCGGCGGCAGGGGCTCGATACCGTACTTTTGCAAGTGGTACCCCCGCCCCGACTTCCGCAGTTGGAGCGCCTTGATTGAAGATGTTCCGATATCCACACCGATGAGTTGTTTGCCTTCGAATATCATTCAGTCATCCTCAAAAACTTTACGCCGATCGGCCACTTTTAGGCCGAGGGCTTTGAGTATCTTTCGCTTGGTGTCCATGCGGCATCCAAAACCATTTTCGATGCGCGTCACTGTCAACACGGACAACCCCGCCTTTCGGGCGAGTTCCGCCTTGCTCATCATTTGTTCCAATCGAATTTCGCGCAGGCGGTTGCGAACGGGCCGTGCGGGCTTCTTCGCAGCAGCGGTGCGCTGCGGATTGGCTTGTGGTGCTACCGTCGGCGCATCCGTCTTGGCCGCGTGCGCATCGTCGAGCAGCGGTCGCGCGCTGGGTGCATCCGCAGAGGTGTGCGCAACCCCCGTCGGGCCAGCTCCCGCGTCACGCGGTGTTGCAGTCTTGTTTTCAGGCTTATCCGGCATGCCTGTCATCTCCCAATAAATCGCTTCACTCATTTCACTGTTTTCAAATTGTATGTAATTCACCATTAAGTTAGTTAAAATTTAGCCCTCATTGAGCGGTAGTTTAACGCCATCATTCTCACTCTTGGTGAAGCATAGGTCAAATTTTTTACCCCGAATTCCGAACCACCCTCCCACACCACCCTCCCACACCAACGTCACTGAATCGCCTCAGGCAAAGGTGTCAACCTTGACACCGCCCAAAAGTTAGCCCTCACAGCAAAATCGCATAAACATCGAATTTTTATCTGCATTTTCCCCAAAGAGGCATCGCGCCAGGCGTGTCAGTTTTGACACTGAACTTTTGCCTACAAATCTTTAACAGACTGAATTTATTGACGTTTTTATTTGGCCCCTAACTTGCAGCCATGTTTCGTAACCCTTTTGCAGAAATGAATTATATGGAAACCAACAACCAAATGCACCCCAGCGCCAACCGCTCTACCGCCGACCATCACAGCTTTCAGGCCGTGGTCGTCCAACACATTCCCCTGGTACAAAAAATGGCCCGCCGTGTGGCCGCAAACGCTTCGGCCCACATCGCTTACGACGATTTGTTCAGCGCCGGCACCCTGGGGCTCATCAACTCCGTGATCCACAATCGCGGCGGCGAACCCCGCTCTTTCATTAGCTACATCAAAATACGCGTCCTCGGCGCCATGTACGACGAGCTGCGGGCCAGCCGCTGGCGCCCCCGGCAATCCCCAAACGCCAAACGCGCCGCCAGCCGCTCGCATGCCAGCCAGCCCGACACGATCGTATTGCTCGAAGATCTCGGCGGCGCCCCAACCTGGCAACCCCACCATCCGAACCCCACCCCCGATCCCCACGAGGTCCTGTCGCGCAAGCAAACGCGGCGCACGCTCTACAAGGCGCTGTCCACGCTTCCCGCGCGCGATCAGTTGATTTTACAGCTACATTATTTCAAGGGGATGAAGATGCGCGAAATCGGTGGTTTCCTCGGCATCTCCGAAGGTCGCGTGTCGCAAATCCATCACCGCGCCCTGGCGCGCGTCCGCCCATACTTGCAAAACACCGCGCCGCCGCCCCACCCCCAGGCACATAGCGCCTCCACAGCGGTGTCGAATTAGGGTTATTGCAAATATCCCAGCTCGCGCAGTTGCTGCTTGAGGTCGTCGGGGATGTCTTCGTTTTTCGATTCGACCGCCTTGGGCTTGGCGACAATGTCACCTGCCACCGCATTGCTAAACCAGTTGGTTTTGTCCGGGGCTCCGATAAATTGCCCCAGGGCGATGCGCATGCCTCGCAGCGCGATGGGATACTTTTCGTCGACGTCTACCTTTTCGCCGGGATCCTGCTGCAAATTGTGCACAAACGTGTTGACCGGCCCCTTCATCCAGAGTTTCCAGTCGCCGCGCCGAACGCTCCACTGCAAATTGCGCGAGTCCATCTCGGAGTAAAACGACGAAAACGCCGCGTCAAACGGATGGGGCGCCGCTCCGCGCGCCAAGGGCAACAGGTCTTTCCCCTCCACCTCTCGCGGCACGTCCTTGCCCACGGCTTTCAGCGTTGTGGGCAAAATGTCCACCAGTGTGGTGGGCGCCTGTAGACGCTTCCCCGCAGGTACGAGCCCCGGTGCGCGGATGATCATCGGAACGTGTAACAATTCTTGGTAGACGGAATGCCCGTGTCCCACGGAGTTGTGCTCAAAGAACTCCTCACCGTGGTCTGCGGTCACCACGAAAATTGTGTTGTCGTACACGCCCGCCTTTTTCAACTCCTCGATAAACTTGCCGAATTGCCGATCGTGGTACGTCACCTCGCCGTCGTAGAGGGCCTCCAGGCGCCGGCGATCGCGTTTTTCGAGCACGACTTTTTTGCGTTTGAACTGCTCGAGCAATTCGCCCGTGGAGCGCGGCCGCACCGGACCGTCGTAAGGCTGGGCATCGTAGAGTTTCAGATCCTCTTCGGGGGGGTCGTAGGGCACGTGGGGATCGATGGTTTGAATGTAGGTGAAAAAGGGTTTGTCACCTTGGTCCTTGATAAAATCCATCGTGGCCTTGAAGACATTTACGGCGTCGGAGTTTTTGTTTTCGCGAATGAAATTGATGTATTGGTTCCAGCCCCGCTTAAACCCAAACTCATCGGCGAGGTAACCGTTGGCGACAAAGGCCCCGGTGGCAAATCCCTGACTGCGGTAAATCTCCGAAATCAATTTGACGTTTTTGGACAACACCGACGCGTGGCCGCGCGCCTTATGGCTGTCCGGGTGCAGGCCGGTGAACACCGACGCACACGAGGGCTTGGTCCAGTTGGAGTTGGCCTGGCAATGCGCAAACACCGCAGACTCTGAAACAAACTTTTCCATCTCCGGCGTCTTGATGCGGCGGTTGCCATAGGAAGAGAGCTTGTCGGCGCGCTGCGTATCGATGAGCAGGACGATGACGTTTTTCTTTTTTGTGTCGGTTCCTTCCAGCTTCACCGGCGTCGTGCGCAACGCGGGATCGCCCAAGGCAATGCGCGCACCCTCTGGCCCCTTGGCCGAGACATCGATGCGGACGAGCTGCCCGGCGTAGGCCGAAATATCCGCCATCTGATCGTGCCATTTGTCGTCGTCGATTTGGTGTGACAGCACGGTCTTGGGCGCTGAGCCATCCGCCGGCGCCACCTGCGCCTCCAGGGTGCACGGCACTGTCTTGCCCATCGAGGTCACCATCGACGCCGCTGAAAAGCACAAGTGCCCCGTCGCAGGGACATCCAGGTACCAGGACAGCGTCATCGGCGCCGAAACAATCAGCGATGTGCGCTCCTTTTTGTCTGCCGTATAGCTTTGCAGCATATTTTCGGGCATCGGCGGCACGAACTCTTTGGGGGCCGGCGTATCCTCGGGAAGAATGCGCAGATAATCGACGGCGAAGGCCGTGGGGATGCCGTTATCGGAGGTCGAGGAGGTCGCAAACATCAGTTTTAAGTAGTTTTCGCCCGCCTTGACCTGTTCGGCGGTGGCGCTGACCGCGTAATTTTCGAAGCCCGAACCCGTCATGCTCACGGCTTTTAACGGATGGTCGTTGAGATAGACCGAAAAGCTCTTCACCCCGGCTGCTTTCACGCGGAAGACAAACGTTAACGGCTGGGCGGTGTCTGCGGTGAAGTACATGCGAATGGGAGATGTCGAGGCCCAGGTAAACGAAACGCCGTTGACCGTGGTGTCGTTGCCCCACCCCGTCATCCAATCGCCCATCGTGTACTTGAAGCGAGACGCGGTGCCGAATTTCACGAATTCGCCATAATGCGCCACATCCGCCAGGTGCAATGATTCGATGAAGTCAAAGGATTTTATTTTGTCTTTCCACGGGGTCCCCTGGGCCGCCGCATCCACCACTGCCGCCCCCCCAGCACCGGACGAAGCGGCCTTGTCGCCACCGCACCCCAAGGGCAACGCCGCACCGATGGCCGCTGCGGAGCTCACCACCATAAAGTCTCTCCTCGTCCAATTTTTGTCTTTGCGATCTCTCATCGTCTGATTCCTCCCATGCCCCAAATCATTTCGGCGGACGCCTGCGCACCCGCGAATTATCCTTTATATATACGCTGTTTCGGGCACTGCCCTTTTGCGCAGTGTCCCATGTGACATACCAGAAAAAGCCCGATGTCCCAAAAAAACGCATCCTCACTCAGCCGGGTGCCTCTTCGCCTTGCGGCAGCGCATCGTTGGCTGCTGCCCTGCGGCGCGCATACACCCGCAAAATTTCCACCGCCGCCGGGGTCATCCCGGGAATGCGGCTGGCCTGCCCCAGCGTGGCGGGAGAGGCGTGTTGCAGCTTTTCTTGTAACTCTTCGCGCAAGCCGGGAATTCCACTGTAATCCATTTGCGGGGGCAGCCACTCTTTGTCCGCGGCTTGCAAGCGCTGGGCTTGGTTTTGTTGACGCGCCAGGTATCCCGCGTACTTGATGTCGATTTCGAGGCGCCGCTGCAGCTCAGGCGACAGCGCGCCCAGCTCCGGGGCCAGCGACAACGCTTGCGCCATGGTCACCCCCTCCCGGTGCAGGTACTCGCCCAAGCGCTGGGGCTTCACCAACGCGGGTAGCCCCAAGTCGCGCAGCCGGTCATTGGTGCGCTGGGCCGGCGTTAGGGACACCGTTTGCAGCACATCGCGGGCCGCCCGCAACGCGGTGAGTCGCTCTTGCGTGGCCCGAATTTGTGCATCGCCGAGCAGACCGACACGCACCGCCACATCGAACAGCCGTTCGTCCGCGTTGTCCTCGCGCAGCAGCAGGCGAAACTCCGCCCGAGACGTAAACATGCGGTAGGGCTCGTCGACGCCGCGGCCGGTCAGGTCGTCGATCATCACCCCCAAGTACGCTTGATCGCGCCCAAAGAGCATCGGCTCACCGCCGAGGACGAACAGCGCCGCGTTGGCACCAGCGGTCAGGCCCAAGGCCGCTGCCTCCTCATAGCCCGAGGTGCCGAGAATTTGCCCGGCAAAATACAGACCGTCGAAGCCGTCCACCGTCAAGTGCGGCGTCAAGGCCTGCGGTTGCACCGCGTCGTACTCAACGGCATAGCCATAGCGCAGAATGCGCGCCCGCTCGAGACCGGGAATGGCGTGCACCATTTCCTCTTGCACGTCTTCGGGGAAGCTCGTGGAAATGCCCGCCGGATAAATCACCTTCCCGTGCTGATCCTCGGGCTCCAAAAACACCTGGTGGCGCTCCTTCTCGGGGAAACGGGCGATCTTGGTTTCCACCGAGGGGCAATACCGCGCGCCGATCCCCGAGATGCCTCCGCCATACAGCGCCGAGCGCGTGAGATTGCGCGCGATGATTTCGTGGCTCTTCGCCGAGGTCCAGGTGAGGTGGCACGGCCGTTGGGGCAAGCTGTAGTCGCGCGTCGTGGGATCGAAGAAGGGCGGCGGCACATCGCCGTGCTGTTCTTCCAACTGCGCATAATCGATGGAATCCCCCGCCAAACGAGGGCAGGTCCCGGTTTTGAGACGCATCATGGGCAGGCCAATGGCGCGAATCGAATCGGCCAACGCCAGGGTGGGTGCAACCCCTTGCCGGCCTCCGGGGATCTCCGCTTGCCCGACAAAGAGCATGCCCCGCAAATAGGTACCTGCGGCCACCACCACCGCGCGGGCCGAAAGGGTTCCGCCGCGGGCCAGGCGCACACCGGTCACGTGACGACGCGCGCCCTGGGTTTGCCACAGCAGCGCCTCCACGGTGTCCTCGATGACTGCGCCCCCCTCAATCGCGCGGAGGGCTTCGGCCATGCGGACAACGTAGACATGGGCATCGGTTTGCACGCGCGTGGACTGCACCGCTGGGCCTTTGCGGCGATTCAGCGTGCGAAACTGCAAACCCGACAAATCGGTCAGGCGCCCCATCAAACCGCCCAACGCGGTAATCTCGCGCACCAGGTGGCCCTTGCCCGGTCCGCCGATGGCGGGATTGCACGGTTGAAATCCCACCGTCCGCCAGTCGGGCACCACCAGCGCAGCGCGCACCCCCAGCCGACACGCCGCCGCATAGGCCTCGCACCCAGCGTGACCGCCCCCCACGACGATGACGTCGAAATCGCGCGTCGTATCTCTTTGTTGTTTCATCGCTTCAAAATGCCTCGGCACACCGCAAAACCAACCCAGATTCAGCTTGCATTGCGCACAGCCACACACACTGCGCATACATACAGCATGTGTTGCTTTACATTATCGCGAAATATAGTGTAATCATTAAAACCACGAGGGAAAAACATTATGAGACGATGGAAATCAGAAGTACTAGAGCAGTTGTTGGACATTCAAGATGTGGACATGCAAATCAGGGCCATATCCCACACCATTGATGAACTCTACCACCGCTGCATGCGCGAGGATTTGCAGCTCAACAACATGAAGGCCGAGCTCGAGCAAGTCGAGGAAAACCTCAACGCCACCAAGGTGCAGCGCGAGATGTACCAGAGCACGCTCGAGGACATCCGCAACGCCATCAAGGGGCTCATGGCCAATCGCTCGGGCATCTTCAGGCCGCGCACGCGAAGCTCCACCGAGGCGCTCAAAATTGAAGAGGACAAACTCGCCGTGCTGTTGGTGGAGACCGACAGCCAAATTCAGCGCCTCTCCGAAGATGCGGCGGCCATCCGCGACCAAATCCAAGAGCGCTCGGCCGAGGTCGCCCTGTCCCAACAAGCACCCGAAGCCGAAATCCGCCAACGCCGCGACGAAAAACTAAAGCTCGAAGCCGAACGCGCAAAGCGGATCCGCGGCCTCCCCGAACCCCTGCTCCGAAAATACGATCGCCTCAAGGCGTCGCGTTCGGGCATGGCCCTCACCGTGCTAAGCGATGGCATCTGCAAGGTGTGCCGCATGCAAATGCCCACCGGCGTTTACTCTCGATTGGTAAAGGGCGAGTACATTCACGACTGTCCCGCGTGTGGCCGCATGGTGGCGCGCATTCAATTCAGCATCGACTTCAAGCAGATGGCCGAAGAAGCCAAGGCCGCCGAGGCCGCCAAAGAGGAAGAGCGCAAGAAGCAAGAAGCCGCCAAGGAGCGCCGCATCAAAGCGGCCGAACGAACCGAGCGCCTCAAAGAACAACACGAGAGAAAGCTGTTGCAAGCAGCGATGCGCGAGGCCGCACAACAACAGGAGCGCGCCAACGTCACCGCGGGTACCGCAACAAAAACGACCAAGACCGCAGCCGCCAAAGCAACGCCCGCCAAAAAGGCAACCGCCAAGGCCGAAGCTGCGGCAAAGACCACCGCTGCGAAAAAGGCAACCGCTAAAAAGGCGCCCGCCAAAGCAACACCGGCCAAAAAGACAGCCGCCAAGGCAACGCCCGCCAAAAAGGCAACCGCCAAGGCAACGCCCGCCAAAAAGGCAACCGCCAAGGCAACACCGGCCAAAAAGGCAGCCGCCAAGGCAACGCCCGTGAAAAAAACAACCACCAAGGCAACGCCGGCCAAAAAAGCAACCGCCAAAGCGACTCCGGTGAAAAAAGCAACCGCCAAAAAAACCACAGCCAAAAAGGCACCGGCTAAAGCAACACCGGCGAAGAAAACAGCCGTCAAAAAAGCGCCCGCTAAAAAGGCACCTGCCAAAGCGACTCCGGTGAAAAAAGCAACGCCGGCGAAGAAAACAGCCGTCAA
>Ga0265293_10003576_pt1 | contig 28705 bp, 26 predicted proteins | sample Munlanlewell138R_FD_192505 | JGI IMG/M metagenome (GOLD analysis project Ga0265293, IMG submission 192505) | Leachate microbial communities from a municipal landfill in Southern Ontario, Canada - Leachate well 138R | ecosystem: Engineered > Solid waste > Landfill > Unclassified | place: Canada... | reverse complement strand
AGAACTGGTCCAGGATCAGGACCGAGCACGGCTTGACCGGCTCCATGCTCAATGAACTCTTTGGTCCAGTCAAACCGGAGGGGGAACTGACGGAGCTTGAGACCGGCCGCTATCTCTATGTCAACACGGATGCTGCCAACCTGCGCGAGGAACCGTCGACAGATGCCGAGATTCTGGGCGTGGTCTTCATGGATGAGCGCGTTATGCAGATATCGGACAACGGGAGCTGGTCCAAGGTACGGACCGAGGGCGGAGTCATCGCCTATCTCTTCAACCATCTCCTGCGGGAGACACCGCCGGCTAATCCCTTTGTCAAGACCAACCGGACGCTCTATATTGGTGTCGATACAGCCAATATCAGGAGGTCTCCGACGACCGACTCCGATATTTTGGCCCGTGCCAAGCGCGACCAGGCCCTTTTGGAAATCGAGGCCAACGACAGCTGGTCCAAGGTCAAGCTCAGTGACGGGACCGTCGGTTATGTGCGCAGCGATCTTCTGACCAACGTCAAGCCCGCGCCGGCCGGCTTCACCCAGGCGTCCGGCAATGTCTACGTCATCACCAACGCGGCCAATATCCGCTCCGAACCCAACACCAACTGCTCCATCCTGGTGGTGGTCCGCTACGGCGACCGCCTGACCGTCAAGGCCAAAGGTCCCGGCTGGACTATGATTGAGACGTCCGGCGGCAAAACCGGCTACATTTCCAGTGACCTGATTTCCGCGACCAAGCCGTCCGGCCAGTCTTCGGGCAGCGGTTCCGGCGGGACGGGATCCGGATCAGGCTCAGGCGGGAGCAACTCCGAACTCAGACAGCGGGTGGTCGATATTGCCCGCTCGGCACTGGGCGTCCCTTATCGGTTGGGGGGCAAGACCATGTCCGGCATGGACTGCTCCGGCCTGGTCAAATACACCTACGAAGCCATCGGCTATAAGAATATTCCCCACGGATCGGATCCGCAGGCCAGGCAGCTGGGGACCAAAATCCCCATCTCCGGCAAGGACTATTCCAGCCTCCTGCCGGGGGATCTGCTTTTCTTCAGCAGGGGGAGCGGCTACTATCATGTTGGGATCTATGCGGGCAACAATCAGATGATTCACGCCAGCAGCGGCAACGGAGGCGTGATTATTACCAACCTGGCCAACTATGTCGCCGCTGCCCGGGTTAACCGTGTCATTGACTGATTGTCCTTGACCTTGGGATGAAATAGAATGGACGCGAAGAGATTCCGCGTCCATTTTTTGTTAAAAGAGAGTGAATGCCGCTTATGGACCAGAACAAAGGTGAATTTATTTCAGTTGTCATTCCTTTTTTCAACGAGGAGGGCCAGGCAGCCGCAACGCTGACAGAGGTTGCTTCAGTTCTGGAGTCGGCCGGACTCAGCTATGAATTGGTGGCGGTCGATGACGGCTCCACGGATGGAACCTGGCAGGTCCTGCTGGAGCTGAGCCAGACCAGGCCGGGGATCCGGGCCCTTCGCTTTTCCAGGAATTTTGGCAAGGAGGCGGCGGTCTGCGCCGGCCTGGATCAGGCGGCCGGTCAGGCGGTCGTGGTCATGGACGGCGATCTCCAGCATCCGCCCCAGTACATCCCAGAGATGGTTCAACTCTGGCGGGAGGGCTACGAGGTGGTCGAAGGCCTGAAAGAGTCCCGTGGAGACGGAATATTCAGCCGTTTTGCCGCCAATCTCTTTTACGGCCTCTTCAGGAAGATGTCAGGTATTCAGCTGAAGAATGCCTCGGACTTCAAATTGCTTGACCGGAAGGTGGTGGATTTCTGGAAGACCATACCTGAGAAGGACACCTTCTTTCGAGCTCTTTCGGCCTGGATGGGCTTTCGCCGGATCAACCTGCCCTTTGTCGTTCAGGATCGGACGGACGGCAAGAGCAAGTGGGGCTTTCGCAAACTTTTCCGTCTGTCTGTCAGCGCCCTGACAGGCTTCTCCTCCCGGCCGCTGATTCTGATCAGCAGCATGGGAACCTTCTTTCTTCTGGCCTTCTTCGTCCTGGCCATCCAGACTCTGGTCACCTATATAGGCGGACGCGCCGCCACCGGTTTTACAACCGTTATCTTGCTGCAGCTTCTGATCGGCAGCATTACTTTAATCAGCCTGGGCCTTATCGGTCTTTATATCGACAGTCTTTTCCGGGAAGTGAAGGCGCGGCCACGCTATCTGATCACTGAAAGGTCAGAGCCGGGGGTCCGGCATGAACGGCCGGCTGACTGATTTTCCCCTGGCCGCCTTTCTCAGTCAGACCACCCGGGAGGGTGGGGTTGACTTCCACTTGCACTCCTCCTGCTCCGACGGTCTGCAAAGCCCCGGCCAACTGGTCGCACAGGCTGTTGCCAACCGCCTGCGCGTCTTTGCCCTGACTGATCACGATTCCATGGCCGGGATCCCTGAGGCCCGGCAGGCCCTCAAGGTCCTGGAAATACCGGACCCGCCTGTCCTGATCCCGGGGGTTGAGTGCAGCGCCCGCTACCAGGAGCGTGAAGTCCATATTCTGGGCTATTTCGAAGAGGATCAGCCGGTCGTCATGCTGGACTACCTGCGGGAGCTGGCAGAGGAACGGCAGGAGCGCAATCTGGCCATGATGGCAAAATTAAATGACCTGGGCTTTCCTGTCCGACCGGAGGATCTTGAGGAGTACGGCAGGCAGGGGACAGTCTACGGGCGCGTTCATATGGCCCAGTGGCTGGTTGACCGGGCGGGCTTTTCTTCCATTGACCAGGCCTTCCGCCAGCTCCTGGGCCAGGAGAAACCTGCTTTCGTCCTGCGGAAAAAACGTCAGGTTTCTGAAGTGGCGGGCGTCATCAGGCGGGCGGGAGGCCTTGCGGTCCTGGCCCATCCTCAGCAGTACGGCTGGTGTGAAGCGGGGCGGGAAGAAGAGCTGAAAGGGCGCTTTCTGGCCATGAAAGAGGCGGGTATCCAGGGGATTGAATGCTTTCACGGGGATGCTGACCAAAGAGAGGCCAGACTCATGCAGGAGACGGCTCTTGCCTTGGACCTTATCTGCACGGCAGGTTCAGACAGCCATGGGCGGGAGGACCTTCATGCCCCCATGTTTGGCCCCGAATCCCGCGCTTTTGCCCCATGATCGGCGGGTAGCCGTCCGGGCGGCTTATTTGCGTTAGAATATTCGGGGAAATGCCAACTGCATTTTGCGGACAAAGGCGTTACACTGGTTTGGGCAGACAACTGCCCTCGAATGGAGAGAGCAAAGGCAGCGGCCTGCCTTTTTCCGGATAAAGAGAGCCAAGCGAGGACTAAATGATTTCTTACGATAAAAAAACAATCGACCAGATTGAGGTCAAGGGCAGGCGGGTCCTGCTCCGTGCCGAATTCAATGTACCCCTGGACAAGAAAACCGGGGTCATCACCGACGACCGCCGGATACGGGCAGCCCTTGCCACCATACGGGCCCTCTGCCAGCGCGGAGCCCGTCTGATCATTGTCTCCCATCTGGGCAGGCCCAAGGGCATTGACCCGGCCCTTTCCCTGGCGCCGGTCGCCCAGCGCCTGGCTGAGCTTCTGGGTCAGCCGGTGACCTTGGCTTCAGATGTCATCGGTCCGGATGCCCGGGCCAGGGCCCAGGCCCTTGAGGATGGATCCATTCTGCTTCTGGAGAATGTCCGTTTCTACAAGGAAGAAACAGCCAACGATCCGGAATTTGCAAGAGAACTGGCTTCCCTGGCAGAGATTTATGCCAGTGACGCTTTCGGAGCCGTTCACAGAGCCCACGCCTCAACTGCCGGTGTCGCTTCCTTTTTACCGGCTGTCGCCGGCTACACCATCAACCGGGAACTGGAGATGCTGGGCCGGGCGGTCAATGAACCCAAGCGGCCCCTGACCGCCATTTTGGGCGGGGCCAAGGTCTTCGACAAGATCGGTGTCATCCGCAACCTCATGGACAAGGTGGACAACCTCCTGATCGGGGGCGGCATGGCCTATACCTTCCAGGCAGCCAAGGGCTGGCCGGTCGGAACCTCCATCTGTGAGGAGGACAAGCTGGACCTGGCCAGGGAACTGATGGCTCTGGCCGAGGAAAAGGGCGTCAACCTGGTTCTGCCCGTCGATACGACCGTGGCCGACCGTTTCGCCGAAGACGCAAAGCCCCATGTCGTGCCGTCAAACCAGATCCCGGACGACATGATGGGCCTGGATATCGGCCCTGAAACCATGAAGCTCTTTTCGGATATCATTGCCTCTTCCGCTACCGTTGTCTGGAACGGTCCGGTGGGCGTCTTCGAGTTTGATGCCTTTGCCCGCGGAACCCGGCAGATTGCCAAGGCCATCGCGGATGCCGGTCTCATCTCCATCATCGGCGGCGGAGACTCCGCGGCAGCCGTCGAGCAGCTGGGCTTTGCCGATCAGGTGACCCACATTTCGACCGGCGGCGGGGCTTCCCTGGAATTCCTCGAGGGCAAAGTCCTTCCGGGTATTGACTGTCTTCTGGACCGCGACCCCCGCGGACTTGTGGCGGCCGGCAACTGGAAGATGAATCAGGGGCTTCCGTCCCAGGCCAGGGCCGCCATAGAGGCCCTGATCCCCATAGCCGCTCATGCGCCAGCCCGGGTCATTGCCGCTGTGCCCTACACCGTTCTCGACACCGCCCTCAAGGCGGCAGAAGGAAGCCCGGTCCATATTGCGGCCCAAAACGGCTGCCAGTATGACAGCGGTGCCTATACAGGTGAAGTTTCCATGAAGATGCTGGCCGGTATGCACGTGCCCTACGTGCTGATCGGCCATTCCGAGCGCCGCACCCTTTTCAATGAAAGCGACCAGACGGTCCGGGAAAAATTGCAGGCTGCCCTCCACTGGGGGGTCCGGCCCATTGTCTGTGTCGGAGAAACCCGTGAAGAACGCCAAAAAGGCCAAACCGAAGCTGTTCTGCAAAGGCAGGTGCACCAGGCCCTGGAAGGCCTGCCAGCGGATTCGCTTTGCCAGCTTATGATCGCCTACGAGCCGGTCTGGGCAATCGGGACAGGAGATACGGCGACCGAGGAGCAGGCGGATGAGGCCTGCGCCTATATCCGGGGCCTTCTGGAGTCTCTTTACGGCCAGGAAGCCGCGGAAGTCTGCAAGATTCTCTACGGCGGATCGGTCAATGCCAGCAATGCGGCGGCCCTCTTTGCCTGTCCTCATATCGATGGCGGGCTTGTGGGCGGCGCTTCGCTCAAGGTCGAGGAATTCGGCCTGATCGCCGGGAGATAAGCGGCCATGAACCGGAAAGTCAAAGGTCCCCTGGCACTCCTTATCCTGGATGGATGGGGCATTTCAGATAAAAGCGAGGGCAATGCCGTCCTGGCTGCCAGGACACCCTTTCTGGACAGCCTGTCTGCGCGCTGGCCCCAGTCGGTCATCCGGACAAGCGGCCGCGATGTGGGTCTGCCTGACGGCCAGATGGGCAATTCCGAGGTGGGCCACACCAATATCGGCGCGGGCCGGATCGTCTACCAGGACCTGCTCCGGATCAGCAACGCCATCGAAGACGGATCCTTCTTTGAAAATGAGGCCCTTCTCTGGGCCATGGAACACGCGGCCCGGACCCAGGCGACCCTGCATCTGGCCGGTCTGCTTTCGGACGGCGGGGTTCACAGCCATCTGACCCACCTCTTCGCCCTGGTGGACATGGCCAAGGCGGTGGGAGTCCGTGATCTGGCCCTCCATGCCTTTTTTGACGGCCGGGATACGCCGCCTGACTCCGGCCTGGGCTACATGGAAGCCCTCCTGGCCCATTTCCAAAAAACCGGTATCGGCCGGGTCGCCTCCATGGGCGGCCGCTACTACGGTATGGACAGGGACAACCGCTGGGATCGGGTGGAAATGGCCTACAGGGCCATGACCGCGGTCGACTTCAATGGGGAGCGGGCCATGGATCCTCTGGCTGCCATCGCCGCATCCTATGAGCGGGGCGTGACCGACGAATTCATTGTCCCGGTTCTTCTGACGGACCAGGAAGGTAAGCCGGCAGGTCCGGTCAAAGAGGGCGACAGCCTCATCTTCTTCAATTTCAGGCCCGACCGGGCCAGGGAGCTGACGCGGGCCTTCTGTCAGCCGGGCTTTGATCATTTCCCTGCGGTCAAGTCGCCGCTGGGCCTGCATTATGTATGCATGACCGAATACAGCGCCGAATTCGAGGCTTTCAGCACCCTGAGGACAGCCTTTCCGCCTCAGGCCCTGTCCGGTATCTTCGGGGAGGTCATCTCCCACGCTGGCCTGACCCAGCTTCGGATCGCGGAAACAGAGAAATATGCCCACGTGACTTTTTTCTTCAACGGCGGGCGCGAAGAGTCTTTCAGCGGGGAGGAACGCATTCTGGTCCCTTCGCCCAAGGTCGCCACCTATGACCTGAAGCCTGAAATGAGTGCTTATGAAGTGACTGACCGCCTCCTGGCCGCCCTGGAGAAAAAGGCACCGGATGTCATTATCCTGAATTATGCCAACGGGGATATGGTGGGCCATACGGGCATTTTTGACGCGGGGGTCCGGGCTCTGGAAGCCGTGGACGCCTGCCTGGCCAAGCTGGTCCCGGCCATTCTTGACCGGGGGGGCCTGGCCCTGATTACTGCCGATCACGGCAATTTGGAAGAAATGGTTGACCCATCCAGGGACGTGGCCTTCACGGCACACACAACCAACCCGGTCCTTCTGATCGGGGCGGGCCTGGATGAGGGAGATCTGATGGATGGCCGGCTGGCCGATCTGGCGCCGACCATGCTTGACCTTTTGGGTCTGGAAATGCCGGGGGAGATGACAGGTCATTCGCTCTGGCGGCGCTAGCCGCCAGGCATGGTATACTGTCTGGCCCAGGCTTGTTATAGGAAAATTGGGGGATAAACAATGACGAAAAAGAAGAACTACGTGACCATGGATGGCAATACGGCGGCAGCTTATGCCTCGTATGCATTCACAGAAGTTGCCGGCATCTATCCGATTACGCCGTCTTCCGGTATGGCGGACAGCGTGGATCAATGGGCTCAGCAGGGGCGTAAAAACCTCTTCGGCCAGAGCGTCAAGGTCATCGAAATGCAATCCGAGGGCGGCGCCGCCGGACTTGTCCACGGCTCGCTGGCAACCGGAGCCCTGACAACAACCTATACGGCCTCTCAGGGTCTCCTGCTCATGATTCCCAACATGTACAAGATGTCCGGTGAATTGCTGCCGGCAGTTTTCCATGTCTCCGCCCGAGCCATCGCCGGCCACGCCCTGTCCATCTTCGGCGATCACAGCGATATTATGGCTGCGCGGCAGACGGGCTTTGCCATCCTGGCCTCACATGGTGTCCAGTCGGCCATGGATCTTGGGGTTGTCGCCCATCTGGCGGCCATTAAGAGCCGGGTACCCTTCATGCATTTCTTTGACGGTTTCCGGACCTCCCATGAGATCCAGAAGATTGAGCAGCTGGATTACGCGGACCTGGCAGGCCTGGTTGACTATGAGGCCCTGGAGGCCTTCCGCAAGCGCGGTCTGACCCCCAACGATCCCTGTATCCGCGGGACGGCCCAAAACCCCGACATTTTCTTCCAGATGAAAGAAGCCTCCAACCAGGTCTATCTGGATGTACCGGGCGTGGTTGAGCATTACCTGGACGAGATCAGCGAGCTGACGGGCAGGACTTATAAGCCCTTTGTCTACCATGGCGACCCCCAGGCGGAAGAGATCATTATCTGCATGGGGTCGGTCTATGACACCATCTGTGAAACAGTCGACTACCTCAACTGCCAGGGCAGAAAGACGGGCGTGGTGCACGTTCACCTCTTCCGCCCCTTCAGCGCCGAGCGCCTGCTTGAGGCCATTCCCTCGACGGTCAGGAAAATCGCGGTTCTGGACCGCTCCAAAGAGCCGGGCGCCCAGGGCGAGGCCCTTTATCTGGATGTGGTATCCGCCCTCTCCTGCGCTGACCGGCCGGTCCTGGTTTCAGGCGGCCGTTACGGACTGGGCTCCAAGGACACCACTCCTTCCCAGATCAATTCCGTCTATGAGATGCTGGCCGGGGACCCGGTCCTCCGCTTCACCATCGGGATCGAAGACGACGTCACACATCTGTCGCTGCCGATCACTCAGGCTCTGGAAGTTTCACCGGAAGGAACCTATACAGCCCGTTTCTGGGGTCTTGGATCCGACGGCACGGTGGGCGCCAACCAGAACTCCATCAAAATCATCGGGGACAATACCCCCATGTACGCCCAGGCCTATTTCTCCTACGACTCCAAGAAGTCAGGCGGTGTGACCATCTCCGATCTCCGCTTCGGCCATTCGCCCATCCGGGCCCCTTATCTGGTGGAGAACGCTGACTTTGTCGCCTGCCACAACCAGGCCTATATTGACCAGTACGACATGCTCAAGGTCCTCAAGAAGGGCGGATCTTTCCTGCTCAATACCACCCGTTCGGAGGCTGAGCTGGACGATTTCCTGCCGGGCCATGTCAAGCGCTATCTGGCAGACAACCAGATCCGTCTCTACATCATTGACGCTGTCAAAATCGCCCAGGATCTGGGACTTGGCAGCCGGATCAACACCATCTGCCAGGCTGCCTTCTTCAAGATCAGCCAGGTCATCCCGGTTGATGAAGCGGTCAAGCACATGAAGGAAGCTATCGTCCGCTCCTACGGGGACAAGGGCGAGGACATCGTCAAGATGAACTACCAGGCCGTGGACGCCGGCATCGATCAGGTGCGCGAAGTCCAGGTGCCCGCGGACTGGGCCAAGGCCGCTGACAAACCCGTCCGCCTGCGCCAGGCGCCGGACTTTGTCCTCAGCATCGCCGACGTCATGAACCGCCAGGAAGGCGACAGCCTGCCCGTCTCGGCCTTTATGGACCACGTGGACGGCACCATGCCCCAGTCGACATCCCAGTACGAGAAGCGGGGTATCGCGGTCAACGTTCCCAAGTGGATTGCCGAGAATTGCATCCAGTGCAACCAGTGCGCCTATGTATGCCCCCACGCCGTCATCCGGCCCTTCCTCCTGACCCCTGAGGAAAAAGAGGCAGCTCCTGCCACCTTTGAAACCTTGCCCGGCAGCAAGCCCTACGATCAGTACGATTTCAGGATTCAAATCTCAGCCCTGGACTGCACCGGCTGCGGCTCCTGCGCCCAGGTCTGTCCGGCCAAGGTCAAGGCCCTGGTCATGGAACCCCTGGAAGACCATATGCTGGAGGCCGATCACTGGACCTATGCCCAGTCTCTTTCCAGGAAGGCCAATCCCATGAGCAAGAGCACGGTCAAGGGCAGCCAGTTCGAGCGGCCCCTCCTGGAGTTCTCCGGGGCCTGTGCGGGCTGCGGCGAGACGCCCTATGTGCGCCTGGCCACCCAGCTCTTCGGTGACCGCATGATGATCGCCAACGCCACGGGCTGCTCCTCCATCTGGGGCGGGTCGGCTCCCTCCATGCCCTACTGTGTCAACGACGACGGCTTCGGCCCCTCATGGGCCAACTCCCTCTTCGAGGACAACGCCGAATACGGCCTTGGCATGCACCTCGGCGTCAAACAGATCCGCGACCGGGTGACAGAATACGTGGTTTCCCTGTCTGAACTTACAGGTCTGCCTGAACCGCTGGCGGAATCGCTGGCCGACTGGCTGGAAAAGAAGGACGTCAAGGACGGCGCCCGGGGAATCGCGGTCAAGCTGATCCTGGCTCTGACAGACGCAAAGCTGGACGGCCAGGCTGCCGCCCTGCGCGACCAGATCCTGGAGCTCAAGGACTATCTGATGCTTCGTTCGACCTGGATCATCGGCGGTGACGGCTGGGCCTACGACATCGGCTACGGCGGACTGGACCATGTCCTGGCCTCGGGCGAGGATGTCAATATCCTGGTTCTGGATACGGAAGTCTATTCCAACACAGGAGGCCAGGCTTCCAAGGCCACCCAGCTGGGCGCGGTTGCCCAGTTCGCGGCCGGAGGCAAGCCTCTTAAGAAGAAGGACCTGGGCATGATGGCCGCATCCTACGGCTACGTCTACGTGGCCCAGATCGCCATGGGGGCCAGTCAGGCACAGACCCTGCGGGCCCTGCGCGAGGCCGAGGAGTGGAACGGACCTTCCATCATCATCGCTTACTCGCCCTGCATCAACCACGGTATCCGGGGCGGCATGTCCCTGTCCCAGCAACGGGAAAAAGACGCCGTTGAGACAGGCTACTGGCATCTGTGGCGTTACAACCCGGCCCTGGCGGAAGGTGAAGAGGCCAAGAACCCCTTCGTCCTGGATTCCAAGCCGCCGACACGCGATTACAGGGAGTTCCTGGAACAGGAAGTCCGCTACACATCCCTCTTCAAGAAGTACGGCAAGGAAGAGGTCGACGCCATCTTCGACCGGGCCCGCAAGGCCGCGGACGAGCGCTACCAGACCTACCTGCGCATGGCCAAATCCGAATAAGACACAAGGTCCCTCTGGATCTGGGAGGAGAACCGGCCACGGTTCTCCTCTTTGTCTTCTCCGGGGAATTTGCTAGACTGAACAGGTGACCGATCAAAGAGAGGGGTGGCTGTTTTGCGTATCAGGGATGATCATTCGATTATGTTCAGCGACACGCCCGTCCCTGATCTTTTTATCCACGATCTCATGCCCAAACTGAGCGGCAATGCCGTTAAATGCTATCTTTTCCTCAGCAGCGTCTCAGCCAGCGGTGCCCGGGACGCCACCCGGGCGGATATCGCCGACCGGCTGGGGATCACCGAGGCGGCCGTCGACGAGACCCTCCTGGAATTGCAGCGGATGGATCTGATCACCGTCAGCCACAGCGATATCGCCATCACCGACCTTAAGATGAGAGAGCTGCTCAAGCGCTACCGGCCCATCGCTTCATCCCTGCCCAGCGAAATCGCCGAGCGGGAAAGCTTGAGCGAGGACCGTGAGCGCATGGTCAACCTTATCAAGATGACCTTCTTCCAGGGCATCATGACCTTCATGTGGTATGACCAGATCGACCGCTGGTTCGAGGCCTACGGTTTCGAGCCTGACGTAATCTACGCCCTCTTCCAGGAAGCGGCCAACAACAACCGCCTGGACGGGACGGGTTACGCCAACAGGATTGCCGAAGACTGGGCCGCGGCCGGCGTCCGCACCTACGATCAGCTGTCTGTCTACTATGGCCGTTTTCTTGAAAAAAACCAGATCAAGGCTTTTGTTGGCAAGAAGATGCGGCGGTCCCTGACCGAATACGATCTCAAGGATATCGACCTGTGGATCGACGAGTACGGCTTTGACCGCGAGATCATCGACGAGGCCCTGTCCAAGACCCGGGGAGCATCCAAGCCCAGCATCCGTTTTGTCAGCGCTGTCCTCAAGGACTGGCACGAGAACGGTCTGCAAACCATTGAAGCCATCCGGGAGCACGAGAAAAAACGGGAAGCCGACGCCGGCCGCATGCGAAGCCGGCAGACCTATACCCGGGACAACCGCGGCAATTTCCGTGAAGGTGACCAGCGGGATACGGGAGATCAGGCAGGCTACGACACCCGCATGCCCCGGATCGACACCCAGGAGGATTCCTCCCAGCCATGAAGAGCCTGACCCAGAAGATCAACGGTGATATTGTCCGCATCTATGAAGGGCGCCGCAATGAGGCCTTCAGGATCCGTGATCTGCGCGTTCAGGAACTCTACCGGCAGTTCCCTGGCCTGGAAGCTCTGGACAGGCGCCTGCGTCTGGCCGGCCTTTCTCTTCTCCAGGGCAAGGTGGAAGGGGAGACCCCCGAGCCCTTTGAATCCTTCGAGGCTGTTGAGGCCGAGAGACGGGCCTATCTGCGGGCCCAGGGGATTGAGGACGGCTATGACCAGCCGGCCTATCACTGCCCCTCCTGCGGGGACACAGGCAGGCTTGGGGGCAGCTGGTGCCCCTGCCGCAGGCAGATTATCCGCCAGCTCCTGCCGGTCTATTTCCCTGACGCACTGGCCGGCGACCACCTTTTTTCCAACTTCAACCTCAATCTTTTCAGCAGCGAGCCGACGGGCAAGGCCGGGCCTTCACCGCGCGATTTGATGGCCGATTATCTGCAGATGGCCCAGCTCTACACCGGCCACTTTGACCGCCTGCGGGACCGCAATCTCTTCTTTTCGGGGGCGCCGGGGACCGGCAAGACTTTCCTCATGCAGTGCATGGGCCACCGCCTCATGGATGACGGCTATCCGGTGGTCTACATCACGGCTCCCAATCTCTTTGACCTCATGACCCGCCATAAGCGGCAGCAAGCGGCCTTCCGGCCGGATCCGGACATGCTGGAGGAAGCCTCCATGCTTTTCCAGGCTCTCCACCACTGGGACCTTCTCCTGATCGACGATCTGGGAACGGAGCCGGCGACACCGGAAACCTATGCCCAGCTCATCCTGCTTCTTGACGCCCGCCAGAGCCGTAAACTGGCCACCATCATCGCCTCCAATATCGAGGCAGGCGATTTCTCAAGGATTTATGACGGCCGCATTGCCAGCCGCCTGCACGGCAATTTTCTCAAATATGAGTTTCTTGGTGATGACCTCCGCCTTCGCAAGAAGAGCGAAAAGGAATAGGGGCGGCCCTGTGCGGACCGGAGTTGATCTTGTTTCCGTCAGCCGGATCAGGCAGATGATAGCGGATCACGGTGACCGTTTCATGGACCGGGTCTATACCCCCGCGGAGCGGGCCATCTGTGCCGGGGATGCCCGGCGCTTTGCCGGCCGCTACGCTGCCAAGGAGGCAGTCTCCAAAGCCCTGGGAACGGGGATAGGGAGAAGGGGAATTACCTTCCAGGACCTGGAGATTCTGCAGGACAGCCTGGGAGCCCCGGTTCTTCACCTGCACCGGGCGGCCCGAACCGTCTTTGATGAAATGGGGGGACTGTCGGTCTCCCTCAGCATCTCCCACGAGCACGACTACGCCCTGGCCTTCTGCGTGATCGGCCTGGCCTCTGGCCAGGAAAGGCTGGCGGACCATGTCTGATCCAAGGCAAACCTCGGCCGACCACGAGAAGATCGAAATCAGGCGGGGGATCATTCCCGACCCCCGGCCGGATAAGGCGCTTCCGGTCAAAAAAGACAGGCAGAGGCCGGTCTTTGTCAGTAGCCGTCGGAGGCGGATCCCGCCCTGGCTGATCGCCGCCCTGGTCTTCGCCGCCCTGATGGCGGGTCTTTTTCTGGTTGCCCCCAGGATATCGGACAGTACCCTGGGCTTTGAGGTCACCCCCGACCCCGGGGAAACCCTGCCCCCGGGCTGGGAAGACTATCTCTACGGAGAGGATGTCGCCCTGGTTGCGGTCGGCACGGCCCCTGTCTATGGTCAGCCCGATGCCGCTACCGTCCGCATAGGGGAAGCCCTGCTCAATGAACGTGTCCTCATGCTGGACACAGGGGACCGGGTTTTTATCCATGTCCGCCTGGATGACGGTCTGACCGGCTATATCAAGCGGGAACATCTGACCGCCGACACCAGTTCCCTTTCACCCGAAAACCGCGTAGCCAAGGTGGTGGTCCGCACCCCCTTCAAGCGTGTCATGAGCCATGCCCGTTCGGGCTCCCTGGTGGTCGAGGCGCCCATGGGCACCATTCTGTACGCTGATTACCGAAACGGTGATCTGCTCCGGGTCAGGCTGCCCGGCCAGGAGCCCGGCTGGATCAACACCTCGGGGGTCATGCTCCTGCCCCCTCTTTCGGCCATCCCCCAGGGGGAACCCCTGGGCCAGCTTCTGGTGGCGACGGTCATGGCTTTTTACGACAGCCCTCTGATCCCGGGCGGAGCAACCAAGCGCGGCATCAGCCCTCAGGGGGCCATTCACGTGGCCGGCTTGCTTCATGGCCTCAATTTATCCCGCGATCCCTCCCTCCTGGCCGGTCAGGGAGAGGCCGTGGTCCTGACCCGGGATGAGGAGGGGAAGCCGGACCTGATGGCTGCCCAGGAAGGGGATGTCATCTTTTTCCATGGAACCGGTGACCCCCGGCTTATTGACAGCCTGGCCATGCGCGTGGCGGATGACCAGCTCCTTCTGGTTCTTTCGGGCAAGTCGACCCTGCGCCTTTTGGACATTGAGTCCAAGAGCGCAGATGAACTCAAGGAGCGGATTATGACGGTCAGACGCTTCCAAAAGAGCCCTTAGAGCCCCAAAAAACTTTTGAATATGTGATTGTTTGATAATTGACCGTCTGGTCAAATATGTGTAGAATTCACAGTGATGTCCGTTCTTTTTGGTCAAAGTCGTGTAAGGTTGCCGAAAGGCAGGCAAATCTGTCGGAATTTTGATCCCGGAAAGAGCGCATCGATCTATGTTCAGGCCCCTTGATCAATTGGAGAGGGGCGGGTTCCCGTGCCGGGCACGGGGGCAACATCTTTGAAGGAGAAACACATGAAAAAACTTCTTGTTATTCTGCTTGTCGCGCTGATGGCAATTTCCATTGTTGCCTGTGACAAGAAACCGGTCGAGCCGGGCAAGACAGATCCGAGCCCCACAGAGCCGGGCCCGACCGAACCAGGGGCCAAGGTCTACAAGGTCATCAACCTGGTCAACGGCAACCTGGGCGACAAATCGTTCTTCGATTCAGCCGAGGCAGGTCTGAAGAAGCTGGCTGACGCCGGGCGCATCACCTATGAGACAAAAGAGATGGGCGCCACGGATGCTGACCAGCCCAAATGGCAGCAAACCATCAATGACGTCGCTTCCATGGGCGTCTATGATCTGATCATCTGCGGCACCTACCAGATGCCGGATTATCTGAAGGAAGCCGCCACCGCCTATCCCGATCAGAAATTCCTCATCTATGACGACACAACCTATGTGGGAGACAACGCCAATGTTGTCAACCTCAGCTATCGTCAGAATGACATGGGCTACCTGATCGGCGTTTTCGCCGCGGCCATGACCACACAAACCTCTGTCAACAACATCAACCCTGAGAAGGTCGTCGGCTTCATCGGCGGCATTGACAGCCCCGTCATCAACGACTTCCTCTACGGCTTCCTGGAAGGCGCCAAGGCGACCGACGCGGAAGTCAAGGTTGATACCCGTTACGTCAACTCCTACGCTGACACAGCCACAGCCAAAGAGATGGGCCTTGCCATGATCAATGACAACAGGGCCGACATCATCTGGGGCGTTGCGGGCCTGTCCGGCAACGGCGGCGCTGAAGCGGCCCTTGAAACAGGCAAAGCCTGGTTCGTCGGTGTTGACTCCGACCAGGAGCTGACCCTGTCAGCCGAACTGGCCGGGATTACCCTGACCTCAGGTCTCAAGAATATCGGCGACTCCCTGATCTGGATCTTTGATGAGTGGGATGCCGGGCGCACCTACTGGGGCAAGGAAGTCAACCTGGGTCTGGTCGAAGGCGGAGTCGGCTTCGTGTCCGACAAGAACTTTGCCACCTACGCTCCCCAGGACGTTCAGGACAAAGTCTTTGCCGCTGAGAAGGCCATCCGCGAAGGAAGCATCAAGGTTTCCTCCGCCATCGGTGATGAGACCATGGGCGTTGTCGCGCTGCGTGAGGCAATGCAGCCCTAGTGCCCCTTGCCGGCAAACCGATTGGTAAGTCATAATGACTGTAAAGGGGGACCTGTAAAGGTCCCCTTTTGCCTAGAATCCCATGGGGTGAGGTAGACAGGAGAAGGGACCGAATGGAGCAAAGCGAACTCGTCGTCCAGATGGAGGGGATTACCAAAATTTATCCCAACGGTATTGCGGCCAACAGGGAGGTTGATTTTTCGGTTAAATCCGGGGAAATTCACGCCCTGATCGGGGAGAACGGAGCAGGCAAATCGACTCTGATGAAGATCCTTTTTGGCTTGGAGAAACCGACGGAAGGATCAATCCTGGTCAAAGGGGAAGCGGTTTCTTTTGCCAGCCCCATTGATGCCATCAAAAAAGGCATCGGCATGGTTCACCAGCATTTCATGCTGGTTCCCAGCCTGACCGTCGCAGAAAATATCGTCCTCGGCATGGCGCCGAGAAAATCCGGACTCTTAATTGATTATAAGGAAGCGGTGGAACTGACCCTGGCCAATGCCGAGCGCTTCAACCTGCATGTCGAGCCTACAGCCAGGGTCGCTGATATTACGGCCGGCATGAAACAGAAGGTGGAGATTCTCAAGGCTCTGGTGCGGGGTGCCCAGGTTCTGATTCTGGATGAACCGACCGCGGTCCTGACAACCCAGGAGACGGCCAAGCTCTTCGAGGAACTCAAAAACCTGAAGGATCAGGGTTTCACCATCATCTTCATCTCTCATAAACTGAATGAAATCAAAGAGTTGACGGACCGCATCACCATCATGCGGGCCGGCAAATCTGTAGGGGTCTATGACACCGACTCCATCAACGAACAGGAGATTTCACGGCTCATGGTGGGCCGCGATGTCATCCTTCAGGTGGAAAAGGAAGAGGCCAGGCCGCAGGAGGTTGTCCTTCAGGTCCAGGATGTCCACTATGTCAACGAATGGAGCAAGCGGGCCCTGGACGGGGTCACTTTCTCAGTCCGCAGCGGCGAGATTGTCGGGATCGCGGGTGTTGAAGGAAACGGCCAGCGGGAACTGGTCGATATCCTCTTTGGCCTCCGCCTTCCTGAACAGGGGAGCGTAACCGTGGCCGGGGAGAACCTGGTCGGCCGCCCCCAGGCCAAGATCAGGGAACTGGGTGTCTCCTACGTACCGGAGGACCGGATGACCTTCGGGATCGCCCATACGGCCTCCATTGAAGAGAACGTCATTTCGGACCGCTTCCGCCAGAAGCGCTTTAACCGGGGACCCCTCTTTCGCATGCAGGAACTTCACAAGGAAAGCGACCAGCTGATCCTTGACTATTCGGTTCTCTGCAAGGCCAGGAGTCAGGAAGTGGGCATGCTGTCGGGCGGCAATATCCAAAAGGTGGTGGTGGCGCGGGAATTCTCCAGCTCTCCCATCCTGATTATTGCCGACCAGCCCACCCGGGGTATTGATGTTGGAGCCACCGAGCTGATCCGGAAAAAACTGGTCGACCTGTCCCGGGAGGGAGCGGCGGTCCTCCTGGTCTCGGCGGATTTGAATGAAGTCATGGAATTGTCGGACAGCCTGATCGTCCTCTACGAGGGCAAGATCGCCGGCTATTTCGACGATGGCCAATGGGACGATGTCATGATGGGCGAATACATGCTCGGACTGAAACACCAGAGCCAAGAGGAGATCGAGAGGGCTTCCTATGCATGACCGGCGAATGAGATTTTTTAACCTGGCCCGCGGGGCGGCGGCCATCAGCATCGCGCTTCTGGTTGCCATGATCTTTATCCTGATCAGTTCCAAAACCCCCTGGACGGCCATGAGGTACCTGCTCATCGGGCCCCTCCTCAGCTTCCACGAAGGGGCTGTCATCTTCAACGCCCAGTACCTCTATCAGGTTCTGGCCGCCACCATCCCCATCATTTTCACGGGCCTTGCCGTGACGGTCATGTTCTCCGCCAACCAGTTCAATCTGGCCGGTGAGGGCTGCGTCCTGGCCGGAGGCTTTGTCGGAGGAGTCCTGGGGGTCTACCTGAACATCAATTCGGGCTGGCACTGGGTGGTCAGCGTTCTGATCGCGACGGCAGTCTGCGGCGTCATCATGCTGATACCAGCCCTGCTCAAGGTCAAGCTGGGTGCCAGTGAGATGGTAACCAGCCTCATGCTGAACTTCATCATCCTCTATGTGGTGCTCCACTATCTGAATTTCCATTTTGCCGACCGGACCAAGGGCGCGACCATGACCAAGGAGTTCAAGCCGACCGCCATCATCCCCTCTCTGGTCGCCGGCAACAGCAAGCTGACCGTGGGCTTCATTGTCGCCATAGCCGCCACCATCCTGGTTGCCCTCTTCATGTATCGGACCCGCTGGGGCTATGCCATCCGCATGATCGGCATCAACGAGTCCTTCTCCCTCTATTCGGGTATGAATGTTGGCTGGACCATCGTCCTGGCCCAGGTCATCGGCGGCATGCTGTCGGGCATGGGCGGAAGCATTGAGGTACTGGGCCGCTACCAGACCTACCTCTGGCGCGATCTGCCGGGCTATGGCTGGGTAGGCATCACCATCGCCATCCTGGCCAAAAATAATCCGATATACGTGCCCCTGGCAGCCTTCTTCATAGCCTATCTCAACAAAGGCTGCCTGCTTATGTCGACTTACTGCGATGTGCCGGTGGAGATGATCGACATCATCCAGGCGGCCATTTTCCTCTTCTTCGCGGCCGAGCAGTTCCTGTCAGGGTACAGACAGAAGCTGGTAGTCAAGACGACCCAGGAGGATCTGATGAAACTTGATGTCAATCAATTGAGGGGAGGAGGCAAGAGCCATGCTTGAGCAACTTTTCCAGGCCATCTTCAAGGCGGACTTTCTTTTCGCCGTCATGCGCATCACGGCGCCCATCCTCTTCGCCACCCTGGCTGCGGTCGTGGCGGAAAAAGCAGGCGTTGTCAATATCGGCCTTGAGGGCACCATGATGATTACCGCCCTCTTCGGCTTCCTCTTTGCCTACTGGACCCAGAGCTGGGTGATCGGGGTCCTGGGGGCGGCCCTGGTCGGCGCCCTTCTGGGGCTCATGATGGGCTTCTTCTCCCTGAAACTGAAGACGGACATCATTCTGGCCGGTATCGCAGTCAATATGCTGGGAGGCGGGGGGACCATCTTCCTCCTCAATATGTTTACAGGCCTGCGCGGCAATACAGGCAACCTGGTCACGCCCAACATCCTGATCCCCACCATCAAGATCCCCCTGATCGACAAGATTCCCATTCTGGGTGAAATCCTCTCCGGCCACGCGGTTCTGACCTATCTGGCTTTTATCTTTGTTTTCCTCATGTGGGTCTTCCTTTACAAGACCCCTGTGGGACTCAATATCCGGGCGGTGGGGGAGAACCCGGACGCGGCGTCCAGCGTGGGCGTCAGCGTCCTCAAAGTCAAGTACATCGCCATCGGCCTGTCCGGGGCCCTGGCGGGCTTCGGCGGCGCCTTCATGTCCATGTATTATTCGCAGGGCTGGAATTCCGGCTTTGTAGCGGGCCGGGGCTTTATTGCCCTGGCAGCCCGGGCCATGGGCCGGGGGGAGCCGGTGGGCGGCATGCTGTCCTCTCTCCTCTTTGGTCTGGCTCAGGCGCTTCGGACCAAGGTATCGGGACTCCAGGGCGTCTCCTCTTATCTGGTTTCACTGATCCCCTACGCGACTACCCTGCTTGGTCTGGTCCTCTATTCCATCAGTCTGCGGCGCAAGGAGCGCAAGCACCTGATCCGGCCGGTCAAGCCCTGATAGCCTTGGGAGGGAGCTTTGTATGAAGAGAATTCCCGTCATCCTGGATGGAGATCCGGGTCATGACGACGCCATTGCCTGGGTTCTGGCCAGGTCCCGCCCGGAACTTGAAATTCTTGCGGTGACCACCTGCTCCGGCAACCAGACCCTGGAAAAGACTACCTACAACGCAGGCCGCATCATGGCACTGATCGGACTGGATGTTCCCCTGGCCGCCGGCCGGACCAAGCCGCTCCTGGCCGAGACCATGGTGGCGCCCTCGGTTCACGGCGAATCGGGCCTGGACGGCCCTGTCCTGCCCGAGCCTGTCCGGGAACCGGAGGCCGAGGAAGCGGTCCGCCTGATGGCCCGCCTGATCCAGACATCGGACAGGCCGGTTGTCCTGATTCCTACGGGCCCCCTGACCAACATCGGGGCCCTGCTCCTCCTCTATCCCCAGCTGAAAAGCAAAATCCGCCATATCTTCTTGATGGGCGGCGGCCTGGCCCACGGCAATTGGACGCCGGCGGCCGAGTTCAATATTCTGGTCGATCCGGAGGCGGCGGAAGTGGTCTTTGAATCGGGCATCCCCATCACCATGGCCGGCCTGGATGTGACAGAGCAAGCCCTGGTCTATCCGGAGGATTTCCAGCGGATCCGGGCGGTTGGCAACCAGGTGGCGGAGGTCACGGCCGAATGGTTGGAATTCTTCTATGAATTCCATCGCACCCTGGGCTACCCGGGAGCCCCGGTCCACGACGCGGTGGCCGTGACGGCCCTGATTCGCCCGGATCTTGTCACCTCCATTGACCGCTATGTGGTTATTGAGAGGGGCGGCGAGTATTGCCGGGGGGCGACGGTCGGTGATATCTGGAACCTTTCCGGCAAGCCCCCCAATGTACGCTGTCTCATGGGTATTGACCGCCAGGGTTTTGTGGACCTCCTGGTCCAGGCTGTGGAGCACTATGGAAGGGGAGTGGACAATGAAGCCTGATCCGGTCGAAAAAAGAAAGATCCCGCCCCGCCATGGACCCTTTCAGGTTGACAGGGACTCCTTCATGGAGACCTGTTTTTCGGGCGGGGATTCCATACCCGTCTGGTTTGACTGTGATACGGGGGTGGATGATGCCAACGCCCTTCTCCTCCTCCATCAGCTTGACTGCTTCCGACTGGTCGGAGTGTCCACGGTAGCCGGCAATGTTGTCCTTGAAAAGACCACGGACAACACCCTGCGGGTCCTGGAACTGGCCGGATCCTCCGTGCCGGTTTACAGGGGAGCCGGGCTCCCCCTGATCCGTGACCAGATTACGGCTCCCGAAGTTCATGGTACGGACGGTCTTGGGGGTGTCATCCTGCCTCAACCGGCGCGGACCATCGAGGACAAACCCGCCTGGGATGCCCTCTATGAAGCAGCCCTGGCACACAAGGGCCAGCTGGTCCTGATCGCGGTCGGACCCATGACCAACATCGGCCTGGCTCTGGCCAAGTACAAGGATCTTCCCTCCCTGCTCAAGCGGGTGGTCATCATGGGCGGCGCTGCCAGAGGAGGCAATACCACACCGGCTGCGGAATTCAATATTCTGGTGGACCCGGAAGCTGCCGACATGCTTTTCAACTGCGGAATCCAGGTGGCCATGTGCGGTCTTGATATGACCCTGCAAGCCTTTTTGACGGTTGAGGAGCTGGAGGAACTGGGCCGACTTGGCTCTTCACAGGCCCTCTTTGCCCGCAACTGCCTGCAAAAGGCTCTGGCCTATTCACTGACTCTGGGTCAGCCGGGCATCGCCCTCCATGACCCGGCCGCTGTCCTGTACGCGGCGGACGATTCCATCTTTGAGGCCTGGCCGGCCTGGATCCGGGTGGAAACCCAGGGCCGGCACACCTACGGCAAGACCGTCACGGACCTTTATTCCGACAAGAAGAAACCCCACCGGCCTCAACTTGTCGTCACTGCCGTGGACCGGGAGAAATTCAAGGCCCGTCTCTTCTATCTTATGGGGCGCTATGGCAAGTGAATTGAAAGACATCCTTTATATTGACTGCTGCATCCGCGGCAGCGAATCCAGAACCCGCCGCCTGGCACGGGCCTTCCTTGATGCCCTGGAAGAAAGAGGCAGCTTTGCGGTGGAGGAGCTGATCCTGACAGAGGAAGCCCTCCTGCCCCTCCAGGGCGATTTCTTCGCTCAACGTGAGCGCCTCCTGGAAGCAGGAGATCTGGACCACCCGCGCTTCCGCTATGCCCGCCGCTTTGCACGGGCTGACCGGATTGTCGTGGCGGCTCCTTTCTGGGATCTGAGTGTCCCGGCCCTCCTGAAAATCTATATCGAAAACATCAGTGTCCAGGGGATCACCTTCCAGGTAGACCCGGTCAATAATCTGCTCTACGGCACCTGCCGGGCTGACAAGCTGGTCTTTCTGACCACCCGGGGCGGCGCCTACCAGGATTCACCCCTGGAGACGGGCCTGCCCTTTATCCGGAACCTGAGTATCTTTTTCGGTATCGATCACTTTGATGCTGTCGCCGTCGACGGTTTGGACCTCATGGTCAGGCCGCCGGAGGTTCTGCTGCAGGAGGGGGTTGACAGGGCCAGGGCCCTGGCGGCTGAATGGTGACATGCCAAAGCCCTATTTGACAGCCGGAAGGCGCTATGCTACTATACTTCTGCTTGTCAGACGCGCGGGTCTTTTTTTTTGTGCGGACAAGCTTTGACTGGTATTTTTGGAGGGTCCCGATATGGCTAAGCCCGGTGCACGTGAACGTATTACGCTGGCATGTTCAGAATGCAAACAGCGCAATTATGACACGAAGAAAAACAAGATGCATACGCCGGATAAACTGGAGCTGAGCAAGTACTGCCGCTTCTGTAAGAAACACACGGTTCATCGCGAAACCAAGTAAGCATAGATTCACGGGAGTGGATGGCATGGCGAGGAAAACAACAAGCAAGGAAAGCAAACCGTCTCTGGGCGCCCGCCTGAAGAAATGGTTTGTCAATATCATTACCGAGCTCAAGCGTGTAATCTGGCCCGACCGTAAGAAGCTGCGCCAGAGTACGCTGACGGTGCTTTTGATCATCGCGATTTCGGTCGTCATCATTCTGGTCTTTGACACGGCCATTACCTTCATCATGCGTACATCCGGCATGTACTCCGCCAAGGAAACAGCCGCGGAAACCGATCCGATCGTAAGTGAAGACGCGCAGACAAGCTACAGGCAGCCCCTGTCAAGCCTTTCTGTCGACGGCCTGGATATTTCCTTCGAGGTCTAGGGCATGAATGAAACATCCGGCAATCAGGAGGCGCTCTGGTACGTCATCCACACTTATTCCGGTTATGAGAACCGGGTCAAGGCGACGCTGGATCAAGTGATTGAAAACCGCGGACTTCAGGATATGATCCAGGAAGTCCTGGTGCCGACGGAGACCGTCATTGAGATCAAGGACGGCAAGCGCCGCAATGTTGAACGCAAGATCTATCCCGGCTATGTTCTGGTCAAGATGATTCTGACCGATGAGATCTGGTACATCGTGCGGAACACGCGCGGGGTGACCAGTTTTGTCGGTCCCTCCAGCACCAACCCGGTCCCGCTTACCGAGGACGAACTGGGCCTCATGGGCCTTGACTCCGACTGGGAACCGGTCATGGACTACGATGTCGGCGACGAGGTCCGGGTCATCAGCGGGCCGCTTGAAGGCTTCGACGGCAGAGTCGAAGAGATCAACATTGAGAAGAAGAAAGTGACCGTTCTGGTTTCCATGTTCGGCCGGGAGACACCGGTTGAGCTGGAACTGACCCAGGTCATGAAACAGGATTAGGCTATCGGACAGCCACAGGCTGTCTTATCGCATAGAGGGCCCCAGGGCCCGAAAAATCATTTTTGGGAGGTGGCAGAATGGCAAAGCCAGTAACCGCATATGTCAAGCTTCAAATTCCTGCGGGCCAGGCAACACCAGCGCCGCCGGTCGGACCAGCACTCGGACAGCACGGGCTCAATATTGCCCAGTTTGTCAGAGAATTTAATGAGCGGACACAGAAGGACATGGGGCTGATTATCCCCGTGGTCATTACGGTCTATCAGGACCGCACGTATTCATTCATTACCAAAACACCGCCGGCGTCAGTGCTCTTGAAGAAGGCCTGTAATCTTGACAAAGCTTCAGGAATTCCGAACAAAACAAAGGTAGCGACCGTCTCCTGGTCCGAATGCAAACGCATCGCCGGGATCAAGATGGAAGACACCAACGCCGCGGATATCGAAGCCGGCGCCCGGATGGTTGCGGGAACAGCCCGCAGCATGGGCATCGTCGTCGATTACGACAGTTAAGGAGGGGACGGCATGAAACGTGGTAAACGCTATAAAGAAGCCGCCAAACTCGTCGATCCCCATGCGATCTATGAGCCGGAAGAGGCCATGGGCCTCGTAATCCAGGGCGCGACAGCCAAGTTTGACGAGACAGTCGAGATCCACCTGAAAATGGGTGTTGACTCCCGCCGGGCTGATCAGCAGATCCGCGGAACGGTTATCCTGCCCCACGGGACAGGCAAGACCATGCGTATCGCTGTTTTCGCCAAGGGTCCTGCGGCAGAAGAAGCCAAAGAAGCCGGCGCCGATTTCGTCGGAGCCGAGGAACTGGCGGACAAGATTCAAAAAGAAGGCTGGCTGGACTTTGACGTGGCCATCGCCACACCCGACATGATGGGAGTGGTGGGCAGACTGGGTAAGGTTTTGGGTCCTCGCGGCCTCATGCCCAACCCCAAGTCCGGAACGGTCACAATGGATGTGGGCCGGGCGGTCACCGAGGCCAAAGCGGGCCGGATCGAATACAGGCTGGAAAAGCAGAACATCATTCACTGCGCCATCGGCAAGGTTTCCTTTGGAAGCGAGAAGCTCATGGACAACTATGAAGCCCTGCTGGATGCCGTCATCCGCGCCAAACCGGCTGCCGCCAAAGGGCAGTACATCCAGCGCTGCACCCTGGCCAGCACCATGGGCCCGGGAGTCCGCATCAACCCCAGGCTCTCCAAGTAGAGCCATGCCCGCCCTGAGGCGGGCCTTAAAAAAGAAAATACCTACGACGCCGAAGAAAGCAGGAGTCTCCCCCAAGGGAGACGTAAACAGGTCAAGCTGTCCCGCCGAGGCAGGAGGACGAATGTGATTGCGTGCGCCCCTCTGCCTGTCGCGGAGGGGTGTTACTATTTGGAAGAAGGAGGAAGAGTCGCATGCCCAGTCAAAAGAAACTGGAACTGAAAAAGAAACAAGTTGACGCGCTGGTCAAAGAGTTGAAGAGCGCTGAATCCATCGTTTTTGCTAACTACAAAGGCTTGACGGTCGCTCAGGACACTGAGATGCGCGCAGCTTTTCGCGACAAAGGATTGACCTACAAGGTTGTCAAGAATTCCATCTCATCGCGTGCTTTTGAGAAGCTGGGGATCGAAGGTCTGGGGGATACCCTGACCGGTCCGACAGCTATCGCCTACAGCACGGAAGATGTGGTTCTTGCGCCCCGCCTTGTCCGTGAGTTTTCCGAAAAATTCCGGAAGATGAGCATCAAGGGCGGCCTGGTGGGTACGGAAGTTCACCCGCTCGATTACATCGTGGCCCTGTCCCGGATCGAATCGCGTGAGAAGCTTTATGGACAGCTCCTGTTCATGATGCTTTACCCGCTGACCGCTTTTGCGCAGGTTGCTTCCCAGATCGCCGACAAAGGCCGCGATGCCGGTCTTGAGACGGTCGCGGAGCTCGCGGGCCAGGCCACTCCGGCCGCGGTTGAAGCGGAAGCTGAGAGCGCGCCCGTAGCAGAAGCAGCGGCAGCCCCTGTAGAGGAGCCGGTTGAAGAGCCGGCCCAGGAAGAAGCGGAGCCCCAGGCACCTGCGGCAGAAGAAGAGCCTCAAGAGGCCGGTCAAGCTGACCAAGAAATTGAAGAAGAACCAATCAGGGAGGAATCCGATCATGAGTAACGAGAAAATTGCGGGCATCCTGGATGCCGTGAAGGGCCTGACAATCCTGGAGCTGAACGACCTGGTCAAGGCTATGGAAGAAGAGTTCGGCGTTTCAGCTGCGGCCATGGCTATGGCGGCCCCTGCGGCCGGCGGCGGAGCCGGTGCGGAAGAAGTCGAACAGACCGAGTTTGATGTTGTGATCACCAATGCCGGACAGGCAAAGATCGCCGTCATCAAGGTGGTCCGCGAGCTGACCGGTCTTGGCCTCAAGGAAGCCAAGGCGCTGGTCGACGAAGTCCCCAAGCCGGTCAAAGAGAAGATCAGCCGGGACGACGCGGAAGATGCCGCCAAGCTGCTGCGTGAGGCGGGAGCGGAAGTCGAAATCAAGTAAGCTGTCCAATGACATGAAAAAGGCGGCCAGGTCCTTGACCGGCCGCCTTTTTTTGTGAAAATTTCAGGCTGTCAGTCTTCCATGAGAAAGCCCCGTCCGTTGTTCTTGAGGATCAGGGCGTCCATGGGCGGGATGGGATCCTTGCCTTCTTTGGGAGTGACCTGGTAGACGTTCTCGAACTCATGGACGAAGCGGTTGAAGCGCTTGAGCACCTGTTTGCGGGCAATGATACCCAGGAATGTGCCCTCCCTATCGGTAACGCAGAGATAGTTGGCGTTGACCAGAAGATGCAGGATATCTTCCAGGGGAGAGTGGTCGTAGACGACGAAGACATTCCTCTCCATGACATCCTTGACCTTGCGGACATTGAGCTGCTCCCAGTGGTAATCATCATCACCCAGGATTCCCTTGAAAATGGCGGGCATGCCAATGACGCCGGCCAGTTTGGAGGATTCATCCAAGACGGGGACAGAAGTGAAGCCGACACTGGAGAGGAGTAGCATGGCATGCATGAGGGTATTTTCCGTGCGAACCGTCGCGCAATGCTCCGCGTCGATCATGAGGGGATCGTCCCCCTGCAAGAGAAAGGGGCCGATGTGTTTTCCTATCATGAAGGAACCTCCCTTTGTATCCTGACTACAGATTACATGATGCGGCCTCTTATTTCACAAACAAATTGTGAACAATGACGAAATGACCCCTGTCACGCCTTCGTGGTATAGTGTAAGAGGTGAATAAAAGCCCCAGCTTAACGAATAATGACAACGAGAGACAAGCCATGACAGATAGGGAAGAAGATAAGATCCAGGATCAGGAGAACGAGAACCCCTGTGAACCGTGCGGCCAGGATCCAGCCGGCTGCAGCGGATGCGGGGCGGGCAGGAAGCGGACTGATACCCTCTGGTATGTCATCGCCGCCCTGGCCATTCTTCTGATCGCCATTCTCATTGGCAAGTCGGGGGGAAGCGGTACCTGAGGTTTTCCCTGGTGACCGGTCCGGTCACCTGAGACAACTTTCCCGGCAGGCCGCCCCGCTGGCGGTGTGAATGGAGAGATCCTTGGCAGCAGATACAATTAAAGATCGACGCATTCTTGACGGACCCGTGACACCGGTCCTTTTTTCCGTCGCCATTCCTTTGATTATCAACAATCTGATTAACTCACTTTACAACCTGGCGGATGGCCTTTGGGTGGCCCGCCTGTCTCTGGTGGAATTTGCCGCCACCAGCTTTGTCTGGCCCCCCCACTATCTCTTTGTCTCCCTGGGGATTGGAGTCGCCATTGCCGGCACCACCATCATCTCCCAGCTGATCGGAAGCGGGGACAAGCCGCGGGCTGAATCCTATGCCTCCCATATCTTTTATTTCTGCCTGGCCCTGGGCGCTCTCTTTTCCGTGGCCGGCTATTTCCTGTCGCCCAGTATCGTCGGCTGGATGGGCGGTTCCGGGGATCTGGGCCGGCACGCCTCAGCCTATCTGAGCATCCTGATGGCGGGCTTCATCTTTGAGATGCTCTATCTATCTTTCTTTGCCATTCTGGGCGCCCAGGGCAAGACCAAGGTTACTACTATCATCAGCGCCTGCGCAGCCCTTATGAATGCCCTTTTGGATCCCTTTTTTATTTTCAAGACCGTTCCGCTTCTGGGGATCAAGGGCTTGGGCATGGGAATTTCGGGGGCTGCCCTGGCCACGGTTTTGTCCCAGGTTGTCCGGGTCATCCTGGGCGCCTACGTTATCTATGCCCCCGGCAATGAGATCCGGCTACGCCTGCGAAAAATCAAGCTGTCTCTGGAGCAGTTTATCGAGCTTATCCGTATGGGTCTTCCTACGGCCCTGGGTCAGGCCAGTGCTGCCCTGGGGTTCACCCTGCTCAATTCGGAGGTAGCCGCGTACGGGGACGCGACCATCGCAGCTTACGCCGCTGTCAACCGGATCGGTTCCTTTGTCATGCAGCCGACCGGTGGAATTGGCGGCGCCCTGACGGCCATCGTAGGCCAGAATATCGGTGCCGGCAAGATCGACCGTGTCAAGCAGTTCAACCGGACGGCCTTCCGGGTCATTACGGTCATGGCTGTTGTCGGCAGCCTGGTGGTCTGGTTTGTCCGCTACCCCATTCTGTCGCTTTTCATAACGGAGACGGGCAAGCAGGCCGACCTGGTCTGGGCCCTGGCCATCGAATACACCATCTTCAATGTCTTCATGGCCCCCATGATGGGCTATTTTGATGCCTTTACGGGCATATTCAGCGGGGCCGGCTATCCCCGCTATGCTGCCTATATGTCTGTCCTCCGCCTCTGGGGTGTCCGCCTGCCCATGATCTGGGCCTTCCGCCGCTTCACCGATCTGGGTCCCATGGGGATTTGGATCTCCCTTCTGGTTTCCAATGTTGTCATCATCATCTACGCGGCCATCCTCTATTGGCGGGGCAAGTGGCTGGAGAGCCCCCGAGTGGACCACTAGCAAGGAGCACCTATGACCGGCATCTTCTTTTCTCTTCTGGCAGCCCTTCCTCTGGGGCTGTCCGTCCTTTTGTGGGCTCTTTTGGCCCTTCTGCTGGCCTTCATCGGCTTTGAGCTGCATATGGGCTGGTCGCTCTTCCGCTACGCCACCAAGAGAGCGGACACTGATCAGTTTACGCCGCCGGCCGATATTCCCCAGGAGGCCCTGGACTGGTACAAAACGGTTGCCGTGACCCGGGAGCGGCTGCTTTTGCAGACTCATGAAGAATGGGAACTCAAACGCGGCGGGATCAGCCTCAGGGGAACCTTCTTTCCCGCCCGCCAGGGGGATCCAGCGGGCCAGGGCTGCGCCCTGCTGGTCCATGGCTGGCGCGATGTACGCATGTCACGGGCGGTCGATGTACAGATGTATCTGGATATGGGCTACAGCGTCTTCATGCCGGCTCTTCGTGGCCACGCGCCCAGCGGCGGCCGCCGTATCGATATCGGCTGCCTTCACCGCAAGGATCTCTTCGCCTGGATGGAGGAGGTCAGGAAGCGGCTGGATCAGGCCCCCGATCACTTCATTCTGGACGGCTTATCCATGGGAGCGGCCAATGTACTGACAGCCGCAGGCGACGGGGATCTGCCGGAGGATGTGGCGGCCATTCTGGCCGACTGCGGCTATTCCTCCCTGCTGGCCCAGGGCCAGTGGATGACCCGGGGGATCAAGCCCCTGCTCCGTATCCCGG
>Ga0265293_10003575_pt1 | contig 28705 bp, 29 predicted proteins | sample Munlanlewell138R_FD_192505 | JGI IMG/M metagenome (GOLD analysis project Ga0265293, IMG submission 192505) | Leachate microbial communities from a municipal landfill in Southern Ontario, Canada - Leachate well 138R | ecosystem: Engineered > Solid waste > Landfill > Unclassified | place: Canada... | reverse complement strand
CGGTGGAAGGGCTCGAGCCATCGGATCGCCTCATCACGATTGCCCGAGCCAGACATCCCGCGGTTGTGTTCCATCACGATTCCATCGAAGATCTCGCCCGTTGCGAGACCCGCTGGGGCGGGATCCTCGCCTGGTATTCGACCATTCACATGAGCTCAGAAGAGCTCCTACACGCGCTCGCAACACTGCGCACTCGGCTGGGTGACGGCGGATCGCTGCTGATGTCCTTTTTCGCGGGGCCGCGGCTAGAGGCATTCGACCATCCGATCGCCGCCGCATACCGGTGGCCGATGAACAAAATGGTCGAAGCCCTCACCCACGCCGGGTTCGAGGTGATCGGGCAGCGCTCGAACCCGCGGACGCCACACGCGTACATCACTGCACGCGCCACCCCTGGCTTCAGCTGAAGCGCGTGTGTTGTGCCACGAGTCGCCATACTAGAAGGGAAGGGAAGGATGCCGTTGGCTGTTTCGACCGATGTGGATGCTGATCCAGCAAATGATCTCTGCGTGGCCCGTGTACCACTGTTTCAAGGGCTCACACATGCGCAGCAAGTGGAAGTTGCGGGATTTGCACGTACCGTCCGATTAGACGCTGTCGAGCAGGCGTATACAGCAGGCTCGGATATGTCGCAGTTGATGGTGGTGCACACCGGTCAGGTGAAGATCGCTCGTACAAGTGCGGCTGGGCACGAGCAGGTGATCCGGGTCCTCGGTCCGGGCGACTTCATCGGAGAATCCGCGTTTCTCACCGGCACGAGACCCGATCACGCAGCAGAAGCGCTCGTGCATACCGAACTGTGCGTGTTCCGTCATGCCGATCTCGGGCGTCTCGTCGAGAAGCATCCGAGCATCGGGCTGCGCATGCTGCAAGGAGTGAGTCAGCGCTTGGATGATACTGAGGCGCGACTGGCTTCTGTCATCTCGGGAAACGTGAGCTCTCGTCTCGCCGATTACCTGCTCTCGCTCCCTGCGACGCCAGGGCCGCGAGGAGCCATCGACGTGACGCTGCCGCTCGCAAAGAAGGACATCGCTTCGCTCCTGTCCACGACACCAGAGTCCCTCAGTCGGCAACTTCGCAAACTCACCGACACCGGGGTGATCTCACAACAGGAACAGGGGCGGATCACGATCACTGATGTGACCGCGCTCACCGCACTCTCAACCCTCTCGAAGAGAGACTGAGAACAGCACCGTGCCAGCCCAGACCATCGCCCCACGTACCTCGGAAGCGTCTCACGCAATGTCATCGACGGTGGAATTTCTTCGCAACCGCAAGCTCATGATGTTCGTGCTCGTCGGTTTGGCGACCGGGGTTATGCTCTGGCTGACCGGCGCAGAGATGGCTCTCGGGGTCACCGCATACTTGGTGCTCGGTATCGTGATCGTGATCACCGCGATCGACATGTTCAAAGATCTGATGCGCGGGCATTGGGGGCTCGACATTCTTGCGGTCATCGCCATGATCGCGACACTCGCCGTACAGGAATATGTCGCGGGGCTCATCATCGCGTTGATGCTCACCGGAGGGGAAGCACTCGAAGACCTCGCCGCTCGCCGCGCGAGCCGAGAACTCGACCAACTGTTGAACCGAGCCCCAGCATTCGCGGGTCGAATTCACCCGGTAACAGGTGAGGTCGAACGCATCGCGATCGAAGAGGTGAAAGTCGGCGACGAACTGCTGGTGCGCTCCTCAGAGATCCTCCCCGTCGACGGGGTGCTCCTATCGGATCACGCGACGATTGATGAATCATCCGTGACCGGTGAACCGATCCCGGCGAACTACCACGCGGGCGACCCACTGCTTTCTGGAACGGTCAACAGCACGACGAGCTTCACGATGCGCGCGCAGAAGGTGGCAGCCGATTCGAACTACGCCTCGATCGTACGGTTGGTCGAGGAGGCCGTGGACTCCCGGGCACCGATGGTGCGACTCGCCGACCGTTATGCGGTGCCGTTCACCATTGTGTCATTGCTGATTGCGGGCTTCGCGTGGTTTCTCAGCGGGGATCCGGTGCGATTTGCCGAGGTGCTCGTCGTGGCGACGCCGTGCCCGCTGCTCATCGCCACCCCGGTCGCGTTCATGGGCGGGATGAGTTCCGCGGCAAAGCTCAACGTCATCATCAAAGACGGTGGCGTGTTAGAGGTGCTCGCCCGGGTCCGTGCAGTCGCATTCGACAAGACCGGCACCTTGACCGAAGGTAAAGCCGACGTCGTCGAGATTCACCCTGCTGCTCGCACCGTAGACGAGACGCTGCAGCTCGCGGCCGCCGCCGAGCAGTACTCCGTGCACGTGTTCGCCGATCCGATCGTGGCATCGGCACGCACACAGCAACTTGAGCTTCCCGAAGTGGTGACGGCCGACGAGGTGGCAACAAACGGTGTCCTCGCCTCCCTGGCAGACGGCACTTCGGTGCGAGTGGGCAAGCCCTCATTTATCGAAGAGGCGACCGGGCCGATCGATCGACCCGTACTCTCAGCTGGGGAGACGGCCGTCTACGTATCGGTCGGTGACGAGCTCGCCGGAGTGATCATCTTGTCCGACCCGATTCGTGAGCAGTCTGCAGACACGGTGTCCCGTCTTCGCCGAGCAGGCGTAGCCGAGATCGCGATGGTGACCGGTGATATCACGTCGACCGCGGAGTCTGTCGCACACGCGGTCGACATTCAGACGGTGCACGCTGAGACCACTCCCCAGACCAAGGTGCGGATTGTGCAGGCGATGCGGCCGAGACCCGTACTCATGGTCGGCGATGGGATCAATGATGCCCCGGTGCTGGCGGCCGCCGACGTCGGTGTTGCGATGGCGGGCAGGGGTGCAACGGTCGCGAGCGAGTCAGCAGCGGCGGTGATCACCTCGAACGACATCGCGCGAGTGGCAGATGTGGCCTATGTCTCGCGGCGCACGGTGCAGATCGCCCTGCAGTCGATCTGGATGGGCATCATCATCTCAGTCGGTTTGATGCTCGTCGCCGCATTCGGCTATTTGCCGGCGGTGGTGGGAGCGCTGCTGCAAGAGATTGTTGACCTTGTGGCCATTCTGTCGGCGCTCCGCGCGCTCCGAGCGCACCGGGGTGCGCGGCGCGAGAGCCCTGCTCGGCGGGAAGTGCCGGTAGGCTAACCCGCGAGGCCGACTCACACAGTCACGATCGGATCAGCCGGTTGACCGCGGCAGTGGCCTCCTGAATCTTCTCGTGGGCGGCCTCGTCGCTAAGCTTGGCGGCATCGAGCACACAGTGCTTCAGGTGATCATCGAGCAGCCCCGTCGCCACCCCCTGCAGCGAGCGGGTGAGCGCACTGACCTGGGTCAGAATGTGGATACAGTAGTGCTCTTCGTCGATCATGTTCGCGATGCCCCGGGCCAAACCTTCGATTCGTTTCATGCGCTGCAGGTAGCGCTTCTTATCGCCGATATACCCGTGGTGCGACGCGTGCGATTCAGTGGTTGATGACATGTGCTGATCCTGGGCTGCGTGAGGTCAGTTCGTGCGTTCGAGCACGGCGCGAGTGCTGGCTTCTGGGCTGAGATCGATGCGGCGCAAGAGCTGGGCATTCAGCGCCACGACGATCGTCGACAGCGACATCAGAATCGCTCCGACCGACATCGGCAGCACGAACCCGACGCGGGCGAGCACACCGGCGGCAAGCGGCACCGAAATCAAGTTGTACCCCGCCGCCCACCACAGGTTCTGTTTCATCTTGCGGTAGGCAGCACGTGAGAGTTCGATCACTGAGAGCACCGAACGCGGGTCAAAGCTGGCGAGGATCACCCCTGCCGGCGCGATCGCCACATCGGTGCCCGCCCCGATAGCGATACCAACATCGGCTTGCACGAGGGCGGGGGCATCGTTGACGCCGTCGCCGACGGCTGATAGAAGTCCCATTTACCGCTGCTCTCGAGTGACGAGTCCCGCCTCGACGAGCAGTTTCATGTGGTGTGAAGCCCTGAGACGACCCCCACCGAGATGCTCAGTCGAGAAGCTCCGCGAGCAGAGCTTCAACGCGTGCCTTGATCTCGTCGCGGATGGGTCTCACCGCATCGATACCCTGCCCTGCCGGATCCTCGAGTTTCCAATCCTCGTACCGCTTGCCGGGGAAGAACGGGCATGCGTCACCGCAGCCCATAGTGATTACGGCATCAGACGCCTGCACCGCTTCGGTCGTGAGGATCTTCGGCTGCTCAGCGGTGATGTCGATGCCGACCTCGCGCATCGCTTCAACTACGACCGAGTTAATCATTTCCGCGGGCATCGAACCCGCAGAGCGTACCTCGACGCGGTCGCCGGCGAGTTCGCGCAGCCAACCGGCCGCCATTTGCGAGCGCCCGGCGTTGTGCACGCAGACGAAGAGTACGGTGGGCTTCTGTTCGGTGGTCATGTTACGTCTTCTCTTCCAGTTCCGTCAGTGTGAGGTGAGGGTGTCGAGCAGTGTGCGCACGCGGGCTGCGATGTCGTCGCGAATCGCCTCAAGCTCTTCAGCGGAGGCGAGGGCGGGATCGCCGACGGCCCAGTCTTCGTAGCGGACCCCGGGAATGACCGGGCACACGTCGCCGCACCCCATGGTGACCACCACATCAGCCGCGCGTACAGCGTCATCGGTGAGCGGTTTTGGGAATCGCTCCTGCGCCTGGTCGCCCTCGATTTCTGTGAGGAGCGACTTGATACGTGGGTGCACGTCGGTTGCTGGGGTGGATCCTGCAGACCGTGCGAGGACCTTTCCACCCGAGAGCTGGTTGACGAGTGCTGCCGCGAGATGTGATCTGCCCGCGTTCTGCACGCATACGAAGAGCACCTGCGGGATCCCGTTTTCGTGGTCGCGGGTGAGATCTGTGAGCCGCTGTCTCGCGAAGCGCTCGGTCAGTGGAATGAGGTGTCGCGTCACCTTCGCCGAGCGTGCGAGGCTCGCGTACGACTCGCGGACGACGGTCACAACCAGGTCGCGACTAATCACGGCGTGTTCCGCGGCGAGCTCGTCCGCGAGGTGGGTGACACGTTCGTCGAGGTTCTCTACCGGTTCGGCTGGCGTGTGGGAACACTCGTGCTCCTCAGGCGCCTCGGCGGCGAGCACTGCCGCGGGCGCGAACGACTCTAACAATGCTCTGACCGCCGCCTCTTGGGTGGGCTGTAGCCGGTAGTACACCCAGGTGCTGCGGCGCTCGGAGGTGAGGAGGCCGGTGTCTTTGAGTACTTTCAGGTGGTGTGAGATGGTCGGTTGCGACACGTCGCCGAGTTCGGCGAGGTCGCAGACGCAGGCCTCACCGCGCGGATCGGAGACGATCGCTGACAGCATACGCAAGCGCAGCGGGTCGGAGAGTGCCTTGAGCCGACTCGCCACGACGGTTGCGGCATCGATCCCGATCGGGTGTGACCCATCGGGTTCACAGGTGCGATCGGTGGGAGCGGGGATGGTGTTGCTCATGATGTCCTCACGGGTGTCTCGATCGCTACCGGGGCGTAGGGGTCGATGTGAAACCAAGCTCGGGCCGCCCACAGCGACACATACACGAGACCCACCAGTACCGGCACCTCGATGAGTGGGCCGACGACACCGGCAAGGGCCTGCCCACTCGTGGCGCCGAAGGTGCCGATCGCAACCGCGATCGCGAGTTCAAAGTTGTTGCCCGCCGCGGTGAAAGCGAGCGAGGTGGATCGGGCATACCCCATGCCGAGCGCTTTGCCGAGCAGGAGACCCGCGAACCACATCACGCCGAAGTAGATGAAGAGCGGCAGTGCAATGCGTGCCACGTCGAGGGGGTTCGCGATGATCGCATCACCCTGGAGTGCGAAGAGCAGCACGATCGTGAAGAGGAGCCCGTACAGCGCCCACGGGCCGATAACAGGGAGAAAGGATACCTCGTACCAGTCCCGTCCTCGCCGCCGCTCCACGATCCACCTGGAGGCGAACCCGGCGATCAGGGGGACCCCAAGGAAGACGAGCACGTTCAGCGCGATCTGCCAGACCGAGACCTCAAGGCCTTGCGTGTCGAGGCCGAGCCAGCCGGGCAGCACGGTCAGGTAGAACCAGCCGAGCAGCGCGAATGCGACCACCTGGAAGACGGAGTTGATGGCGACCAGCACCGCGGTCGCTTCCCGGTCGCCGCAGGCCAGATCGTTCCAGATCACGACCATCGCGATGCAGCGCGCGAGCCCGACGATGATGAGGCCGGTGCGGTACTCCGGCAGGTCGGGGAGGAAGAGCCACGCGAGCGTAAACATGACCGCGGGGCCAGCGATCCAATTCAGCAAAAGCGAAGAGATGAGGAGCCGTTTGTCGCCGGTGACTGCCGCGACTTTGTCGTACCGAACCTTCGCGAGCACGGGGTACATCATGACGAGCAGCCCGATGCCGATCGGCACCGAGATACCGCCCACCTCGAGTCGGGCGAGGAAGTCGGAGAGAGCGGGAACGAAGCGCCCCAGTAGGAGGCCCACGACCATGGCGAGGCCGATCCACAGCGGCAACCACTTATCGAGCGTCGACATGCGTTTCGGAGTTGCCCGGGGCGGTGCAGTTAATGAGCCGCTTCCTTGATTCGACATTCTTCTATATTGGTGAGTATCGATGGCTGAAGCAACTTCTGGCGAAGGGGTTCATGCCTTGCTCTTCCGTCGTTCACTTGCCGTTCACGAGGCGAGCGTACGACCGCCGTAGATCAGGCTTGCTGCGCGGGTGACGCCGCTACGCGGCAGTCGGGGCCGAGAATCTTGATGTCCATGTGTGTGACCTTTCGAGAGTGGATCTGCCAGCCAGTCGGCGCGATGGCCTTGGGGGCGGCTATCCAGCGATCGGGATGAGGTTGAAGATGAAAGCAGATGAGGAACGAGTAGCCCCATGAGCAGTAAAGTGATGCGAAGCTTGGGTGCGAAGGGATGTGGGCTCACTATTGATCTGACCGACAGTTTGGTTTCCACTCTCACCTCAACGAGCGGGAGGCCCGAGAGCGACTGTGCGCTTGTCGAGGAGGGCTTTATCTCAATTCATGGTCGAGGAGTTGGTGACAATTGCACCAGCTGCGATGAGTGAGATGCGCACCTGCTTGCGGTCTACACCGAGAGTGCGGGCGATCGCGCGCATCGAGATGCCGCCGCCGTGCAGCTTCACTGCTTCAGCGGCCTCGTCGATCGTAAGCCCATGCTGACGGCGCACGACTTCCTGCCGGGTGAGGTGCTTCGAGACTGTCGCGCGGTGCACACCATACTTCTGAGCGAGATAGCCGACGCTGAGACCAGCGAGGTAATCATCGACGAGCCGGTCTGCTTCAGAGGGGGTGAGAAAGGTTTGAGGTTTCCCAATCCTCCTGACACAGGGCCCTCGAGCGTCCCGAATCGGGGTGTTATCGACCCGCTGAGACACCCGGTATACCCCTCGTTTCCAGCGTGATATCAACGTTTCTAGTGCGGGTCCGGGGTTTGAAAACTGTCTACGCAGGGACCCCAAATGGGAGAGGTTCAAACCCTCGACAAGAGTCTCCACTCTTTGTCCGGGTTGAACCTCTCCCTGTTTCTCCGCTTCGGCCTCGCGCCAGTGAGGATTTGCGCCATACGAGCGCAACAACTTGATGAGAACACCTTTGCCCTTTGAATTGAACACCGCCATAAAGAGGGGTGTGTTGCCGAAACGGTTCTCCAAATCGATGGTTGCACCAGCTCTTGAGGAGAGCTGCCGCAACCGAGAGGGACCACGCTTGCGCTGCAAAATGTAGCGGAGTAAATCCTTCCTCGTTCTGGGCATCAGGGAAATTCCACTTGAAAGTAATTCGCGAGCAACAGCCAGATTGTCACGGTGCAACGCCTGCATGTTGACCCGAGCGATCATGTCACGCTGCGCGCAGAAAACCCAGGGTTTCCGAACCTCGTGTTGCCCGAGCTGAGTGAGATGATGGTGTGGGGCGTCGTCACGTTCATCATTAGCCCGGCCTCATGATGTCGGTGGCTCGAGGTACGGCTGAAAATCAGCCGCTGAGACTGCGAAGCGGCTCGAATTAGACGAACCACTTGAAGGGTGTGCGGTAGTGATTGACTCAGACGAATTGGTCTACCGGTCGCGAGTGCGGGGATGCCTGCTCGGCGGGGCGATCGGTGATGCGCTTGGTGGCCCTGTCGAGTTCTGGAACGCGCAGCGGATTCTCGAAGCCTGTGGCGAGGATGGTGTGACCGAGTATCTTCCCGAGATTATCGACGGCGAGACTCGGTACGGGCTGATTACTGATGATACGCAGATGACGTTGTTTACGGTTGAAGGTATGATTCGTGCGGGGTTTCGTACTGACCGCGGCTTAGGCCTCACGGTCGCGGTCACGCATCACGCGTATGACCGGTGGCTCGACACGCAGCTCATGCGCGAGCCCGATGGGTCAAAAGATGGCTGGTTGATCAACCAGAAGTGGCTCTATGTCAGGCGCGCCCCTGGCAACACCTGCATATCAGCGTTAATGGATGCGCGATGCGGCGAACGGAAGATCTCGCAATACGGTGGCCAGGCTGAGAATGATTCGAAAGGCTGCGGCGGGGTCATGCGCAGTGCACCATTCGGGCTGTTGCCACCGAGATCTGACGACGCCCTCGGGTGGCAGTTCGATAGCGCGGCTCAAGCGGCATCCTTTACGCACGGTCATCCGACTGCCCAGCTCGCTTCGGGTGCACTCGCCGCGCTTATTGGTGCGATAGTTCTGGGGCAAGAACTTGACGAGGCGGTAAACACGATGATGCGACATCTACACTGTCGCGAACACCATGAAGAGGCTACGCGAGTGCTTCAGCAGGCGATTGATTTGGCGACTGAACCACCCAGCGTTGCGGTGTTGGAGTCGTTGGGTGGCGGGTGGGTAGCTGATGAAGCGTTAGGCATCGCTGTCTACGCAGCGCTGCAGTGCCCCGAGCCAGAGAACATACTCAAGGCGCTCTCGCTCGCGGTCACCCACTCAGGTGATTCTGATTCGACGGGTGCGCTCTGTGGCAACATCCTTGGTGCGCTGCATGGAGAAGAATCGTTGCCGCCGCAGCTGGTGTTTGAGGTTGAAGGTCGGGGCACCATCCTCGAACTTGCAGATGACTTTGTATACGAGTTCACTCGCGGGCATGAACTGCACGGCGAATACGGCCCGTACACACGCTGGACCACACGGTATCCCGGTTGGTGAGCGCATGGCTCGAACCTCCCAGACATTCGCGTTGACCGCATGAGGATTCGCACGGCTTCTTGGCTGCGGAGGTAACGAAACTGCACGCATCGGGGCCTCGGGATGCTTCAGGATCTCGAAAGTACAAAGGCTGCCGGGAGCCTCCGTGCTCTATTCGACGATGCGAGTACCCTCGAACGTCATTGCCTCACGAGTTTCGCCCTCGAGTGTTACCGTCGCAAATCCAGAAATCTGGTGCCTCTTGTCATCTTGCGTTGACCAATCGACCTGCATCGGCATCTCTTTCTCTGTGTCAGCAGCTGCGGTGCAGGTTGCAGAGGCTAGCTCCTCGTCGTAATCGCAGTTCCAGAGCTCATCATCGCTCGTGAGAATCGTGAGTGTGGTGAGGCTCGTCTTCGTAATGTCGAAAACTCCGTCTGCCGGGGGCGCACCCCAGATGTAGTCCTGGACAGTCACTTCGTAACGACCGGTGACGACATCAATCGGGGTAACGTACCCACCGCTTGCTCTGTCGTCTAACGAGAGGCCACCGCCGACGCGACCATCAGCGGTGGTTGTCATGCATCCCGAAAGTCCTGCGATGGCGACGCATGCAACGAGCAACCCGACGGCTGCGCGGGGGAGCGGAATGTGCCGCATTGTGATGCTCTGTTGTGCGAGTCTGACGAATGACAGGAGCCGAGATGACATCTCTCAAGCCTAGCAATAGCCGACGGTGCGAGTGACGTCTCGTGCAGGGTGCTTGCGGCACCCTGCAGTGCATATTCGTTACATCAGCAATGTCCCCACTTCCGAACCAGAGTCCTCTTCTGAGGTGAGTTTGGGTTGGAATCAGAGCCCACTTCCGGCTCAAACTCACCGCGGAGGGGTGAAGACGGAGGGTGGATCGGGTAGCGGGACGAGTGGTCATGCCGTTCAGGCCGGTGTGCACCGCGATCGTGAAGCGCCTCAGATCGGGTGCTGGGCCGTGTAGAGACGTACCGATTTCTCAACTGCCGGAGTCTCTCACCGAGAAATTGCCCGGATCAGGTTGGGCCCATCGCTGCTCAGCGGTGCCACAGGGTAGACGAACAGGTCATCGGCGAGGGGCGCCGCTGCCGCCGGCACAGCCTGCACGAGGGCGTGATCGCCGGTGAAGTGTGGGTCGATCCACTTGGCCACACACTCGTCGGCGAGGAACACGGGCATTCGGTCGCGCAGAGGCCGCATCACGCCGGCCGAGTCACGGGTCAGGATCGTGGCCGTGAGGTGCCACCCGCGGTCATCGTCGGCTCAGGGCTCGTGCTACCACTACATCAGCCCCGCGAAGGTGAAGGTTTTCTCTGGGCCAAAGATCGCGTGCGGAACTCGTGCGCTCTTCCGGCCTCTCCACTCGTAGAAGCCTGAGACGGGTATCTCGCAGCGGCGGTACTGCACTGCCGGATGCGCTGACACCGTTGCGCGGTGCACACCAACGGATTCGTCTTTGAACGAGCAGGAAACTAACCACAAGCAAGCTGCATCGCACGGACCGGTGGAAAGGCGAGCATCACGAACGGGCGTAGTCTGGAAGCTATGAGCTCAGGGAAAAAGACTGTCATTTGGACTGTCAGCGTCGCCATTCTCGGGGCCGTCGCGGGTGCCCTCATCGGCGCAGCACTGGCATTGCCCGGCATGGGGCCAACGGGCGTCGGCTGTGTGGTCGGGGCGGCGATCGGCTACCTCATCGGTCTCCCCAGGGGCGACTGACCCGGCCACGTTCCCACCAGTTCGGGAATGCTACCTTGCCCGACACGGTTGCACTGATCATGCGGTCCGTCGATGTCGTCGTGATCGGCGCAGGGCAGGCCGGTCTCTCTGCGGCCTACCACCTTCAGCACCGCGGCTTCTCCCCTGTCACGCGAGCCGCGGACCACGAGCGAACCTTCGTCGTGCTCGACGCGGAACAGGCGCCCGGCGGTGCGTGGCAGCACAGGTGGCGATCCCTCACCATGAACACCGTCAACGGGATCCATGAACTCCCTGGCTTTCCCGTACCACCTGCCACCCCTGACGCAGTGAGCCGCGAGGTTCTCCCCCAGTATTTCGCGGCGTATGAGGAACGTTTCGAGCTTGATGTGCAGCGACCCGTACGGGTCAGCTCCGTCCGGTACCCATCGACCCCAGGCATGAGCGGCACCGGGCTCATCGTGGACTCCCTCGACCAGCGTGGGTCGCCGGTAACATTGCACGCGCGCTATGTCATCAATGCGACCGGCACCTGGACGCGCCCCTTCTGGCCAACGGTACCCGGGCAAGAACGCTTCCGAGGGCGTCAACTCCACGTTCACGATTACGTTTCCGCGGAGGAATTTCGGGGCAAGCGCGTCGTGATCGTGGGAGCAGGGATCTCCGCAACCCAGCTCCTCGAAGAGGTTTCCCGGGTCACAGAAACCCTCTGGGTGACACGGCGCGAGCCCGAGTGGGTAGACCGCTTCACCGACGGCTCCATCATTGCCTCACTCGCCGAGGTTGAGGAACGAACGCGAAAGGGCCTCCCCCCGCAGAGCGTGGTTCGAGTGACCGGAATGCATCGGACGCCGTGGATCGAACGCGCTCAGGCACGTGGCGCGCTCAATCTCGGGTACGGTGCCTCCCAGTCGACCGTCGGTGCGAATCGAGCCGGTCGCGACGCGGTCCGAGCCATTCTCGCTGAGGATCGTACAATGATCACCGAAATCGACGAGGGTACCCTCATCTCTCACTAGGCGAGGTCGACTCCAAACATTTCTGCCGTCGCGCGCGCGGAAGGAGTGCCGGCGTCACGATCCGCACCGTGTGCGAGGAGCACAGCAATCGTCTCAGCGTGGCGTTTGAATACTGCACCGGCAAGCGGCGTCTGCCCCCGATCATTCGGGCGGTTCACGTCAGCTCCGTGCGTGGCGAGCATAGCGACAAGGTCGGCGTGCCCGTGATAGGAGGCGAGCATGAGCAGCGTATCGCCGCTCGATGTCGTCAGATCGACCGGCGCGCCCTGCTCGACCGCACTGATCACGAAGGCTGTGTCTCCCGTTCGGGCGGCGTCGAAGAGACGGTGAGCGAACTCGAGAACATCGTCGGGAAGTGCTTCGCTGGGTTCAGACATGGGTCAAGTATCCCCCAACCGTTCGCGCCGCTCCGCTTCCTGTGCGTCACGGAGCTCGGCTGTCGCAGCACGCAGGCGCTCCTCCGCCTGCTGCCGACGTCGCTGCGCAAGAGTTCGGGCGCCAAAACGTTCATGCACCCGGTCACGCTGCTCCGCAGTCGCGGTAATGATGTAACTCGAGGCGACGAGAATCACCTGCGAGGAGAGGTTAAACCAGATGAGCAGGGCAACGAGCGTCGCGAATGAGGCGAGCAACGGGTTCGCCGTCGCCCCGCGCACGAACAGGCCCGACAGCTCCTGCAGAACCGTGAGCCCAATCCCTCCAATGAGCGCACCGAACCAGAGTGCTCGGGCCGGCGGACGAACCCCTGAGAGAACGCGAAACACGAGCGCGATCGCAAGCGTGTCGATCACGAGCACAATCGCGATCCCGAACACTCGAGTCAGGACGCGGGCGACTATGTTTCCGTCTGAAACCCCAAGCCAGTCGTTCACCGCACCGATGCCAGCTCCACCAATCACGCTGGCTGCGGCTGCCACGCCGAGCAGGCCACCGAACCCCACCGCGACCAACATGTTACGCAGCAGGACCCACAGGAAAAGGGTGTCATCGCTGAACTCGTCGGCGAGCACCCTGATCGCGGTGCGCAGACTTCCGACCGCGCTGATGGCTGCGGCCACCAGGCCGATGAGCGAGAACACACCGACGACCGAGAAACCGATTGGAGCACCGATATTCGTCGGGTCAACAATCCGTCCAATGCCCGGTACCACCGATTCGAGCGCTTCGGTCAGGGCAGCCATCACGTCTGGATTGCCACTCATCCACAACGCTACGACTGAGAAACCGAGCAACACAGCCGCAAACACGCTGAAAAGCGCACGGTAGGTGATGCTGTCTGCAAGCATCGGGCCACGACGTTCGTTGTAGCGTAAGATCGCGCGAACGATTCGCAGCTGCAATGCCCGAGAGATCACTCGTTGCACGAGCCGCGTGAGCTCTCGCCTCGGCGGTTCAAGTCTGTGCCCCGTTTCGCTCATGTCTCCAGCCTACGAGCCGCCGATCAGGCTGCTCCAGAGCTTGACAATAGTTCAAAGACGTGACGGAGTCTCGGTACCACTCACCAACCGGTCGACAACACCCGGTCGAGCTGCGCCACGATGAAGTCGGCACTTTCGGCCGTGAGACACAGTGGCGGCTTCACCTTCAACACATTCGAGCGCTCGGAGGTGGGGAGCACAATGACGCCAAGCTCTCGCAACCGCTCGCAAATCGCTGCCGTTTCAGCGTCCGCAGGGGTCATCGTTTCACGATCACGCACGAGTTCGACCCCCAGGTACAGACCTTGCCCGTGCACCGGTCCGATCATCTCGTGCCGCTTGCTGAGCTCTCGAAAGCCCGCGGTGAGACGCGCGCCGATGTCGTGGGCGTTCCCCTGCAGCCCCTCGGCAGCCATGGCGTCGAGCACCGCGATTCCCACCTGGCAACTCAGCGGATTACCACCCGCTGAGGAGAAGAACTGCCCCTGCGACGCCAGTGCATCAGCGACGCGCTTGGAGGTGATGACACCGCCGATCGGAAAGCCGTTGCCCATCGGCTTCGCGATCGTGATGATGTCAGGAATCACGCCTGACTGTTCGAACCCCCAAAACGTTGAACCCATTCGACCGAACCCGACCTGCACTTCGTCTGCGATGCAGAGCCCTCCGGCAGCTCGTACCCCGGCATACGCTGCGGAGAGGTACCCGTCAGGCAGGAGCACGCCACCGGCGTTCCCGAGGACCGACTCACAGATGAATCCTGCGACTGGTCGACGATCTGTCTCAAGGCGTTCCAAATCCCGCACGAGATGAGCAGCGTATTCCGGTCCGGTGGCGTCACCGCGGTACGTACCGCGATATCGATTCGGCACATCTGCAACGTGTACCCAGTCGGGGCGGCTCTCGAGGGCGTGCGGGTTGTCGAAGGCGCTCGTCGTCACGGCGTCGCTCGCCATCGTCCAGCCGTGGTACGCCTCCCGCAGTGCAACGATCGTGCGCCGGCCCGTCGCCGCCTGCGCCAGACGGAGCGCCAGATCGACCGCTTCCGAGCCGCTGTTCACAAGCAGCACCGTGTCGAGTCCCGAACCAGCCGGCAGGAGTTCGAGCAGCCGCTCGCTGTATTCCGCGAGCCCGCGGTAGAGGAAACGCGAGTTGGTGTTGAGCAACCGGATCTGCCGGTCCACGGCATCGGCAACGGCCGGGTGGCCGTGACCGAGACCCGTGACGTTGTTCACCACGTCAATATAGCTCCGGCCAGTTGTATCGATCAGGTGATGCCGCCAACCGCGCTCGACCTGCATCGGCCGCTCGTAGTACCGTTCCTGCGCACTCGCGAAAATCCGTTCACGGCGCGCCTGCTCATCATCTGATTCATCTCGCTGCGCGCTCTCAGGAAGCCCGAGGAGGGGTGAGGGATCCGGAGCGAAGCGTCGCCACGCCGCCACAAGCTCGGGGACGATCAGGCGCGCACGACCGGGCTCTGACCGGTGCGCACCGGCGTCGGGCAGCAGCGGCGCATCGGCACGGCGCAGCCCGAAGCGGAGCGGCCGCGGTGCATGTGACGCCGCGAGAGTGCCAATCGGCGCTCCCGACTCCACCACACTGTCGCTCACTATCAGCGGTTCGACCCCCTCAATTTCGAAGAGCCACTCCCCAAGATCGATCACCGCCCCGTGCGCGTTGGGTGTGCGTGCCGTTCCAAGCAGTGGCGCACATACGGCAACCTCGGCTCCCGCGGGCAGCCACACTTCGACGTCCAGCGGCCAGGTCGCAGCCGCATCCACGGAATCGACGACGGTGCGTGTGAGCCGATAACCGCCGTAGGGCAGCACCGCGGCTGCGGCTCCACCCGCGAATGCGTCTTCGACGAGCCGCGCTTCTGCGTCTGCCTCCTGCCAGACTCCCCCGGCGAGCGCAGCGGACTCGACGCCCGCGTCGATGATCTCGACCGACCCGTCAAGGCTTGGAATGACTGAACGCAGTGGCGCCACGGGGTGCAGGGGCTCCGGGAGAGCGAACAGCCGGAGCCCCTCGCCTGCTGGGCGGCCGGCGAAGCCCAATCGTGCGAGCACTGCTTCGGTGGCAACCGCGAGCGGCACAGCCGTTGCGGCGTCAAAAATCGCCTGTTCCCCGGCAATTCGTTCACGCGCGTACGCATTATCGCCATCGATGGCGACCTGCCGCCATCCGCTCGCGACGAGCAACGCCGACCGCAGCACGATCAGCGGCCACACTGCCCGTGCCTCCGCCGCATCGAGCCGCGCCGCACGGTGAAACGCAGCAACGGTTTCGAGCACTCGGAGGGGGCGTGCCGGCTCATGGTGCAGCATCGATGACGCGGTGACGGCGAGTTCTGCAACCCGCCAGCCGTTGCCAAGGTCGCCGAGGTCGAGGATCGTCCGCGGGTGCACGCGTGCATCATCCCCGTATGCGCCGACCACGTTGTCATCCGTGAGGTCGCCGTGGATCGCTTGAACCGGCAATCTTTCGCGGATGGGCTGGAGCGCCGCATCGGCGTTCCGCGCCGCATGCAGCACTCGGGCCCTCAGCCCGCCATCCGTGATCGCGGGCGCGAGTCGAAGCGTCTCATCGAATGCCTCGCGCATGTCCCAGATATTGGGGCGGTCGAGCCCGGGGTGGCTGAGCTTTGCGAGCGCCTGTACGGATGCTGCGGCAAGCGCACCGAATTCCGCGAGCACGACCGGGGCGAGGTAACCGGCGTCCACCATCGGCTCACCGTCCGCAAACTCGCTTCGACGCACCGCGAAGCCGTGCCACCGCTGGGTCAGTTCACCGTTCGTGCCCGGCAGCACCGCCGGGCACGAGAGCCCAGCGTCACGGTAGGCGGCGATGGCAGCGTGCTGTGCCTCCCGCGCCTCCTCTGGGAAGACGGGATGGTCGATCCGCAGCACGCTGCGCCCACCACGCGCATCAGTCAGGAGGTAGTTGCGATCCTGATTACTTCCGAGTTCAGTCGCGCGGACTTCGATTCCGTAGCATTCCGAGGCGATTTTTTCGGCATCGGCTGCCGAGACGTCGGGGCGCACGAGCCCGCCACTGTGCTGGTCGTTCACCAAATCCTCCATCCGTCGGCGATGAAACGATTATCCTCCGACCCGCGCTCGCAGTTCGGGTGCGAGCGCAGTGAATGCGCGGGTGCGATGCGACACCGCGTTCTTTTCCTCGGGGTCGAGTTCTGCCGCGGACCGCTGCTCGCCCTCCGGCTGGAAGATCGGGTCGTACCCGAACCCGTGATCGCCACGCGGGGTCCTGAGGAGTCGTCCGCGCCACGTACCTCGCACCGCGAGTTCCGTGCTCACCGCATCGGCCGCGGGAATCGCGATCGCAGCAGCACACACGAAGCTCGCTGCACGATGCTCGTCAGCGACATCGGTGAGCTGACGCAGGAGCAGGTTGAGGTTTGCCAGGTCATCGTGGTCCGGCCCGCTCCAGCGTGCGGAGAAGATTCCGGGGCAACCGTTCAGGATCTCGACCGCAATTCCGGAGTCGTCGGCGATGGCCGGCAGACCGGTGTGTTCGGCGGCGGCACGAGCCTTGAGGAGCGCATTCTCTTCGAATGAGTGCCCGTCCTCGACTGGTTCGGGGCCGGTGTACCCGATGAGTTCGATGCCGGGTACGAGCGGCCCGAGGATGCGACGCAGTTCCTCAAGCTTGTGCGTGTTGTGGGAGGCGAGAACCACCTGTGCCACGGTCAGCGACCCTCGGCTAACACGGACTGCTGGAGCGCCGTGAGTTCGGCAGTGCTTGCAACGGCGAGGTTCAGCAGTGCGTCGAGTTCGTCACGACGGAAGGGCACACCCTCGGCGGTGCCCTGCACCTCGACGAAATCCCCAGAGCCGGTGACAACGACGTTCATGTCGGTCTCGGCTCGAACGTCCTCGAGGTAGTTGAGGTCGCTCACCGGGTGGCCGTCGACGATCCCAACCGACACCGCGGCGACACTGTCGCGAAGCGGTGCGGCGTTCCGCGCGAGGTGACCGGCGGCGCGGGCCCATTCGACGGCATCCGCGAGCGCGACGTAGGCGCCTGTGATGGAAGCGGTGCGGGTGCCGCCGTCGGCCTGTAGCACGTCGCAGTCGATGACGAGGGTGTTCTCGCCCAGAGCCTTCGTGTCGATCACCGCGCGCAGGCTACGGCCGATGAGTCGCGAGATCTCGTGCGTGCGTCCGCCGATCTTGCCGCGCACCGATTCTCGCTGCATTCGCTCGTTCGTCGAACGGGGAAGCATCGCGTACTCGGCGGTCACCCAGCCGGTGCCCTTTCCGGCGAGCCACCGGGGCACGCCCGGCGTGAACGACGCAGTGCAAAGCACTCGGGTGTTGCCGAAGGAGATGAGCGCACTCCCCTCTGCCTGCGCGCTCCAGTTTCGCTCGATCGTGATGTGCCGCAGTTCACCCGGTGCGCGCCCGTCGGCGCGGGAGAAGTCGTTCATCAAATTCCTCTCGTTCTCATTTGAATCCGTTCAGCCGGGCAGTCGGATCGTACCCGTCGCGAGCGGTTCCACGGTCGTAATGTCGATGCCGAGCATGCGCTGGGCGAGATCGACGAACCCCCGGGTGTCTGCCCCTGTAGCCTCGTATCGGACGCTGGGGTGGCCAGCGGTAGCGGAACGCAGCAGGCCGCGCTCCGTGAGGACTCGATACACCTCGTTCGCGGTCTCGATGTCGCTGGACACGAGCGCGACATCGGGGCCCACCACCTGGCTCAGCGCTCCCCGGAGGAACGGGTAGTGCGTACATCCGAGCACGAGCGTGTCGATCCCCTGTTCAAGGAGCGGCGCAAGGTACCCCTCCGCCGTCTCGAGCACCTCTGCGCCGCTGGTTTTCCCCGCTTCGACGAGTTCGACAAAGCGCGGGCAGGCCGCCGAGGTCAGTCGAATTTCCGGGCGCATGGAGAACAGATCATCGTAGGCGCGCGACTGGATCGTCCCTTGCGTGCCGATGAGCCCGACGCGCTGATTCCGGGAGATCGCGGCCGCGCTGCGGACGGTCGGTGCAATCACCTCAACGACGGGCACGTCGTACCGCTCACGCGCATCTCGCAGCACTGCCGCGGAGGCCGTGTTGCAGGCGATCACCAGCATCTTCACGCCCTGCGCGACGAGGTCATCAAGAATTTCCAGGGCGAACCGTCTCACCTCTGCGATTGGTCTCGGGCCGTACGGCGTGCGGGCGGTGTCTCCCACGTAGATCATCGACTCGTTCGGCAGCTGATCCCTGATCGCGCGGGCGACTGTCAAGCCTCCAACGCCCGAGTCGAAGACCCCGATCGGGGCGTCGGAAGAGCGGGCGGTAGTCACCCGACCAGCTTATCGCTCGGCGTCTTAATCCATGTGCTCCGGTGCAGCTCGTTGACCCCCAGTTCAGCGATGCCGGCGTAGTGCGCACGTGCCCCGTACCCCTTGTTCGAGGCCCAGCCGTAGCCGGGGGCCGCAAGATCTGCTTCTCGCATGACCGCATCGCGCGCCACCTTCGCACGGATCGACGCCGCCGCGACGCTCGCGCAGTCGCGATCCGCCCCCACCCGTGTGCGAACGTCGAGCGGTGAGCGCAGCGCCGGCGAGAGCCAGTCGTGTGCGCCGTCAACGATGATCGCGGCGCGGTCCACCGGCACCCCCTGACCGTGCAGGTCCAGCAGGGCACGCCTTGCCGCCGCCCCGAGCATCGCGATGATCCCTTTCGAATCGATTTCCGCGGCGCTTCCGAACCCGACGGCGCCGGCACCCCACTCCGCAACGCGAGGTGCGAGCAGTTCGCGACGTTTCTCACTTAAGAGCTTTGAGTCTCGCAGCCCCTCGGGAAACGCTCCTGCAACGGTGGTGACCACGTGTGCGCCCACGGCGACCGGTCCCGCGATCGCGCCGCGACCGACCTCGTCGATGCCGATCACCGCCGCGTAGCCAGAGGCGAGGAGTTCGCGCTCGACGTCGAGGCTCGGATCCTTCGAGCGCGGCGAGTCAGCCGGCCGCTTCATCGACGCCGGTGAAGGTCGAGTCGGGGCGATTCAGCCAGGTGAAGTGGTCAAGTGGCCAATTGAGCACGAACGCGCGCCCAACAATCTCCTCCTCGGGCACGAAACCCTTCCCCGGCTGGTCTTGGTTGTAGCGAGAATCCTTGCTCTGGTAGCGATTATCCCCCATGACCCAGACGGACCCTTCGGGCACCTCGACCTCGAAATCAAGTGCCGAGGCTCTCGTCTCCCCCTCGGGAATCACAATGTAGGGTTCGTCGATCGGCACACCGTTGACCGTGACTCTCCCGTCAGCATCGCAGCAGGCCACCACGTCGCCCCCGACACCGATCACGCGTTTCACGACGTATTCATTACTCGTATCAGCTGCGAGACCGATCGTTTGCAGCACCCGCTCGAAGGTCGTGGGGTCTGCCGCGCCGCTCGGGTGCAGCCACCCGCCTGGATCCTTGAAGACGACGACGTCACCCCGCTGCACGCCGACAAGATCGGGCACCAGCTGATTGACGAGTATTCGGTCGTTGACCCGCAGCGTCTGCTCCATTGAGACCGAGGGGATGTAGAAGCTTCGCACCAGGAACGTCTTCAGCAGAAATGAAACGACGAAGGCGACGACGAGGATGACAATCAGATCGCGCAGAAATCCGAGAATGCCGCGTCCACGTGATGCTGACTCGCTCATGGGCTCTCCTTTACGGCTTCATCGATGCTCTCACGGAATGCTGCGGACCTGTCGCAGACGCGCACAGTCCTGCACAGACGCTTCAGGCTCCCATCCCTGACGGAGGAGAGCCTGAGAGCGGTGCCGCGATCACGCCACCGTGCTGAAAACGGACGAGGGATCAGTCCTCGCGCTTCTCGCGGATCTTCGCCTTCTTACCGGTCAGACCGCGGAGGTAGTAGAGCTTGGCGCGACGCACATCACCGCGGCTCACGATCTCGATCTGGTCGACGGCGGGCGAGTGGATCGGGAACTTACGCTCGACACCCACCTGGAAGCTGATCTTGCGAACGGTGAAGGTCTCTCGCACGCCCTCGCCGTGGCGGGCGATCACGACGCCCTGGAAGATCTGGATACGCGAACGGTTACCCTCGACGATGTTCACGTGTACCTTGACGGTATCGCCGGCGCGGAACTCGGGAATGTCGCTCTTCAGCGAGGCGGCGTCGACGTGGTCGAGCTTCTGCATGTCAGTCTCTCTCTGCGCCCGCCGCAAGTCGGGACACGGAATTTCAGAGTCAAAGGGGTCTGGCTCACGGTTTGTGCGGACCCTCGCGGCAGTACCGCACCGTGGCACAAGGAACTATTATGCCACACTCACCAGGCCCAGGCGACACCGGTCACCTGATACAGGTGAGGAGTACTTACACAAGTTCACAGCGATGCTGCGGACTCGACCGATGCCGCAGACGCGGCGCTCGCGGGTGACGGCACGGAAACCGCCGACGGCACCGAGACGGTGGACGGCGCCGAGGCTGCGGAGGGTGCAGACACTGCCGAGTCTCCCCCGGTCGCGGCCGGAGCTGAGGCCGCGCTCACTGCAGATACGGTGGACGGCGCAGAGACTCCGGTCGCAGCGGACGACGCGTCCGCGGAACCCTGAGGCCCGCTCACTGCCCGCTCTTCGCTGGTCAGCACCCCACCGGGTACGACCGCTCCACTGCCCGTTCTCAGATCCATGGCGTTGGCCACGGCCACGGCGCCGCCGGCGAAAAGCGCCAGACCGACCGCTCCAGTTGCACCGTACGCGACCCACTTCTTCTTCGTCATCTTGCTCATGGTCCGATTCCTTTCGTCTGGGCTCCGCCGGCAAAACCGCTGTCTCGCCGGCCCTTCGACTTCTATCCTTCCGAGCCGAAGTAAGCCCGGGAGTAAGACCGGATGAGAGCGTTCTCATCTTTCGGCTCGTGCGCGAGCTTCCGCGATCGCAAACCTCTTCGCGTCCGCTGCGGGCGGGCCGCCGGCCAGCACAGCCGCTCCGATCGCGAGACTTGCCTCGGTCAGCTCCACCCGTCCCGAATCGCGGGTGGCGAGCGCATGACCGAGCATGTGCACCGCGAAGAATGCCCGCACGACCGGATCGTCACCCCAGCGGGCCATCGCCGCGTCCGCGAAATCGCTCATGGGTCGCCCGCTCGCATTCTCGGTCAGGAGCGCACTCATCACGGCGTGCGCCATGAACGCTGCGGGATCCTCGGCAGGATCGCCGACACCGAGCGTGTCAATGTCGATGACCGCGCTGATCTTCCCGTCGACGAGAAACAGCTGTCCGAGGTGCAGGTCTCCGTGCACCACACGTTGCGGTCGAGCCGACCGCCGTGATCCGAGAACTTCACGAACATCCTCCGCAAGACGTACCGCCTCTGGCAGCGCAGTCAGTCGGGACGCGTACCAGTCGAGCCGGGCCGCGATTCCGGTGGTGGGCTCCGAACTCGACACTCCTGCTATCCGGCTTCGCAGCGCGTCGACGCGGCCCAGCAGCTCCGCGTGCGCACCGCCGCTGCCCGCACCGACCGCATCGACCGCCGGTGAACCAACCGCATCTTCGATGATCAACACACCGTCGGGAGACCACCCGAGCAGCGCAGGAACGGGAAGCCCGGCCTCCTCCGCCGCAGCATGTCGGCTCGCAATCCGCGCTGCGCGACTTGGACGGACGATCTTGACCCACACCCTCCGGCCTTGGGCATCCACGCGGAGCACGGCCCGCCGGCCCGGGCGATACGCGACGAAGACGGGTTCACCCTCACTGTGCACCTCGAGCCGGGTGAGCAGCGCGGTCGCCGCACCGTGAAACGCAACGGGTGCGAGGCCGGGCAAGTACGGATCGGCGGGATGCAGCCAGATCCTCACCTCTGGGGCGACCGGGTTGCCGAGCACGAGCCCGGTCTCGTGAGCGACCGGTGACCCCGAGGTATCGACGCAATACCGCAGCGGAACGGCGCCCGCATGCTCGCACACGTCGAATGACGTTACGGATCCTGGCCCGAGCGGCTCCCTGCCGGCAAAAGTCACACGTTCAGATGGCACGCCCAGTGCATCGAGCAGCAGAGCCCGCTCATCGTGCGCCGTGTCTTCCACCATGTCATCCATTGCAGCACGAGGCCGGCCTGATCGCACCCCTGCACCAGTGAGATCTCTCTTATGTTTCCCATATTGGCCCCCGCAGCACCCGGTTCGGCCGGATACTGGAGGTGTGGAACACGAGAACGCCGCATCGAGACCGAGACGAGGTCTCTCGCTTTCAGTGCGCACTCGTATCGTCACCGTGATCACGATCGTCACCACACTGGGCTTGCTCGCGGTTGGCGTATCCGTCTACCTCGTTGAGCGCCACCGCATCCTTGAACAGGTCGATGACCGACTGAGCGCGAACCTCGAATCAGCCCGATACCTCATCGAAACGGGCCCCGACGAGAGAGGTGCCTGGACTTCCTCAACTGCGGCGTTAACCGCCGTCGTCGAACGCATGAGCCCCGACGACAACACCGGCGCACTGGGCATGGCCGAGGGCCGGATCACAACGGTGCCGGGGGTCGAACTCGACCTCGCGCTCGACGGCGAGCATGACTTCGCCGCACACGTCGAACGCACACGACACGACGATGGCCCCACCATCGGCACCTACGCGGAAGCGGGAGTGGTCTGGCGCTACCTCGCAGCCCCGATCGCTGTGCCCGGGTCCCCAGACCCGAGCGAAGTCGTCTTCGTGATGGTGTACGACGTCGAGGCGGAACTCGGTGAGTTCAACGCAGCAGCCCGCGCCTTCATCATCGCATCGGTCGCGGTCGTCGCGGTGGTGGCGGCGGCCGGCACCCTCGTCGCCACGAGGCTCCTCAGGCCGCTCCGACACATGCGTGAGATCGCCGAACGAGTGTCCGAGCGATCCCTCGACGAACGAATCCCCGCCGTCGGAAACGACGACGTCGCCGATCTTGCAGAAACCATGAATCGCATGCTCGATCGACTCGACAGTGCCCTCGACTCACAGCGTCAATTGCTCAGCGATGTTGGACATGAGCTGAAGACCCCCATCACGATCGTGCGCGGTCACGTCGAACTCATGGACCCGGAGAACCCCACGGACGCCCGCGATACCCAGGCGCTCGCCGCAGATGAGCTTGAACGCATGTCGCAGCTCATCGAGGATCTCTCGGCCGCAGCGGCACTCCACGGCCCACGCCCCGTGCAGACCGCACCTGTCGACGTCGCCGATCTGGTTGTACAGATCGAACGGAAGGCGAGCGCCCTGAGTGGCGCGCACGTGCGTCTCGGCAGCATCGCGCAGGGCGTTGTGGACCTCGACGCCGGACGAATCACGCAGGCCATGCTGCAGCTCGTGCAGAACGCCCTCACTCACGGAGGCGGGCAGATCGAGATCGGAAGCAGAACAATCCCGGGGCGCCTCGAACTGTGGGTGCGGGATTACGGCCCGGGTGTTCCCGATCATGTGAAACAACGCATCTTCGAGCGATTCACTCGGGGCGCCGACGCCCAGACCCGCACCGGGAGCGGCCTCGGTCTCAGCATCGTTCGCGTGATCGCCCGGGCCCACGGCGGCGACATTCGAGTCGTGGACGCCGAGGGCGGAGGCGCCCTGTTTATTATCACGGTGCCGAGAACCGACGACGCGGCGGATTCCTCCATATTCGTCTCGCCGCAGAACAAAGGAGATTGAGGCATGGCATCGATCCTGATCGCTGACGACGAGCCACGCATTGCGGGGTTCGTCGAGAAGGGCCTCAAGGCTGCGGGGTTCGCGACTCGCGTCGTGGCGAACGGGGATGACGCGCTGCAGTTCGCGCTGACCGATGAGTTCGATCTCATGGTGCTCGACGTCAATATGCCCGGCTTGAACGGCTTCGAGGTGTTGGAGCGGCTGCGCGGATCCGGTTCGACGCTTCCGGTCGTGATGCTCACTGCACGCACTGAACTCCAAGACACGATCACGGGTTTGGAGGGCGGGGCGGACGATTATCTTGGCAAGCCGTTCCATTTCGATGAGCTGCTCGCTCGCATTCGACTGCGGATCCGCTCGGAAGACACCGTCGCAGTTTCGGACCCCCAAGTCGGCGACCTGCGCCTTGATCTGCGCTCACGCCGAGCACATGTCGGTGACCGGGTGGTCGAACTCTCGGCGCGCGAATTCACGCTTGCTGAGGAGCTCATTCGCAATGCCGGTCAGGTGCTCAGCCGGGAGCAACTGCTCAGCAGGGTGTGGGGCTTCGATTTCGACCCGGGCTCGAACGTGGTGGACGTCTATATCGGGTACCTTCGGCAAAAACTCGGGCCCGAACGCATCGAAACGGTGCGCGGGATGGGGTACCGGCTCTCAGTTTGATGACGCCGCACGCGGCCTCCTATGTCTGACAGGTGGGGCACCAATAGAGTTTTCGGGCGCCAAACTCTTCCAGCAGAATGCTCGTGCCGCATCGTTTGCACGGCGTTCCCTCGAGTTTGTAGACCCAGTGCCGCTCATCCCGCTCGGTGAGAGCCCGGTCGTAGGCTTCTCCCGTCAACCCGTCGATCGTGATCATCTGTCCGACCGTGATCCCGGTGTGGAGCAGTTCGGCCCAATCGTCCCAGAGCGCCTCCAGCACCGTGCGTTCGAGCGCATTCGCAGGAGTGTGCGGGTCGATCCCCGCCCGGAAGAGCATCTCCGCACGATAGACGTTCCCGATCCCGGCGATCACGGACTGGTCCATGAGCACGAGCCCGATCGGCGTCCGTTTCGCGTGAGCACGGTCTACGAACCGTCGCCGTTCTGCGGGGGTGTTCGCATTCGCGGGATCTGGTCCGAGCCGCTGCACCACCGCATCGACTTCCGGGGGCGACAACACCTCGCACACCGTCGGTCCGCGCAGATCTGCGACCACCGTTTCTCCGAGCAGCCGTACCCGCACCTGGCCGACAGGCTCGGGCGGGAATGCACCGGTCACCGGGACCGCACGATCATGCTCCGCCATACGCACGCGGGTGCGCCGGGGCGCCCCGATCGATGCCACCGAGTCCTCGCCGTCTCGATCGACGACGCCAGCCATACCCGTCTGCCCGAGCCTGCCTCGGCCGAACTTCGTCGCGTGGATCTGGATCGACGGGTCGACGCGCACGTCGCCCGCGAAATCCCATGCACCGTAGATTCCGAGGTGAACGCGAAGCCAGTGATCGCCTTCGAACTCGAGAAACATCTGTTTCCCAACGGCACGCGCATCGAGCATCTGCCGTCCGCTGAGCAGAGCAGCACCCTGCGCGAATCGCCCCTGTGGGCTCGTCACCTGGGGCGCGATGCCCACAAAGTTGGTGCCGAACTGGCGGGCAATGCGATGGACGGAATGACCCTCGGGCATTACAGTGTGTCGACCTGCTTCCCAGCTATCGTGCCGGTGCGCTCGTACTCACCGAGCTGGCCGATGCGTCGTACGTGCCGATCATCCCCGGGGAAGGGTGTCGCGATGAAGAGGTCGATGAACCGCATCGCTTCCTCGACGGTGTGCTGGCGAGCACCGATCGAAATGACGTTTGCGTTGTTGTGCTCGCGGGCAAGCAGCGCCGTCGAGTCGTTCCACACAAGAGCCGCACGGATTCCTTCGACCTTGTTGGCGGCCATCTGTTCTCCATTACCCGAACCACCGAACACGACACCGAGGGCTTCCACCCCGGCTTTCGTGTCGCGGGCGACACCGACTGCGGCATTGATACAGAATGAGGGGTAGTCGTCGAGCGCATCGTATTCCGCGGGACCGTGATCGATCACCTCGTGCCCTTGCTCGCGCAGGTGCTGTTGCAACTGCTGACTGAATTCAAGGCCGGCATGGTCGGTGGCGACGTGGATACGCATGGCGTCGATCCTATCGGGATCAGAACTGTGGACCGACGGTGCGGCCTCGCTTGAGTTCAAAGAAGCCCGGCACGCTCGCCGCCTGCACGATCCCGTCCCAGAGGTTCAGCGCGTCCTGCCCGCTGGGGGCCGGCGTGACCACGGGCCCAAAGAAGGCGACACCATTCACGGAGATGATCGGCACTCCCACATCGGGCCCCGCAATTTCCAGCGCGTGGTCGGTGTTCGCGCGAAGCTGGGTGTCGCTCAGCTCCTCATCGGCAGCGGCGGCGAGGCCGCCCGGCAGGCCCGCAGCCTCGAGCGACTCAGCGATGATCGCGTCGTAGTCATCACGGGCACCAGGATGCAGCCGTGTGCCCAGCTGAGTGTAAAGCGTCCCAACGACTTCCTCACCATGTGCAACCCGGGCAGCCTCGATTACACGGCCCATACGCTGGCCCTGACGATGGCCTTCCGCGTGCGAACCCGCATCCTGACCCTCATTGATGATTGCGAGACTGATCGGGTGCCATGCAACCTCGAATCCGCGGGTCTCGGCGACCTCGGAGACCCATCGACTCGTCATCCAGCACCAGGGGCAGATGGGATCGAACCAGAATTCGACGTCAGGCTTACCGTGAGGGGTCGTTGCTTCGCTCATAGCTTCAGCGTAGCCATAGCTCCCCGGAATAGGCTTGAGGCTATTGGAGTGTTACCCCCGACCGTCAGGAGTGCGTCAGTGCCAGGAACGAATCTCACCCGCGTCGAATCCCGCGAGCGCGCGAGCGTCGTCCAGACCCACAGCTACGAGATCGACCTGGATCTCACGACGGGTCCGGACACCTTCGCGGCGCGCACCACCGTGAGGTTCTCAAGTAGTGAGGGTTCCGAAACCTTCATCGATCTGATCGCCGAGTCGGTCGAGCGGGTCGATCTGAACGGAGTCGCGCTCGACTCAGCGGCAGTTTTCGACGACTCCCGGGTGCGACTTTCCGGGCTCGCGGCGGAGAACACGCTCACGATCGAGTCGACGCAGCAGTACACGAACACGGGCGAGGGGCTCCACCGCTTCGTCGACCCTGCAGACGGCGAAGTGTACCTGTACACCCAGTTCGAGGTGCCCGACGCGCGACGGGTGTTCCCCGTCTTCGAACAGCCCGATCTCAAGGCAACATTCCAGTTCACGGTCACCGCACCCGCACGGTGGGAGATCGTGAGCAATCAGCCGACACCAGAACCGAGCCTCATCGGCAACCGTGCGGGCGAGGCGCTTGCGACCTGGCGATTCGAGCCCACTCCGGTGATGTCGAGCTATATCACCGCGCTCATCGCCGGCCCGTACCACGTGGTGCGCTCAGAACTCACCAGCACGGACGGGCGTTCGATCCCGCTTGGACTCTTCTGCCGCGCCTCACTCGCCGAGCATCTCGACGCAGAGTACCTGTTCGAGAAGACGCGCCAGGGGTTCGCCTTCTTCGAGTCCGAGTTCGATTACCCTTACCCGTTCGAAAAGTACGACCAGCTCTTCGTTCCCGAGTTCAATGCCGGCGCGATGGAAAACATCGGTGCGGTCACCTTCACCGAGGCGTACGTGTTCCGCAGCCAGGTGACCGACGCGATGCGCGAGCGCCGCGTCATCACCATCCTGCACGAGCTCGCGCACATGTGGTTCGGCGACCTCGTCACGATGCGGTGGTGGAACGACCTGTGGCTCAACGAGTCGTTCGCCGAGTACATGTCTACCCTGGGCGTGGCCGAGGCGACCGAGTGGAACGACTGCTGGACCACGTTCGTCGCCAGCGAGAAGTCGTGGGCCTACCGGCAGGATCAGCTGCCTTCGACGCACCCGATCGTCGCCGAGATCCGAGACCTCGAAGACGTGCTCGTGAACTTCGACGGCATCACCTATGCGAAGGGCGCCTCGGTGCTGAAGCAGCTCGTCGCGTGGGTGGGGCGCGAGCCGTTCATGCGCGGCGTGCACGACTACTTCGTGAAGCACCACCACGACAACACCGAGCTGACAGACCTGCTCGCGGAGCTCGAGGCGCAGAGCGGCCGCGACCTGGCCGAGTGGTCGAAGCAGTGGCTCGAAACGGCCGGCGTCAACACCCTCCGACCGGTGTTCGAGCTCGACCCCGAGGGGCGCTACGCCTCCTTCGCCATCGAACAGACCGCGGTCGAGGATCATCCCACGCTGCGCCCGCACCGCATCGTGATCGGCCTGTACGAGGATCGCGACGGCGTGCTCGCACGCACCAGACGCGTCGAGCTCGACGTCGACGGCGCGAGCACGGAGGTGCCGGAGCTCGTCGGCATCGAGCAACCCGAGCTGCTGCTGCTTAACGACGAGGATCTGAGCTACGCGAAGATCCGCCTCGACGAGCGGTCACTGGGCACCGCGGCGGAGCGGCTCGGAGATCTCACCGATTCTCTGGCCCGCGCCCTGGTGTGGGGCACGCTGTGGGATCAGACTCGCGACGGCGAGCTCCCGGCATCGCGGTTCGTCGACATCGTGCTCGATCACGTCGCCATCGAGACGAACTCGACGACGCTGCGCACCCTGATCGCGCAACTGCTGCTCGCCGCGTCGTCGTACGTGGCTCCGCACCGGCGC
>Ga0265293_10003574_pt1 | contig 28709 bp, 25 predicted proteins | sample Munlanlewell138R_FD_192505 | JGI IMG/M metagenome (GOLD analysis project Ga0265293, IMG submission 192505) | Leachate microbial communities from a municipal landfill in Southern Ontario, Canada - Leachate well 138R | ecosystem: Engineered > Solid waste > Landfill > Unclassified | place: Canada... | reverse complement strand
GGTCGCCTCCGAGCCGGACATCGCCAAGGTGCCGGTGATGATCGACTCCTCCAAGTGGGAGATCATCGAGGCGGGCCTCAAGTGCATCCAGGGCAAGGGCATCGTCAATTCCATTTCGCTCAAAGAGGGCGAGGCGCCCTTCATCGAGCAGGCGAGAAAGCTGCGCAAGTACGGCGCCGCCGTGGTGGTGATGGCCTTCGACGAACAGGGTCAGGCCGACACCCTGGCGCGCAAGCAGGCGATCTGCGCGCGCAGCTACCGCCTCCTCACCGAGCAGGTGGGCTTCCCTGCGGAAGACATCATCTTCGACCCCAACATCTTCGCCATCGCCACCGGCATCGAGCAGCACAACAACTACGCCGTGGATTTCATCGAGGCCACGCGCTGGATCAAGCAGCAGCTGCCGCACGCGCTGATCTCGGGCGGTGTGTCCAACGTGTCGTTCTCCTTCCGCGGCAACAACCCGGTGCGCGAAGCCATCCACGCGGTGTTCCTGTATCACGCCATCCGCGCGGGCATGGACATGGGCATCGTCAACGCGGGCCAACTCGCGGTGTACGACGAGCTGCCGGCGGAATTACGCGAGCGCGTGGAAGATGTGGTGCTCAATCGCCGCGCGGACGCCACCGAGCGACTGCTGGAGATCGCCGACCAATACAAGGGCGACGGCGCCGCCGTGGAGAAGCAGACCGAGGAATGGCGCAGCTGGCCTGTGGCCAAGCGTCTGGAACACGCCCTGGTGAAGGGCATCGACACCTACGTGGAGCAGGACACCGAAGACGCGCGCCAGCATTTCGCGCGTCCCATCCAGGTGATCGAAGGCCCGCTCATGGACGGCATGAACACCGTGGGCGATCTGTTCGGCGCCGGCAAGATGTTCCTGCCCCAGGTGGTGAAGTCCGCGCGGGTGATGAAAAAGGCCGTGGCCTATCTCATCCCCTTCATCGAGGCCGAGAAGGCCGAGGGTGCGCGCGCCGCGGGCCGCATCCTCATGGCCACGGTGAAGGGCGACGTGCACGACATCGGCAAGAACATCGTCGGCGTGGTGTTGCAATGCAACAACTTCGAGGTGATCGACCTGGGCGTGATGGTGCCCGCCGCCACCATCCTCGAAGAGGCGAAGAAGCACGACGTGGACATCATCGGCCTGTCCGGCCTCATCACGCCGTCCCTGGAAGAGATGGCGCACGTGGCGAAGGAGATGCAGCGCCTCGGTTTCACCAAACCACTGCTCATCGGCGGCGCCACCACCAGCCGTGCGCACACCGCGGTGAAGATCGCCCCGAACTATGCAGGCCCGGTGGTGTGGGTGAAGGACGCCAGCCGCGCCGTGGGCGTGGCGCAGAGCCTGATTTCCGACACCGGCCGTGACGAGTACGTGGCGCGCGTCCATGCCGAGCACGAGGAGACCCGTGCGGCGTATGCCGGGCGCGAGGCGAAGGCCCGCTACGTGAACCTCGAACAGGCACGCGCCAACAGGCGCGTGCTCGATTGGGCCGCGTCCAAACCGATGCAGCCAAAGCTGCTCAAGGCCCTGTTCGAGGCCCCGGTTGCGGCGATGCAGCAGGCCACCGCGCGTGCAGTGGGCGACGATGTCGAATTCGCCTCCGCGCCCTGCATGGCCGCCGAGTTCGCCCATTTGGACGCGGCGCCCAGCGCGGCGCGCAAGCACCTGCTGTCCGCCGCCGTTCCGGCCTCGCGGCCGGGTGAATGGGGCACCACCGAGGTGGAGGTGGAGACGCTTGGTCAAGGTGCAGTGGTGACGCTGCGCCACATCCCGCTCGCGATCATCACGCGCTACATCGACTGGACACCCTTCTTCATCGCCTGGGAGATGAAGGGCAGCTATCCGAAGATCCTGGACGACGCAGAAAAGGGCGAGGAGGCGCGCAAGCTGTTTGCAGACGGCCAGGCCATGCTCCAGCGCATCATTGCCGAGAACTGGCTCGATACGTCTGCCGTGGTCGGCCTGCTGCCTGCTAATGCCCACGGCGACGACGTGCGCGTGAACGGCCGTGCCTTCCACTTCCTGCGCCAGCAGACCGAGCAGCCCGACGGCAAGCCCAATCTTTCGCTGGCGGATTTCATCGCGCCCGTCGAGAGCGGCAAGTGCGATTACCTGGGCGCCTTCGCCTGCACTGCGGGCATTGGCATCGATGCGCGCGTGCGCGCCTTCGAACAGCAGCACGACGATTATTCCGCCATCATGCTCAAGGCCCTGGCTGATCGCCTTGCCGAGGCGCTGGCGGAGTGGCTGCACGAACGCGTGCGTAAGGATCTGTGGGGTTATGCGCGCGACGAGCGCCTCGGCAACGACGCCCTCATCGATGAGCGTTACGCGGGCATCCGCCCGGCCGCCGGTTACCCCTCCTGCCCTGATCACACCGAGAAAGACACGATCTGGTCGCTGCTCGACGTGGAACGCCGTACCGGCATCGCACTCACCGAAAGCAAGGCCATGGCGCCCACCGCGGCGGTGAGCGGCTGGTATTTCAGTCATCCGGAGAGCCGCTATTTCGCCGTCGGCAAGATCACCCGCGACCAGGTGGAAGACTACGCCGCGCGCAAGGGCATGAGCGTGGAAGAGGCGGAGCACTGGCTGGCGCCGAACCTCGGGTATACGCCTTAGGCGAGATTGAAAACACATTCAACGCAGAGGCGCAGAGACACAGAGGACACAGAAAAAGTGAACAGCGGGGAACGGTTGAAACCTATTCGCCCTCTGTGTTTCTCTGCGTCTCTGTGCCTCCGTGTTGGTCTTTTCTCAGTCGATAAGCCGCGCTCGGTGACTTCGCATGTGGGATGAGCGCTACGCCACGGACGATTACGTCTACGGCACTGAACCCAATGGCTTTCTCGCTGCCAACGTGGCGCGGCTGCCGCGCGGCGACGTGCTGTGTCTGGCCGAAGGCGAGGGGCGCAATGCGGTTTGGCTGGCACGGCAGGGCTTTCGCGTCACGGCGGTGGATGCATCGGCGGTCGGCCTCGCCAAGGCGCAGCGCCTCGCCGAGAAAAACCAGGTCCATGTCGAGACGGTCCATGCGGACCTGGCGCACTACGACCTGGGCTCCGCACGCTGGGACGCCATCGTCTCTATCTTCTGCCACTTGCCGCCGCCGCTGCGTGCGCGGGTGCACGCCTCCATCGCCGAGGCATTGAAACCCGGCGGCGTGTTTCTGCTCGAGGCCTACACCCCCGCGCAACTGCGTCACGGCACCGGCGGCCCTCCCGTTCCTGACCTGATGATGACCCTCGACGGACTACGCAGTGAATTGCCTGGGTTGTCCTTTCAATACGGCATCGAGTTGGAGCGCGACATCCACGAGGGGCGATTCCATCACGGCCGCGGCGCCGTGGTGCAGGTGATCGCCACGCGTCTGCCGCAAGCGCAAGACCGCGCACGCTGAAGACTTCAAGGGAGCGCGGCGGGGAATCGCGACTGAGCCTGTTACTGGGTACTCGCCACTGTGTGGGCACTCGCCGCGCTTGATGCTAAACCCACAGGAGGATCGTCCTTGAGGCGGAGGCCCGCATGGCCCGTGCCACGCTTGCACTGTTCCTTGCCTGTCTTCTCACCCCCGGCATGCTGTTCGCCCAGGATCCCGCCGCGGTCACCGCCATCGACCAGGCCTTCCTCCGGCTCGATACCAACAAGGACGGTGTGATCAGCCGTGGTGAGGCCGACGATTCGGTGATCCTCAGCAGTTATTTCTCCGATGCCGACACGGACGCCGACAACGCCATCGACCGCGTGGAGTTCGGCGCCTTCCAGGCCTTCATCAGCGGCACGCCGGGCGGCGGCGGCTTGGTGGGCGCGCCCGCCACACCGGAGTCGGCCCCGAGCGCAACGGGGGACGGCACCACCGGTGCGCCCGCCGGCACCGCGCCGCCGGCCATGGGCAGCCCTGGCGTGGCGCCGCCCACCACCGTTGCACCCGGGGCTCTCCAACCGTTTGCGACCCCGGGACAGACTCCGTCACCCTTCCCGACACCGGGCCAGGCACCGCCGCCGTTTACAGGCACTGCGCCGGGTACTGCGCCGGGCACGGGTGCGCCCGCCCTCGGCACGCCCGGTGCGACCCCGCCCACGACCAGCGCCCCGGGCGCCACACCGCCGACCACCAGTGCGCCCGGTGCGACCCCGCCCACCACCAGCAGCCCCGGCGGCACGCCGCCCACCACCAGCGGTCCGGGCGGCGCCCCGCGTACCTTCAGCGCACCGGGCAGCACGCCGCCCACCACCAGCAGCCCGGGGACCGCCTCGCCCTGAGCCGTTTCGTGGCGGCAGCGGCCGGTGCTATGGTGCGGGCTCGTCTCCACCACGGCCGCACCCATGGACCTGAACCACGTGAAAGCACAGCTGCGCGCCTTCGCCGAAGAGCGCGACTGGGATCAATTCCACAACCCCAAGAACCTGGTGATGGCACTCGCCGGGGAGTGCGGTGAGCTGCTGGCGCTGTTCCAGTGGTTGACGCCCGAACAGGCCGCCGAGATCGCACAGGACGCGGCGAAGTTTCGCGCCGTCGAGGACGAGGTGGCGGACGTGTTCATCTATCTGGTGCGCCTCGCCGATAAACTGGGTGTGGATCTGGAGCGGATCGTCGCGCGCAAGATGGCGCAGAACGCGGCTAAATATCCAGTCGCCAAGGCGCGCGGCAATTGCCGCAAGTACACGGAATTGCAGGACGAGTGATAGAGCTATCGCGCCATGACCCCGTTGAGATGAACGGCGCCGACTGACGGGTATACCCCCGCGCTCGTATACCCCGGTGGTTGCACCTGTTAAAAAAGTGCAGAGGCCCTCACAGAAAATGCGAGACGTATCACCGATCCTATGACCTGGGGGAGTTCCTATGCACAAGCGCTTTCAGGTGATATTCACGGGTGATTGCATGGCCGGCATGGAATCCCCGGCCGTCATCAGCAATCTCGTGCTGGACGTCGGGATATCCGAGCAGAAGGCGCGTGAGTTGCTGCGCCTGAAACGTGTCGTGCTCAAGCGCTTCGCCCTGCTTAGCGACGCGCAGAAGATGATCTCCAAGCTCGAGCGTGCCGGCCTTGTGTGCACTGTCGAGGAGATTGTGAGCACGCCGGTGACCGAGGAAACCGCCAGCGGCGGCGAGAGTATCCTGGTGAGCTTCCTGACCCGTTTAAGTTCCAAGAAAAAGTAAGCCTCTTTGCGGACGCCGGCGCTCAACGCTGGGTTCGTTTCCTAATTTTTCCCTTCCTTGTGCGAACTGTCGCGCAGATGCGCAAAAATACGCTGCCTTTCGCCTGCCCGTGGGGAACGTGCCCCCAGCTATCCACTCCAAAGCTGGCGAACGTTGCCCGCGCGTGGGGCCTGCGCCTTTTCCGAGGAAGCTCACCATGTCGTTTTTTGACAAGGCACATACGGTTGCCGATCCCCAATACAACCGCTGGTTGATCCCGCCCGCGGCCCTTGCAGTCCATCTGTGCATCGGCCAGGCCTATGCGCTCAGCGTGTTCAATCTGCCCATGTCCCGGCTCATCGGCATCGATGCCCCGGCCGCCGGCGACTGGGGCCTGACCACCACCGTGTGGATCTTCAACATCGCGTTTTTCTTCCTGGGCGTTTCGGCCGCGATTTTCGGCAAGTGGGTGGAACAGGCCGGGCCCCGCAAGGCCATGTTCGTCGCGGCGCTGTGCTTTGGCGGCGGCTTTCTGGTGTCGGCGCTGGGCGTTTACCTGCACACCATCTGGCTGGTTTATCTCGGCTATGGTGCGCTCGGCGGCATCGGACTCGGCATCGGCTACATCTCGCCGGTCTCCACGCTCATGAAATGGTTCCCTGACCGCCCGGGCATGGCCACGGGGCTTGCCATCATGGGTTTCGGCGGCGGCGCAATGATCGGCTCGCCGCTCGCCGTCGGCCTCATGGATTTCTACGCCAGCCCTGCGTCGGTGGGCGTGTGGGAGACCATGCTCAGCATGGGCATCATCTATTTCTGCATGATGATGTTCGGCGTCTGGAACATCCGTGTGCCTGCGCCGGGCTGGCAGCCGGCCCGCTGGCAGGCTGCGGCGCCGGCCGCGCCGCCGGCCGCGCCATCGGCCGGCATGGACGCCAATACGGCCATCCGCACCCGTCCGTTCTGGATGGTGTGGCTGGTGCTGTGCACCAACGTAACCGCGGGCATCGGCATCCTGGCCCAGGCCTCGCCGATGATCCAGGAGATGTTCACCGGCCAGATCACCGCGGCGGCGGCGGCCGGTTTCGTCGGCCTGCTCAGCCTGTTCAACCTGCTCGGGCGCTTCTTCTGGTCGTCCCTGTCCGACAAGCTCGGCCGCAAGTGGACGTACACCGTGTTCTTCGTGCTCGGTGCCACGCTGTACGCCGCCATCCCCAGCCTGGGCGGATTGTCCTCGCCCGTGCTGTTCGTGTTGGCGGCCATCGTGATCGTGAGCATGTATGGCGGCGGTTTCGCCACCGTGCCCGCCTATCTGCGCGATCTGTTCGGCATGAAGCAAGTGGGCGCCATTCATGGCCGCCTGCTGACGGCGTGGTCCACGGCCGCCATCCTGGGGCCGAGCCTGGTGACCTATCTGCGTGAGTACCAGATCAGCGCCGGCGTCGCGCCGGCCGATGCCTATTCCACGACCATGTACATCATGGCGGGCATCCTGTTCGTGGGGCTCACGGCCAACCTGCTGGTCAACAAGTCCTTCGAGCTGGCACTCAAACCGCAAACGGAGAACGCATGAATCCGACTGTAAACCCGCGCCCCTGGACGCGTTTGTTGCTCGCCTGGCTGGTGGTGGGCATTCCCCTCGCATGGGGTATCTGGCAGGTCATGGTGAAGTCGCTGGTGCTGTTCGGCATGGGCTAGGACACCGATCCGCTCTGCGAAGACGCCGAGACCGCCAAGGCAGACTCGTCACCTTGGCGGTCTCGGCGTCACGGCCAGTATGCATAGGTTCTTGATCCCCTCTCCCCAGCCCTCGGCAACCGCTCCTGCGTTGCTCTCGACCGCCGGCTCCCGGCGCGGTCTACCTCCTCCATCCATGGAGTCGTACCTCGCGCATCCATGCGCTCGTCTCCCGGAGGGAGAGGGGGTAAGAAGGGCTGACTACAACGGCGAAAATGTGACCAAGAGACAGCCCTCAGGGAGAGGGGATCAGCATTTCGGGGGCCGAGAGCGCAATCGAGACTAGGCGTCCGAGTTGGAGCCCTGGGAGAGGACGTTGCTGCGCCTTGCCGATCCTTCTGTAGGAATCACACCCTGTGGGGCGGTTTACCACCAAGGCCTGTCGGGCGGCCGCTGGGAGCGAGGTTCAATTGGCCCGAGAACGCGCCCCGCGCAAGAGGGGGCGAAGGCTTCGCGATTTCTGCCCGTGGATAAGCTTGCAGCGCGGCCAGGTCGCCGTCACCACATCAGGTCATCGGGAACCTGGTACTTGGCGTAGGGGTCGTCCGCCTCCGGCGTGTCGGTGGCGACTTCATCGGGCGTGGTGACGATGCAGGCGGCATCGCGCTCGCGGATTTTCTCCGCGATGGCCACGGGCACGATGTTGTACTGCCCGCGCAGCTTCACAATGGCGGCGCTGCCGTCCACCAGCTGGCGGTGCACGTTCGGGTTGACGTACAGGCGCCGGACCTTGCTGCCGTCGATGAAGTTGTAGGCCAGCTCGCCGTCGCCCTTGGGCAGGCGGTTGGCGTCGATGAGTTCCTTGATCTGCGCCATGCGGGCCTTGCGCTCGGCCTCTTCCTGACGCTGCTTGTTGAGCTGGCGATCGCGTTCGGCCTTCTCGGCCTGGGCCTTCTGCGCCTGGGCGCGTTGCGCCTCGGCCTGATCGCTGCCGCGCTTCTTTTCCTGACGTTTCGCCTGCTGGGTCTGGCGTACACGCTTCTCGTCCACCAGGCCCAGTTTCAACAGCTGTTCTTGCAAGGAATTACCCACGAACTCTCTCCGCCGGTCGTGCGACTGGGTCGGTAGTTTAGCCGAAGGGGCACGGGGCTGCGCAGCACGGAACGTGCCTGCCCGCGGGCGGTCTCAGATGCGTCGGTGCCGCGCGCGTGAAATAATCCCCGTCCCTCCCGCCTACGCCGCACCACCGGAATCTCCCATGCCCAAAGAAACGTTCATCGCAGGCAAAGACGCCCCCCTGGAGTCGTCCATCGCCCGCATGCAGGCGCGGCTCCAGGCGCTCGGATTCCAGGTGGAGGCACGCTCCTGGCTCAACCCGCTCGACGGCGTGTGGTCGGTGCATATCCGCGAGCGCGACTGCCCCTTGCTGTTCACCAACGGCAAGGGTGCCTCGCGCGATGCGGCCCTGGCCAGCGCGCTCGGCGAGTTCTTCGAGCGCCTCAGCACCAATTACTTCTGGACCCATTACTATCTCGGCGAGGCCAACGCGCGCGGCGACTTCACCCATTTCCCGCAGGAACGCTGGTTTGCGCTCGGCGACGACGAGGCCTGGCCCGCGGGTCTGCTCACGCCGGAACTGCGCCGCTTCTACGACCCGGATGGCAGCGTCGAGGCCGCGGCCCTGGTGGATCTCAACTCAGGCAATGCCGAGCGCGGCGTCTGCGCCGTGCCCTATGCGCGGCTGCGCGATGGCGAGCGGGTGTGGTTCCCGGTGAACGTCATCGGCAATCTTTACGTGAGCAACGGCATGTCCGCCGGCAACACCCCGGCCGAGGCGCGTACCCAGGCGTTGTCGGAGATCGTCGAACGCCACGTGAAATTCCGCATCATCGGCGAGGGCCTGTGCCTGCCCGAGGTGCCGGACGCGGTGCTCGCCCGCTTCCCGCGCCTTCGCGCCGGGGTGCAGGCGCTGCGTGCGGCGGGTTTCGGCGTGCTGGTGCGCGACGCCTCCCTGGGCGGCCACTACCCGGTGATGAACGTGACCCTGCTCCATCCGGACGACCAGGGCTGCTTCGCCAGCTTCGGCGCCCACCCGCGCTTCGAGGTGGCGCTCGAGCGTGCGCTCACCGAACTCTTGCAGGGTCGTGCCCTCGACGCCCTCGGCGGCTTCCCGGCGCCCGCCTTCGAGCTGGACGAGGTCGCCCACCCGCAGAACCTCGAGATGCATTTCGTCGATTCCAGCGGCCTGGTCGCCTGGCGATTCCTCGGCGACACGCCGGACTTCCCGTTCAGCGACTGGGATTTCGCCGGCACCACGGAACAGGAATGCGCCTGGCTGGTGGAGCGCATCCACGCGGCGGGCCACGACATCTACGTGAGCGAGCACGCCGACCTCGGCGTGTACGCCTGCCGGATGCTCGTGCCGGGCCTGTCGGAGATCTACCCGGTGGACGATCTGCAGTGGGAAAACAACAGCATCGGCAATCACCTGCGCGAAGCGGTGCTGAACCTGCCGGACCTGGACGACGAGGAGTGTGCCGAGTTGCTCGAAGAGCTGGCGGCCCTCGGCCTGGACGACGCCCGTCCGGTGGCCGCGCTCATTGGCCTGGCGGCCGATGCGGGGTCCGCCTGGGCCGGGCTGCGCGTGGGCGAACTGAAGACCCTGCTGGCGCTCGCCATCGGCGACCAGGACGCGGTGCGCGAGGGCTGCGACTGGCTGCGGCATTTCGACCAGCTCGACCCGGCCCGCCGCCGCCTGTACCTGTGCATCGACAGCCTGCTGCGCCTGGACGCGCCGGCGGCCTACGCCCAGGCGCTCGGTCGACTCTACGGGGATGAGGCGCTCGCCAAGGCGCAGGCGATGCTCGCCGGCGAGCTGCGCTTCCCGGGCCTGCATGCCCCGGGCCTCGGCTTGGCCGGCTGCGACCTGCACCAGCGCCTGCTGCAGGCCTACGCCAAGCGCCATGGCCGCGCCGCCCGGGCCTGACGGCCTCGCGCCGTTTGCTATGAATGAAGTGTTGTCGCGCCTGGGGAGCCCGGGGTCATGGATGCGCCCGTGCCATTGCCACCGCTGCGGGAGTTTGCCCGCCTGACGCGGGAATTGCGCTTTGCCAACCGGTTCTTCCTGAGCCCGGGGCCGGCGGCGCTGGTGGAGTGGGTGGTCAGCTATGCCCTGCGCCACAAGCGCCGCATGTTCGCGGCGGGCAGGCGCCTGTACCGGGCGCGCAAGCACGAGCTGCATCAGGAGCGGCCGTATTCACGCCGCGAAATCGGCGCGCCGCCGCCCATGCTCTCGGGACAGGGGCGCATCAATCCGGTGGGCGTGCCGTATCTGTACCTGGCCAGCGACGCGCAGACCGCCGTGGCCGAGGCGCGGCCGTGGATCGGCTGCAAGGTCACCGTGGGCGAGTTCCGCATGGTGCACGCGGTGGAGGTGGTGAACCTGTCGCGGCGACGCTTCCTGCGCCCGGTGCGCGCCGGCCGCGATGAGGAGGAGGCGTGGAAGCGGTTGATCTCGTCGCTGTTTTCCACACCTTTCGACCCGCGCGACGACACCGCCTACGTGCCCACCCAATACCTTGCTGAACGGCTCAAGCGCGAAGGCTTCGGCGGCATCCTGTATGACTCCGCGTTGCGCGGCGAGGGCTACAACGTGGCGCTGTTCACCCCCGAGACGGCGCGGGCCACGCGTTGCTCCGTGGTGACGGTGCGCGCCATCGGCTATCGCATTCACCGTACCGCCTGAGGCGATCTTCTCTATACTGCGCGCCTTTCCCGTCAACCCCGGAAACCAATCATGAGTGACACGCTGACGGACAGCGAGGCCCTGGCTGCGGCCATCATGTCGGCCGACCGACGCTACGAATATTGTGTCGAGGAGATCGCCGTGCGCGGCGAGGTGTGGAGCCTGAAGAGCGACGAAGGCTGGGTGGTGATGACCACCCAGGAAGGCGAGGAGTGCCTGCCCGTGTGGCCGCGTCGCGAGTTCGCTGCGCAGTGGGCCGACGGCGACTGGGCCGACTGCACCCCGGAGGCGATTCCGCTCGCCGTGTGGATGGAGCGCTGGACGCCGGGCCTGGAACAGGACGGCACCTTGCTGGCCGTGTTTCCCCACAGCGACGAGGAAGGCACGGTGGTCACGCCGGGCGAATTTTTCGATGCCCTGAACAAGGCGCTGCCCTAGCCGCTCCGGCGCCCCGTCCTGTGCCGACACCGGGCGGGGCGGAAACAAGAGAAAAGATCTCAACGCAAAGGCGCGAAGGGCGCAAAGGACGCAAAAGGCATTCTCGTGGAAAGAGAACGCGGCTCGCTGAACGAATCTCATGACGCGTGTGGGTGGTGATGAACACGCGCACCAACCGATGCGGCGATCATGAACGAATCAACTTCGCGTCCTTTGCGCCCTTCGCGCCTTTGCGTTGAGCTTTTTTCTTCCCGTGCGGAGGGCGGCGTCGACGTAGCGGTGGTCGGCGGGGGGCCGGCGGGGTTGATGGCGGCGGAGGTGTTGAGCGCGGCCGGGATCGCCGTCGATGTGTTCGATGCCATGCCGTCAGTGGGGCGCAAGTTCCTGCTTGCCGGCAAGGGCGGCATGAACATCACCCATTCGGAGGCCTTTGAAGATTTTCTCGCGCGTTACGGCGCGCGGCGTGCACAGCTCGAGCCCGTGCTGCGCGCCTTCGACCCCGCTGCGCTGCGCGCCTGGGTGCACGGTCTCGGCATCGAAACCTTCGTGGGCAGCTCCGGGCGGGTGTTTCCCACCGACATGAAGGCCGCGCCGTTGTTGCGTGCCTGGTTGCACCGCCTGCGCGCCCACGGCGTGCGTTTTCACCCGCGCCATCGCTGGTGCGGCTGGGACGGTGCGGCGTTGCGCTTCACCACGCCCGAGGGCGAGCGGCGCGTGGCGGCCCGTGCGGTGATCCTCGCGCTCGGCGGCGGCAGCTGGCCGCAGCTCGGCTCGGACGGCAGTTGGACCGCGCTGCTCGCAGCACACGGTGTCCCCATCGCGCCCCTGCGGCCGGCCAACTGCGGCTTCGATGTGGCGTGGAGCGCGACCTTCGCCGAACGGTTTGCCGGCGAACCCGTCAAGCCGGTAGTGGCGACGGTGACTACCGCCGGTGTGCCCCAGTCCCGCCAGGGTGAATTCACCATCACGGCCGGCGGTGTGGAAGGCAGTCTGATCTACGCACTGTCTGCGTCCCTGCGTGATGCCATCGAACGCGCCGGTCACGCGTTACTCACCCTGGATCTCGCACCGGGAAAGCGTCTGCCACGACTCACCGAGGCGCTGTCACGGCCGCGGGGTCGCGATTCCCTGGCCAACCACCTGCGCAAGCGTGCCGGCCTCACCGGCGTGAAGGCGGGGCTGCTGCGCGAAACACTGCCCGCGGAAATCTTCAGCCAACCTGCGCGCCTCGCGGCAGCTATCAAGTCGCTGCCGGTCACACTGGTCGCACCCCGCCCCCTCGCCGAAGCGATTTCCAGCGCCGGGGGCGTGCGTTTCGATGCCCTCGATGAACACCTCATGCTCCGCACCCGGCCGGGCGTGTTCTGCGCCGGCGAAATGCTCGACTGGGAGGCGCCCACGGGAGGCTATCTGCTGACGGCCTGTCTCGCCACAGGGCGCGCGGCCGGCTTCGGCGCGCTGGCCTGGTGCGCCCTGGCCGGGCGTTGAGGGACGCCCGAAAGCAAATCTTTTGTGGGCGCCCGGCCTGGGCGATTCTCTTCACCCACGAGCGGGTCCTGCACCATAGGTGCGTCTACTCATCGCGCGCTTTGTTCCGCGCGGTTGTTCCGTCACTGAACGCTCGTAGGCAACGGCCTCAGTGTGTGCCGGTGCGCAATTGTCCCGTGTCAAAATCACCGACGCGCGTAGCGCTCCAGCGCCCGAGCGCATTGGTGTCATTGCCGGCAAACACCCAGCCCTCGATGCGATCACCGTCGATGCGTCCGGTGAGGCGCCGCGTTGCGCCGTTGCCGTCGTCCAGGTTCAGCGTGAGCTGCCGGCCCTGCACTTCCGCGCCTTCGACCACCGTATGTATCCCGCCCAACACCACCATGCCGGCCACGTCCTGGAACTGTTGCTCCAACGCCATGCTGAACTCCTCGGCGCCGGCCGGTTGCTCAATGGTGGCGATCCACTGGCCGGCGGCCTGGGCCGGAACGATCCACAGGAACACGTCCGCACCGTCCACCGTGGCCGTGGCATCGGGCTTCCAGGGGCCCATGTCGAAGGCGTGCGAGACGATGCGCGTGCCGGGCCGCAACTGGTTCAGCAGGCGCGGACGGATCTCCTCATTGACGGAGCCGAGCAGGTACAGGGTCACCACCGTCGCGGGCTTGATGTCGGCCTCGAACAGATCACCCTGAACAAAGCGCACCTGTGACTCCACGCCGGCCGCGTCGGCGTTCTCACGCGCCTCGGCGATGCGCGCCGGATCGATGTCGATCCCCACGCCCTGCGCGCCGTAGCGTTCCGCAGCCGTGATCACGATGCGGCCGTCGCCGGAGCCGAGGTCGTAGACGAGGTCCTGCGGCCCAACCTTGGCGAGCCGCAGCATGGCGTCGACCACGTTCTCCGGCGTCGGCACGTAGGGGACGTCCAGATCGCCCGGCTGTGCCGCGGACGGCGGCGCGGCCATCGCCCACACCAGCACCGCGGGCGCCAAGGTCTTGCACAACGCATTCATGGCCATGCTTCACCTCCTTTGAGATGAACGTTATGCGGCGCGTCGTGTGCGCCACAGGGCGACCGGCAATCCCGAGGCGGCGATGAGCACCCCAAACAACGCGCCCCATCCGGAATAGGCCAGGCTCGCGTACAGCATGTAGCCACAGGCTGCGGCAAACAGCAGCGGCGTGGCAGGATACCCGGGCACGCGAAACGGCCGCACCCGCGTCGGATCGCGACGCCGCAACACCACGAGCGCCAACGTGGTGAGCAGGAAGAACGACCAGAACACCGGCGACACATAGCTCACCATGGCCTCGAAGCCCGAGCGGCTCGCCGCACCGGCGATGACCAGCAGCAAGGCGACCGTGCCCTGCACCAGCAGCGCGCGCGTGGGCGCGTGGGTGCGCGCGGACCAATGACCGAGGAACGCAAAGGTCGGGAAGTCGCGCGCCAGGGCATAGTTGGTGCGCGCCCCCGTGAAGATGGTGACGTTGATGGACGACAGCACCGCAATGACGATGAGCAGGCTGCTGAGCCGGGCGCCGTCCTGCCCGAGGCTGCGGCGCACGAGTTCCGCGGTGACGGCGTCCGATTGCGCCATGGGCGTCACGCCGAGCACCTTGAGATAGGCCAGGTTGATGAGCAGATACATCACCGTGACGAGCGCCAGCGAAGCCAGCAACACCCGACCCATGTTGCGTTGCACGTTGCGCAGTTCAGCGGACACATAGGCCGCCTCGTTCCAGCCGCCGTAGGTGAGCAGCACGAACACCATGGCGAGTCCAAACGTACCGCCTTGCGGAGGCGGCAGCGGCGCCGCCGCGGGCGCCGCCGGCGCAAGCAGGCCCGCGACGATGATCGCCACGAGGCCGCCCACGGTGACGAGCGTGAGCACGTTCTGCATCGCGGTGCTGGAGCGCAGCCCGGCCAGGTTCAGCGCGGTGAGCAGCACCACGCCGCCACCGGCCACCGCAGCCGTGGCGCGGGCATCGAGCGGCACGATGGCGGCCACGTAATCCGCCATCACGAAGGCGAGCAGGGCGATGGAGCCGGTCTGCAGGATCAGCATGCGCGACCAGGCAAACACGAAACTCACCGTCTTGCCATAGGCGCGTTGCAGAAAGTGGTACTCGCCGCCCGCGTGGGGAAAGGCCGCGGCCAGCTCGGCATAACACAACGCCCCGAGCACCGAGACGACACCGCCCAACAGCCACGACAGCAGGATGGCTGATGCGCTGCCCAGATTCGCCGCGACCTCCGCGGGGGCCCTGAAGATCCCGGCCCCCACCACCAGGCCGATCACCATGGCCATCCCGTCAATGGCGCGCAACGCCGGGCGGGGGGCGGCCTCGCGTGATTTCAATGGCGCTTCCCGATCGGGCTCTCCCTTGAATCTAGCCCGGCCCGGCAGCGGCACGCTTGCATCGCGCGGTTTCGCCATATCCTGCCACCAAATCCATGAGCCGCGGTGATTGCAGGCGTGCTGCGGCCCGCGCTTGGCACCGCCGCCGTGCTCGGCTAGCATCGAACGCGTCCCCTAACGAAGGTTGCTGCCATGGATGCGCGACTCGGGCCTGTCTTGTGCGCGAGCCTGCTCGCCGCCGCCCCCGCCTGCGCCGCCGACTACCTGCCGTGGCGGGTAACGGATTCCGCTATCGAGGAGCCGCTGGGCGGCCTGCGCGGCGACGCCGCGCGCGGCCGTGAGCTGGTCATCGCCCGTGACAAGGGCAATTGCCTGGCCTGCCACCACCTGCCCATCCCCGAACAGCCGAGCCACGGCACCATCGGCCCGCCCCTCATGGGCGTAGGCGCGCGCCTCAGCGCGGGGCAATTGCGCCTGCGCGTGGTGGACGAGAAACAGCTCAATCCGGCCACCATCATGCCGGCCTTCTATCTGCACCCGGAGGCGCTTTACCGGCCCCGGCCCGATGCGGCAACCACCATTCTCACCGCGCAGGAACTGGAGGACGTGGTGGCCTACCTGACGACCCTGAAATGACGCGGTACTTGCACCTTTCCGCCTTCATGGCGGCGTTGCTGTTTGCGACGGCGGCGGGCGCCGTGGAACCGCGCTCCGGCTACGACTTCCTGCCGCCGGAATTCCAGGCCATGCAGGACGATCCCTTCGAAAACCCGGGCATGTTCACCGTGGACCTGGGCCGCGAGCTGTTCAACGCGCCGGGTGACGACGGCACCTCGTGCGCCACCTGCCACGGTGCCGACGGCGAGCAACTCCGCCCGGCGCGCATCGCCCGCTATCCCGTGTTCAGCCCGAAGCTCAACGGCCCGGTCACCCTGCAGAAACAGATCGACCTATGCCGCGAAGAGCGCATGAACGAATTTCCGCTCACCTACGACGACCCGTCGCTGGTGGCGCTCGAAACCTTCGTCCGCCACCGCGCCCGCGGCGAACCGGTGAAGGTGGACGTGAGCGGGCCCATGCAGCCCTACTACAAGGAAGGCGAGCGCCTGTTTCGCACCCGCATCGGCCAATTGCAGATGGCCTGCAGCCACTGCCACGAGCAATACACCGGCGCCATGCTGCGCGACCAATTGCTCAACCAGGCGCAGACCAACGCCTTCCCCACCCACCGCCTGCTCACCCAGGACATCAGCAGCCTGCACCGCAAACTGCGCGACTGCTTCGCCACCTTGCGGGCCATGCCGTTCCAGCCCGGCTCCGAGGAGTACATCAACCTCGAGGTGTACATGAACGCACGCGGCAATGGGCTGCCCATTGAGACGCCGGGGATCCGGAGGTGACGGCCAAGGCCGCGCGCATATACCGAAACAGTGGGCACGGGCACGCGGGCGATCGGTTGGCGCCGGCCTGCATGCTGTCGCCGCCAAAGCACCGAGTTCTACACAAGGAGATAGTGAAGTCATGCGGCCGTTCGTACTTATCACTGCTGTAGTCCTGATACTGGTTGGCCCGGTTGTTGCCTGGGTCGTGTTGCACAACGATCTGGTCGATCGCGAGGAGCGCGTGCTGAAAGACTGGGCGCAGGTACAAAGCAACTTCCAAAGACGCGCCGACCTGATCCCGCGCCTGGTCGAGTCCTTGTCACGCTATCTGCAACACGAACGGGAAACCCTGTCCGCCGTAACCGGACAGCGCAGTGCAGCGATGTCATCCCTGGAGGCGGCATTGCGCGAGCTGGAAACGGCGCGCCGCGAGGCCGGAGCGGTCATGGAAAACCACGCCGCCCAGGTGCCCGCCACCGACGCAGAACTCGCAGCCATCAACGCGGCCCAGGGGCGTCTTCACAGTGATCTCACGCGCGTCATCGCACTCGCGGAGAACTACCCGAATCTGCAGGCGAGCGATCAGTTCCTGGCCCTGCAGGCCCAACTGGAGGGAACCGAGAATCGCATCAATGTGGCACGGATGCGCTTCAACGAAGCCGTCCAGGATTACAACCGCGCCCTGCGCACCCTGCCGTCGAGCCTCGTTGCACGCGAGGAAGGGCTGGAGCGCAAGGCCTACTTCCAGGCCGACAGCGGTACGGCGCAGGCGAGGGAGCTCGGGTTCGATGACTAAGGGACTTTGGCTTACGGCCCTCGCCGTCCTCGCCACGGCCGCGGCTGGCTACCTGTACATAGCGGAAAAGGCCGACGTGCGCGTGGTGGACGAGGCTGCGTTGATGACGGAGCGTCAACACGCACGACTCGATGATTACCTCCGACTTCTTCTGCGCGACCATGACATCGATTATCGGGTGATCACTACCCGAAACAACGAAGACATCAATGAATACGCATGGCGCGCCTTCGAAGCATCGAAAGTCGGCGGTGCAAGCACCGCCGGCCGCGGTTTGCTCCTGGTGATCAACGCCGAGCAGAACCGCGTGCGCATGGAAGTCGGCCCCGGCCTCGAAGGCGTGTATCCCGATGCCTTCGTTGCCTACCTGGAGCAGCGGCAGATGACGCCGTTCTTTGCCGCCGGAAGGGTGGCAGACGGCATCCTGGCCACGAGCGAGATGATCATCACCCGGGCACAGAACGCCCGGGCCAACGCGGGTTTCGGTGACGAGGCATGGGCGGCGGCCTCGACGGGAGCTGGAGCTACCGCTGGCGCACGCCTCCACGCCGGTCGCGACGAAAGCTTCCGCGCAGGCCCCGAGGTTGCCGCCGAAGCCACACCGCAAGGGACGCTGAGCGCCTATTTCACGGCACTGGCCAACCGCAACGGCAGTCCGGCGTTGGATATCTACACGCCGGAAGCCCGCGCCTACCTCGCGCAGCAAGTGCTCACCGCAGCGCAGATGGACAACACCGTGCGCGCATTCCGTGATTGCACCGCCGAACCCGCGCGCCTAAGCGCGGACGGCGGCCTCGCGGTCATCCGCTACCCGCTGGCGCAGCGCCAGTGTTCGCCCTGGTTCCTGCGACGGGGCGACGACGGACTGTGGCGGCTCGACCTCGTCACCATGGCGTACGTCATCCGCTTCGGGCGCAACAATGCCTGGCGCTTCTACACCAAGCGCCACCCCTATCATTACGCCTTTCGCGACCTGGCCTTCGACAGCTACGGCCATCCGCAACCCGTGCGCTGGGGCGTGGGATTTGGCAATCGCCGGGAAGGCGTCGTGGTGAACGAAATCGATGAAGGATCGGCCGCCGAACGCCTGGGCATGCGCGTGGGCGACGTGCTGCGTTCATGGAACGGCGAAGCGATTCGTGACCATCGCCACCTGAACTGGATGATGGGCCGGACCGACCCGGGCGCCGAAATCACCCTCGACCTGGATCGTGTGGGCAAGAAAATGACCGTGACTGGAACGGCGCCCCCAAGGGTGGAGTAGAGCCGCCTCGGGTGAATAGGGCTGAGTGACACGTGGCAATCGAAGGGTTGGTATCCAGATGACCGGTTCTGATCTCGCAAATGGCTATGAGTAAACTGGCCCCGGAACTCGGGCGGGAGGCGTGGACACGGGTGAGTTTTCAACGCTCTCTTCCATGACGGACCTCAAGACGTTCGTTACAGCATCGGCGGGGCATGTTGCAGCGGAGGCGGCACGGCTTGGGTGATGGTGTTACGGATTTGGCGTGACCCTTCCGCCCTGCTGAGTAACGCTGGACGGGGACACTTTCCTCTTGCCAGCAAGAGCAAAGAAGTGACACAGCTGCTCTGAAGAAGGCAAAGCCAAGACCCCGTAGCCTGGCGCAAAGACAGTTGGCGTACGCTAGGCTGTCGCGCATGGCCTTACCGTATTTCAGCAACTAACCAAAGCGAGGACATCGATGGGTGGTTGGGGTTGTCCGCACGAGATCGACGGCAAGTGCCAACGAGTGAACAATATTCCGTGCGATCCGGGAATGAAGGGATGCGTGCTGTTCGGGCGTTTCGTCTTCAGCAACGAGGCGAAGAACCGCCCCGGCGGACCGCAGCGGCGCAAGCACGAGCCGGAGCCAAAGAAATAGGCAGGGGAGAAAACGCGGACCGTGTGGAGTCCGGGCGAAGTCTACTCATGTTGCTTTTCCGATGAGTGCCCGCCGCAAGCCGGGGTACATCTCCTGGCGCACCAGCGCTGTGCCGAGCCAACTGAGCACCGCATGAGGAGACGTGTATGACCCCTGACGACTTGGAAATGCTTCTGCGATTGTTTGCCGCGCTGCTCGCGGGGGCATTGATCGGGTATGAGCGGTCCTACCATGGGCGGCCCGCGGGCTTTCGTACCCATGCCCTGGTCTGCACCGCGTCCAGTCTGTTGATGCTGGTCACCGTCTACGAAGCGCACTGGGTCCGTGGCGCGGTCGAGTCCATTCGGCTCGATCCCACGCGCATGGCGCAAGGCATCATGACCGGCATAGGTTTTCTGGGTGCCGGCGTGATCATGAAGGAAGGGCTGTCGGTTCGGGGGCTCACGACAGCGGCATCCATCTGGATAACGGCGGCCATCGGCATTCTCGCGGGAATCGGCTTCTATTTCCCTCTCGTCATGTCGGTTGCGCTCACCCTGGTCATGTTGTCGGTGTTTCGCTGGATCGAATCGCGCATGCCGGCACAGGCGTACTACCACTTCGAGATCCGCTTCAAGCCCGGTTCCGAGATCACGGAAAGCTCACTGCGGACCCTGATCGAGAACCATGGGTTCAGCATTGCCAACCTTAGCTACCGCCTCGACGGAGAAGAGCGGGTTCGCCGGCATGGGATGGTGCTTCGCTCTAGCGATTGCAAGAGCGTATCGCGACTGGCGGAGACGCTCCACGCCGACGGCTCTGTGTACGAGTACTGCATCACGCCGACGGGAGACTGATAGAGTGGATCACTTGATTCTTGGGCCGAGCGTGGGCGGAAAGTATCACGGTATTCAAATGCGCGCCGACACCACCTATCGCTTATTCGCGATACGCAAAGACCTCGATATGAATGTCGCGCGTCTCGTTCAGCTGCCCCACGAGCGCCAGCGGCCCATATATCAGCCATTTACGAAGACGAGGAGCTGCGGCCTGAGGCAACTGTTAAGAAATACTTAATAGTTCAAAGCGAGGGCGGTCGGCGGGTCAAGCGCCTCGTCGACCACTACAACCTGGAGATGATCCTCGCCGTCGGCTACCGCGTGCGCTCCACCCGCGGCACCCAGCTTCGCCAGTGGGCGCTACCAAGCCAACACCGTTACCGATCGACTCGTGCTCTCCTCCGTTTACCTCGGCATGCGCATCGCCCGCGGAGGAGGCTTGCACGTCACCACTGAGGACCTTCGTCAGGCGCGAATATCGCTGCGAGAAGCCCATGCTTTTTGACCGACTAAAGGAGAGATTCGCGGGGGCCCCTCAGGGACAGAGCTATTTCTCAGCGCTGATTTAAACCAGAAAATAAATCTGTCCCCTTTAGCTACCCTTTAGCTAATTCGGCGGAGGAGCCTCACTTATAAACCACCTGCGCCTTAACATCTGCCATCACCTTTTTCGCAAACGCCTGATACGCCTTCGTCGACTCCGGTGAGCACACGTTGCCTTTGGTGCGGTCCTCGAACACTCGCTTTACGGTGAGTGTGTTGCCCTTGAGCTGGTAGCGGGCGCTGTAGGAGAGCGCGGCATCAGCGATGGTGAGGTCGTCGGGGATGGCGAGGATCTTTATGTCGTCGGGGAATTCATACACGTATTCTTCGGTGGAGCTGCCGCTGGAGCACGCGATTTCCGTGCTCTCGACAGGCTCCACGGCAGCGTAGGCGAAGCGCATGATGGGAGCGTCGCTGAAGATGACCGGCTCAATGTGGAACCCACCGGCGCCGGGGCGCTGCACGAAATTCTTGCGGTCGAATTGGACCTTGTAGGCATAGTCGGCGCGCAGTTCGGTCGCGTCGGCCAGTTCAATGGCGCCGCTGCCGATCCAACCCTGACGCCGAAACCAGTTCTCGACCACTTTCTCTTCGTCTTCCTTGGAGAGCCTGCGCTTCCATGACCGCGTGTCGAGGGAAAACATGCCTTTCTGTGATACTTCGGCTTGGCCGCTCGCGGAGCCGTCGGCAAGCAGCTTGATCACGGTCTTCATGTGCTGCTGGTTGTCGCCGATGGCCGTGGCGGGCGTGCGCGTGCCGTCGCGGTGGCCTTCGACCCACAGCACGGGTTTGTCCGCCACCCGGAACGGGAGCATGCCGAAGGGAACGGTCGCCGCGGTGGAGTCCACGTAGACATCGAAATCAGGTATGTAATTGATGACGTGGTTCACGTGGGAGACCACCGGGATCTTAGGAAGCTTGTACGCGCTGCCCGCGTTTACCAAAGCCTGGATGCTCTCAATACCTTTGGCGGCGAGCAGAGCTTGCAACAGGGTCGAGTGGTCTTTGCAATCGCCCATTCGGTTGTCGAGGATGAAATCCGTGTCGTGCGGCACCACTGCGCCTACGCCGATGCAGTTGCCCGCGTAGGTGATGTGGGTGGCGACCCAGTCGTACAGCGCCCTGGCCTGATCACGCGGCGTGGTCTTACCGGCGGTAATTTCGTCCGCGAGGTTTTGGATTCGATCCGTAATGGCCGACTTGGGCGTGGCACGAGCGCCATAGGCTTCGGTGATCTCGGCGTAGGAGCGGAACGTTGAAAACGCGTAGCCGGGGTCCTTCTCCTTGTCGTACACCGAGAAGTCGCGGCGCTCACTCTTGATGGGATTGGGGTTGGCGTAGGTCCATTCGATGATCTTGCGGCCGTTCTTCTCCGTGACGCGCTCGTTCATCTGCCGCGCCTCGTACTGCGCCCATAGGGTATTCGGGTAATCCACGCGGATACGCACGTCGTCAAAGGCGTAGACGCGGGGGAATGTCGCGTACTCGGAAAACTGGCGAGGGAACATGGGCTCGGTCTGCACGATCTTGTACGCGAGCACCAGGGTGTCGCCCACGGCCACGTCGGGGAATACGACGGTCAGCGTCGTGTAATCCGAGAACACCGGCGCGTCCTCGTCGCGGCCCTTGTTCACTTTTACCTGAAAATTGTTCTTGGGAACGTCGATGCGGCGGCCATCGCCTTTGCGGGTGAAGGCCTCTATGACGTCGGCTTTCTGGATGCTGGTGCTGTAGCTAATGGAGGTCTCTTTTGCCTCCTCGACGGCGCGCTCTTTCAACACCTTCTTCTCCCAGCGGTAGGTCTCTTCGTGGGAGCTATCGTCGTTCAGGCGGTAATCGATCTGGTAATGCGTGTAGCGGATGGGGATGTCGGGGGAAGAATCGGCGGCCACGGGACCGGTGGTGAGCAGGAACAGTACGGCGAGAATGCGTGTGGTCACTTTTTTTCTCCCTGTGAACGTCATGGGTCCGCTCGGCATGAGTGGGCAATCGCGGCACCGAGACGTGCCGGGTTCGAACGGATCCGCCCCCGGACCTGCCGTTGTCCCTGGCCGGAGACTAACCTAATCACATGTCCTGCTAGACCTGCAAGCCGAGCACGGAGCACCGCTGTCACCCGAGACCGGAGTCTTGTTTGTTGCCCAGGCAAGAGGAACGACTTGGCCCGTTGATTCCATAGCGTTAAACGCAGGTGAACGTGACGGGCCTACCGACCTTCCCGATGACTGGGGTATAGTGACCTCCCTTCTCTCGGCAGCTTCTTCGGCAATACAAGGACTTGCGCCCTTGGCCTCCTCCCAGCTCAACCTCGACATCTTCTCGCAACCCGGCCTCGCGTCGCCACGGGTCGCGGCTGCCGTGGAGGCGCTGGCAAGTCAAAGTGGCATCGAGGCGCGCGGGGCGATCTTCACCCGCGCCGAGGTGGTGGAGTTCATCCTGGACCTCGCCGGCTACACCGCAGACCGGCCGCTCCATCGGATGCGCTTTCTCGAGCCCTCCTTCGGTGGCGGCGAGTTTCTCCTCGCCGCGGTGCGCCGCCTTCTTGCCGCATGGCGCGCGTCCGATGCGCAGCCGGCTGTCGACCAACTCAGCAACGCCGTGAGCGCCGTCGAACTCCATCGCGACACCTTCGCCGCCACCCGCGACGCGCTCCTCCAACTGCTGAAGCAGGAAGGCATCGCCCCCCGCGCCGCCGCGACCCTCGCCGATCGCTGGCTGGTACGGGATGACTTCCTGCTCGTGCCCCTCGAAGGCGCCTTCGACGTGATCGCCGGCAACCCGCCCTATGTGCGCCAGGAGCTGATCCCCGCGCCCCTGCTGGCCGAATACCGCAGCCGTTACCCGACCCTCTACGACCGGGCCGATCTCTACGTTCCCTTCATCGAACGCTCCCTGTCGCTGCTCGCCGACAAGGGCAACCTCGGTTTCATCTGCGCCGACCGCTGGATGAAAAACCGCTACGGCGGCCCGCTCCGGGAACTCGTCGCCAGCCGCTTCCACCTCAAGGTCTACGTGGACATGGTGGACACCCCGGCCTTCCACAGCGACGTAATCGCCTATCCGGCCATCACCGTCATCAGCCGCGAAGCGACGGGCACCACCCGCATCGCCCACCGCCCGCCCATCGACGCCGCCGCGCTCACCGCACTGGCAAAGGAGCTGACGGCGGAGGCGTTGCCCGAAAACGGCAAGGTGCGCGAACTCGCCTGCGTGGCCCAGGGCGACGAACCCTGGCTGCTCGAATCATCGGACCAGATGGCCCTCATCCGCCGCCTGGAGCAGGCCTACCCCACCCTGGAAGAGGCCGGCTGCAAGGTTGGCATCGGCGTCGCGACCGGCGCCGACAAGGCCTTCATCGGCGACTTCGAGGCCCTCGACGTGGAACCGGATCGCAAGCTCCCCCTTGCCACCACGCGCGACATCCAGAGCGGCGAAGTCCACTGGCGCGGCCAGGGCGTGATCAACCCCTTCGCCGACGAAGGCGGGCTGGTCGATCTCAACGCCTACCCCCGACTGCGCCGCTACCTGGAAGCGCGCAAAGAGGTCATCGCCGCCCGCCACTGCGCGCAGAAATCGCCGGCCGGCTGGTATCGCACCATCGACCGCATCTTCCCGGCCCTCACCCAAAAACCGAAGCTCCTGATCCCCGACATCAAGGGCGCGGCCCACATTGTCTACGAGCCCGGCGAACTCTACCCGCACCACAACCTCTACTACGTGACCTCCGAGACCTGGGACCTGCGCGCCTTGCAGGCGGTGCTCCTCTCCGAAGTCACCCGCCTCTTCATGGCGACCTACTCCACCAAAATGCGCGGCGGCTACCTGCGCTTCCAGGCCCAATACCTGCGCCGCCTGCGCATCCCCGTGTGGCGCGACGTGCCCGAGCCCCTGCGCGCGGAACTGATCGAAGCCGCCACCAAGCGCGACATCGCCGCCTGCAACCGCGCCACCTTCCGGCTGTACGGGCTGACGCAGGAAGAACAATCGGCCCTCGGAGGCAATGGAGAGTAGATGGCCCTGGATCTGGTGAATTACGAGCGCAAGGCCCGCGAAGCCGTGCAGGCCTTCTGGGGCAACCGCGAAGCGGCGCGAAAGAAGCAGATCGAATCAGGCAAGGCCGACCAAGGCGAGCGGGCCGGCGTCACCGCCGGTAAGAACATGGATGGATTCATCGCCTTGGTGTGCGACATCGTCCGCGCCAACGGCCTCGCCCACGCCGACATCCACCAGAAACGCGCCCTGCTGACCCTGCCCGGCTACTTCCGCCCGACCAAGCTGTGGGATCTGCTGGTCATCCACAAGGGCCAACTCATCGCCGCCATCGAAATGAAGAGCCAGGTCGGCCCCTCGTTCGGCAACAACTTCAACAACCGCACCGAAGAGGCCATCGGCACGGCCCACGACCTCTGGACCGCCTACCGCGAAGGCGCCTTCGGCCAGCAGCCCCGCCCCTTCGTGGGTTGGCTGATGCACGTGGAAGACGCCCCGAAGTCCCGCCGCCCCGTCACCGACAACTCGCCCCACTTCCCCGTGCTCCCGGAGTTCAAGGGCGCCTGTTACCTGGAACGCTACGACCTGCTGTGCAAGAAGCTGGTGCAGGAACAGCTCTACACCACGGCGTCAGTCATTGCCTCGACCCGGGAGGCGGTGGACACGGGGAAGTATTCGGCGCTTTCGCCCATGACGGACCTCAAGACGTTTGTTACGGCGCTGGCGGGGCATGTGGCGGCGGAGGCGGCGCGGCTTGGGTGAGGATGTTACGAAGTTAGACCTGACGCTCGCCCTCTCTGGGCAACTGTTAAGAGGTACTTAATAGTTCAAAGCGAGCCCGGTCGACGAGTTAGGCGCCACAGGATGCTTCGAAGATAGAATTGACCCTCACGTATACATCTATAAGGGAAAGACAAGAATGGACGAGGCGATCGTTGTCTTCTCTCGAAAAGGGATTTTTCAGACCAAAATCGCCGCGCGTGACGTTCGCAGCCGGGAACATGCGCGCAAGCTGTGGCCCCTGGTGTCACCCGGCGCGTCACGACAGATGGTGACATGGGTCAGCCCCTCCTTTGAAAGCGGGAAGTTGCGTCGGCGATCCCATTTCCGGGTGCTTCCTGCCCAGCCCTCCTTAAACCTTAAAGCACACTTCGACGATGAAGAAGCTAGCCGGTGGCATGCTGTGCAGGAAAGTCCCGAGCACCGCCGGGCAAAAGAACTTGTCGCTGCCGAACTCTCCCGACGCCTGAATGCCGGGCTTGCCATGCCGTGGGCGTTCAAGGATGCGGATGCGTCAGACTATCCACTGGAAGGCAACCTGTTGCTCGGCGCCGATCGGGTAGCAACCGAGCATCCCCTGGAGACGCCATTCGGCAGCAAGTTCCGGCTCGACGTTGCCGTGCTCGGCCCGCCGGTCCAGGTGGAGCCGATGGTGCTGGGCGGGGTTGAAATCGAACTCGGCCATGCCTTTGATGGGCGCAAGGCATTGATCGGAAAGTCGCTCGGGTTCCCGCTCGTTTCCATAGACATCACCGAGATGACGCTGGCCGAACTCACGCCGGAGTGGGCACAGCAGGTATTGACCTCGACCACGCGGAGCCACGAGCAAGGGCGTCGGCAGACCTACATCTATCTCCACGACCTGCTGTACCCCCTGTACGCGCAATTGCCGGCATTTCTGGACGACGAGCAGCGGCATCAGTTTCTTGTCTTTGCCGACGATGAGACCCTGAACAAGCTGGTGCGCTGGATGAACCTGCTCGCCGAAAAGCTGGACTACCCGAAGAATGCGGTCGCAGTTGCCTTGGTCAATGGCAAGAACGAACAGTCGCGCAAGATGCTGGAACGCGCGGGACAGGTCGTTGGGCCCGACTGGAGTGAATTCAACGATCAGCGATGCCTACGGCTGACCCTTCCGCGCCCCAAAGGCCCGGCAGATCTCCAGGCCCATCGCTTCCATATGACGATGGCGCGCATCCTGCTGTCGCACACAGATTCGCTCGTTGGCTACAAGTATTGCAACGGCGTGGACAACAACCACCCCGAAGAAGATGTTTGGGTTGCGCATCGCTGGATCGCCGATCTGAAAACCCATACCCGGCACCGCGTGTTGCCGAAGCGGCTGGCCGAACCAATCAACAGGTTGATCGCGGTGGTTTCGGACCTGCATCGCAATCACGCAGCAACCAGCCAAGAGGCGTGACCCTCATGCCGGAAATCATCCTGTGGGCGGGAGCTAGGGACCAGACTCGCCGAACTGGCGGCGGGGGTCAGGTTGAGCCCATTACTTTCGCGGAATCCCCTAGCTAACGAGTAGGTCGCGCAAGAAAGGGAACTCCTCCGCAGCAAATCGCCTCAATAGCCGCTCGGAGTCCCTGTTGAGTCTCTCGATCGTGGCTGCCGAGACACAGGTAGTAGTTGAAGCCCTCGTGCTTCGCAAGGACAATCCACTCGCCAGTCAAACGCGATTCGCTAGCGCGTCTAGTCCAATTGTTGTTCACGGTGCTTCTCGGGAGCGCCGCTACAGCTAATGCGTATACTGTCCCCGGAATTCGCTGCGCACTCCTGGAAACCTGCCGCCCGCGCTTAGCTTGGCTTCATATAGCGAGCAAGATGCGGTCGCCGGACGCTTACGGTCATGCGCGTTCTGCGAATTGTTTTCGAAAGGGGTTGTGCTACAAGGCGAGACCTGACCCTGGTCATGCGCATTTACGTCGAGTTGCGCGAACACCACAGGCTTCTTGCTCCTATCGGGTGGGACACTGGTTCAGCGAGAGGAGGTTGTTGTTCCAGACGCCATCGGCGTAGGTGCGCAAGTAGGGGGCCTTGCCCGCTTCCCGGACCACACCGATGTCAGAGCGCTTGCCGGTGATCGGGTCCCGGACAAAGAAGGTGTTCGATTTCGCCTCGATGCTGGCAATCACCTGTTCCCGGGTCCAACGCCAAGCAGGCGGATTCCCCAAGTGCGTAATGTGCTCGTGTGGGCTCTGGGGATGAGGTTTGGTAATGCAGGTAACTTGTACGTCAGGCATGTGTTTGTTCCTTTCCGGCTTGCAACCGAAGCAGTTGTTATTTACGATGTGACGATTCCGTCTACCTCCCGGCGTAAAGAAAAGCCCGGGCAGGGCCTAATCGAAACCGTCACATCGAACTATACGGACGCGTCATGAACGAGTCAAGCTCTCCTTCAGCGGTCTTTCCAGACCGCCTGCGTTGCGCGCGGGAGTACCGGGGATTAACACAAGGGGAACTGGCTACCAGAGCCGGTCTCCAGCCTTCAGCCGTATCCCACTTCGAAACAGGTGCCCGGAAACCTTCGTTTGATAACCTCCGCATTCTTGCGGACACGTTAGATGTCACTACCGATTATCTGCTCGGTCGAGTCAACGATTTCAAGAAGTTAGCTGGGACAGATACACTCCATCGCAATTACGACCAGCTCAATGGTGAGGACCGGAAGTTCGCTGATGCCCTCATTACACACCTTGCTGCGAAGGCCACTTTGAAGGAGCCAGACAAGTAATGAGTGGTGACCCCTACACGTATGGAGCGCGTGAGGCGGAGAAGCTCCTGAAGGAGCTTGGAATATCAACGTTGCCAGTTGACCCCTTCGCCATTGCCGGCCGGAAGGGGATCACGGTGGTGGCTAAGCCTGCTGAACATGCCGGTGTCTCGGGCATGTTGATTAGGGTAGGCAATGAGTTCGCTATCGCGTATGCGACTCACATCGACAATGAGCCCTTCCAACGCTTTACCGTCGGACACGAGCTCGGACACTACTTCTTGCCGGGGCACGTTGAAGCCGTTCTCGACGCTAGCGGGGTACACCAGTCACGGGCGGGATATTCGTCAAAAAACCAATTTGAAATGGAGGCCGATGGTTTTGCTGCGGGCCTCTTAATGCCTAGAAACCTGTTTTTTCCTGCACTCGTTGCGGCAGGGAAGGGTTTCGCTGCAATTGAGAAACTGGCGTCTACCTGCGGGGCATCCCTTCATGCCACTGCAATTCGGTACGCTCAATGTACTCGTGACCCGGTGGCGATTGTCGTTAGTGCGGAGAACCGCATTGAACACTGCTTCATGTCGAAATCTCTCCGGGACATTGGGGGCATTGACTGGCTCAGAAAGCGTGAAGCTGTGCCACGTGACACTCCGACATTTCAATTCAGTGCTGAAGTAGAGAACGTGCGGCGTGGTGCCCGCGTAGAGGCTTCAAGCAACCTGCAAGCCTGGTTTGGAGGCCGGCACGACGTTGAAATCAGCGAAGACGTGGTCGGGCTCGGGCGTTATGGAAAGACCCTTACGGTGCTTTGTAAGCGGTCGATAAACCGCACCCTAGCAAGCTAACCGCCAGCGGTGATCTCAATCGACAGGTTGTACGGCAGCAGCGCCTCGAGTTGTTCCGCTGTAGTGGCCGTAGGCAGCTCTTTGAAAAGA
>Ga0265293_10003573_pt1 | contig 28717 bp, 28 predicted proteins | sample Munlanlewell138R_FD_192505 | JGI IMG/M metagenome (GOLD analysis project Ga0265293, IMG submission 192505) | Leachate microbial communities from a municipal landfill in Southern Ontario, Canada - Leachate well 138R | ecosystem: Engineered > Solid waste > Landfill > Unclassified | place: Canada... | reverse complement strand
GCCGCCGACCACGATGGCTAGCTGAACGCCGCGGCTTTGCGCCGCGGCGATCTCTCCTGCCAACGCTTCGGTGGCGTCCGGCGACACACCGAAACCTTCCGGTCCGGCCAGGAACTCTCCTGACAGCTTCAGCAGGACGCGGTTCACGCCTCTACTCGCCGATGGCTATGCGCGAGAAGCGGCCGATCTGGATGTTCTCACCCAGGGTGGCCGTGGCTTCCTTGACCAGCTGGTCGACGCTCTTCTTGTCGTCCTTCACGTAAGCCTGCTCGAGCAGCACGATCTCGGAGAGCCACTTCTTGACGCGCCCCTCAACGATCTTCTCGGCCACGTTAGCGGGCTTGCCTTCCTCTTCAACCTGGCGGAGGAGCGCGCTCTTCTCGGCTTCGAGAGCCTCGGCGGGAACTTCCTCGACGCGCGTGTAGGAGGGCGCGGCCATGGCGATGTGCATGGCAACGTTGCGGGCTAGCTCCTGGAAGCTCTCCTCGCGCGCCACGAAATCGGTCTCGCAGTTCACCTCGACCAGCACGGCGATCTTGCCGTTGTGGTGGATGTACGAGCCGATGAAGCCTCCTTGGCGGCGCGGTCGGCCTTCTTGTCGGCCTTGGCGATGCCGCGCTCACGCAGGAGCTCGGCGGCCTTGTTGAGGTCGCCGTTGGTGTCGTCGAGCGCGCGCTTGACGTCCATCATGCCGGCGCCGGTCATGGCGCGCAGCTGCTTGACTAGTTCGGTGGTTACTGCCATTCGTGAGCTTCCCTTCAGGCCCGCAGGGGGCGGTGTAGCTGTTCTGGTGGTGCTGGTTCCTTAGAGCGGACCCGGTTTACTCGGCGTCGTCGGCTTCCGGGCTCTCGGGCTCGGCAGCTTGCTCGGGCGCGGCGGGCACGGGCTCGGCTTCGCTTTCGCTCTCGGCGGCGGCGGCCGCTTCCTGGATGGCGCGCTCGGGGCCTGACATGGGCATGGCCAGCGTCTCGGTCTCGGCGTCTTCGGTCTCAGGGGTCTCAGTGGCGCCGTCGACGCCGCCGCGCATCTCGATGATGACGTCGGCGAGGCGGGCGGTAACCAGCTGGATGGAGCGGATAGCGTCGTCGTTGCCGGGGATGATGTAATCCAGCACGTCGGGGTCGGAGTCGGTGTCGGCCAGCGCGACGGCGGGGATGCCGAGCTTGTTGGCTTCCTTGACGGCGATGGACTCCTTGGCCGGGTCGATGATGAACAGCGCGTCGGGCAGGCGGTTCAGGTCGCGGATGCCGCCGAGGTAGCGCTGCAGGCGGTTCAGCTCCTTGCCGAGGTCGATCTGCTCCTTCTTGCTGAAGCGCAGGACCGACTCGTCCTCGAACATGGCTTCGAGCTCACGCAGGCGCTCGACGCGGGTACGGATGGTCTTGAAGTTAGTGAGCAGGCCGCCGAGCCAGCGCTCGTTGATGTACGGCATGCCGCAGCGCTTGGCTTCGGCTGCGAGGATCTCTTGCGCCTGCTTCTTGGCGCCGACGAACAGGATGGTGCCGCCGCGGCCAGCGACGTCCTTAAGGAAGTCGAAAGCCTTCTCGCTCTCGACGAGGGTCTTCTGCAGGTCGATGATGAAGATGCCGTTGCGCTCGGCGAAGATGTAACGCTTCATCTTCGGGTTGCAGCGCTTGGTCTCGTGACCGAAGTGCACGCCGGCTTCCAGCAGTTGCTTCATTCCCAGGTAAGACATTCTGTTTCCTCCGTGGCGGGATGTTGAGGTTGGATTCGGTGCCGCTACTCACTGGCCCAGCGGGCCGCCGGTCACCCGAACACGTTCGCCGCTCGACGGACATCCCGCTGCCGTCAGGCAAACCTACCGAGTATAGCCGGAAATGCCCCGCCAAGTAAAGCTTAGGCGGGGCACCTAGGGTTGGAAGCTGGAGGCTAGGTTACTGGCCCAATGCCTCGCGCGCGGGCGCGTAACCGGAGTCGAGCTCCAGCGCCCGCTGGTACGCCTGCTGGGCGCTCGAGGCGTCGGACGGTCCGCCCCGCTGGGTGTAAGCGCGACCCAGCCAGTAGTAGGCGTCGGCGCTTTCAGGCGAAGAGAGCAGGGCGCCCTGTTGCGCCACGAACACGGCGTCGTCCACGCGGCCGACCTCGAGGTAGGCGCGCGCCAGGTAAGTGAACAGCGCTGGGAGGAAGGCGGCGCCGGTCATCTTGGTGGCGGCCTCCAGGCGCGGCACGCTGTTGGCGACCTGCCCGCACTCGAACAGCGCGATGCCGAGCGAGGAGGCGGCGGACAGCGAGTTCGGATCGAGGTTCACCGCTTGCGACAGTTCGAACTCCGCCATGTCGCAATCGCCCAGGCGGTAGGCCACGTTGCCCAGGTTGTTGTGCGCGGTGGCGCTGGCCGGGTCGAGCACCACGGCGCGCCGGAACGCCTGCAAAGCGAGCTCGAGCTCCTCTAGGTCGCGGTAGGTGCGGCCCAGGTTGACCTGCACGGTGCTCTTCTCAGAGTTGGAGAGTCCGGAGCCTTCGAGCCCCGCCAGCGAAACGGCGCGCTCTAGCGTTGTGCGCGCCTGGGCGAGGTCGTTGAGCTGGTAGAGGATGATGCCCTTGGTGTTCTGCACGCGCGCGTCGTCGGCGCGGTTGCGTTCGGCGCGCTGGATGACGTCGAGCGCGTCGGCCAGGCGGCCCTGGTAGGTACCAGGATCGGTCTGGTACTGGTTCTGGTACGTGATCGCCAGGTGAACCAGGGCGTCGAGGTGGTTGGCGTCTATCGCCAGCGCCGCCTGGTACGCCTCGATGGCTGCGGGGTAGGCGCCCTGGCATGCGAGCGCGCGGCCCTTGCCTACGTGGGCGTCGACGTTGTTGGGCTCGATGCGCAGCGCGTCCTGGAAATAGAACTGCGCCAGCGCGCAACCGCCGGACTGCAGGTAGAAGTTGCCATCTTCTATGAGCGGAGCTGCTTCTTCAGGCTCCGAGTTCCCCTGCGCCAGCACCGCTGACGCCGCGAAGGCGAGCAGCAGGACCGCGAGGACGTGCCTCCAAAGAGACGGATGCTTTTGTCTGGACGTGATCAACGTTTCCTCCGAAGACCGATTGTGTGGCAAGTCTAACATCCGCGGTTCTGGCCCTTTTCCGGACGCCGCGCGGGTGAACGCTTAGTCAGCGACTGGAATCATCATCGCTACGAAGTGTGAGAACGCCGTGTGCCACAGGCTAAGGCGGCGTGTAGCTTCCGGCCGCGGCTCTTTATGAACCAGTCGGTCAGCGCCCGGCGCCCCCGGGCGAGCGCACTTTGATACCATGCGGCGTCTGTCAGCGTGCCCGTCAGCGGGCAGCAGTGCCACCCCCTGCAACGCCCCGTGAAAAGGCCGGCTTTGAGTTTGGTGCGGGGCTCGCCGGCCAAGTCAGGGAGATACGGAACCGGGTAAGTGAAACGAACCTCCATACGAACCCTGGCGCTCGCGGCCTTCATCGGCAACGTCGTCGTCATACTGCAAGGCGCGCTCGTCAGGGCAACGGGCTCGGGGGCCGGATGCGGCAGTCACTGGCCGACCTGCAACGGCACCTTCGTGCCCCTGGACCCTACCCTCGAGACGGGCATCGAGTTCAGTCACCGGCTCCTGTCTCTGGTGGTGCTGGTGCTGGGCGCCTGGCTGCTCGTGCGCGCCCACCGTGTGCGGGCCGAGAACCCGGGTCTAGCGGCCCTCGCTAAGGCCTCGTTCGGGTTCCTCGTGATCGAGGCCCTCATAGGCGGCGCCACTGTGCTGCTGGGGCTCACGGGCGACAACACCACCGTCGCGCGCGGCGTCTGGGTCGCCTCGCACCTCGTCAACTCGCTGCTGCTCATCGGTGCGCTCGCCGCCACCCTGGTGTACGCCCAGCCCAGGCCACCCGCGTGGCCGCTGCGAATCTCACGCCAGGGCGCCGTTAGCACCCTATGGATCGTGGGGCTCATAGGCATGCTGATCCTGAGCTTCACCGGGGGCATTGCGGCCATGGGTAACACCATCTTCCCGGCCGAGTCCCTGGCTGAAGGCATCCGCATGGACTTCGACCAGAACTCGCATCCACTGATCAGGTTGCGCATGCTGCACCCGCTCATCGCGGTCAGCGTGGGTGTGTACCTGTTCGTCTCGCTGGCTTTCGCCTGGCACCTCAAGCCCGTTCCCGAGGCTAAACGCGTGGCGCAGGCCCTGCTGGGCGTTTACGTGCTGCAGATGGTCATCGGCGTGGCCAACCTGGCTTTCCTGGCGCCTATCGCCCTGCAACTACTGCACCTCGGTGTCGGAGTCGCGTCGTTCGCTCTACTGAGCGCCCTTGGCGTTGTGATCCTCGGCGGCAATGCCGTCGCAGAGGGTGCCACTACGCACGTTGCTGAGCCCCACCTGGGTGCCGGACTGGAGAACGTCTGACCGTGAGCAAACAAGTAGCACAGGCCCCCACTCCCGAAGGCCCCGCGGCCGCGCCCCGGCGCGCCACCTGGCGCGACTACCTGGTGCTGACCAAGCCCAAGGTCATCGTGCTCCTGCTGGTCACCACGGTCGGCGCGATGTTCGTTGCCGCCGGCGGCATGCCGCCGCTGCTGGTACTGCTGGGCACCATCGTAGGTGGGTACCTGTCGGCCGGCGCTGCGGGCGTTTACAACATGATCTACGACCGCGACATCGACGTGTACATGCAGCGCACCGCCAAGCGCCCCATGGTCACTCAGGTGGTCAGCACCCGCAACGCCGTCATCTTCGCTGTGACGTTGACCCTGCTCTCGTTCGTGGTGATCTGGGCCACCAGCAACCTGTTAGCGGCGCTTTTGTCGTGGGCCGGCATCGCCTTCTACGTGCTGATTTACACCATGTGGCTCAAGCGCAGCACGTGGCAGAACATCGTCATCGGCGGCGCCGCCGGCAGCATCCCGCCGCTGGTTGGCTGGGCGGCCGTAACAGGCGAGCTGAGCCTGCTGGCGTGGATCCTCTTCGGGGTCATCTTCGTATGGACGCCCGTGCACTTCTGGGCGCTGGCGCTCATGGTCAAGTCGCAGTACTCGAAGGTCGGGGTGCCCATGGCGCCCTCCGTCATCGGCGACAAGGCCACCGTCATGCAGATGGTCATGTACACCTTCCTGACCATCTTCCTCACCATCCTGCCGTTCTTCCTGCACGAGTTCTCGTTCGCTTACTTCGTGGCGGTGCTGGCGCTCAACGTTGTGCTGGCGGTGCGCATGTGGCGCGTGTACCAGCTCGCCAAGGCGGGTGCACCCATAGACCGCGTTGCGGCGCTGCCGCTTTACAAGTACTCCATGAGCTACCTGGCGCTACTGTTCCTGGTCATGTCGCTCGACAGGGCGTTCTTCTGACGTTCGCCCGGCGGCCCTGACCATGACTCCCAGGCACGCGCTCCTGACCCCCAAGTGGCTGGCTGGTCACCTGCTGGCGCTCACCCTGGTGGCCCTGTTCGTGAACTTCGGCTTCTGGCAGCTGCGTCGACTCGATCAGGCGCGCAGCCGCAACCAGGTCATCGAGGCGCGCAGCGCCCTGCCGGCTCAGGGTCCCGAAGCTGTGCTGGCGCTCGGCGACGACATTAGTTACCTGCCCGTTACGGCCCTTGGGGAGTACGCTCCCGGCAGCGAGGTGCTGCTGCGGGGCCGCAGCACGGGCGGTCCTGGCTTCCACGTGCTGACGCCGTTGGTTCTGGGCGCGTCTCATGGCGAGTTGGCTGGCTCGGCGCTACTGGTGGAACGCGGCTGGGTGCCTTACGACATGGACGAGGTGCCCGTGGCGGCCGCCCTGCCGCCGACCGGTAGCGTGCAGGTGTCAGGCGAGGCGTTCCCGCCCCAGCTGCCGCCCACGGGCGCGCTGGCCGGACTCGCGGCGCACGATCCGCCGGAGGGCGTTCTAACGCAGTCGTTCTACGTGGACGTCGCGCGCCTGCAACCCCAGATGCCTTTCGAGCTGCTTCCCATGTACATAAAGCTTCGCTCGCAAACGCCAGAGACGGCGGGCGCGTTGCCCACGCCCGTGCCGCCCCAGCAGACCGACCTGGGGCCGCACCTCGGTTACGCCCTGCAATGGTTCTCGTTCGCCGTGATAGGCGTGGCCGGCTACTTCTTCCTGCTGCGGTCGGTAGTGCGGAGCCGCGACGCGGCGCAAGGGGCGGCTGTGCAGGGCGGCCCGCAAGCTAGCTAGGCGTCAGGCGCCCGCACCGCCGAGCGCCTCCTCGAGCGTAGCCAGCAGGCTGCGGTACGGCTTGATGAACTTATCCACGCCCTCTTCCTCCAGCTTGGCGACCACGGCGTCCAGGTCGACCCCGACACCGCTCAGCGCTGTTAGCAGAGCCTGCGCGTCGGCCGCCCCCTCCAGCACGCGGTCAGCGGCGGGTTCGCCGTGATCGCGGTACGCCTCGAGCGTATCCAGTGGCAGGGTGTTTATCGTGTCCTGACCGATAAGCGGCTCAACGTACTTGAGGTCCGAGTAGGCGGGGTCCTTAGAGCTGGTCGAGGCCCACAGCAGGCGCTGCGGCGTGGCGCCGGCCGCAGCTAGCGCGGCGAACCTTGCGCCGTTCACGAACTCGCTCAGGTAGATCTGGTATGCGCGTTTAGCGCTGGCCACGGCCGCCACGCCGCGGAGTTGCGCGGCGCCGCTGGCCTGGGGCCCGCCGTTATCGGCCACCCGGTCTAAGAGCGGGTCCACCATGACGTCGATGCGGCTCAGGAAGAAGCTGGCCACGGAGGCCACGCGGCTCACGTCGGCGCCCGTCTTGCTGCGCTCCTCCAGGCCGCTCAGGTACGCGTCTATCACCTGGCGGTAACGTTCGAGCCCGAAGATCAGGGTCACGTTGACGTTGACGCCCGCCGCGATCAGGCGCCTTATGGCCGGCACGCCGGCCAGCGTGGCGGGCACCTTGATGAACACGTTGGGCCTGTCTAGGAGCCGCCACAGGTGCAGGCCCTCGGCCACGGTGCCCTCCTCGTCGTGAGCCAGTTCGGGTGAGACCTCCAGCGAAACGTAACCGTGCTCGCCGTCCGAGGCGTCGTACATGGGTCGGAACAGGTCGGCGGCGCCCTGGATGTCGCTCACCACCAGGTCCTCGTAGGTCTGCAGGGCGCTGCTGCCGGCCCGCGCGTGCGCGCTGATGGCCTGATCGTAGTCGCTGCTCTGCACGATGGCCTTCTGGAAGATGGCCGGGTTGGAGGTCACGCCTCTCAGCCCGTCGTTGTCTATCAGGCGTTGCAGCTGGCCCTCATGGATCCAGGAGCGCCGGATCTCGTCCAGGTAGATCGACTGGCCGTACTCGTGCAGCTTCGTTAGCGGGTTCATGGCTTCCTCCTGTGGGTGGGCGCTGTCATGCGGACGGCGGGTGGGCGCTGTCATGCGGAGCCGAGTTCCACTCCTGTGGCGAAGAGCTGGTTGCCGCGCGCCTCGAGGCGCACGCGCGGTAGCGGCACGACCGCGGGGCCGCTGACGGCGCGACCACCTTGTTGCGGGTCGAAGACGCTCAAGTGGCAGGCGCAGGTCAGTGCCGGGCTGCGCGTCTGGTAGTTGAAACCCAGGTTAATGGCGTCGATGTCGCGGTTAAGGCTCACGATGCAGTGCTGGTGCGTGCAGATGCGGCTGAACGCTGCCAGGTAGGCGCTGGCTACGTTGAGGCCCGTTTCAAGCGCGATGCCGCCAGGCACGGGCCCCGGCAGGCGTACCGCCACCGCGGGCACGGGCGCCTGACCGGGCGCGGCGGCTGGCACTTCGAACGTGACCGAGTCCCAGACCTCCGCGAAGGCCGCCAGCTCGCTTACCAGTTGGTCTGGGCGCGGGTCGAACTCGGGGTCCTGGTCAACGTCGAACTTGCGGAAATGAACGCGGATGGCTTCGTACAGACCGTAACCGCCCCCGGCGGCGGCCGCGATGACGGGGACGCGCCACAGCCACTGAACCAGGCGCCTGCGCCCCTCGTCGACCTCGGCGACACCGCTTGCTGTGTCGTCAGTTTCGATCGCGCCAGTGCTCGCCGAGTCGTCCGCGTTGTTTGCGCCACCGCCTGCAGCGTAGTCAACGTCGTTCGGGCCAGCGCTCATGCTTTAAAGCGTAGCCCTTACGGGGAGGCGAGTACGTTGGTCACGTACGCCACCACCGCGTTTATCTGCTCCGCACTCAACTCGGCCTGGAACGCCGGCATCAGGCCGCGGCCGAAGCGCACGGCGTCGGCCACGTTCGCCTGGTTGGCGGCCCGGTCGTTGCCGACCAGGCGCGTGCCGATTCCGCCCTCGCCGACGGGGCCGTGGCACTCGGCGCAGGCGGCGGCGAACACCTGGCGCCCCATCAGCTGGCCGATGGCGTCACCAGAGCCCGCGACCTCGTTCCCTTCGCCGCTGGCGCGCGCGCTGGCAGCTGCCATCAGCGCGGGAGCGTCGCCGGCGGCCTGCTCGCCCACCAGGTCGATGAACACTTGGTACGCCGCGGCGGCGCCCTCCCAGAACCCGAGTTGCAGGTACGAATCGGCCAGCGCGCGCACGCTGCCAGGCTCCAGGAGCTCCAGCCCGCCGGCGGCGATGGCGGCGCGCTCAAGGGTACCGACGGCGTCGTCCGGCCTGCCGGCCTGATACAGGAGTTGCCCTGTGCGGGCCAACGCAACATGGTCGAGGGCGTCGAACTCGGTGAGGATCAGGAAGTAGGACTCGACGGCGCGCTGCTGCTCACCGGCGGCCCAGTAGAGATCGGCCAGCGCCAGCAGCCCCTCCTTGGTGGGTTCCGCCGCCACCTGTTGAGACAGCGGCAGCACCGCCTGGAGCAGGTCGAGGCGCTGCTCCACGTGCGGCTCGGGCATGTCGGCCAGGGCTAGGAAGTCCGTGTACGCGTCCTGCGCGGTCTCGAGGTCGTTGATGGCCCAGGAGACCTCGCCGAGGAGGAACAGCGTGTCGATGTCGTTGGGATCCGCCGCGCGAGCAAGGTTGAGCCAGCGCTGCGCCTCGGCCAGGTCGCGCTGCAGGTGGATCACGGCCAGGCGCTGGTACACGCCCGCCGGGGCGGGCTCATCCGAGTTGACCGCCCGCATGTACGTGGCTTCGGCCTCAGCCAGCATCTGCAGTCCAAGGTAGGTGTCGCCCAGGGCCAGCAGGTTGGTCATGCTCGGGTCGGCGTCCACCGCCCGCTGCTGCGTCTGCAGCCGCATGGCGGCGTCCATGTCGGTGGTGGTGATGGTGGCGTCCTCGCCGATGCGCGGCAGCACGTAACCGGGGACTATGGCGCCGATGGCAACGAGCAGTGCCAGCACGATGACCGCGCCGACCGGGGCGCGGCGCCTGGTCTGTTCGGACGGCCGTTCCCGGAGCTGCCCGCGGCCCGCGAGCTCGCCCTGCCGCTGCTCCATGCGCGTCAGGACCTTGGCCGCCTTCGCCTCGTAGCGCTCATGCAGCTGCTGGCGGCGCTCCAGGGGAAGGTCTTCACGCGCGTCCAGCTCCTTGATGGCGCGGAACAGCGCGTCCTTCTCCTCACCTAGGTCGGTGAGTACGGGGTCGCGGTCGTCGGGCAGCGGGTCCGCCTGGCCCGGGGCCAGGAGCGGCACGGCCACGTACAGGAACGCGATCAGCGCCAGGAGGCCGATGAGGATACCTGTGAGCATCAGTTCTGTCCGCCTGTTCCGGGTTCCTCAACCTGCGTACTGGTAGTGCCCAGCTGGCGCCGCACGCGTGCGAGCTCCTCGGGACTGGCTTCGATGGGGCGCCTGGAGTTGGCGAGCCAGCGCCGTGCCAGCAGCGCCACCACGCCAATGGCGAGCACGCCCACGATGATGGGCAACAGCCAGGCCACCAGGTGAACGCCGCGCTTGGGTGGGTCGAGGAGGATCCAGTCGCCGTAGCGGGTCTGGAAGTAGGCCAGGATCTCGGTGTCCGAGCGCCCCTCGACCAGCTGGGTCTGGATGATCTCGCGCATCTGCTGGGCGATGGGAGCGCTTGAGTCCGAAACGCTTTCAGACACGCAGGTGGGGCAGCGCAACTGCCGCGCGATCTCGAACACGCGCGTCTCGAGCTGCACCTCCTGCGCCAGCGCGGCGCCCGCGATGACCGCGAGCGCCAGGGCGACCGTTACAAGGACGCCGCGGGTGAGCCTGCGCGGTGAAAGGTAGCGGTTCATCGGAGCATGGCTCTCAGCTGCTCGTCCATGACCTCCGGTGTGACCGGCCCGATGTGCTTGAGCAGCACCTGGCCGCTAGCGTCGATGAAGAACGTTTCCGGCACGCCGTACAGGCCCCAGTCGATGCTGATGGCCGAGTCGGGGTCGAAGCCGTTCGGGAAGGTGAGGCCGAACTGGGAGAGGAAATCGCGGCCGGCGGCGTAACCTTCGCGGTTCTGCGTGTGAACGCCAACGAAGAGCACGCCGCTGTCCTCGTACTGGCGCCAGTACTCCTGCAGGATGGGCGCCTCCTGGTAACAGGGCAGGCACCACGAGGCCCAGAAGTTCACGACCATGGGCTTGCCCGCATGCTCGGCGATGTCGAGCGTGGCGCCGTACTCGGGCTGGTAACGCTCGTAGAGGGCCATTTGTAAGCCGGGCGCGGCGTTGCCGAGGTACACGGAGGCGATGTCCTTGTCGGGCGCCCCGCGCAGGAGCCCGAACACGAACAGCGTGCCGAGCAGGGCTACCGCCGCTAGCGGGATGAGTAGACGCTGGAGCTTCACGCGGAGGCGCCCTCCTCGCCAGCCAGCTCGGAGCGCGCCGAGGCGCGGGCGGGCACGGTGCGGCCGCTGCCGCTTAGCGAGTACGCGGTGCCTAGCGCCAGGATGAAGCCGCCGATCCAGATCCACGTGACCAGCGGGCTCTTCACCACGCGCAGCACCACGAAGCTGGTGGTGGGCGTGACAGTGCTGTTGAGGTTGAGGTAGAGGTCGTGCGTTGGGGTGTACATGACGGCCGGTGTGGGCACGGCGCGCCTGTCGCCGAACTGGTTGAGGCGCGGCCGCATGGTGCGGACGAGGCGCCCGTTCCTGTCGGTTACCTCGATGACCGCCCCGGCGCTGATGCGCTGTGGGGTGCGCTCCACGTAACGGTCCACTGCGGTCAGCGTGTAGCCCTCGAAGACCACGCTCTCGCCGAAGTCGATGCGGATCTGCTGATCTACGCGGTAGCCGGAGCTGAACGCCACGCCCACTGCGATGACGACCACCCCTAAGTGCGTGATCATGCTGCCCACCCGCCGCCGGCTCTCGTGGGCGTAAGAGCGCAGCACCTGCAGCGCGGGCCTGCGCGCCAGGCGCAAGCGCGGCATGAGCGCGCCGGAGAGGAGCAGCCCCAGGCTAACGAGGTTGTAGCCAGCCAGCGCCACAGTCAGGGCCGGGTACACCTTGCGCACGCCGAACAGGACGGCTAAGCCGCCGGCGACCACGAAGCCCGCCCCCAGCCACAGCAGGTTGCGCCTCAGGCTCTGCTGTTCGGCGCGGCGCCACGGCAGCAGCGGCCCGATGCCCATGAGGAGCAGCACCAGCATCCAGAGCGGCAGCGTGACCTGGTCGAAGAACGGCGCACCGATGGTGACCTTGTCGCCGGAGACGGCCTCCACCAGGAGCGGGAAGAGCGTGCCCAGCAGCACCGCGAACGTCAGCGCCACGAAGAGGATGTTGACGCCCAGGAAGCTGCCTTCGCGGCTGACCAAGGAGTCGAGGTCAGCGCGGTCGCGCACGTCGTCCCAGCGCACGGCCAGGAGCCCGAACGAGAACAGCGTGACGATCAGGAAGAACACCAGGAACGCCGGGCCGACCGGTCCGGCGCCGAAGGCGTGCACGGAGGAGACCACGCCGGAGCGGGTCAGGAACGTGCCGAGGATGGAGAGCGAGAAGGTGGTGATGACCAGGATGAGGTTCCACGGCTTGAGCATGCGGCGCCGCTCCTGCACCTGCACGCTGTGGATGAGCGCGGTGGCGGTGAGCCACGGCATGAGGCTCACGTTCTCAACAGGGTCCCACGCCCAGTAACCGCCCCAGCCGAGCACCTCGTAGCTCCACCAGCCGCCCGCGATGATGGCGGCGCTGAGGAAACCCCAGCCCGTGAGCGTCCAGCGGCGCGTCTGGGTCATCCACTCGGTGCCGGGCCTGCGCGTGATGAGCGCGGCCATGGCGTAACTGAACGGCACGGTGAGGCCCACGAAGCCCAGGTACATGAGCACCGGGTGCACGGCCATCATCCAGTGGTTCTGCAGCAGCTCGTTGGGGCCGGGGCCGTCGAGCGGCGGGAACGCGACGAGGTCGAACGGGTTGGCGATGAACGCCACCACGCCGAAGAAGAAGACCTGCACCCACTGCATGATCGACAGCGCCCAGGGCCGCAGCGGCGTTAGGGGCGCGGTCACGGCCAGCAGGGCGGTGTAACCGCTGAGCAGCCACGCCCACAGGAGGATGGAGCCCTCGAGGGCGGCCCACATGGTCACGACCTTCACCCAGGTGGGGGAGGCGATGCGCGACGTGTTGGCCACGTACGAAACGCTGAAGTCGTCGGTAAGCAGCGCCACCTGCATTACGACCACGGCGGCCGACGCAACGATGAAGCCTGCCACCGCCGAGAGGCGCGCGGAGGTCTGGAGCCGAGCGTCGCGCCTGTGCGCGCCGATCATGCCGGCGATGGCGCCGTACAGCGCCAGTCCGAAGGCCAGGAACGCCCCCGCGCTTCCCAGGGGTGCTAGTTGCAGGTCCATTTGCCTAACCCCTCAGCGGAGCGACTCTTTGAGCTCTTCGATGTCTATCGGCTGGCCGTCCTCGGGGGGATGGTAGTCCTCGCTGTGCTTGACGAGCAGGTTGTCGCCCACGAAGACGCCGTCCTGGAACTTGCCCTCGATGACGACGCCACCGTTCTCCACGAACAGGTCGGGCGGCGCGCCGCCGTACTGCACCGGGTAGCCGGCGATTCCGTCGGTTACTTGGAAGGTGAGGTGCAGCCGCTCCTCGTCGTACTGAACGCTGCCGGCCTGCACCAGTCCGCCCAGGCGGACGCGGCGGTCTTCGAACGACTGCGCGTCGCGGGCGTACTCGCTGGGCAGGATGAAGTAGACGAGCGAGCTTGATAACGCTTGAGAGATCAGGAACCCGGCAACGCCGAGTACGGCTACTCCCAGAACGGCGTACAGGGCCTTCTTGTTCTTCATTCGTGCGGTTCTCCTTCTCGGATGCGGCGCTCCATCCTCCTCAGGTAGAGGAGGTAGATGACGTAGGCGAGAACGACTTGACCCCATGCGAGGGTTATCCATGTCCAGTGACCTAGGTTATCGAACACGGACGACCTCCCCGGTGGTGGTGGGCGAGGGCTTCTCGAAGCCGCTGCGGGCGTGAGCGTCGGAGAGCGCGAGCTTACCGATGCGGATGCGTTCGGACAGGAAGTACAGGAACACGAGGCCCGCGGCGGCCACGTTGATGAGTAGCACGCGCAGCATCTCCGGCGCCATGCTGACGCCGGAGCCGTCGAGGTTGACGCTCTTGGCGGGGTGCAGGGTGCGGAACCACTCCGCTGCCAGGTAGTTGAACGGCAGGCTGGCCAGCACGATGATCATGATGACGGCGCTGACGCGGGCGCGGCGCTGCGGTTCGTCGATCAGCCCGCGCACGATGTAGTAGCCCACGATGAGGACCACCATGAGGGCGGTGAGGGTGAGCTTGGCGTCCCACGTCCAGAAGGTGTTGAGGGTGGGTTTGCTGTAGGTCATGCCGCCGATGACGGTGAGCAGCGAGAAGAGCAGCGCCGCGTCGGCCGCGGCGACCGCGCGCACGTCGTCGATGGGCCTGCCGCGCCAGAGGTAGAGCATGCCCCAGATGGCTGAGATGCCCACCGCCACGAAGCCGATCCACGCCACTGGCACGTGGGCGTACATGATGCGGATGAGCTCGCGCTGGTTGACGTCGGGCGGGCTGGCGAATAGGGCCAGGTACGCTCCGACGAGGGTCAGGACCAGGGCAGCGAGGCCGAGCAGGGTGAGCCACAGGGGCCGCTTGCTGCTTTGAGTCGATTGGATCATGCGTTCACTCCTCCGGAGCACGACTTCCGTAACCTATAGTTTACGTCCTGCGCGGCGCCTGTCTGGTGGCGGCCGGCGACAGTGACGCTTGGCCGTACAAGCGTACGCGCCGCTACCGCTGCGCGCCTCATTCGTCCACCACGAAATGGAAAAGCGCCGTGCAGACCACGAAGTACACCAGGTCGAAGCCCGCCAGCATCTGAAGCCAGCCTCCTGCCAGGTCGAGCTCGGAGCGGCCCAGCACGGCTTCGGTGGCGCGCACGGCCCCGAGCAGCACGGGCACGATGATCGGGAACATGAGCACGGGCAGCAGGGCCTCCCGCGCCTGCAGGTTGGCTGTGAGGCCCGCGTAGAAGGTGGCGATGGTGGCGAGTCCGAACGTGCCGAGCACCAGCGCCGCCGGGATCACGTACCAGGCGCCGGCGCCTGCCTGAACGCTGTACAGGACGATGGCGACCGGCGTTAGTAGCAAGCCCAGGGCGGTGAGGTACGTCCAGTTGGCCAGCAGCTTGCCAAGGAAGATGGCGGCGCGCGGCACGGGGTAGAGGAGCAGTTGCTCGAACGCTCCCTCCTCCAGGTCGGCCTGGAAGTTCTGCGCCGCGGCGATGACGCCCGCGAACGTTAGCGCCACCCACAGCACGCCGGGCGCCGCGAGGGTCAGCACGTGCTGCTCGCGCCCGAGAGCGAACGCCATCATGACGAGCGTAACGGCTGAGAAGAACAGGGTGGCCACGGTGGCCGCCCGGCTGCGCAGCTCGTGTAGCAGGTCCTTGCGCGCTACTGCCAGGACCACGTGCAGGTCGCTCATGGCGCCTCTTCCGGTGCGCGCCTGAGCCGCCCGTCATGCAGCTGCAGGACGGCGTCGGGCGTCAGAGCGTCGCGGTCCGACTCGTGTGAGGCCATGAGGAGCGTGCGCCCGCGCGCCCGCGCCTGGCTGACCACCTCGTCGACCAGCTGCTTGCCTGCGTCGTCCAGGGCCGCGTAAGGCTCGTCGAGAAGCCACAGCGGCGGGTCCACCAGCATGAGGCGCGCCAACCCGAGGCGTTTCTTCATTCCGCTGGAGAATGTGCGCACGTACTTGTGGGCGGCTTCCGCCAGCCCGACCCTCTCTAGGAGTGCGCCCACCTGCTGCCGGTCCTTGCCGGTCATGTCCGCCGCCATGCTCAGGTTCTCGTGCGCGCTTAGCACGGGGTAGCTGCCGCCCATGACGCTCAGCATGCCCATGCGGGCGCGCACTTCGGCCTGCTCTTTCAGTACGTCGAAGCCGAACAGCCTGGCGCTGCCGCTGGTGGGTCTGAGGCGCGTGGCGAGAACCTTGAGCAGCGTGGTCTTTCCCGCGCCGTTGCCGCCGCGCAGGACCACGAGCCGAGCGGGCGCCACCTCCAGGTCCACGCCGCGCAGGACCTGCTGGTTGCCCATGCGGCGCGTGAGCCCGTTCAGTTGGATGGCGGGAGTGTCGGTCATGTCGGTGGCCTTGCTGGCGCCGCGTGGGCTCACAGTCTGTTGATGAGCCAGTCGGGGGTGATGTTGATCAGGTAACCGTTGAGCGTCTCGTAAGTGCCCGTGAGCATGAGGATGCCGGCCACCACTAGTATCACGCCTGAAACCCGCTCTACCCACGGCAGCCAGCGGCGGAAGCCCTTGGAGAAGCGCATGAAGGGCTCGAGCAGCAGTGCTGATAGGAGGAACGGCACCCCGAGCCCGATGGCGTACGCGCCCAGCAGCCCAACGCCGGCTGAGAGCGTGCCCGCGGCGCCGGCCATGGTGAGGATGGCTCCAAGGATGGGGCCGATGCAGGGCGTCCAGCCGGCCGCGAACGCCATGCCTAGCAGCATGGCGCCCCAGGGCGTGCGGGTCTCACCCTCGTAGCGCATGCGCGTGTCGCGGTAAAGCCATGGCATGCGGATGATGCCGAGCATCACGAGTCCGAAGAAGATGACCAGCGCTCCACCCACCGTGAGCAGCACCTGCTGGTTGGCGCGCATGACCGAGCCGAGCGCGCTGGCGGAGGCTCCCAGGGCGATGAACACGAGCGAGAAGCCGAGGATGAAGCTCAGCGCGTTCAAGATCAGCACGCGCCGCTTGGCGTCGGCGCTGCCGCCCACGTACGCCAGGTAGGTGGGAACGAGCGGCAGCACGCAGGGTGAGAGGAACGAGAGGACGCCGCCCACGAACGCCGCGCCTACGGTGGGGGTCAGCACAGGCGCCGCCGACCGTTACGGGCTGCTTCGTGGTGGTGAAGGCTGCGCGGTATCCGGACCATCTTGTCCATGATACCGGCGTGCCCGAGCGCGGGCCTGAGGACAATCGTCCCCGCCAGCGCGCTGGCTGCGCCGGGCGCCTGCCGTCTCATGTTTCGTCGGCGGCCTCCGCGCGCCGCGCGCCGCCGCTGAAGAGGCCGCGTACGCTTGTCAGCACCGGGGCGCCGATGACCGGACCCACGAGCATGCGCAGGTAGTAGGTGAGCAGGCGCCAGGCGAGGATGGCGGCGGCGGTGTTCTCGCCGCGTACCAGGCTGGCGGCCACCAGCTCCAGGAGGCCCGCGCCGCCGGGGGTGGGGAAGAAGGAGGCCGCCACCATGGGCACCTGCGCGGCGGCCATGGTGGTGAGGACGGGCACGCCCGAGCGCAGCGACGCCACCACCACGTAGAACGTGAAGAAGGTGCTTAGGTAGATGAACGCGGTGTAGAGGTGCACCAGCACCTGCGCTAAGGCCGGGGCGCGCCAGAGCGACTTCCCGGCTTGCTCGATGCGGCCCACGAACCTCACTGAGCTCTCGCGCCAGCGCCTGACGAACGGCAGGCGCATGATGAGGTCCACCGCCGCGCCGATCCAGCGCATGCGGAAGATGAGGATCCACACCACCGTGGCCGACGCCACGAACACCAGCGCCGCCACCAGCCCCGGGTAGTAGCCCCGCATGATGCCCGTGGAGCGGGCCAGCAGCAGCACGCTGAGTGGCACCGTTAGCGCCAGGAAGATCAGGTCCGCGATCCACACCCGCACCGCCATCGACCAGGCGCGCTTGGCGCTCACGTTCTCGGCTACAAGCGAAACGACCATGGCGGGCGCCTGACCGGCGCTGCCGGGCGTGATGGCGGCGCTGAACAGCCCCAGCGAGTAGCCTCGCAGCGCCTTAACGAAGGGCAGCGCCTCGCCGTCGACTTTGGAGAGGATCATGAGCCGGGCCGAACCAGCCAGGTAGTTGAGGACCGCTAGCAGGACCCCCACGCCGTACGCCCACAGCGGGACGCGCAGTGCCGAAGAGAGGTCCTCGCCTAACCACCACAGCACCAGGCCGAGGCCAGCCAGGCCAAAGGCAACGGAGAGCAGAACGGCACGGAACATCCCTCGCCTACGCCTGAGCGCGGTTCTTGCCCGCGCGCTTGGCCTGATACAGGTTGGCGTCCGCGCGGGCTACCAGCGACTCCTCGTCGTCGGTAGGCTCCAGGGTCGCCACGCCGACGCTGGCGGTCACGTTCACGCCGCGCAGCTCGCGGTTCAGTTCGGTTACGCGCCTGATGACCTTCTGCCCCACGACCAGGGCGCCGTCCGTGTCGGTCTCGGGCAGCAGCACCACGAACTCCTCGCCGCCTATGCGCGCGCACAGGTCGATCTCGCGCATGCAGTCGCTGAGCGCCTGACCCGTGGTGCGCAGCACGGCGTCGCCCACCACGTGGCTGTAGGTGTCGTTGATCATCTTGAAGTCGTCGAGGTCGACCATCATCACGCTTACCAGCGTGTTGGTTCGGTGCGCGCGCTGCAGCTCGATCTCGAGCCGCTCATCGAACGAGCGCCGGTTCGGCAGCCCGGTCAGTTCGTCGGTGCGCGATAGCCGCTCCAGCCTGGCGGCCTGCTGCTCGAGCTTCTGATGCAGCTCGGCCAGCTCGGCGTAGGCGCGCGCCAGCTCCACGTTATGCAGCCGGTCGATCTCGCGGTCGCGTTCAAGGCGCTCGACCTCCAGCTGCACGGTGAGGATCTGGGTGCGCTGATCCGAGAGCTGCCGCAGGGTGCGCTCGTTCAGCTCGTGGAACGCCTCGAAGTGCGCCAGCGCCTCCTTGTGACGGTTGAGCTCCTTGAGCGCCTGAGCCATGGTGGCGTGCGCCTTCGCCGCCACTTGAGGGGCTCCACTGGAGACCCCCTGAGAGATCGCTTCGGTGAGGGGCCCCAGCGCGCGCTCGACGTCGCCGCGAGCGAGGTACACCTTGCCGAGCCCCACCAGCGCTTCGCACAGCACCATGTCGCGCATCTGAGGGCTTAGAACGTCGACGCACTGCTGGTAGCGTTCCAGCGCCTCGTCGAACCTGTTCTGCTCGACGTAGAGCTCGGCCAGGCTGAGGATCGCCAGCGAGCGGCCGTAATCGTCGGAAGTCTCGTCGCATTCCAGGTACGCGCGTTCGGCCTCAGCGAGGTCGCCCTGAGCGTGGTGCGCCTGCCCGATGATCCGCAGGGCGGTGGAGCGGTCGCGCTGCTTCTGGGGCGACACGCCGCTGGCTTCGAGGCCGCGGCGCGCGTACTCGAGCGCCTTGCGGCTCTGACCCAGGTCCAGGTACACGCGGCCGATCACGTTGAGCGGCCCGGCTATCGCTTCGGGCCGGAGTTGCTCCAGCATCTCCAGCGCGCTGAACGAGCTGGGTAGGGCCTGCTGGTAAAGGCCGAGCGTCTGGTAGCACCAGCCGAGCCCCACCAGCGCCTGCGCCGCGCCTAGCTCGTCGCCCGCCTGGCGCCGCAGCTGGTGCTCGAACTGCGAGTAGCGCAGTGCACTGACGTAGTCGCCGCTGCGGAAGGAGCTGATGGCCAGCGAGGTAAGCACGTCGCCCGCGCCCTTCAGCGCTGCGGGCGGCAGGCGCTCGAGCTGTGCGGCGTTACTCTCCACCTCCGCGGCGGGATCCAGGCCGAACTCGTCAAGCGCCTGCCGCCCGAGCGTTATGGCATCTTCGTAGCGGGCGTCTCTAAGCGCCTGAACGGTCTCGCCGACCAATGCAAGTAGCGTGGGATCCACATGCTGCTCCGTGTCCATAGTTTCGATTCGATCGACTTCGGTGTCACCTTTCGTCTGTGGCAGCCATTATGACCCGCCTCGCACGGCGCGGGGTGAGCGGGGCTCGGCGCGGCCGGGCTTGGATCACTCGGGCGGTCTGAAGCGGTCCGCGTACTCCGGACTGGCCGTGACCGGCAACCGGCCGCGCAGGAAGTCGCGTTCCTGCTCCAGCCAGGCCGGCAGCCTGAAGGCCAAGCCGAGCTCGTCGGCGGGTTCGTCGACCACGAAGCCCGGACCGTCGGTGGCCAGCTCGACGATGGCGCCGCCCGGCTCCTTGAAGTACACGGACTTGAAGTAGTTGCGGTTCTTCACCTTGGTCGGTGCGAGGCCCAGTTCGGCCAGCAGCTCGCGGGCGTCTTGCAGCGCGGCCTCGTCGGCTACCCGTAGGGCCACGTGGTGCAGTGAGCCGGCGCCCAGGCGGCTGGGCTGGCTGCGGGGCGCCTCCAGCAGGTCGACGCTGGTGGCGAAGCCCTTGGAGTCCGCCGCCAGGCGGACGCGGCGGCGCCTGACGCCGTCGGTGTCGGGCTCGGGCGCCTCCTCCACGTGCCGCAGGCCGAGGCGCTCGAGCAATTCAGCCGTGCGGTCCAGCTCGGGCGCGAGTAGCGTGACGGAGTGGAGCCCCTGCACGGCCATCGAGGCGGCCACCGGGGCGCCGGGCCAGTTGTCGGGAACCGCGCCGGTCAGCGGCGCCTCCTGCAGCTCCAGTGGAACGCCGTCGGGGTCGTCCAGCGCCAGCAGTTCCTCGCCGAAGCGCTCTTTCACGGTGTGAGCCAGGCCGTGCTGCTGCAGGCGGTCGCCCCAGAGAGCCAGGGCCCCGGGCGGCACGCGGAACGCCACCGCCACCGACTCGCCGGCGCCCCTTACGGCTGGCCCCGATCCGGGCCAGGGGAAGAAGCTGATCACGCTGCCGGGGCGTCCGAGCGCGTCGCCGAAGTAGAAGTGGTACGTCTGAGGGTCGTCGTAGTTGACCGTGCGCTTCACGAGCCGCAGGCCCAACAGGCGCACGTAGAACTCGATGTTGCCCTGCGGCCTGGTGGCTATGGCGGTAACGTGGTGTAATCCCGTGCTGGCGAGCGACATGAGCTACAGCGTAGCGCTTCGCTATTGAACAAAGGGTGGCCCATGCGCTACTATGTCAAGGCTTGACGCCCGGAGGCGGCCGGCGGCACGTTCGCGTGCAGGTGCGCAGCGGCCCCGCTACTACCGGAGCGTCGTTAGGGTGCAAGACGCCCCCCTGGAGACTTGAGATGAACTACAACAAAGGCGCGATCTTGCGCTCTATCGAGCAGCCCTTCCTGCGCGACGACCTCCCCGACTTCGACACTGGCGACACCATCCGCGTCGACTACAAGGTGGTCGAAGGCAGCCGCAGCCGCGTTCAGGCCTTCGAGGGCGTGGTCATCGCCCGCAAGAACGGTAAGGGCGCCCGCAGCACCATCACCGTTCGCAAGGTGTCGTTCGGCGAAGGTGTCGAGCGCGTGTTCCCCGTCAACTCGCCGCTGATCGCCGCCATCACCGTCGTGAGGCGCGGCCGCACGCGGCGCTCGAAGCTCTACTATCTGCGCGACCTGCGCGGTAAGGCCTCGCGCCTCAAGACCGACGTCGGCCGCCAGGAACGCGACCGCGCGGCTGCCAGGTCCGCCAAGGAAGCCTCTAACAACGACTGATCAGGCTGCGGCCCGTTCTGCTACCAACTTAGCTAACTGTAGGCCGGCCCCCAGGGGCCGGCCTACTACTGTTTCACTACGTTCTTAGGCGGTGTTCTGACTTTCTATGACGCTACTCGGGCGTGCCGGGTGCCGCGTTCAGACTCTTCAGGCGCTACTGCCGGGACTCAGTCCACGACGACGATCGCGTCGGCGTCGAACTTGCGGGGAACGAGCAGGCTGGCCGCCGAGGGGCTGGCCACGTACGCCTCCAGCGCGGTCAGCGCCAGGTCCCACGGGTCCACACCCTCGTACTTCTGCACCAGCTCGTCTTCGCCGTAAACGCGCAAGCGCTCTTCTACGTCCTGACGCAGTACAGCCAACGCCTCCGCGGCGCTCTTGCCTGCCCGCTGGGGTCGCGGCGAGAGCAGCGCTTCGAACCGATCGGCCAGGCTCACGAGCGCGGACATGAGGTGACCCTCCAGCTCGAGATCTAGTGGCCGTGAGTGCACGTCGTCGTGCGAGTGGATCTCGCCCATGACGAACGTTTCGGTCACCAGCGCCGCGTCTGCCAGGTCGAGGACCCTATGCAGCACACGGTCCACCAGTTTGGTGTCGCCCTGCAACTCACGCAGCTGTTGTTCGGTCAGCGCGCGAGGCTGGTCGTGGAGGGACACGGGGGTCGAGATCTTGCCAACGTCGTGCAGTAGCGCGGCGCGCGCCAGCCGGCGGCGCGAGCTGATACCTAGGCGGTGCGGCAGCGGCAGCGAGAGCGCGGCGCCCACGGCGAGCTGCTTGACGCGTTCGGTGTGGCGCGTGCGCCACGAGCTGCGCGAGTCGATGAGCCTGCCGATGCCTGTGAGGAGACGATCCACGCGCCCGGCCAGCGCCACGTGGCGGCGCTGCATGGGTTCCTGATCCAGAACCTGCTGTTCCAAGTCGTCGTCGGCCAACTGGTCGAGCAACCGGCCGCGCATGATGAGCCGTTCGGCGAGCTTGACGATCACCGGATCGAAACGGCGGCCCGCCTCGAGCTCCAGCCTGGTGATCGCCGCTGCGGGCGTGTGGTTTGAGAGCAGCAGGTCGAGTTCCTCGGCCACCGCTACGATGCGTGACGCTACGGGGATGGCCTCGCCGGAGAGCCCGTCGGGGCGACCGCGGCCGTCCCAGCGCTCGGTCTGACTGCGCAGAGCGGCGGCGGTGCCGTGGGAGAAGCCCATCTCGAGCGCCAGGCTGGCGGCCACGCGTGAGCCTGCGCGCACGACCGCGGTGGCTTGCCTGCGCGAACCGAGTACCAGGTCGCTAACGCTACGCAGCCGGCGCCGCAGGGGAGCGCGGCCCTTGAGGATGGCCGCGGTGAGCGGCACGGTCTGGGAGAGGTCGGTCAGGTCCGCGTGGTTGATCATGCGGGCCATGTCGTCGCTGAGGTTGCCGTACGAGTGGAACCGCTGCGCGCGGGCGCCAGCGGCGCCGATATCTTTGAGGAGCAGGGCGTAGAACAGGTCGCTGGCGGCCAGTTGCCCCAGGTCCAGCAGGCCCCCGATCTGCATGCCGATCACGACGGTGCGGAGCACGTGGCCGTCTTCGTTGCCGCCCAGCGCGTCGAGCGCGGGAGCGAGGGCGACCACGACTTCGGAGTAAAGCGGGGAGTGCGGCGTCAGGTGCTTCGGCGCCGCGGTGACAGACAGGGATGGCCCGCCCGGGATACGGGTGGGCCCTTTGACCGTCTGGGAGATTCGACTTTCCTTACCCAATGAGACGGACATGTGTAGATGATGAGCCGTGGGCTATGACGGAAATCTTACAGGGTTCTTACAAACTCCAGTCAGAGGCCCAGGTATGTGGCGAGATGCTCGCCTGTGACGGTAGAACCGCTGCGTACGAGTTCGGCTGGTGTGCCCTCGAACACCACGGTGCCGCCCTCATGTCCGGCGCCTGGGCCCATGTCGACGATCCAGTCCGCGTGCGCCATTACCGCCATGTGGTGTTCGATGACCAGGACGGACTTGCCGGCGTCGACGAGGCGGTCGAGGAGCGCGAGCAGCTGCTCGACGTCGGCCAGGTGCAGACCGGTGGTCGGCTCCTCTAGCACGTAGACGCCGCCCTTCTCACCCATGTTCGTGGCCAGCTTCAGGCGCTGACGCTCGCCTCCCGATAGGGTGGTGAGGGGCTGACCCAGGCTCACGTAACCGAGCCCCACGGCGGACAGGCGCTCGAGGATCTTGTGCGCCGCCGGCACGGCGCTGGCTTCAGCGGCGAAGAAGTCGAGCGCTTCGGAGACCGGCATGCCCAGCACCTGGCTGATGTCGCGGCCGCCGAACTCGTACTCGAGCACAGCTGGCTGGAACCTCTTGCCGCCACAGTCCTCGCACGTGGACGCCACCGTGGCCATGACGCCTAAGTCGGTGTACACCACCCCGGCGCCCTTGCAGGTGGGGCAGGCGCCCTCCGAGTTGGCGCTGAACAGCGCTGGTTTCACTCCGTTGGCTTTGGCGAACGCCTTGCGTATTGGCTCCAGCAGCCCGGTGTAGGTAGCTGGGTTGCTGCGCCGCGAGCCGCGGATGGCGCCCTGGTCTATGACGACCACGCCGTCTTGGCCGGCCACGGAACCGCTCACCAGCGAGCTCTTGCCGGAGCCCGCCACCCCAGTGAGCACGCACAGAACTCCGAGCGGCAGATCAACGTTCACGTTCTTGAGGTTGTTCGTGTTGGCACCCCGTACCTCGAGGGCGCCCGTTGGCGCACGGACCTCGCGCTTGAGTTCGGCGCGGTATGAGAGGTGGCGGCCGGTCAACGTGTCTGAGGCGCGGAGTCCCTCCAGGTCGCCCTGGTAGGTGAGCCGCCCGCCGGCGGTGCCGGCGCCTGGGCCCAGGTCGACCACGTGATCGGCAACCGCGATCGTTTCGGGCTTGTGCTCCACCACCAGTACCGTGTTGCCGTTGTCCCTCAGGTCGAGCAGCAACCGGTTCATGCGCTGCACGTCGTGCGGATGGAGTCCGATGGTGGGCTCGTCGAAGACGTACGTCACGTCGGTCAGTGCGGAGCCGAGGTGACGGATCATCTTGGTGCGCTGCGCCTCGCCGCCCGACAGGGTGCCCGAGGAGCGCTCGAGCGACAGGTAACCCAGCCCGATGTTGGTGAACGAGTCCAGCAGGTGCTGCAGCCCGGCCACCAGCGGCGCCACGGACGGGTCAGTGAGCTGGCGCGTCCACGCGGCCAGGTCGCTGACCTGCATGGCGCAGAGGTCGGCGATGTTCTTGCCGAGGATCTTCGAGGAGCGCGCTTCGGGCGCCAGGCGTGTGCCGCCGCACTCGGGGCAGTCCGTGAACGTTATGGCCCGCTCGACGAACGACCTTATGTGCGGCTGCATCTGCTCGACGTCCTTGTTCAGGTACGACTTCTGAACCTGCGGGATGATCCCTAAGTACGTGAGGTTGATGCCGTCTACCTTGACCTTGGTCGCGTCCTTGTAAAGCAGGTCATGCAGCTCGCGCTTGTTGAACTCGCCGAGGGGTTTGCCCGTGTCGAACCAGCCGCTGCCGCGCAGGATGCGGCCCATCCAGCCGTCCATGCTGTAACCGGGCACCGTTAGTGCGCCTTCGTCGAGCGACTTGCTCGCGTCGAACAGGGCGGTGAGGTCGAAGTCGGTCACGTTGCCGAGCCCCTCACAGCGGGGGCACATGCCGCCCAGGATGTTGAACGAGGCCCTCTCGGTCACGGTCTTGGCGCCGCGCTCCACCGTTAAGGCCCCCGAGCCCTTGGCCGAAGGCACGTTGAACGAGAACGCGTTCGGCGGCCCGATGTGGGGTTCGCCCAGGCGGCTGAACAGAATGCGCAGCATGGCGTTGGCGTCGGTGGCGGTGCCCACGGTGGAACGCGGGTTGGAGCCCATGGGGTCCTGGTCCACGATGATGGCCGTGGTGAGGCCCTCCAGCCGGTCCACCTCGGGCCGCGCGAGGGTCGGCATGAAACCCTGCAGGAAGGCGCTGTAGGTTTCGTTGATGAGCCGCTGCGACTCGGCGGCGATGGTGTCGAACACCAGCGAGCTCTTGCCGGAACCCGACACGCCGGTGAAGACGGTCAGGCGCCTCTTCGGGATCTCGAGGCTGATGTTCTTGAGGTTGTTGACGCGCGCACCGAGTACCCGGATGCGGTCGTGACTGTCGGCCTGGTGCTGGTTGTCGGGCGCCCCTCGCCTGGGGTCCTCTTTGGGCTGCTTAGGCATCCGAGCCGTTCAAACCTCCTGTATGCGGATCATGTTGCCGGAAGGGTCGCGGATGGCGCAATCGCGCACGCCGTAAGGTTGGTCGGTGGGCTCCTGCACCACTTCCGCGCCGCCCGCCACGATGGCCTCGAACGCGCTATCGAGGTCGGGCGTGGAGAGGTTGACCCCGAAGAAGCTGCCCTTGGCCATGAGTTCAGCGATGACCCGCTGCTCTTCCTCCGTGAGGTCGGGCAGAGCGGCGGGCGGATGCAGCACGATGGCGGTGTCTGGCTGCTCGGCGGGGCCCACGGTTATCCACCGCAGCCCCTCGTAGCCGACGTCGTTGCGGACCTCGAAACCTAGCACGTCGCGGTAGAAGGCGAGCATGGTGTCGGGGTCGTCGTGCGGCAGGAAGCTCGTGTGGATGAGTAGTTTCATGGGTTCGATCCTAGGGGGTAGCGGGGCGGTCTCGCTTCTCGATTCCTGACCGGTTGTTCATCGACCGCGTCTAGGCGCGGGGGCCGCTGCCGCAAGGGCCTGGTTGCCTGCTTGGCCAAGCAGGCGGGGACACCGCGCATTGCGCCATCGTGTTGCTCCTTGTACGCACTGGGCGGCATGCCCACCAACTCGGTGAAGCGAGTGCTGAACGTGCCGAGCGAGGAGCAGCCCACCTCGAAGCACGCGTCGGTAACGCTGACGTCGCCGCGCCGCAGCAGCGCCATCGCGCGCTCGATGCGGCGCGTCATTAGGTAGCTGTAGGGCGACACACCGTAAGCCGCCTTGAACTGCCTGCTGAGGTGCCCGGCCGACATGTGCACGCTGCGCGCCAGCTCCTCGACGTTGAGTGGCTTCACGTACTCGCGGTCCATGCGGTCGCGCACGCGCCGCAACCGGGCCAGGTCGCGGCGCTCCTTGTACGTCAGGGCGGTGTTGGCCATGGGGAGAATGATGCCACAGCGAACCGGCGCTGCGCTGGGGGTGGCGTCACGGCCCGAAGTGCCAGTCTGGAGAAGGGTCGCGGTCGGCTCGTTGTCGGCGGCATATCCTTGCCTGGCCGTAGGTCACTGAACGAGGTGTGCGGAAGGAGCACGGATGGAGCAGATCAAGGAGTACTTTCCCCGGGCGCTGCTGGAGCGGTACGGCGAGAGCCTGGAAGACGCCAGCGCGCACGCCGCAGCGGCCGTGGAAGAGGTCGTCGCCCGCCTGGCGGCGCTCAGTCCGCAGCAGGCTGCCGCGCCCGTGGCTCCCGGGAAGTGGAGCCCGCTTCAGGTGGCCGATCACCTGCACCGCGTGAACCTGCTCGCTATTGAGGGCATAGCGCGCGTGAGCAGGGGCGAGGAGCCGGTGCGTACCGAGCGCGGCTCGGTAACTGCCGACGGCGGTCTGGTCGTCGGCCTAACTGGCGCCGAGCCAGCGGCCGACCCGAGCCTGGCGCAGGTTACGGCCGACCTGAGGAGCAGCAACGCGGCACTGGCTGAAGCGGCCGTGGCGGCGCAAGCGTCGGGCTTGGGCGCGGAAGTAGTGAACGTGAACCCGTTCTTCGGTGAGCTGTCGCCGCTCGATAGCGTGCGGATGGCGGCGCTGCACGCGCGGCATCACATCAGGAAGCATCTGGCGGGGTGAAGCGCACCGGCCTGCGCAGCGCCATGGAGTACGTGCGCGCCTGGAACCTCAAAGGTCCCAACTAGCCTGGACCACTGCATAGAATTGACACTAGCGCGCCCATGTCGGTACACTGACCGTCGCCCTGTTGGTCGGGCGCAAGGTTCGTCAGCGTGGGGCCGTGGCGCAGTTGGGAGCGCGTCTGAATGGCATTCAGAAGGTCAGGGGTTCGAATCCCCTCGGCTCCACCACAGTAAAGAGCAGTGAGCGACACCCGGGTAACCAGGTGTCGCTCTTGCGTTCGTCAGGCGATTGCAGCGCCAGCAGAGCCCCTCACCCCAACCTGAACTCCTGCGGCATCATCAACAGTGCGCGCTCCTGCCACAGCGGCGCCACGGCGCTCACGAGGCTCTGCACGTCGTTGCCAACGGGCAGCACGTACTTGGCGGGCGCCGCCACGCTCCGAACCGGGGCGTTAGGCGAGAGCCCTGCCAGTCGCTTGGCGAGGGCCACGGCGCTGCCCACGTCGCCGAGTTCGTCTACCAGCCCGACCTCTATAGCGTCGGCGCCGGACCACAGGCGGCCACGCCCGATCTCGTTCACGCGCTCCTTCGTCAGGTTGCGGCCCTCAGCCACGCGCGTGACGAAGCGGTCGTAAACGCCGTCCATGTAACGCGTAAGCAGCTCGCGCTCCTCCTCGTCGAACGGCCTCGCGGAACCGTACACGTCGGCGAAGCGGCCCGTCTTGAGGGTCTCCGGGTTGAAGCCGTACCTGGCGTTGAACTCCTCCATCACCGGCTTAGCGGTCAGCACCCCGATCGAGCCCGTGATGGTGGTGGGAGCCGCCAGCACCTTGGTTGCGTGCGTAAGCACGTAGTAGCCGCCGCTGCCGGCGACCGCGCCCATCACTGCTACCACCGGCATGCGCGCCGCCAGCAACTTTATCTCGCGCCAGATCAGGTCGCTGGCAAGGGCGGAGCCACCGCCGGAGTCCACGTGGAACACCACCGCCTTGGTGCGCTTGTCCTTGCCGGCGGTGCGTAGCGCACGCACCAGCGTCTCGCTGCCAGCCATGCGGTCGCCCAGCAGCGGCAGCGGTACGGGCGGCTTGCGCGACTTGCCTGGGATGATGGCGCCCTCGAGCGATACCAGCGCCACGCGGCCGGGCGCCGTGGCGTGCACTTGCCGCGTTAGGAACGGCGCTGCGGCGGCGAGCGGCCTATGCTGCTTGCCCAGGAACTCGTCCTCGTAAGCCACGCGGTCGATCATGCCGACCTCCGCCGCCTGAGTAGCTGAGGTTACGCCCTCATCCACCCAGCGCCGCACCTCGGTGGGCTCCTTCGACCTGCCCTGGCCGGTGACTTCCAGGAAGTGCTCATGCATGCTGTCCAGCAGCACCGTCAACTGCTCGCGCTGCCCGTCGCTCATGCTGGAGCGCGCGAAGTCGTCCATGGCGCTCTTGTACTCGCGAATGGCGAGCTTATCGACGCTCAATCCGTAACGGGCGAGGAACTCCGCCTTGTACGTGGTGGTGATGGCCATGCCGTTCACGTTCATCTCGCCGCTGTCCGGCGCGAGGATCTCGTCGCCCACGCTGGCGACGTAGTAATCCGTGTTGCTGAAGCTGTTGGCCGTGATGATCAGCTGCCGGCCGCCGTCCTTCAGGCGCTGCAACTGGCGCCGCACCGCGTACGCCCCGGCCCAGTCCAGCGCGAGGTCCTGGAGCCGCACCACCACGCCCTTCAGCCAGCTGGCCTCCAACAACGCCGTGACCAGCGCCTCCAGCTCCTCCTGCGAAACGGTGCGCTCCTTGCCCATGAGCGCGTCGGGCGAGAAGAGCTTGCGCTTGCTCTTCCGCGGCTGGAATGGACCCGAGAGCTCCAGCACCACCCACTCAGGGCGTTCGCCGGGCAGCACCCTCACCACGGCGTTGCGCAGCCTTGTGGCGCCGTTGCGCAAAGTGGTCACGGCGGTACTAAGCGAACCGGCGAGCGCGCTACTTCCGTCCTTACCGTTGGTAGCCATGCCTGGATTGTAAGGGCCGGGAGGTTATCACTGCTTGGGCCTGGGTGAGCGCAGCTCCCTAAAGGCCCTGAGCGGCCGACGCCGCGCGCCCCTCGTTTCCCACAGCGACACGGCCACGCCGGCGCCCACGATTATCAAGATGCCAAGCCACGCGAGGCCGTCCGGTAGGTGCCCGTACGCCAGGTAACCGAAGATTATTGCCGTGACCATCTCCGCGTAACCGAGCGGCGCGAGGAACGTGGCGGGCGCGTGATCGAACGCCTT
>Ga0265293_10003572_pt1 | contig 28720 bp, 28 predicted proteins | sample Munlanlewell138R_FD_192505 | JGI IMG/M metagenome (GOLD analysis project Ga0265293, IMG submission 192505) | Leachate microbial communities from a municipal landfill in Southern Ontario, Canada - Leachate well 138R | ecosystem: Engineered > Solid waste > Landfill > Unclassified | place: Canada... | reverse complement strand
CTCGGATCTATAATGTTTAACAAATAGCTTATAGTTTTATACATATTCACTATATTTTAATAAAGTTTTTGTTATTATTATCATAAATTTATATTATCAAAAAGGTTGAAAATGACAAAAAGTATACTTCTGGATAAATATCCTATTTACTCTCTAGAGTTAAATAAAAATGAGAGAAAAGAGAAAAATGTTGATGAGTTTGTGGAGTATTTTGTGCAGATGATTGAGCAGCATCCTATAGCTACTAATATTGCTATTTTTGACCACTTTAAACATACAAAAAATATAGGTGGAGAGATAAATGAAGATATTCTTGATGCTAAAAATGTTGTTTTTTGTTTTGGCGCAGCTATACCAAACTCCAAAATATTAGCAGTTAGACCTAGAAGTATAGGTATTATAGAGTTTAAAGATAGTTTTAATATTGAGTTTATGGAAGCCCCAAATCCAAAACTTCAAGAGACTATGATTGAATGGGTTATGAAGTTAAAATAGTCAAAGAGAGTGTTTTGCACTAAATCTTATAGACTAGAATATAACCCGCAAGTGAGGCTTTAGCCTCGCCTTTGTACTGTTTTAAAGCTTCTCTACTAAGTCATAGTTTAAGATGCCACTAGTTAGCATTCCTAAAAGTCTCACTTCCAAAAAGTGTGATAAACTACTTTCGTTCCAAAGTTCTGAGAGTATGGGTTATTTCACAGTCTCCTAGTAAGGAAATACTATCTTAAAAACTGCTCCATGCTCATCATTTGTAACACTTAACTCACCATTACAATGCTCTTCTATAATGATTTTACTCATATAAAGCCCCAAGCCTGTTCCACTCCTTTTCAACTTTGTGGAGAAGTATGGATCAAATATATTTTCTAAATTTTCTTTTGCTATTCCACCACCATTATCACTTATCTCTAAGACCCTTTTATCCTCAGTTCTATATGTCTTTATCTTTATCCATGCATCTTTTACACCGTTTTCAACCAAGGCATCTTCTGCATTTTTTATTAGGTTAATGATTACATGTTTTAGTTCATTTGTATATACATAAAATTCACTTCTACAATTTAACTCTTTTATAATTTTTATATTTTTAGCAGTTATAGACTCGCCTATGATGCTAAGGACTACTTTTACTTCTTCGCAAAAACTAGTTTTATGCATCTCCTTATTTGGCCTGAAAAAGTTTCTAAAATCATCTATGGTATCACTCAAATGTTGTGAATAACTAGCTATTTTATTGGTCGCTTTTATTAGTTTGTCTTTATCAAACTTTCCAAATAAAAGGTCAAACTCTATAGATGCAGTTGTCACACTTATCATGTTTAGCGGTTGCCTCCACTGATGAGCTATCATACTTATCATCTCACCCATCTGAGCCAAACGAGACTGCTGAAACATAAGCTTATTTTTTTTATCTACCTCTTTATGCGCTTGTTCTAAATCATCTACAACTTCTCTCATCTCTTGCGAAGCAATGTCTAGTGAGTGTTCTATAATGCGACGAGTGTCGCTGTGGTCCTTATATGATTGTTCTACATACTTTAAAAGGTTCTCAAATTTCTCTTTATCAAGTGACTCAAAAGAGTTTATACCAGCTTTTTTAAGCTGTCTACATAGTAGTTTATCTTCACACATCATTATCTTCTTCATATAGTAACATCAGAGTCATAGACTGGTTATGAAAGTCACAACCGCCTTCTGAAATATTTGATATCTCTCCATAGGAGTAAAATCCTACAAGTGATACATTCTCACCTAAGATATCATGAACTATCTCTATCTCATCTTCTGCTTCTTGCTTTAAAACTATCTTTCTTGCTACACAATTTATGGCTATACATAGAGCCTTTTGATCTTTATCATAGCTTACCATTAGTGACTGTGCAGCTTCTTGAGCACCATCAATAAGCTCATCTAAATTAGCTTTTGCAAAAGTCACTATGCTTCCTTGTGGGATGCTACCAGCTAGGGTTATGGAATTTTTCTCTTCATCTATAGCTTTTATAGCTCTTAGCGTTGGCTTTTTACTACCCTCTTCTAGTAACATCAAAGGAAAGTATAGCCCAGATGCTGGGAGCTCATCTGCGTAAGGGCCTAGATATCTTTTGTAAAGTTCAAGTGCGGGTTTGTTATCTATGGAGTAGAGAATATTTTGGTGTGATGATGTCACTCTTCTATCTAATCCAAACCTTGACCAGCCACATCTACAACCTGAGCCAACTCTTAATGATGCGCCATATAACCCAACTGCTACTATCTGTTTTCTCATAAGTTTTGAGCCTAGTAATATCCAAATCTTATTAAACTCAACTCCATCTCCAGCTAAGCCTCCAGTTATAACACACCCTTTTGGGGCATTATGGGAGAGCCCTTTGGTAAGTTCTGAGCCATTGACATTTACAACACTACTTAGCACAAAAATGCACTTTAGGTCTTCACCATTTAACTCATCTACTATGTTTTTACCGACTTCAAAGGAGTTTTGTTCACTTATCTCTTTTAACGTAACTCGAAATCTACTCTTAGAAAACTTCACAACGCTCACACTAAGAGAATCGTGAAAAATCTCATTCCTATATATCTCCCCAGAGCTTGAAGTACCTACTATAGTTGAAGTTGGAAAGTTATCTATGATATCATCAATGCCATCTTTAACATTTAATATATTTATACTTCCAAACATTATGATTAGAGTGCTTAATGAGTCAAGAGAGGCATCTATCTCTTTATTCCACTCTCCATCTTTAAAAAGGTAAATCTCTATCTGCATCTACTTTTATCCCTCTTTTTTCTCTTAAACCTCACAGCATTACTAAGAGGGTTAGATATTATTTTTTGTTGATACTCTATCATTTTTTTAAAAGGGTTTAAAAAATCTTCAAAACAAGCATTTTTTATCTCTTCTTTATTGTGCTTATTTAGTAATTCCAAAACAGATAAAACCGACTCTATTGTGGATAAACAATACTCTGATGGTTGCTTTTTTATCTCAAACTCAGATAGTTTCACTGCATCAAAACTTATATGTTTTAACTGTTGTAAATTTTTAGACTCTCTTAGCATCTTAAGAGAGCAACTCCATGTAGAGTCTATAACAAAAATCGCCATCTCTTTTTGCGACTCTGGAACTTCCTTTGTTAGGTTTATAGCATCTTGAGATGGATACAAAATATAACTATCATAAGAGTCTATAATCTCATTAACTCGTTTGTGCTTTGTAAAGTCCACTCCCACAAATAACTCAGAACTCTCTAGTGACAAATAAGTCAGATGCCCAGTTCCATTTTTAACTTTTTTAAACTCTTTTGGATGCATGAGTATAACAAATTTTGTTTTAGTCTTTATCTTATGAACTTCATTACACATACATGAGCTACTTGGTCGGTAACATTTGTAACACTTCTCTCTACTATTGATTGAAACTCTCACTTTGAGTGTAACGCTCTATATGGGGTAATAAGCGGCGCAAAAAAAACTATCTCAACACCCCAATTACTAGTTGGTTTGTCTGATGACGTAAAAGTTAAACCATTATGTTTTAACTCTTTTATTGTCTCTTTTGGAGTGAGGCTATTTGCTATTTGTAAAAACTCTGCGTTTGAGAAGCCATACGCGAATGTGTAACTTTGGGTATTACTAGCTTGAATAATGACATTTAAGTATGATGCATCTTTTAGTTTTATTTGAGCTAATAAAAGATTGTTTTTCTCATAAACACTCTCATATTTTTGTGAATTATCAAAAACATACATCACTGTATATAAACCGCCAAAGTTAAACTCAAAACTCATATCAGTCTTAGCAACTTCATAAAAAACAATCCTACCATCTTCATCCCGAAGTTTGTACCTACTCACATAAAGATCTTTAAAGTTTAAAAATTCTGAGCTTATGACTTCGTTAGATAAAACAAAATGCTTTGCATCGTAGTTTAAAGTAAGCTCTTTTTCTTTGTTTAAGTTCAAAGAACTTCTAAAACAGCCGCTAAAAGCAAATAAAATCAAAAGACTCAAAACAAAACTTCTCATAACTAACCTTTTAAAATAAAAACTCAATTGTAGCATTTGTACCTCTATAGTTAAGTTTAATCTCCTATTTTGTTATACAATTAGCTCTTTTAAAACTTAAGCCAAAAAGGAAATGCTTTGATAAAACACTATGATCTTGTTGTTATTGGTGCAGGAGCAGCTGGAATGATTGCAGCTATTAGAGCTGCGCGAGATAACAGAAGCGTTTTACTCTTAGAAAAGCTCTCACAAGTAGGCGCAAAACTCAAAGCTACTGGTGGAGGAAGATGCAACCTTACAAACACACTAGAACCACAAGAGTTTATGTCAATGTTTGGCAGAGATGGTCGTTTTATGCAAGATGCTCTAAGAGAGTTTGACTACAAAAAACTTATGGAATTTTTTAAAAGTATTGGGGTTGAGACTCATGCACCAGATGGTTTTAGAGTTTTCCCAACTTCTCACAGCTCTAGCACTATCATCAAAAGTCTAGTAGATGAGATGCAAAGAGTAGGAGTTGAGATTTTGTGTTCACAAAGAGTCACTAAACTACTTAGCAATGATGGAGTTATTTGTGGTGTTCAGACCTCATCTGAGAGCTTTAAGTGCTCAAACCTTGTCTTAGCTACTGGTGGTTTGGGTTATCCTATGCTTGGAGCTACTGGCGATGGCTACACTTTAGCATCTGAGCTAGGTCACACATCAACTGCTCTATATCCTGCGATGATGCCGCTTCACACTAAAGAGAGTTGGGTAAAAAATTGCCGTGCAGACACCATAGCAAAAGCCCAGCTTAGAGTTGATATGAAAAAGCATAAAAAGTTAAAAGCAAAAGGTGACCTTATCTTTACAAACAGAGGTATTAGAGGTCCCGTCGTCCTAGACTTTGCAAGAGAAATCACACCGCTTATAGATAAGTATAAAGAAGTCCCCATCTTAGTAAATCTTACAAAAGGGCTGAATGAAGATGAGATACTAAAACATATAAAAGATGAAGCTAGTAAAAATCCTGATATAAGTGTGTTAAATATTGTAAGCACCCTACTTCCAGATGCTCTCTCCCGTGAGATGTGCTTGCTTGCATCTATAAATGAAGATGCCAAACTAAGAGATATTTCAGGCAAGCAAAAAGACAAACTCATACAAACACTAGCATCTACTCCTCTAACCATAATAGGTCACGATGGATTTGAGAGAGCGATGATAACAAGAGGTGGAATTAACTTAAAAGAGATAGATCCTAAAAGTATGCAGAGTAGAATTGTAAACGGCTTGTATTTTTGTGGTGAACTTATGAATCTTGATGGACCATGTGGAGGTTATAATCTCCAATGGTCATTTGCCAGCGGATATCTAGCGGGGAGTCTTTCTTAGACTATTTTTTTAAAATTTTCTTTACGATTTTTTTAACTTCTTTCTTATCTGCTGGTTTCTTCTTAACTACGCTTTTAGTAACTGACTTTGCAACTGATTTTGCGTCTTTTTTCCTAATAACTTCTTTTTCTACTGCTTTTTTAGTTGCTTTAGCAACAACTTTTTTTACATCTTTTTTTGATAATTCTTTAGCCATTTCTGACTCCTTATGTTTGTTTTGTTCAGAAATAAGAGTGAATCTTTCTTGAACCTTAGAATCATTATATCAACCTATAGTTACTTTATGATTAAAGCACTAATAGAAGTAACGAATAGAAGCAAAACCATACGCTTTTGTTTTTTTAATCAGCTCTATTTGCTCGGCACTAACTATCCCTCCAAGAGCAAAAACTTTTATCTCACACATATCTAAAAGCCTCTCTAGCTCTTCTATACCTTTTGGCTCACCCTTGTTTGGAGAAGCAAAGATTGGGCTGAAAGTCACTGCATCGGCACCTCTTTGCTGTGCTGTTAGAACCTCATCTATACTATGTGTACTTATAATAACTTCTAGTCCTAACTCTTTTGCAAACTCTATTGTCTCGCCTTGAGTTGAAGTTAGATGCACCCCAGTAGCATTTAACTCTTTTGCAAGCTTTGCATCCCTATGGATAAAACTTTTAATATCCTCAAACTCTCCGCACACCTCAACAAAATGTTCAGCTTGAATCTTATAGTTTGGATTTGTTTTATCTCTATAGAGTGCAAAATCTGGCAAGTGTTTTGCAAACTGCTCATGCATGATTGTGCGAAAGACAGCAGGCGTATCTGTATAGAACTCTCTTGAAGTTATAAGATACTTTTTCATCTCAAAAGCGGGTTTACGAACTGGACTGCTTTAGCCTTTTGCCCAGCTAAAAATCTCTTTTTAACTCCATCAACATGATAAGCTAAACGGTTTAAAAGGTAGAGTGCATCTTCGCTATATTTTGATTGTGATTCTTTTATATACTCTTTTAAAAATGTTATTTTCTGCTCTTCATCTTCTATCTCTATACTCTTAATGAGAGCTGCTATCTCATCATACTCATCACCGCATGAACTTAAAAAATCATAGGACAAATCTATACTCTTCATAGTATCAAGTGCATAAGAGAAGTTGAAGTGATTATAGAGCATACATCCTACAAAGTACTCAATATCTGAGTCTTCAAACTCACTATATTGTCTATCTTCATCGCTAAAGTGCTTGTGCCAAATATCTAATATCTTTTGTGTTTTTTCTTTCATGGATGAATTATACCCTAAGAGAGGCAAAGAGAGCTTTTAGTGACATGAAAGTGACATATTTCCTCATCAATGTTTAACTCATCTTACTCTAAACTTCTCTTCATAAAAGCTAAAAGGAGAGTTATGGCGATGGTAGAGACAATTTTAAAAAGAGATGGTACTCAAGCGGAATTTTTATCTTTCAAGATTGAAGATGCTATCAAAAAAGCTTTTAAAAGTGAGAGAGTTATCTATGATAGTTCTATCTTTTTTAATGTCTTAGACAGACTTAAAAGTAAGAGAGCTGTTGCAGTTGAGGACATCCAAGATACTATAGAAAAAGAGTTATACAAAGCTAGATACTTTGAAGTTATGCGTTCATTTATTCTTTACAGACATATGCACAAGATGCAAAGAGATGCTCTTTTAGATGAGGATACAACTTATATAAACTCAACTCAAACTATAGAAGAGTATATAGATAAGAGTGACTGGCGTATAAAAGCCAATTCAAACACAGGCTACTCAAATGCTGGACTTGTAAACAACACTGCAGGTAAAGTTATAGCAAACTACTGGTTAGATAAAATCTACTCTAAAGAGGAGGGATATGCTCATCGTAATGGTGATTATCATATCCACGATTTAGACTGCTTGACTGGCTATTGTGCTGGTTGGAGTTTGAGAGTACTGCTAGATGAGGGTTTTAACGGTGTTCGCGGTCGTGTTGAGAGTGATGCACCTAAGCATTTTCGTGAAGCTCTAGGACAGATGGCAAACTTTCTTGGCATACTTCAAAGTGAGTGGGCTGGTGCTCAAGCGTTTTCATCGTTTGACACATACTTAGCTCCCTATGTTTTTCGTGACAAACTTCCATACAAAGAAGTTAAAAAGGCAGTTAGAAGTTTTATATATAACTTAAATGTTCCAGCCCGTTGGGGACAATCTCCTTTTACAAACGTAACTATAGACTGGACAGTTCCAGAAGATTTAAAGGATCAGACTCCAACTTCAAAGCAGACTCATCTATTTAAAAATCTTTTAGATAGTGAACTTGAAGCTGAGGCAAAAAGAAGAGGCTGTAATGCACTTGATGAGATGACATATAAGTACTTTCAACCAGAGATGAACCAAATCAACAAAGCTTACTATGAGATAATGACTGAGGGTGACAAAACAGGACAACCTTTTACTTTCCCAATACCAACTGTAAACATCACAGAAGATTTTGACTGGTATGGAGAAAACACAGATATACTCTTTGAAAACACTGCTAAGATTGGCTCTTCATATTTTCAAAACTTCATAGGCTCTCAGTACAAAAGAGATGCAGATGGAAACTTAGTAGAGAATGAAGAAGCTTATAAACCAGGCCATGTAAGAAGTATGTGTTGTAGGTTGCAACTCGACCTAAGAGAGCTACTCAAACGTGGTGGCGGACTCTTTGGAAGTGCTGAGATGACTGGAAGTATCGGTGTTGTAACACTTAACATGGCTAGGCTTGGCTTTTTATATAAAGGCGATGAAGAGGCTCTGATGGCTAGAGTTGATGAGCTTATGATCCATGCAAAGAGTACGCTAGAGAAAAAGAGAGTATTTATCCAAGAGATGTATGATAGAGGACTTTTTCCATATACTAAGAGATATCTACCAGGTTTTAAAAACCACTTCTCAACTATAGGAGTAAATGGCATCAATGAGATGATAAGAAATTTCACCTCAGATGCTTACGATGTTAGTGATGAGCGAGGCATAGAATTTGCAACAAAACTACTCAATCATATGAGAGATAAAATGGTAGAGTTTCAAGAAGAGACAGGTAATCTTTACAACCTTGAAGCTACTCCTGCTGAGGGAACTACTTATAGGTTTGCAAAAGAAGATAAGAAGAGATATGGCGACTCAATCATTCAAGCTGGAATGGGTAAAAATATCTACTACACAAACTCATCTCAAATCCCAGTTGATTTGACAAATGATCCTTTTGAAGCACTTACGCTTCAAGATGATTTGCAGTGTAAATATACGGGTGGGACAGTTTTGCATCTATATATGCAAGAGAGAATAAGCTCAACTGAAGCGTGTAGAAAGTTAGTTAAAAATGTAATTTCAAACTTTAGACTACCATATATCACAGTAACTCCACTCTTCTCAGTATGTCCAAAACATGGATATATTGCAGGCGAGCATGAGTATTGTCCAAAATGTGATGAGGAGTTACTAATAGAGCAAAAAGAGCTTGAGGTTTCGTAAGGGAATAAGTGTAATTATACATTCCACCTCAGGAGAGATGGAACGATAATTTTTCTGAAACCGCGAACTTGTTCGGGGCTAGTATAGCTTTAAAGCCGAAAAGCCCCGAACAAGTTCGCGGTTCCGGACTGTAAAAAACATATTATAAAGGAAAACAAAATGAGTAAAAATGAAGCATTAGCGTTGCTAAAAGAAAGAAGACAAAAGTGTATAGTATATACAAGAGTTATGGGTTATCATAGACCAGTAGAGAGTTTCAATGTAGGAAAAGCAGGTGAGCACAAACAGAGAAAGCAATTCACTGAACACTAGAGCTGTATATGATATAACAAAGTTCACTCATGTTGATTATCCAGACCACTTAGCTTGCATAGTTTGGCTAAGTGGTTGCAACATGAGATGCGACTACTGTTATAACAAGGATATTGTTTTTGCAAAAGAGGGAAGCCACACATTTATGGATGTACTAGAGTTTTTAAAAACTAGAGTATGTCTGCTTGAAGCTGTAGTTTTATCTGGCGGAGAAGCAACTATGCATGACTTAGAAGAGTTTTGTTTTGCTATAAAAGCGCTAGGTTATAAGATAAAACTAGACACTAATGGCACCGACTTTACTCAAGTGAAAAAGCTTATAGAGTTGGACTTACTAGACTTTGTAGCACTTGATTATAAAGCACCAAAAGAGAAGTTTACACAAATCACACACTCAAACAAGTACGAAGAATTTTCTAAAACACTTGACTTTCTTATAGAGAAAAACTTTGACTTTGAAGCTAGAACTACGCTTCATAGCGACCTCTTAGACAGTGATGATATAAACTCCATCATCAAAGATTTAAAGCAAAGAGGCTATAAAAACAACTACTACATTCAGATATTTCAAGAGACTGAGATAAACATCGCAAATCTTAAAGCTCCAACATCAACTTTTGACAAATCTTTACTCTTAGATGAACTTAATATCATCTGGCGTTAATATATATCAAGCTTTTTATATTAGTTATAGGATAGAATAAAGTCATATATTTATGGAGTAGATTTTTATGCAAAGCCCAGAGCAAAAACTAAACAAACGAGAGAGATATAAAGCAAGACTAAAACCTATAGAATATTTTAAAGAGTTTGAAGATTTGGACTTTGAAAACTTAGCAGAGGGTGATAGGTTTTTTCTTCAAGACTTTGGCATCTTTACAACTGATTTTTTAGAAGATGAGTTTACAATGAGACTTCGCGTGCCTGCTGGTAGGATTACAACCGAGCAGTTTTGCCATATTGCTGATGTGGTTGAGAAGTATGACTTAACTCTTATTACAACAGCAAGAGCTGGCTTACAGCTCCATGACCTTGAAGCTGATGATGTCTTAGAAATTTGGAAAAAATTAAACTCTCACGGACTCACCACTTGGCAAAGTATAGGCGATAATGTAAGAAATATAGTAAGTGATGTTTATGATGGTTGTGGCATTTACAGCGTTATAGAGGTCTATCCAATTATCGAGCAGATGCAAGAGTATATACTCAAAAATCCTCGCTATGTTGGGATGTTACCTCGCCGTGTATCTATTGGCATTTCTGGAAATAGTTCTAGTGTGACTTCATTTTTTGCAAACGACCTCTACTTTGCACTTGCACAAAAAGATGGCGTTTATGGTTTTAATGTCTATATGGGCGGAAAAAATACCGAAATCGCACAGGATGCAGATATCTTTTTGCTTGAAGGAGAAGTTTTTCATTTCTTTAAAGCATTTGTAGAGGCTTTTTATCTTCATGGCTCTCGCTTTACAAGATCAAGAACACGCCTCTTTTATCTGATAGAAGAGATAGGTTTAGATGCTCTAAAAGCTCACATCCAAAAGGAGTACGGCAAGCCTTTTAATGGCGGTGCAAAGATTGAGTTAAAGAAGAGAATCTTCTCATCACATGAAGAGTTAAAGGATGGAACTTTTTCTTACTGTTATCAGACTGACTTTGCAAGACTAAGTGTAAAAGAGATAAGAGAGATAGCTGACTTTGCAAACAAAAACAGTGTAGAAGTTAGGATAGGCATAGATCAAAACATCTATCTTTTAGGATTAAAAGAGAAGTCAACTCCATTTGCATCTCCAAAAGAGAGCTCAACCATCATAGCCTGTGCAGGAAGTCTTTGCCCCTACTCTTTTTGGAGCATCAAAGATGAGACAAAGTACATACCACTTAGTCGCATAGCAAAACATGGCATCACAGTTGGTTTTTCAGGTTGTATCAAAGGCTGTGGGCGACATAGACACACTGATATTGGACTTGTTGGATTAAAGACAAACAACTTTGGCGACACAGATGGAGGAGCTAGAATCTTTATAGGTGCAGTTCACACAACAGGAAAAAGCATTGGGCGAATGCTTTTTTCTATGGTTCCTTTTGTGCATCTATATAAAACACTTGACCTTATCATAGACTTTTATGAACTAAGCGGATATAGCAATTTTGAAGAGTTTTCAGACAAGATTTTGAGTAAGTTTTCTGAAGAGTTTTTAGCTATTTGGACACTAGCTAACTTAGAGTCTAACAAAACTATAAAACTTGGACCAACAGACTCAGGATTTCTTTATGAGAAGGCTCTTTTAATGACGCATTTTAGTGATGTTGATTTTATAGAACCAATAGAAGAAGATTTTTCACACTCCATCAGTGCTATGGCTAAAAAACTCTGGACGGTTGAGGGAGAGGACCCAACCTATAAGCCGAGTATTGACAGAGTAAAATTTCGCTAATGCACATAATTGACTTTGAAAATATCTATGCTGGATATGATGATGGAGATGTCCTAAAAGCTGTAGAGCTTAAGATAAAAGAAGGAGAAAACTGGGCTATTTTAGGTTCTAATGGCTCTGGCAAATCCACTCTTTTAAAGCTCATCATGTCAGATTTGCATCCTCGCAGAGCTCATAAGTTTAAAAGAGAGGTTTTTGGCAAAAGTCGCTACTCCATCTTTGAACTCAAAGAGAAGCTTGGCATCATTACAAATGACCTACACAACTACTTCTTACACTCAGGTGGACATTTAAGTGCTAGTGATGTAGTTTTAAGTGGATACTACAGTTCCATAGGTACATTTAAACATCAGAGCTTTTGTGAGCAACAACACGCAAAAGTATTAGAAACACTAAGCTTACTTGAGATAGTTCACTTAAGAGATAAAAAAGTAAAAGAGATGTCCACAGGCGAGCTAAGGCGGTGCATAATAGCAAGAGCTTTAATACACAATCCTAAAGCCTTTATACTAGATGAGCCAACTGTAGGACTAGATATAAAAGCGCAGATAAACTTTATAAAACTCTTAAGAAAACTCTCGCAAAACCACTCCATCATCCTAGTCACGCACCATTTAGAAGAGGTCTTTAAAGAGATAAACCACGTAGCTCTAATTTGCAACAATACTATCTTTAAAAGCGGCCTCAAAAAAGATATCCTTACAAGCGAAAATATATCTAAAACCTTTGATATAGACCTAAAGATAAATGAGAAAAATGGTAGATTTTATATAGAAGAGATTTTAGGATAGCCCAATGTAAAACTCTTTAGGAGGCGAGTTGCGAATCATGAGAAAAACCGAAGTTTATACCCTACCCCTTTTATATTTATAATAAGTGTTTTTGAGGTCTTAGCCCTAAGTCTGCGTACAAAAGTTCTAAGTCTCTCATCACTTACGCTCTCACCCCAAATGCTCTGTTTTATCGTCTCATCGTCTATGATGCTATTTTCATTTTCTACTAAGAGTTTTAAGAATTTATTTTCATTTTTAGAGAGTGGAACATACCTTAAGTCTCTGTAGAGTGCGTGAGTTGTTTTGTTGTAACTAAAACCTTCACAAAGTTCTACAGTTTTACTTCCTAACTCATCGGCTATGGAGCTTATGTAGTTGAGTATCTCATCTGGCTCGTAAGGTTTTAAGAAGTACTTTGCAACTCCTGTATCTATGGCACCTAAAAATTTCTCTTTATCACTAAATGCACTAAGTATTATGATGGGGATGTTTTGGTTTATCTTCTTTATCTCATTAGCCATCTCTAAGCCACTCATCTTTGGCATATTTATATCTGTGATAACGATATCTGGTGAGATTTTCTCAAACATCTCTAAACCGTCTCTTCCATCTTTTGCTATAGTAAAACTGTAAAAGCTATCACCTATTGCTTCTTTTAAAAGCCTTGCAATATTCTCTTCATCTTCTACAAAAAGAACTCTTAAACTCTTTAGGGACTTATTTTTCATCTCATTCTCTTTGCAAGTGGGATTTTTATATTAAAGTTTGTTATACCTTTTTTACTGCTCACTTCAAGATCTCCCTCAAGACCTTTTTGGCAAATCATCTTTGACATAAAAAGCCCTAAACCTGTTCCACTACTTTGATGTTTGGTTGTAAAGTATGGCTCAAATATATTGTCGATATTTTCTTTTGAGATGCCACCTGCATTGTCTTGAAGCTCAATATGTGCAAAACCATCTTTTTCTTTTAGCGTAATGCTAATCTCTCTTATAAGAATCGCCTTTGATATAAAGGCATCTTTAGAGTTTTTTATAAGGTTGATGATTACCTGTGTAAGTTCATTTTGGATGCCAAGCACTTCTGATTTTTCTAGCTTTACTTTAACGCTTATCATATTTTCAACTATCATCTTATCCAAAAGAGTAAGTGCCTCTTCAATGCTCTCATTTACAAAAAAAAGATGTTTTTCTTTTTGAGGGTTGAAAAAGTTTGTAAAGTCATCTATAGTTTGGGACATATTTTTTAAGATGTTTTTACTCTCATCATAAAAGATTGTTAGCTTCTCCTCGTCACTGTTTTGAGCCGCTTTTTTCATACTAAAGAGGGTTAGATTTAGCTCGGTGAGTGGTTGTCTCCATTGATGGGCGATATTTGCTAGCATCTGACCGAGTGAAGCTTCGCGAGATTGCAAAAACATCACTTTTTGCTTCTGCTCATTTTTAGATACTTCTTCTTTTACTCTCTCTTCTAATGTCTTGTTTAACTCTTCAAGTTCTTTAGTTTTTCTCTCAACTCTAAGCTCAAGTGTCTCATTTAACTCTTGGAGTTCTTTATCTTTTTTTAAGAGTTCTTCTTTGTAGAAAACCTCTTTTGTTACATCATAACGGATTGCTATGAACTCTACTATCTCTTCTTTGTTATTTAATATAGGGATAACTGTTGTATTTACATAAAAAACAGAACCATCTTTTGCACGGTTTTTCACTGTAGCTTTATATACTTTTTTTGACTTTATAGTCTCCCACAGAGTTTTAAACTTCTCTTGTCCTACATCACTGTGTCTTACAATGTTGTGATTTTTGCCTATGAGTTCTTCTTTTGTATATCCTGAGATTTTACAAAACTCATCATTTACAAAAGTTATGATGCCCTCTGTGTCAGTTTTTGAGATGATATTGCTTTTTTCTATGGCATTTTTATATTGTTCTAGCATGATAAAGCAATTATATCACAGCAAAATTATTTGAGTATTGATATTTTGCATATTTATCTGCTATACTAATTTATGCTGAGTATAACAACAAACACAAAACTAGATATCATCCTACCAAACACAAACAAAGCCCTAAAAGAAGTGCTCAAAAATGCCACTCCAAAAGAGCTTGAAGCACTAAGTTCTGGCAAGGATTTAAAGTCAGTTTTAAACTCACTTTTAAAACAAAGCTCACAAAGCGGTGCAACTGATAAGACCCTACTTCAACTACTCAAACAAAACCCAACTCTAAAAAATCTAGGAGATGTTTCATCTACTATAAAAGATCTGCTATCTTCCATAAAGTCAGATGAGAAAGCTCTTCCCATTCAAAAAGTCTTAAAAGGTTTTTTGGTAGATATGAAAAATTTAACTGAAAAAGAAGTAAAAGCTAAATTAACAAACTCAGGAGTTTTTTTAGAATCACGTCTAAAAAATGCTCAAAATCCACAACTAGAACTAAAAAACATACTTCTTAAACTCCAACCCTTAGTAGAAAAAAGTTCCATCTATGAGGTAAAATCACTAACAAAGCATATACAAAATCTTCTAGAATCCCAAATACTCAAAAATGCCACAAACCAAGCTCTACTACAGCCCCAAGCTGACAATAAACAGCTACTTACTCTTTTATCACGAGGGGTCGAGAAGATTTTACAAACTCTACAAAGCAACATAAAAGAGGTAGATGCAAAGCTCGCTGATTTAAAAATTATAGACCCAAAATTAATTGACCCAAAGCTTATCGATTCAAAACTAATTGACCCTAAATTAGTTGACTCCAAGCAGGTTGACCCAAAACTCGCCGAACAAAAGCCACTAGATGTGCTTTTTTCTAAAGAGATGAAAACTATTATAGGCAAGCTCCACTCACTAGATGCTCCGCTAAAACTAGAGACGCAGCAAAATGTAAAAGAGATTATCGCAAATGATTTAAAATCAATTTTGCTCCAAACCAAAGAAGAGATAGTAAAGTCAACTAGTCCAAACCAAACTGAGATACTAAAAAACATTGATAAATTAGCACTTCAAATTGACTACTATCAACTCGTCTCGCATCTATCAAACTCCTCATCTCTCTATCTCCCTTTTTCATGGCAGGAGTTAAAAGATGGACAGATAGAACTAAAAAAAGATGTAGATGATAAGTTTTACTGCGATATTTCGTTAAAGCTTATAAACTATGGAGAGTTAAATCTAAAGTTAGTTTTGTATGAAGAAAATCAACTAAATATAAAAATTCTCTCAGATAATCAAGAGTTAAAAGAGCTTATAAAAGAAAGTATCCCCTCGCTTCGTTCTACACTCATAGGCTCAAACATTACACCAAGAGAGATACGCATACAAGATGCCACAAAAAAGATGCCAACTAGTGCTTATGAAGTAAATACACAGAGTATAAACATAGGGTTTGAGATAAAAGCATGAGAAGAGTAAAACTTGTCCGCAAGGAGCCACAAAATGCCAGATCGTAAAAAAGCAGCCGCACTTAGATACGACACAGGTAAAGAGTCAGCTCCTAGAGTCATAGCAAAAGGTGAAGGTGAAGTTGCAAACAACATCATAAAAATAGCCCAGCTTCACAATCTCCCCATACAAAAAGATGAAGACCTCATAGAGCTACTCTCAAAAGTAGAACTAGATAAAGAAGTCCCAGAAGCACTATATAGAGCAGTTGCAGAGGTTTTTAGTTTTATATATAAGACTACGAGAGAGAAAAAATAAAAATATTTATTTTTGCATAGCCCTATTTAATTTTATATGATACTATTATTATAAAGCTGTGGAGGCACATTATATGGAAAACAAAAGAGATGTTGAGTTTGATGAAGTTGCAGACTCAAAGTGGATAAAGAAAGTTATAAAATCTATGATAATAGCTATAATTGTGTTTATTCTAGTAGGTGTTGCACTAGCAATATTTTCCAAAATAAGTATAAACTAAATTCTTTTAACAATAGAACAAATCATAACGCCCAGAACAAGTTTGAGATTTTGAGAATGGGTGTAAAGCTTTAACGAATGAGTTTGAGAACTCTTTTGGAACCTCGAACTTGTTCGAGGCTAGTATAATTTTAAAGCCTAAAGCCCCGAATCATCGTGGAGAATGCCATTGGTTAGCATTCCTAAAGTTCTGGGTTCCGATAGGATTGAAGAAATCAGAGTAGTCAAATAAGAGTGACTACTTCAACTCTCCCCAATTATCGCCAATATTTGCATCGGCTTTTAGTGGAATTCTAAGCTCATAAATATCTTGCATTATCTCTTGAAATCTTTTAGCAAGAGACTCAGCCTCGCTCTCTTTTACTTCAAAGATAAGCTCATCATGGATTTGTAGTAGCATCCTAGCTTCTAGCTTTTCATCTCTTATAACTTTTGCAATCTTGTTCATAGCAAGTTTTATGATATCAGCCGCACTTCCTTGAAAGACACTGTTTACTGACTCTCTCTCATAAGCGGCTTTAAACATTGGAGTTGCATTCTCATAGTCGAAGTATCTTCTTCTGCCAAGAAGTGTCTCTATATAACCCTTGGTTTTAGAGAGTTCTACGATGCTTCTAAAGTAACTCTTCACAGTAGGAAATGACTCAAAATACTTCTCTATAATATCTTTTGCTTCTTTAGTTGTGATGCCAAGAGTATCTGAGAGCTTTTTTTGTCCCATGCCATATAGAAGTCCGAAGTTTACAGTCTTTGCAACACTTCTTTTACCTTTAGCCTCACCTTCACCAAAGAGTACAACTGCTGTTTGGTAGTGGATATCTTTGTCTGCTTTAAATGCATCTACTAAGACTTTGTCTTGTGAGAAGTGAGCTAGGAGTCTAAGCTCGATTTGAGAGTAGTCTATACCTATGAGTTTGTTGCCCCTAGATGCCACAAAAGCCTCTCTGATTCTTAGACCCAACTCGCTTCTAGCTGGTATGTTTTGTAGATTTGGGTTTTTTGAACTAAGTCTTCCCGTTGCTGTTCCCGTTTGAACAAAAGAGGTATGAACTCTGCTATCTTCATGCTCTTTACTTAGTTTTAAGAGTGGTTCGATGTAGGTTGAGAAGAGTTTATAAACTTCTCTATACTCTAAGAGCATCGGGATAATTTGATGAGCATCTTTTAGTGAACTTAAAACTTTCTCATCAGTTGAGTAACCAGTTTTTGTCTTTTTGCCAGTTTGCAGTCCAAGGTGTTCAAAGAGTATAACGCCCAACTGCTTTGGAGAGTTGATGTTAAACTCACTTCCAGCTTCTATGTAGATATCTCTTGTAAGCCTTGTTAGCATCTCTTTTATCTCAACTAAAAACTCTTCTAAAAATGCGCCATCAACTCTAATTCCAGCTTGTTCCATATGTAGAAGTGTAGTTATAAAAGGCACTTCAACTTCCATCGACTCAGTTATAAGATGCTCGGCATCTTGGAGTTTTAGGCTCTGGTTAAAGAGATGAAAAAGCTTTAAGGTTATAAAGGCATCTTCAGCGGCATAGAGAGTTGCATCTTGAAGTTCAACTGAGGCAAAAGTCTCGCCTTTTTTTACACTCTCTTTAAATGTAACCATAGTGTGACCTAGTAGCTTATCTGCTAATTTATCAAGACTTAAAGCACTCTCTGGGTTTATAAGCCACGCTAATATCATGCTATCTGCGTAAACTTCAAATGTATCCTCATTTAGGAGCTTAGAGATAAAGTGAAGATCAAACTTGATGTTATGACCAACTACTTTACTCTTAAAGATTTGCTTGATTGCATCTGCTGCATCTTCTTTAGTCACTTGATCTGGCATACCCAGATAAGAGTGCGCAAAAGGCACATAAAAGGCCTCTTTGTTATTAAAACAAAAGCTAAAACCTACCATATAGTCTTTGTCATACTCTAGCCCTGTTGTCTCCGTATCAAAAGCCACTATAGTTTGCGGAGTGAGGGATTTTAAAACACTCTTTAGCTCTTTTGCATCTGTTATAAGCGTAGCTATAAAGTCAAGCTTTTTACTACCTTTTTTATCTTGTGCTAGCTTTTTTTCTGCTTTTATCTCTATCTCATCTGTAAGTATATCTTTTGCTTTTAGGGCTCTGATGATGCCGTTTTGTTCATACTTTACAAGTTCATCATAGATATTTAAAAAAGGATGTTCAATATCCATTTTATACTCTTCAAAGTCGATTTCGTCTAAGACATCATCACGAAGTGAGACTAACTCTTTTGACATAAAAGCACTCTCTTTTGACTCTAAAAGCTTTTTTTTATTTGCTCCATTTACAAGATGCACATTTTCATAGATGCACTCAAGTGAGCCAAACTCTTTTAGAAGTTTTTCAGCTCCCACTTTTCCTATGCCCTTGACTCCTGGGACATTATCCGCACTATCGCCTAAGATGGACTGATAATCTATAAACTGCTTTGGAGTGACGCCATATTTAGCAAAACAAGCCTCTTCATCCATAACCTTTTTCTTGATAGCATCTATGACTACAACTCTGCCATCATCTATGAGTTGATAGAGGTCTTTATCGTGTGAGACTATTCGGACTGTGTAGTCTTTTTCTCTTGCATGTTTTACAACTGTAGCTATGATATCATCTGCTTCAAAACCGCTATATCCTAATGTTTTGTAACCCATCTTATCTATCCAGTCTATGGCAATTGGGAGCTGCATTGTAAGCTCTTCTGGTGGAGCTTGGCGATTTGCTTTGTAGTTAGGATCTATCTCATTTCTAAAGGTATCACCTTTGCTATCAATGGCAAAGATAAGATAGTCGCTATCGTGCTGCTTTTGCAGAGTTGAGATAAAGTTTGTAAAACCTGTTAAAAGACCTGTAGGAAAGCCATCTTTGTTTTTTAGATGTTGTGGGAGAGCGTAAAAACTGCGAAAGAAAAAACCAAAAGTGTCTATGACAGTTACAACTTTACTCATTTAGTTTTTCTCTTTTTTTGCATAATCATATCAAGAAGCCTTTTTTAGGCTTATTATATCAGCTTTTATGAAACACTACGCGATTTTTGCCTAGTTTTTTCGCTTCATACATGGCACGGTCTGCGCATTTTAAAACATCTTCTAATCTATCACCATCTCTAGGAATTATTGCCACCCCGATGCTAGCTCTAACTTGATGTTTATACTCTTTTACAATAATTGGCTCATTTACCTCTTTTAAAATTCTCTCTATTAGTGCGTCAAAATGAGCAAAATTATCTTCACTTATATCCTCTCCTCTTACTAAAACAACAAATTCATCTCCACCAATCCGCCCAGCTGTATCAAAGCTTCTGATGGATTCTAAGAGTCTATTAGCCACGCTCTTTAAAACTTCATCCCCATGGTCATGACCTTGTGTGTCGTTTATAACTTTAAAATCATCTAAGTCAACAAAAAGAAGAGCTGATTGTGTATTATTTCTTTTTGCATAATTAATCTCTTGTGAGATTTTTTCATAGATGTTTTGGCGGTTTGCAAGACCTGTCAGAGCGTCATAAAAAGCTAGATACTCTATCTCTTGGAGTTTTATCTTCATAAGGGTTATATCTCTATCTATGCCTCTATAGCCTAGTAAATTATCTACTTCATCAAAAAATGGAGAGCCTCTAGTTAGTATATGTACCTCATATCCATCTCTGTGTAAGAGAGTATGTTCAAGATTTACTATTTTTTCTCTTCTACTTGCGAGCTCAAAAAATTCTTTAGAAACTCTAGCTGACTCATCTTCACTCATAAAATCAAAGGGTTTTTTACCTATAATTTCACTAGGCTCATGGCCTATGATTTTTTTAGATTGTGGGCTAACATACGTATAAGTAGCATGCTTATCTATCTCCCACACAAAATCATCACTACTCTCAACGAGTTGTTGAAATCTTTTCTCACTTTGCTCTATAAGTCTCGTTTTTTTTATTTCATATCTCTTTAAAATAAAATATAAAAAAATTACAAAGGAGCTTATTGCAAGAGCACTCATTATAGCAGTCTGATATAGTGGCTTGATATGAACACTATAAGGCTGCTCAACTACAAGTCCCCAATTTGTTCCTTTTATAGGAGTGTAAGATGCAAGAGCTTTTTGACCCAGATAGTTATTTTCAATACCAACTCCACTCTTTTGCTCTAAAGCATTTCTCATTGGGGTTGCGATACTTAGGTCTTTTATCTCAACATCTAAGACTTCCTCTTTTGAGTGGGCTAAAAACTTTATATGTTCGCCATCTCTAACTCCAAGAAGATACTCTAGTTCAAGGTCCACTTGGATGATAGAGTCAAAAGTTTTTTGTACTTGAGAAATAGTTGCATTAGATGCCAGGTTATCAAAATCATGGTTGATAGAATATTTTTTATCAAAGGCGGCTACGCTTGATATCATGCTAGCCATAGAGTAAGTTTTTTCTAAAAGAAACTTTTTTTTATCTTCCATGAGTCTATCAAAAAGATAGAAGCTAAATAGCAACACGAGTAGCAAAATAGGAGTGACAATAACAAGTAGGATTTTTAAAAAATCTCTATTAAACTTCTCATTCATAACATGTTCCTTAAGCAAATGCTACTCTCATTTAAATATACTAAAACTTAACTTTAATATATATATATATATATTTTACAACTCACGTATGGCACTCTGTAAGAGACTTCTTTGGATTTGCTATATAATCATAGCCATTGTAAATAGTATATGCTCCGTACAAAATAACTGCAATAGATGCAAGGCTCATCATCATATTTCTAAAACTTGTTGCACTTGTGAGCGTAGCTAAAAAACCAAGCCCAAACATTGCAGGGATAGTACTTAGTCCAAAGATAGCCATAACTAAAGCACCATAGAATGGACTAGCAGTGCTTGCTGCTGTGATGGCAAAGAAGTAAACAAATCCGCAAGGCAAAAGCCCATTTAACATCCCAAGAACAAAAAAACTAAGATTTGATTTTGAGTTTAAAACCTTTTTAAAAGCTTTTTTATAGGCAGATGATGAGGAAAAAGAGTGCTCTATAAGGGTTAAAAACTTGATTTTACCCATTAAAGATAGTCCTGCTAGAACCATAGCTACTCCTGCAAATATAAGTAGAGCTCCATTTGCATTGTTTGAAAAAGTGACAACTCCACCAAGAGCTCCAAACATAGCACCTAGTATAGAGTAGGTAAAAACTCTACCAAAAGAGTAGAGAAGATGTGCAAAACTTTGTGAGACTTTAGAACTCTTTGGTTCTATCTTTATAGTAGAGTACGCCAGAACTATTCCTCCACACATTCCGATGCAGTGTCCAAAAGAACCTAGAAATGCGATGCTCATAATGGTTAATATATTTACAGTTTCCATAATTTTAAATTATTTTCCTAAGAGTTTTTTTCTAATGTGTGGATTGTTAAGTGTCTCTCCTCTTAACATTCTTAGTCGCATTGTATCAAAATCTACACTACCATCTACCTTTTTTTCATAAGCACCAAATCCATATCCCATAGGAGTTTTATCAGTTAGTGAATAAAAAGCTGACTTAGCATCTATGTACTTTTTTGTATCCCTACTCATAACCCAGATAACAGCCTCATCTTTAAATGCCTTATCTTCAAGCCACTTTACAAAACCACCATGGTCATGAAAAAACCAAGTTTTTCCACTAGGCGAGATAACTTGAGAGACATCTCTTAAGTCATCTATAACCATTCCACAATCACTATCTTGATACTTATTTACAACAAGCTCATAAGGTAGCTTTTTTAAGTTTTGCTCTTTTATAACTACCATCTGATTTTTAGATGCAAGCATTAAAAATAGACTAACAATAAGTGTTACAAGAGCAACAACAACTATAAGAGGAATAAATTTTTTTATCATATATATAAAACTCCAAAATCTCATAAATCAAACAAATTACTAAAATTCTTTGAAAAACCATACTTAAATCAAAAAAAATCTATATAAAACCATATAAAAATCTTTTATATATTTACTATAGAATGCTCTGAACACTTATTAAGTTGAATCCTGAATCAAGTTCAGGATGACTCACACTCCGTCATTGCGTGCTTAAGACGGAAGCTAGTTTATAGATTAATCAGAGGGTTTATTAAAGAGTTTGAAATTATATCTACTCTGCAATGAGATAGATATTAAAACAACTCTATGCTAAAGGGTGACAAACTTCTACTGTATTTTTTAAATCTTGCTTTTGTATATGTGTATATATCTGCGTAGTTAAAAGTGATGAGTGACCTAGTAATTCTTGTACTACTCTTAAATCTGCTCCGCCACTTATAAGTGCAGTTGCATAGGAGTGCCTTAAAACATGGGGGGAGACTCCTAGATATTTTTGACATATCTTATATGCTGAGATTCTACTAAGTGGTTCTGATTTGTAGTTTACCCAGACTTTTTGAGTATCTTTTGGTTTTCCTTTGATGTACTCATTTATAGCTTTTATGGCTACTTTTGCGATTGGAACGATTCGTTCTTTTTCTCCTTTTGCATGTCTAATGCGTAGCCAACCATCTTCTAAGTCTTGAAGTTCAAGGGCTAAACATTCACTGATTCGAGTGCCAGATGCATATAAGAACATTAAAAGAGCGTAGTCTCTTAAACCTAACCAAGAGCTTGTGTCTATGAGTTTTAATGAACTTTGTATCTCTTGGTATGAGAGAAATTTTGGTAGCAGTTTTGGGATTTTAGCAAACTTTTGTTTTGTCTTTTGCTCAGAAAAATGACTTTTGTAACAGAAGTTAAAAAAAGCGTTTATGGAGGAGAGTTTGCGGTTTAGTGTTCTTTTGTTTGTGTATTTTGATAAAAAGGAGAGTATATTTTTAGTATCGAGTTTTATAAGCGGTTTTTTTAACTCTTCTTCTATGGAGATTAAATCACTCATATAAGCTTCAACACTCTTTTGGCTTAGTGCCTTTGTGACACTAATGTACTCCAAAAAAGCTTCTAACTCATTACTCAAGTGAGATGTATTCATCTTTTACATAAAATAGTTTGTCCGCCTCGTAAACAAACCCATCATCTACATTTACTTCATATATAGTATGTGTTTGCAAATCTCTTGAGACTTCTATAAGATAGCCTTGTTTTTCGAGTATATACAGTTTTTCATTATGAACTATAAGTCCCAAAAAGTGAGCAAATGGAAACTTTATCTTTGCAATGAGTTGTAAGTCTGGAGTCAAAGATATAACTTCACCCTCTTTTGTAGTGATAAATATCTCTTTTTCAAGGCTTACAATATCTCGTATCTCATAACTTACTCTAATTTCTTTAGCTGCCATTGAGAGGATTTTTGTTGATGTTGCTGCTATTAGCTTGTTGTCAACTACATTGAAGTAGATAACATTGTTAAAGTTATCATCTGTGGAGACTATGGTTGTTCTTAATTTCTTTTTTGTCTGGGAGTTTACAATAATAATCTTGCCATCGAGTGTTAAAAACAGAACTAAGTCATTCATAAAGTATGGGCTAGTAACCCTATCATCTACTGCTATTGATGGTGTACCTTGAACTTGAACTAAAAGAGAGTTTTGTGAGATAGAGTATAGAGCCATATCGTTATTAGCAAACAAAACAGCCAAGATGTCATCTTTTATACTCGCAGCTGCTATAGTTTTTTTGAGATTAAACTTCTTTGTCAATGTTTTATCCGCTATAAAATCAATCTTTAGTTGTCCATCTATAGTTGAACTTAAAACCCAACCATCACTACTTCCTAAGAGTCTATATGATTCATCTATCTTAACATCTAAGAGTCTATCTTGCAAAAGTACTTCTCTCGTCTCTAGCATTGCAGCATTAGAAGAAACACTCACTATCTTGCTCGTAGCATTTCCATAGTAAGCCCAATCTTCTTTTACATCTTTTGGTTCAAAGACTTTTTTAGAGCTACACCCTAAAAAAACAAAAGCTATGGCAATAGTGAGTAGTAATGGTAACTTTTTCAAAATTTTACTTTACTCCGTAGTGCATAAGAGCGTTAGCTATATTTTTCAAAGATGATTCAGAAGAGATCCTAGCTAATCTCTCATGTGCCTTTTGTATCTCTGAGTTGCTCATATAAATGATAGCACTTTGAACTAGAGCTAAGTCCTTGTAAACTGCATCTTTTCTTGAAGCGTAATCATCAAGAAGCTTAGCATCCTTTGACTCTTGTGCAACTTCATAACTAGCTAAGTCTGCCACCATTATAGATGATGAACTTGTTAGTTTTTTCATACTTTGCATATCTTTTTTTGCAACTGCATTTGAGTATATCCAAGCATCATAGAGAGCTGGCGAGCTATTTTTTATAGTGTTAAGTGCCTCAGAATTCTCGGCATCTTCACCTAAGATAGCCAAAGCTCTGTTTACCTCTTTTATCTTTGACTCTTTGTTTATGTCATAAGCTATGTTTGCAGCAACTACAACTACAATAGCCACAAGTCCACCGATAAGAAATTTTTTATACTTTTTAACGAATCTCTCCGTTATCACAGCTTTTTCAAAAAATTTCTCTTCAGAATTTAACTTTTCTCTTACCATTTCAATATCGTTTTTAAGACTCAAAAATATTCCTTTGTTGCAACATAATTTTATAAGTTTGCAATAATATCGCATCCTTTGTTAAAGTTTCATCAAACACATAGATATTTTTTGTTACAATCTTGCAAAATTATATAATTAAGGCTAGAAATGCAAGTAGATGATGCACTGTTAAGTAAACTAGAAAAACTATCTTTTTTAAAGATTTCACAAGACAAACGAGAAGAGGTTATATCTCAACTCACTGAGGTTGTTAGCTTTGTTAACAACTTAAGCGAGTTAAATACTGATGGCGTAAATGACAGCTTTGCAATGAGTGACAAAGGCACGTATCTAAGAGAAGATATCCCATTTTGCGATAAAAAAATAAATGAAGATATACTCAAACATGCACCACAAAGTGATGATGGTTTTTTTATAGTTCCTAAGATAATAGAGTAAGAAAAAAGGAACTCGACATGAGTGAAGAAGTAAGAAAAACAGTAGATATTAAAAAACTACTAAAGAGTGTCTTAGCTTATGGCTCTAGCGATTTACATCTTGTTGTTGGGAGTGAGCCGCAAATTAGAATAGATAAAGAACTCCGTCCCTTAAACTTAGCAATCTTAGATGCAAAAGATATAGAAGAGATGTCTTACTCACTTATAGAAGATAAGCAAAAAAAGGTCTTTGAAGAAAACAATGAGCTTGATTTCTCTTTTGAGCTAGAGGATGTAGGTCGTTTTCGTGCAAACTATTATCGCACTATGGGCGGCATAGCTTGTGCTTTTCGTATGATTCCTTTAGATATTCCTACGCTTGATGAGTATGCAAATCCTTCCATTTTTAAAGAACTTATCAAAAAAGGCAAAGGTCTTATCTTGGTAACAGGCCCAACAGGTAGCGGTAAGTCAACCACTTTGGCATCTATGCTTCATGAGATAAACTTACATGAGAGAAAGCATATTATAACCATCGAAGACCCTATCGAGTTTGTGCATAAAAATATAAAATCTCTTTTTTCTCAAAGAGATGTAGGTAGCGATACAGCATCTTTTGCTGCAGCACTAAAATACTCTCTTAGACAAGATCCAGATGTTATCCTAATTGGAGAGATGCGAGATGCGGAGACTATTAGTGCAGCACTAACTGCCGCAGAGACTGGCCACTTAGTTTTTGGAACTCTACATACAAACTCAGCACCAGGGACAATAAACCGCATCATAGATGTTTTTGATGGAGATAGACAAGCTCAAGTAAGAGCACAACTCTCCTCATCTTTAATTGCTGCAATCTCTCAAACTCTTATCCCTAAAGTAGGCGGAGGAAAAGTTGCAACTCATGAGATTTTAATAGCAAATCCTGCCATACAAAACCTCATAAGGGAGGATAAAGTGCATCAACTCTATTCACAAATGCAACTAAATCAAAAAGAGACTCAGATGACCACACAGACTCAACAGCTCATAGAACTGCTACAAAAAAAGCTTATTTCAAAAGAAAGTGCTATACAAAATTCTAACAGACCTGAAGAGCTTATAAAGATGCTAGAGGATTTATAAACCTAGTTATCTTTTATTTCTCACTCTGCTTTTTATTTCAATTTCAAGCTAGCCAATGGTTCATCAATACTTTTCTTAAATTAAATTTAAAAAATATACTTAACATAAAATTAACACTTCAATATTATACTCCACCTCAGATATTTAAAATATGAGGAACTATAATGAAAAAAAGTTTATATATATCTGCTGTTACTTCTATCTTGCTTGCAAGTCTTAGTGCATCTGATTTGGGAACTATACAGGTTGAATCATCTACTATTGATGATAAGTTTAAATCAAAAAGAACAGAAGTCTCTAACACTTCAACCATAAGTGGAGAAGCTGTTGATGAAGCTCATGCAGAGAGCGTGCAACAACTTTTACAATCAATTCCAGGAGTAACAACTGAGTACTCTACTGGTGATTCTTTAAAAATCCACCTCAGAGGTGTAGAAAACCAGATGTATATGGGTGAAAAGCCTGGTGTTGCTGTTGTGATTGATGGTGTTCCTGTTTTTGAGAGAACTGGAAAGGTAAATATAGATCTTGACAACATAGAGAGTATCAAAGTTATAAAAGGTGGGGCTTCATATCTTTTTGGAGATGATGCTCTCTCTGGTGCCATTATCATAACAACAAAAAAAGGTGCAAAGTATAACCATAACTTCGGAGCAGTTGAATTTGGTAGCTTTGGCTTTCAAAAAATCCTAGCAAGAAGCGGCTATGCAAATGATAACTTGAGTTTTCACATTCAGGCAAGTCAAAGAAAGGCTGATGGCTATTGGGAAGGTTCAGAATATGAATCAAACTACCTCAACGGAAAGTTACAATATTATATTGATGATACATCTGACATATCTTTTGGATTTGAGTATTCAGACAGACAAAAAGATTCGCATGGAACCGTAGGTGGAGAAACAGAGGCAAGAACAAACCCTAAATCTGTTTATAATGGAGATCAAGAGAGTAGAGACTATACAAGAGATTATGATGTAGAACTTCTTAAACTCTTCCTTACCTATTCTAAAGACTTTAGTAACAACTCAAACCTGCTTCTAAACGGATATATTTACAAAGATGACACATCCTTTATATCGGCACCACAAACAAGAGACGGCAGCGGAGCTTTAAACCCTTCTCTAAATGATAAAGATTACACTACTGATAACGACTATGAGCAAATACAAAGGGGAATAAAGAGTGAATATAGAAGTTCATTTGATAGTTTTGCTACTCTGTTTGGTCTTGATTTAAGGTTTAATGAGTACAAAAACAAAACCTCTTATAGAGTAAATCAACCTCTAGTAAGGTACTCTCCATTTTATTCTGTAACCCCTAATTACTACTTAGCAGGTGAACCAAAGAGTAACGACACAACAGATGAGAATGTTTATGCTTTTTATGGCGAGTATAAACAAGAGATTACAAAAGATTTAAGCGTTACTGCAAACTTAAGATATGACCTTATCAAACTAGATTATGAAGATTATAAGAACAACAGCTATAAAGAAGATTTTAATGTTTACTCATACAGACTAGGAGCAAACTATAAGATAAATGAAATCTTTGACGTTTACACAAACTACTCAACTGGTTTTAGAGCACCAACAGTTACGCAACTCTATGCTGGGAGCACTAGCGCATGGGGAAACACTGCAAACAATCCTGACTTAGATCCAGAAAAGTCTTATAACTATGAGATAGGTATTCGTGCAAAGGCAAAGGGCATAAGCTATGAAGCTGCAATTTTTCAGATTGATAGAAAAGATTTTATCATGAAAACATCTGGTAACTATGGAGACACGGATACTACAGATATGTGGGACAATGTAGGAGGTGCAAGACATAGAGGTTTAGAACTCTCTGCCATAGGCAATATTGTTAAAGAGTTATCATTTAACCTTGCTTACACCTATCTTGACGCATATTATACAAAATACAATAACTTTGGTATTGATTTAGATGCTAATCCTCGTACATCAAATATTACTTTTTTTGATGCAACAAACAACCAGATTCCTAGAACTTCAAAGCATCAATTAAACCTCATCTTAAACTATATGCCGACAAAAGAGCTAAGGCTAACAACAGAGGTAAATGCAAAGTCTAACTACTACGCAGATGATTTAAACCAAATCAAAATACCAGGACATGCAACTCTAAATCTGCTAGCGAGCTATACAAATAAAATAGGCAACTATGAGTATAACCTTTTTGCAAGGGTAGATAATCTTTTTGATAAATTTTACTACAACACAGCAAGAGCAAGCGGCGACAGGAACGAAGACGGAGTATTTAACTCAGAAGATTTATCAATCACGGTAAATTCAGGGAGAGTTTACACTGCTGG